>VYKZ01000003.1_pt1 | contig 315344 bp, 295 predicted proteins | sample 5114421 | NCBI WGS metagenome assembly VYKZ01 (sample SAMN12291788, study PRJNA351875) | freshwater metagenome | isolation source: freshwater lake | place: USA: Michigan, Gull Lake | collected 2013-08-08 | reverse complement strand
CAAACATGCCACGATCCAAATTTGGTGTAGGCCGATCGCACGTACTGGGAACGTCTGCTGTCGGGAAAGGCAGTCGTCAGCAACCTTTACGCTGAACGGCGTAAGTTGGGTCGGTAGCCGACGCCCGAACTGGACAACGGTACAAACCCTTTTTCCACTTCCAGCGGCAGGTCCATGCCTCGTGCTCCGGGCAAGAATAGCGCGCATTGTTACGCCGCCCATTGGACTGGATCATTCTCAAGGCCGATGAGGGCGAGGCCATGGGCAATGGATGTCAACTCGTCGCCTGTAGCAATCCGTTCCTGACCGAACTTTCGCTCGAACAATTTGTGGATGGCAGGGATCAGCGATGATCCTCCGGTCAGGAAGATCCTGTCAATGTCGCTGGTTGTGACGCCTGCATTTTTGAGTGTGCTGTCCATCGCAGCTTCGATGCGCTTGAGGTCAGTTGCGATCCACTGTTCGAAGCGGCTGCGCTCGGACATCGGCCGATATTTCGATGCCGCCTCCGGTGAATGCAAACTTTGCTTTGTCGTTTTCGGATAGGGCGCGCTTGAGCTGGCCGACGGCATCATAGAGCGCAAAGCCCTGCTCATTCTCGATCAGGGCGATCATCCTGCCGATCTGTTCCGGGTCGATGGCGTCACGCTGTAGTCTGCGCAGTTCGTCGAGCGTCTTGCGGCTGCGCATCAGCGCAAGTCTCGACCAGTTGCCGAAATCTGTGAAATACCCTCCCGGAATATCGAGCACCTTACCGAACGATCTGTAATGGCCGCCCTTGCCCAGTAGCGGCAGCACCAGCTGGTCGATAATGCGATAGTCGAACTGGTCTCCGGCAATCGCAATCCCCGCTTGAGCCAGCGGTGTGCAGCGCTGAGGTGCGTCCGGCTCTGCAATGCTAACCACCGAGAAGTCGGGCGTGCCGCCACCAAAATCCGCCACCAGGATGGTCGCTGGCCTGTCGAGCCGGGTGGCATAACTGTGCGCCGCGCCCAGGGGTTCATAAACATAGATGAGTTCGGTGCCGAACGCCTCGAACATCAGGTTGTAGCGCTGGCGGGCCAGCTGCGCATCAGCTCGCGCGCCTGCGTATTCAACAGGTCTGCCGATGATGATCCTGTCTGGCAGGGGCTTCAGGGCATCGCCCGCATGGCTGACCAGATGCTGCAGAAAGGTGCGGCCAAGCTCTTCGAAGCCATACGGCCGGTTATAGATCAGCGTCCGCTCGAACAGCGGGCTTGCTGCCACGCTTTTGAAAGACTGGATGAACCGGCAGTCGAGCGGGGACTGCAGATATTCCTCTATCGCCCATGGCCCTGCCTCGTGTGCGACACCGCGCCAGGCCCGCTCGTTTTCCCAGAAGCGCAAAGCCGACCTGAATTCGGCGCTCGACGCTCCGTCTGGCCCGAACTGAACCAGCCGCGTGTCACCATCTGCATCGCCCAGGGCTACAACGGTGTTCGTCGTGCCAAAATCGAGGCCGACTGCTTCTGCCGTCAGACTGTCGGTCATGACCTGTCCTCGTGTCCTGTTCATTCCAGCCTGGTTTGGGCGGGCGAGGGCATTTGCACAGCCCCCGGAAACGGGCAAGCATGGCTTGCCTGGCCGGGCGGCTCGCAGGGCAGGTATCGCGCCTGGCTCGGGAGGGGGCAGGTCTCTGGTGCATGCCGGAGAGGGCACAGCCCGTTCAGCTGAACAGCCATAGCAGCAGGCCTGCCGGACCCGCCGCTGTCAAGACTGCGAGGATCCAGAACTCCCAGCGGGACACGGGTTTGTCATTGGGGCTGGGCCAGTCGCGAGGCATGTCGTCAACTTCCTCTTTCAGGTCAGAGAAGCAGCGGCGTGTCGGCGGTGCGGCGGCTCGACCAAGGCTCGCTGGTCTGATCGACACGCAGCCGGTCTGCAGGATACTGGCGCAGCATCGCCATCGCTTCTGCTGCTGGCGCATGCAGCCAGCGATCATGCTCGTCAGCCTCCAGGATCACCGGCATCCTGTCATGGATGTGCCACAGCTCCCTGGTCGCATCGACCATCACACCGGTATAGCAGTCGCCCCATTCGTCGCTCGGTCGCCAAAGACCTGCCCAGGCGGCAAGCGGCTGATCGGCAACGCTGATCCAGGTCTTTGTCATCCGTCCTGTCTCGCCTTCGGCCTCGGCAAAGGCCGTGAACGGGATGAGGCAGCGGTATTGCGTGTCCGTGAACCACTTCTTCCACATGCCGTGGGCTGACATCAGCTTGTCGTCGCGCGCATTGTTGACCGGGTTCGGCTTGTTGGGCTTGCCTGTCTTGCGGTTTACCGAATGTCGCGGAAAGCCCCATGTCATGGCCTCAAGCAACCGCTCTTCGTTCTCTTCCCGGATAACGAACCCCTGATATCCGGGATAGACATCGCCAGAGCTAGCATTTGTGTTCCCGCCAATCCGGGCGAAAAAAGTCTGGGCAACTTCCGCGATCGACGTCTTCAGCGTCACAAGATTGCACATCGACTAGCCTCCCGGTGCACAGCCAGACTCGCCGCCCCGGCATCAATGCCGGGAGCGGACCGTCTTGCACCAATGTTCGGGCACCAGGTCGCGAATGTCCAGCCGCACCATTTGCTGTCTTCACAGGCGACAGGCTCAGGGTGGCGAGGGGGGAGCTTGTGCTCATCGGCAGTGGAGACAGGGTTCAGCTGCGAAACCGGCTTATCGCGCGCTTCCATTCGCACTCGGGCGGAAAGGCAAGCTCGATATCACCTGCGCTCTGGCGGACCAGATCCAGGCAGACCGGGCGCACCCGCTTGCGTTGCGGCAGGCTGCAGCTGCGGCACCAGAAATGCTCGCGGGCAGGCTTGAGCCGATCGTCCCACGATCTCTTGTGAAAATGCCACCAAAGGCCATGCGGATTAAATGTCGCGCTGTGCCCGCAGCGGCAGACCGGGCGAACCGCGTAATGCCAGGCAGCCGCCTCGAACAGGCAGGTCGCAATGCGCATGCCGTCACGTGTCCAGCCACCCATCTCACAGACCGAGTTCGGGCTGCTCGTCCTTTTCAGGCCCCTGTTGCCCATCCATCAGCGCCTCGGCCACCGACCGCGCCAGCTCCTGCGCGGCATCGTCGCGAATATGGCGGGCAGGCGCGGTTATGCCAACGCGCGCCCAGCCGGGGGCAGCGAGAATCGCGCTGGCCATGTCTTGAATGTCGAATCGGGTCATGGTGCGATAAGAACAAAAATAGAACATTTATGCAAGGCGGTTTGCCTGGGTGTGCCCCAGGCGGTCATCATGTTGGGCAGGTACGCCCTGAGCCGTCGGCTCACGAAGGGGGGCGCGATTGCGAACCAAGGGGCTTCGGCTTGCACCTTACGGGGCAGTTGCGTTAGCGCAGAAGAATGTCGATCACCCTTTTTCTCCTCTCGGCCATCCCTTCCGGCCAGAGTTTTGTCTGCACGCCAACCGCGGTCTGGGATGGCGATGGGCCGATCTGGTGCGCAGAGGGACCGCGTATTCGGCTGTCGGGCATAGCCGCACGCGAAATGGATGGCAGTTGCAGTCCTGGCCATCCCTGCCCGGAGGCCGAGCCGGTTGCATCCCGTGATCATCTCGTGTCGCTTGTCGGTGAGCCCGCAGGCACCAATGCAACCGGTCATGTCCTGGTGCGGGGCCCTGCCATGCGCTGCACCTCGAAGGGAGGGGCCGGGGGCAATCGTACGGCTGCTTTTTGCGTGTCACCGCGTTCAGGCGACCTGTCCTGTGCCATGGTTCGCGATGGCTATGCCGCGCTCTGGGACAAGTATTGGGCTGGTCACCGCTGCGATTGAACTGGCACAGCGCCAGCGCGCGTGGCATGCTGTGCCCATGGGAAAAAGGCTGGTGCATCTCCTCCTTCGGTTCGCCATCGTCCAGATAGCCGTGGTGCCGGCGATCGGCCTGGCCCATCCCGGTGGCCTTGCTGCGGACGGATGCCATAACGATCGCAAGAACGGCGGCAGGCATTGCCATGGCGGTGCATCCCGAAGCGCCGCGCCAGCTGCGCGACCGCAGCGCCTCTCCGGCGATGTCTATTTTGCCAATTGTGCAGCAGCCCGCGCTGCCGGAGCAGCGCCGGTACGAATTGGTTCACCCGGCTACGGGCGCCATCTGGACCGCGATGGGGACGGGGTCGGCTGCGAATGACGCGATCGGCAGAGCCTGAAGGGTGCTTTCCCTCACGGACCGTCCGGAGCTCGTTCCGGTTTGCTATGGTCGCCCTTAGTGACTGACGAGCAGCACCTGTGGGCCTGCGCGTTCGCAGTCGAAAAGCGCTATGGCACAGGCGCACCTCTCCATGTCGCCGAACGTATCGGAACGCTTGCGGACGGAGGCGATACGGACGGAGTTGCTATGTGGCAGGCCATTGCGGTGCGGCTAGACCGGTTGCGGCGCGGCGATGCGCCGAGCAAGGTTGCGATTGAGGAAGCTGCGTTCAACTGAACTTTGTGGTTAGCAGTTGGCGCCATTGGTCACCCTCTTGCCCTGGACCACACCATGTCTTCCGCCTTTTTGAGGGCCCTGCTTGCCTTGGCCGTCAACCCCATTCGGGGTTCGCCCTCGCGTTCCGCTCGGTGACGGCGGCAGCCGCACCCTCCTTTTGGCGTCATCGGGGATGGTCCCCGAGCAACCGAAGGAGACTTATCATGGCAACAATTGCAAACCTCACCGTCAAGGCAGACGACAGCTTCGAAGGCACGCTTGCCACCCTCAACGTTACCGCGCCGATCGCCATCATCCCCAACGGCCGCAAGGCCAAGGACAGCGAACCCGATTATCGCATCGTCTCGCGCAAGAACGGCTTCGAGCTCGGCGCCGGCTGGAAGCGCTTTTCGCAGAACACCGGCGCGGAATATGTGTCGGTGTCGCTCTCGGCCCCCGAGTTCGGCACCATCTACGGCAACATCGCCAATGCACCCGGTGACGATCCGATGAAGAAAGTCATCATCTGGAACCCGCCTAGCTGAACTTCCTGCAGACCCCGCCGGCTGGCGGGGTCTGTTTTCTCAAGGAGCTTCTCCCCGGAGAGGGATCCCTATCTTGCAAACTCGGGGCAGGAATTCAGGTTTCAATCCGCAGTATAAACAATGGCTTTGAATTCAGAGCGCCAGCGCTTTGGCCAGATCATCATGCTCGAATGCACTGGCCATGCGCTTGATCTCCGGTGGCCGCGCGCCATTCTGCTCCGCGACCCTGGCCCAGTTGCGCACCACCAGTGCGACCTGGCTGACAATTTCTTTCGCCTGAGCGGCTTTCAGCCCGAAATATTCCGCGACCGAGAGGGCAAGCCCCAGATCGCAAGTTGCCTCATCGAGCGAGATGTTGGTCGACAAAACCCGCGCCTTCAGGTCGGTCGGCACTGGATTGAGATCATAGGCCGGCGACAAGACCCAGCCAGCGCGGTCCTGCCAGAGGAACCCATGATTGCGGCCATGATCATCGACATTGGAGACAAGGACATTGAAGATCATTCGCCGGTAGAGCTCGGCCGCGTCAGCCGCCGCATTTGCACCATAGCGGGTCAGCACGTCGACGAGTTCAGGATAGCTGGCGCGCTCGCCATCTCTGATGCCCATCATCGACAGCGCCGACACAAACGGGATGCGGCGCTCGCCGTCGCGATCGAACCGGCGCGAGATGAGGACGGGCTTTCCGACCACCTCGTGAAGTGCAAAGTCGGCCACCGCGATCCCGGCTTGCCTTGCAAGGTCGAGAGCGATCGCTTCCCACAGCTCGATGCGATAGTCATCGGTCTCCTTGGCGAACTTGGCGATCGATAAGGCTCCATGCTGGTCGAGCACGGAGGCCTTGGGTCGCGCTCCGCCCAGCGACGAGCCGGGAGCGAAGATCATGCGCAGATCCTCTTCGCTTTCCTCGTCGCGCTCGATCCTTTCCGTAACGGCGAGCAGATTACCAAGATCCACAAGACCGGGCACCCCCGCACCCTGCTCGGCGAGAAAGGGGCCGTCCCCCGCATCGCGAAAGCGCAAGGCGCCGAGGCGCGCGCGGTCTGAAACCCCGAGCAGATAATCGAGCTCAGTCAATGTGCGCGGATTTCGTCCTTCGCGGTCCGCTCGCTTGCGCTCGGCGCGTTGCATGAGCCTCCGTCCCCAGGTGTCAGGTGCAGAATCTCCGATCGAGCCATAGAGGCCAGCGGGCGGGGCATAAGCACCGCGGCCAAGCTGAAGTGCCGGCTCGAGTGAAAAAGCCTCGACATCGCCGAGCCAGTCAGGGTGATATTCAAATACGACAGGGGCGCGGTCGCCACCACGCCCGGGGGCGTAAAGCGTGCCGACTCGACGGGTGGATTGGGCAAGTGCGATATGGACTTCAACGTCAGCCATTGTCGGGCGCGCTCGCCTTGCGACGCTTGATCCGCGCACGCTCGGGCAGGGCTTCTGCCGTCAGGAGCTGGCCAGTCTTGTCGCTGGCTGGATCGGCGAGCGCGCCGAGGCCGTCGAGCATACCCATAGCCTGCAGGACGGCGGCGTAAATGCCCATGCCAACTCCGGGATCGCCAGCTTCAATGCGCCGAAGCGTCGGACGCGTGGTAAACGCGCGACTGGCAACCACGTCAGCAGGCAGGCTGCGGCGCAGTCTGGCCTCGCGCAGGTCAGCACCCAATTTGGCGAGCGCGCGTCGTACCGCGATTGAGGGCATGTGGGGACCAGGCATTGGAAACATCGCTTTCCGTTATATACGTTTTGCGTAATAGGATGTGTTCACTAACTCAAGAATAAAGTTGGGAACCGAACGATGGTGTGATCTTTGGGGAGTCTTGCATGTTCCCGCAGTCAGTGCATCCAGCGCTAACCGATCATGGCACTCCATTGCCCAGATGTCGTGCGCTCCATTAGAGACAGAGTTCATGTAGGGACCAACAGTAAATTCGGTAGCTGCCAACAGGTTAATGGGTAGACCCGGATGTCGGCTTTCCCGCTTCCTGCGCTCTGAACTGGACAGGCGGACGGCCCTTCAAATGCGGAACCAGAGCTGCCGAGCAGCCACACTGTAGAAAATCGCTCCGCTTCCTGTCGTCCGAGGCGACCAAACCTTGCGGCTTATTCGGGCCACGCCGCGTGTTGATGAAGGTCCGGGTCTGGGAAATTTCTGCCATTGGCTGGCTACACCGGGAACGACCGGTTCCACTAATGCCAGCCAGTCCTGACACGGCGACGTTAGCTCCAACAAACAGAGCAACGGGGTCATCTAGTGATAGCGGTATCCTGCGCGCGAAATCGAAAGGCTGCCACATTCTGCATAGCGGTGGAAAGTAAGTCGGTCTGACCAACGTTCGTGGCGCGTGCTCACCAGGCCTTCCTATGTGCCCTGTACGGGCAATCCGCAGCCCTTGGCGGGCTATCAAACTCCTAGATCCCTCAGGCTCTTCTCAATCGTCTCGCGGCCGTGTGTCAAGCTGAAGGGGAATGAACGAAAAAAGGCAGCAGAACTAATTCTCGGGTCCGTGGCTCTGGCGCGTTGCAGCCAATAAAGCGCTTCGGACTTTCGCCCGGCGAGCTGCGCCGTGAATGCTGCAATCAGCTTGATGTGCTGATGCGCTCCGGTCATTAGTGCAGCTCGGTTACCGAGCTTGGCTGCTTTCTCGAAATCATTGCGCTGGACTTCGATCAGGGCCTGACTTGCGACCATGGCGTATGCCAAGGGATCGAGCGGGCTGAGTTCGAGGGCCAGCGCCAGGTCGATGTCGGCCCGCTCGACATCTCCGACCATCGTCCCGACCAGACCCCGGTTGTAAATTCCTTGCGCAAAATTCGGGCTCAGGTCCGTTGATCGGTCGAACCATGCGATCGATTGTTCCAGCCGGCCCTCAAGCCACAGGCTGCGGCCGACGCTGAAACAGGCGAAAGGATCCAGTCGGTCGGCTTCCACCGCGCGAAGGGCCAGCAAGCTGGCAGCTTCCATCTCTGCCACCGGATCGCGTGAAAAACCGAGAAACGTGCTTTGGAAATGGGTGAATGAAAGCCCACTCAAGGCCCGCGAAAAATGAGGGTCGAGGATCAGGGATTGCTCGAACAGTTGTGCTGCGCGGGCGTTGTTTAACTGGGTGAAGCGGTACATGTGATCGAGCCCGAGGTGATAACTTGACCATGCGTCGAGCTCGGCGGCTGGTCTTGAGCGGGCCATTCGGACTTCATTGCGAGGAATGTGGATCTCCAGTGCCGCCACCACCTGAGCCTCGATGTCTGGACGCATCTGCTGCAGGTCGTTGATTGGGCCGCGGAAGACCTCAGCCCAGATGGTCTGTCCATCCTGGCTATCGACTAGCGCAATAGCCACCTTGATCTGATGCCCCTGCAGTTCCACCGCGCCCGTAAGGCAATAGCGGGTGCCAAGTGCTTGCCCCACGGCAATCGGGTCCGCGTCAGCGCCCCGAAACCGGAAGCTCGATCCGCGCGCTATGACGAACAGCCAAGCCAGCCGCGACAGATCCATGATGATGTCTGCCGGCAGCGCATCGGCGATGATATCATACGGAGCTGGGACGCCGTCGAGCACGAACGGTAGCACCGCGATCGAAGGCTTTCCATTCTTTGCGCTCTCGCAGCCGGGCTCAATGATCTGGCGGGAGGCCGTCATCGCGGTGGCGAGGGGCGGGGCAGATATGCGCGCAACCACCTGAACGTCTCCCACAAAGCGGAAACCTTTGCCGTGGATCGTCCGGACCAATCGTTGGCGACTGCCATCGTCACCAATCAGTTTTCGCAGCGTCTTGATCGCGGCCGCGACCGCCGATTCTGAAACCACGCGTCCGCCCCAGACAGCATCGATAATTTCGTCCTTCTCCACGAGCCGCCCGCTGTTTGTGACCAGGAGCAGCAGCAGTGAGAGGATTTGCGCCGGCACATGGACGTGTTCGCTATGCCTTCGGAGTTCAAAGCAGGCGCAATCCAGTTCGAACCCTTCGAAACGGAAGATCTGATCCGATTCCGGCAAAGCAGGACCTTCCTGTGAAAATGTCAGGAAATGCTCATGGATATTCATGCCGCCGTCAAGCTTGGTCGATGTCGAAAGGGTACTTCCCTTGGGTAGGAAGCCACCGCTTCTGAACCCGAATCGAGGAGACCGCCGATGCCGCTTGTTACAATCGAGGTGATCAGGGATGTGTTCACCAGCGACCAGAAGACCGCGTTGATCGAAAAAGTTACCGATGCGATGGTCGCAGTGGAGGGCGAGGCCCTTCGCCCGGTCACCTGGGTCCGTATCGTCGAGATCGAGCAGGGCAACTGGGCAATAGGCGGACAGTGCCTGAGCGCAGCCGATGTTCAGGCCATGACGATTGCTGCGCCGTCGTGACGCAGAACGGAGTCGTTATGCCATTGAGATTGGGACCGGAGCGGGACTGGTCGAAGCGGTAGCGGCGCATGGACGCCGATTGGTATTGTCATCCTGCGGCACTGGCGTGATCGCGCCAGTGCCCGTCATAGGCCTGTAGATGGGCCGGATCGTCAGTTGCAGCATCCCAAGCCAAGGCCGCAGCATGCGCCGATCGCGCAGCAACCGGCTGCTACCAATTGGGCGACAGGTCCAGGCGCCGCGGCAAATGCTGCACTGGATGACAATATCAGGCTGACCGTGGCGATCTTCGCAATCTTGAACATGACAGACTCCTGTAAGGCGCATTGCCCGCAGCGGTGCGGATCGGACTTCGCCAGCGGCCAACGCTAGCCAAACGCATGCACGCCGCCAAGCCTTTTTATCAGCGCTGATTGTTCTCATCGCGTGCGACGAAGGGTTTCGATGGCATCGATGCGACCCGTGCAGCCTCAGGCCTGCTCATAGGCGATGGCCGACCAGCATCCAGATCGCCATGGCGACCATCATCACATTTTCGGTCAGCGAGACGAACCCCAGCGGCACCCGCGAGCTGCCGCCGACGCAGGCGCATTTGATATCGCGCTTCTGGATATAGACCGCATAATACACCGAGACTGCTCCGATGCCGCCAATGAACAAGGCGGTCGGGATGGCGATCCAGTCGAGCGCGCGGGCGAGCATCAATATGCCGGCGAGCGCCTCGGCATACGGATAGATGTAGGCATAAGGCACCCATCGGCGAGCAAGCAGGTCATAGCCCATGAACATCGTGGCGAACGCATCGACATCCTGCAGCTTGGGGACGGCCAGAAGACACATCGCAACCGCGATGAATGTCTCGCCGGTGCGGATGGTCAGCAGCGTCCCCGTCGATACCCAGCTGATCGCCAGCGCCATCAGTGCGGCCATCGCAAAAATGGCCAATACCGGAACGTAGCTGACAGCATCGGGGTCCTTGACTGACTTGCCCAGGTGCCGGCGCAGGTCATCGTTGCCACCGATCCGTACACCTTCAATGAAGGTCTGCGGCGTGGTTTTGACGCCATGCTGAGCCTTGAAGGCATCGGTCTGTTCACGCGACGTCAGCCAGCGATCGTCGACAGTAAAACCGGCCTGCTCGAGCAGGTATTTGCTCTTCAGCCCATAAGGGCAGATGTGCTTTTCCATCACCATACGATGGAGAACGGCCGTCTTGGTACAAGTCATCGTTTCACCTTCTCGAACAGGTCGATCAGTTCATTGAACTTTGTCTTCTGTTCAGCGGCGTCGCCCGACGCAATCGCTTCAGACACGCAGCAGGCAGCATGATCCTTGAGGATCTCGCTTTCGGCCCGGGATAACGCAGCTTTGATCGCCTGAACTTGATGCAGGATATCGATGCAGTAACGATCATCTGCCACCATCTGCGAAACGCCGCGCACCTGGCCCTCGATCCGGCGCAGTCGATTCAGGATCGCGGATTTATCCTTGGCCATGGGTTTTCCTTTTGCGCTTGATATACCATAGGGGGGTATAGTATGACCTTGCAAAAGGATAGGCAAGGGTCATGCAGCAGGAATTTTCGAGGCGGTCACTTCTGGCGGGCATTGGCGTCGGCGCATCCATGTTGGCGGTACCCGCATGGGCGCAGGGGCACAGCATGCACGGCGGCGGCCATAGCCGCGGCGGCCCGCTGATCCCGGCGGGCTTCGACGAGGTGCGCGGGCCGGTGATCGATCTGTCGATCGGCAGCGGCCACCGCATCGTTCAGGGCCGCCGCGGCCCCGGCATCGCTGTCAACGGCAGCGTTCCCGGCCCGCTCATCCGGCTGACCGAAGGACAGGAGGTGCGCCTTAACGTCACCAACAACCTGACCGTCGACAGTTCGGTGCACTGGCACGGGCTGCTGCTGCCGTTCCAGTACGACGGCGTGCCGGGAATCAGCTTCCCGGGGATCAAGCCCGGAGAGACCTTCACTTACGAGTTCCCGATCCGCCAGGCGGGGACCTATTGGTATCACAGCCATTCGGGGCTGCAGGAACAATCGGGTCACTACGGCCCAATGATCATCGAACCGCGCGGCGGCGAGCCGATTGCGGTCGATCGCGACTACATCTTGCTGATCAGCGATTTCACCACGCTCGACCCGCATTTCATCATGAACCGGCTGCGCACCGGCGAGGGCTATTTCAACCGCCAGCAAAACACGTGGACCGACGATTATCCGATGTCCGCCGAGGAACGCCGGATGTGGGCGCAGATGCGGATGATGCCCACCGACATCGCCGACATCGGCGGCAGGACCTACACCTTCCTCGCCAACGGGCGCGGGCCGACCGAGGGCATGGAATATCTGTTCAAGCCCGGAGAGCGTGTCCGGCTGCGGATCATCAATGGCGCGGCGCAAAGCTTCTTCAACGTCCGGATTCCGGGCCTCCCGATGAGCGTGATCGCCACCGACGGCCAGCCGGTTCGCCCGGTCGAGGTCGACGAGCTGCAGATCGGTGCGGCCGAAACCTATGACGTGATCGTCGAGCCGGGCTCGGCGCCTGCCTACAGCATCGTTGCCGAATCGATCGACCGATCGGGCATGGCGCTGGCGACTTTGGCCAGCGCGCCGGGTCTGCGCGCCGATGTTCCCGCGCTGCGCGATCCGCCGCTGCTGACCATGGCCGACATGGGGATGAACCACGGCGACGGCGGAATGGACCATGGCGGAATGGATCATGGGACCATGGGTCATGGGAACATGGATCATGGTTCGATGAACCACGGCGCCACGCCCGAAACCGGCAATGACACCTCCGCCAGCATGAGCATGGACGGCATGAAGATGCGCGACACGTCGCTGCTGCCACCCGACGTGGCGATCGGGCCGGGGATCGACATGGTCGCGATGGCACCGGTCGACAAGATGGGTGACCCCGGGCTTGGCCTGCGCGATGTCGCGCACCGGGTGCTCAACTACCGGATGCTGGTCGCGCGCGATACCAATCCAGATGCGCGCGAGCCGTCGCGGCTGCTCGAACTGCACCTCACCGGCAATATGGAACGCTATATGTGGTCGTTCGACGGGCGGATGTATTCGGCGGTGAGCGACGTGCCGATCCGTTTCGCCTGGAACGAACGGGTGCGGGTCAAGCTGATCAACAACACGATGATGGCGCACCCGATCCATCTGCACGGCATGTTCTTCGAGATGGTCAACGGCCAGCCCGCCGCGCTGCAACCGCGCAAGAATACGATGATCGTCCAGCCCGGCGCGAGCGCGCAGTTCGACCTCACCGCCAACGAGCCGGGCGACTGGGCCTTCCACTGCCATCTGCTCTACCACATGCACGGCGGGATGATGCAGACGGTCACGGTTGTCGGGCCGGAGGCGGCGTCTTGACGCGCATGACACTGGCCGCGCTGGCACTGGTGACCTTCGCTGCGCCCTTGGCGGCGCAGGATCACAGCGCGCATCAGGCTCAGCCCGATCCGCATGCCGGGCACCAGATGCCCGCTCCGCAAACCGCCAACCCGCATGCCGGGCATACTATGCCTGCTACCTATCAGCCAGCAGCTGAACCCGAAGCGATGGACGGCATGGACCACAGCACCATGGATCATGGTACGATGGACCACAGCACGATGGATCACGGTACCGGCGCCGATGCCCCGCCATCACCTGGTCCCGATATGGAAACCCCGCCGCCGCCCGAAGCCGGCGCCGGTCCCCCGCGCGCGGCCGACGCCATCTGGGGCGCAGATGCGATGCGCGCCTCGCGGGCGGATCTCCAGAAGACGCACGGCGACTACAACCTGTTCTGGTTCCAGGCCGATCGCGCCGAACTGCAGATGCGCGATGGTGCCGATGGCTATCTGTGGGATCTGCAGGGCTATTATGGCGGACCGACCAGCCGTTTCTGGTTCAAGAGCGAGGGCGAAGGCAGCTTCGGCCAACGCATCGAGGAGCTCGAGGTCCAGGCATTGTACTCGCGCGCGATCGCCCCGTTCTTCGATCTGCAGGCGGGCATCCGTCAGGATTTTGCCGGGTCCGACACCACTTATGCGGTGGTCGGCATCCAGGGGCTGGTGCCGTACATGTTCGAGGCCGACGGGGCGCTGTTCCTGTCGCATCGCGGCGACCTGACCGCGCGGCTCGAGGCCGAGCTCGACCAGCGCATCACCCAGCGGCTGATCATCCAGCCGCGCGCCGAACTCAACCTCTCGGCGCAGGATGTGCCGCAACTGGGCATCGGTGCAGGGATCGACAGCTTCGAGGTCGGTGTCCGGCTGCGCTACGAGATCATCCGCGAGATCGCGCCGTATATCGGCATCGAACAGAACTGGCGCGCCGGCGGCAGCGCCGATTTCGCACGGGCCGCAGGCGAGGACGCCAGCGTCACCAATTATGTCGTCGGCATCCGTCTGTGGTTCTGAACATGAAGGAAAACATTATGCGCCTGCGCTTTCTTTTCGCTTATGCCGCCGCCGGTCTGGCAACCCTCGCCATGCCGACCATTGTGATGGCCCACACCAAGGTCGTCGCGTCCACGCCTGCGCAGGGTGCGACCGTCGCCAAGCCGAAGCTGATCAAGCTCACCTTCAGTGAAGCCTTGCTGCCGCCAACGGTCGCAACCAGCGTCGTTATGACCGCGATGCCGGGGGTGAAGTACCACGGCGAGATGGTGATCCGCAATTTCACCACCAGCTGGTCCGACGGCAACAAGACGCTGACCCTCATGCTGCGCCAACCGCTGCGCGCGGGTACATACGACGTGCGCTGGCAGGCGGCAGGCGCGGACGGGCACCGGATGAAGGGCGCGATCAGCTTCACTGTCAGCTGATCCGATGACCGCCGACTGGTTGTTCCCGGCGCTACGATTCGCCCAGTATTCGGTGCTGCTTGGCCTGTTCGGATCCTTGACTTTTCGGTTGTTTGGGCTGCGAAGCCTGGCTGCTACCCCGCTTGCGACCGGGCCGGCTACGCTCATCGCCGCGGTGGTCGCGCCATTGATTGTGGCCGCCGTCATGCTGGTCGCCATCGCGGAAATGATGGGCCAAGCCTTGTGGGATCTCGACTGGACGACGACCGCTTCGCTGGTCGTGACTACCGACATGGGTACTGCGTTTCTGGCAAGAACGGCGCTGACCGGGGCAGCTGCGGTCTCGCTGATGCTGGTCCGACCGGTCAGGCGATCACATACGATCGCCGCCTGGCTATACGCATTGGCGCTTATGACACTTGCATGGAATGGTCATGCCGCAGCGACCGAAGGCTTGGCCGGGCTGGTGCATCGGATCAATAACTGCCTGCATCTCACAGCCGCGGGCTTGTGGATCGGCGCCATCATGCGGTTTACCGCGGAGATTATCGATGCACACCGCCGCCATGACCCCGTCATGGACGATGCCTTGCTCAGTGAGATGCACAGCTTCCGCCCGTTTGGTCTGCTGCTGGTCGGGATTGTAGCATTCACGGGTATCATCAATGCGCAGATGATCTTCGGCCTTGAGAAGCTCGATCTGATACTGCGTACACCCTATGGCTGGATGCTCGGAGCCAAGATTGTGATGGTGGCGCTCATGCTCGGCTGTGCGGCCTATCATGCGAACAAGATAAGGCAGCAATTGGCAGGCAATCGCGACACGCGGCTCGATCAGAGACCACTCATCTCGGCAATCCGATTAAGTCTGGTCACCGAAATGCTCCTGGCATTGGGGGTGATCTCATTGGCAGCCGTCATCGGTCTCTCTTCACCATTCGACTGAAGTTCAAGCCGGACTGACATATGTTCCCAAAACACGCCGATACCTGCGGTTGATCTCTTCCCAGTTGAGGTTGGCCATGAACGCATCGATGTATTTCGCGGCCGCTATGCCGTAATCCATGTGGTAAGCGTGCTCATACATGTCGAGCGCGATCAGCGGCACGCTTGCGACAGGCTGGTGCATGTGATCCCAGGCCCAGTAATTGTGCAGACTGGCCGTGTGGATGTTCCACGCCAGCACGCACCAGCCTGAACCGCCAGCCAGCGACATCGCAGTACGCCTGAATTCCGTGTCCCAGGCCGCGAACGAGCCGAAGGCCGCTGCTATAGCCTTTGGCACATCTCCCGCCGCGGCACCATCGCCGCCGAGCGCGCCGAAATACAGCTCATGCAGGATGACCGAACCGCTGCGGTGCAGCTCCTCCCTCTTGAGCCCGCCATAGAGGATCGCAGGAAAGTCTTTGTCCGCCAGCGACACCGCCAGCCGACCCTCAATCATGTTCAGCGTGCGCACTGACCCGATGTAGTTGTTGTCGTAGTGCGAGCGGATGAGCTTTTCGGACATGCCGGTGAGCTTGGCCGGGTCGAAGCCCAGCGGCACGGGCGTGTGATTGCCCGCAAAGGCAGGCGAGAGGGTTGGTGCTTGCGCGGATGCAGGTGCACCTGCGGCAGCTGCGGCCAGGCCAACACCCACGATGCCCATGGCGCTGCGGCGGTCAACTTCGGTCATATGGCATTTCCCTTGATCAAAGACTGCCCAGAGCCAGGCCAGCTACGGCAAGAACGGCGAGCATGCGAAAGATGCTCCACTTCAGCGCAAACAGTATGACAGCCGCCAGCACCGATAGCACGCCTGCACGCCAGTCGAATGTCGCCCAGTCGGGCACGTTGAGCTGCATCGGTCCGACGACCGCTATGGTCACGCGAGCGAACAGAACATGCAGCGCAAACCAGACCGAGAGGTTGGCGATCACGCCAACCACGGCTGCTGTTAGCGCGGCAAGGCCACCCTTGAGGCGTGTCGCGTGCTGCAACCGTTCGATCCATGGCGCGAAGGTGAATATCCACAGGAAGCACGGCGCGAACGTTACCCATGTGGTGAGGCCAGCTCCAATGATACCCGCGACCATCGGCGAAAACGGCTCAGGCGATCGGAACGCAGCAAGGAACCCGACATGTTGCGTTACCAGGATCAGAGGACCCGGCGTCGTCTCGGCAAGGCCCAGCCCGTCGGCCATCTCACCCGCCTGCAACCAGCCGTAGGTCTGCACTGCTTCCTGCGCCATATAGGCAAGCACGGCATAAGCGCCGCCAAAGGTGACGATGGCCAGCTGCGAGAAGAAGACGCCGACGTCCCACAGAACATGATCCTGACCCAGGATCACCAGCACCAGCACCATGGGCACCGCCCAGATCGCGAGCCATAGCAGCACCGTGCGCGACATGACGGCGAACGACGGCCGAGGTGAGGCATCTGTGCCTGATGTCGGTCTCAGCGCCAGCCAGTCGGGACGATAAGCCGCAACGATCATGCCGATCGCTCCTGCACCCAGCACCACCAGCGGGAACGGGAGGTTGAACAGGAACAGCGCCAGGAACGCCGTAACCGCCAGTGCCTGTTTGAACCGCGTGTTGAGTGCGCGGCCACCGATGCGGATCAGCGCTTGCACAACAATGGCGAGCACCGCAGCCTTGATCCCCAGGAACAGCGCCGCAAACCAGTCGAGGTTGGCGGCCAGCGCATAGAGCGATGAGAGAGCCAGCATGACCAGGGCGCCGGGGATGACGAACAGTAGCCCTGCGGCAAGCCCGCCCTTTAATCCATGCAGCCGCCATCCGATCCACGTCGCCAGTTGCTGCGCTTCAGGGCCGGGAAGCAGATGACAGAAATTGAGGGCGTGGAGATATCGCTCTTCATCGACCCATTTGTGCTTCTCGACAATTTCACCATGCATCAGCGCGATCTGGCCGGCAGGGCCACCAAAGCTCAGGCAGCCAATGCGCGCGAACACGCGCACGAGCTGACGAAAATCAGGAATATCGGTTGATACGTCCACGGCCACGCAAGGTCCCCTTATTGTCGCCTCGCATCACGAAGCAGACCAGAGGCAACGCTTGGGCCTGAACAGCCTGACCGGGAGGTTGCTTCAATCCCGATGTGTGTCTGCTCCCACACCAAGACGACTGCGTCAAGTCACTGAAATGATCTCTGCTATACGATCTGGAAATGCATCAGCGCCCGGTTCATCAGGACATAGAGCAGGACCGTGACCACACTGCCCGCCAAAAGGGTGGGCCAGAAGCCCATCCCCCTCCCGATCAGGAACGGGACCAGCAGAAACATCGGCAGGCTAGGGAGCACATACCAGAAGGTCGCGGTGGCATGCTGCGCGATGGCCACCGGATCGGACGTGTCGCGATAGAGCCAGATCATCGCTAGGATCGAAACCAGTGGCAGCGATGCGATCATCCCGCCGAACCCCGGATAACGCCGCGCGACCTCGGATGCGATGGCTACGAGGATACCGGAGATCCCGGCCTTTATCGCCAGATACAGCATATCACTCTCCCTTGGTGGCCAGCACGGGCTGGGTGTGATCGTCTGATGGACGCCCTCCGTGCACAAGCCGGTAAAGCACCGGCAGCACAAGCAGCGTCAGCAGCGTCGATGAGATGATCCCGCCGATGACCACGGTGGCCAATGGCCGCTGGACTTCCGAGCCAAGACCGACATTGAGCGCCATCGGCACGAAGCCGAGGCTGGCGACCAACGCTGTCATCAGTACCGGACGCAGCCGGGTCAGTGCGCCGGTGCGGATTGCTTCATCCAGTGGTGTCCCTGTTGCACGCAGCTGGTTGATGAAGGTCAGCATCACCACCCCATTGAGCACCGCAACGCCCGACAGGGCGATGAACCCAACCCCGGCGGAGATCGAGAAGGGAATATCGCGCAGCAGCAGTGCGGCAATTCCCCCGGTTAGCGCGAGCGGCACGCCCGAGAATACGATGGCGGCGTCCCTGGCGGAGCGAAACAGCGCGACAAGCAAGCCGAAGATCAGCGCCAGCACCATCGGCACGACGATCTGCAACCGCGTGCTGGCCGACTGCAATTGCTCAAAGGTGCCGCCATAGTCGATCCAGTAGCCCGCAGGAAGATCGACCTCGGCACCTACCCGCTGTTGCAGTTCGGTGATGAACGACCCCAGATCGCGGCCGCGCACATTGGTGGTTACGACCGCGCGGCGCTTGCCATCCTCCCGGCTAATCTGATTGGGGCCGGTCGTCCGCTCGATCACGGCGACTTCTGACAACGGCACAGATCCTGCACCACCCGGCAACTGTATCGGCAGGCGGGCCAGCACATCGGGGTTCTGACGCAGGGTCTCGGGCAGACGGACGACGATGTTGAACCGCCGGTCGCCATCGAAGATTTGCCCTGCCGGGGTTCCCCCGGTGGCCGCCGCGACCACCGCCTGAACATCTGCGACGTTCAAGCCAAGCCGGGCCAGTGCGGCGCGGTCGGACAGCACCTGAAGGAAGGGCAGCCCCGTGACCTGCTCGGCCTGGGCGTCCTCGGACCCTTCGATCGAGCCGACGACCCCCAGCACAGCATCGGCGGCTGTCGCCAGCTCTTCCAGATCATCGCCGTAAATGCGGATCGCGACATCCGAGCGGACGCCAGCGATAAGCTCGTTGAAGCGCATCTGGATCGGCTGGATGAACTCGTAGCGCGATCCGGGTATCTGTTCGACCGCATCGTTCAGCTCGGCGACAAGCTGCGCCTTGGGCTTGCGCGGATCGGGCCATTGGTCGCGCGGCTTCATGATGATGAAGGTATCGGCGACCGAGGGCGGCACGGCATCGGTGGCCACATCGGCAGTGCCGATCTTGGCGAACACCTGCTGCACCTCAGGAAACTGCTTGATCCGCTTTTCGAGCGCCGATTGCATCGCCACCGCCTGGGTCAGGCTGGTGCCCGGAATGCGCAGCGCGTGCATCGCTATATCGCCCTCGTCGAGATTGGGAATAAACTCGGAGCCAAGCCGGGTTGCCGCCAGACCGCTGACGACGACCAGCGCGATCGCGCCTGCAATCACCACGCCCCGCATCCGCAGCGCCCAATCGAGCAGCGGCGCATAGGCATTGGCCGCCGCGCGCATAACCCGGTTCTCTTTCTCCTCGACCCGCCCGCGCACGAACAGCGCAACGGCGGCAGGAACGAAGGTCAGCGACAGGATGGCCGCAGCCGTCAGGGCCAGCACCACGGTGAGCGCCATCGGGTGGAACGTCTTGCCCTCCACCCCTTCGAGCGCGAAGATGGGCACGTAGACGATGGTGATGATCGCGATGCCGAACAGGCTGGGCCGAATGACTTCCGCACTGGCCGAGGCCGCAATGTCGAAGCGCTCTTCGCGTTCGAGCAAGCGCCCCAACCGATGCTGCGCCTCGCCGAACCGGCGCAGACAGTTCTCGACGATAATCACCGCGCCATCGACGATCAGCCCGAAGTCGAGGGCGCCAAGGCTCATCAGGTTGCCCGATGTCCGCGTGCCGACCATGCCGGTGATCGTCATCAGGAACGCTAGCGGGATCACCGCAGCGGTTATCAGTGCTGCACGAATATTGCCGAGCAGCAGAAACAGCACCACGATCACCAGCAGCGCGCCTTCGGCAAGGTTCTTCTCGACCGTGCCCACCGTCGCGTCGACCAGCTTCGACCGGTCATAGACGGTGTTGACTACCACGCCACCGGGCAGCGACTGGTTCACTTCGGCCAGCCTTTCGGCCACGGCTATCGAGACATCCCGCGCGTTCTCGCCGACCAGCATGAAGATGGTGCCCAGCACCACCTCCTGCCCGTCCTTGGTGGCTGCACCGTTGCGAAGTTCGGACCCTATCTCGACATCGGCAACATCGGCGACCCGGATCGCCAGCCCCTGCCGGTAGGCGACGATGATGCCGGAAAGATCACGTTCGTTCGCCGCCTGGCCCGGCACGCGGATCAGATATTGCGATCCCGATTGTTCGATATAGCCAGCGCCGACATTGGCGTTGTTCTTCTCCAGCGCGGCGACAAGGTCACCAACCGTCAGGCCAAAGCCGGACAGGCGTTCAGGCGATGGCGCAACGACATATTCCCGGCGGTATCCCCCAACCGAATTGACCTCGGTGACGCCCGGAACTGTGCGCAGCTGCGGCCTCACGACCCAGTCATGCAGTGTCCGAAGATCCTGCGCAGTGTAAAGCTTGCCGTCTTCGTTGACCGCCCCGCGCCGTGCCTCGACTGTATACATGAAGATCTCGCCCAGCCCGGTAGCGATCGGTCCAAGCGCGGGCTCAACGCCATCGGGCAGTGATCCAGCGACCGTTTGCAGCCGCTCGTTGACCAACTGACGGGCAAAGTAGATGTCCGTGCCGTCCTCGAACACGACGGTGACCTGCGAGAGGCCATAGCGCGATACCGACCGTGTATAGGATAGCCCCGGCAGCCCGGCGATGGCGGTCTCGACCGGGAAGGTTATGCGCTGCTCGGCCTCGAGCGGCGAGAAGCCGGGGGCGGCGGTGTTGATCTGCACCTGCACATTGGTGATGTCGGGCACCGCGTCGATCTTGAGGCGACCGAACGCCCACAGGCCGATCCCGGCCAGGATCAGGGCAAGCCCCATGATGATAGTGCGCTGCCGGATCGACAGCCGGATAATGCGTTCAAGCATGGCGTTGATCCTTAGTGGTCGTGGCTGGCGCCGGATTTTTCGACATCGGCCTTGATCACGAAGCTGTTCTTCGTGGCATAGGTTGTGCCCGGCTTCAGGCCTCCCAATACCTCGGTCCATTCCGGCCCTTCACGGCCGAGCTCCAGCATCCGCACCTCATAGGTCTCACCAATCTTGGCAAACACCACGCGGAAATCACGGAACTGCTGGATCGCCTCGGTGCGCACTGCCAGCGGCACGTTGCGCCGTTCGACCGTCACGATACCGCGCACCGCCATGCCAGGCCGCCACAGGCCGCCGGGGTTGGGCAGCGCAGCGCGCGCCGTCACGGTCTGGGTCTGCACTTCAGCCAGCGGCAGAAAGTCGCGGATGGTCGATCCCTGGCTTCGCTCTCCCTCGATTGCCTTGATCTCGACCGCCTGGCCTGCTCGCACCTTCTCGATGTCACGCGGGAAGATCGGGAAGGTCGCAACCGTTCTGGCGGGATCGGCGATCACGAAGATCGGATCGTCGCCGGTGACGTCGCCGACATTGGTGTTGCGCTGGGTGATGACGCCGCTGGTCGGGGCATAAACCGCGTAGGTCTGGAGCGAATAGCTGCTTTCCACCCGTGCCAGCAAAGCGCCGCGTGCAATCCGGTCCCCGATATTCTTGTGGACCGACACCACCCTTCCGGGGAACTTGGCCCCGACTTCAGAGGTCGCGGAGGGGTCAAGCTCGACCCTGCCGATGATCTCAAGCGTCTCGCCAACTTCGGCAGGTCCGGCAATGGCGGTCTCGATTCCCGCTGCCTTCGCCGCAGCATTGCTGATCTTCGTGCGCCCTTCATAGGAGTCAAACGACCATTTGTGGGTCTTGCCGCCTTCGGTTGCCCGCACGCTGACGTCAAAGCTGTGCGGCTCGACCAGCACGGACGATCCGCGCAGATAGTCTTCCGCCGGGCGGAAGGTGAATGTCGTCACCTCGCCATCAAGCCGCTTGATCGTGACCTGAGCCTTCACCGAGCCGGGAGGCAAAGGTTTGTCATCGCGATAGGCATAGAGCCGGTATTCGGGAGGCACGCCGTCCTCGAATACTGTCAGCTCCAGAGCGAAATCGCCGTCACGCAGCATCCGCCCGTTGTGCGGACCGCGTTCATATTCTCCCGGCGCAAGATCGGTGCCCTTGGCTTCGTGGGTATTCGTGCTGTCGCCACAGGCCGCCAGAGGCAGCAGCATGGCCATGCAGATCATTGTCAATGTCGCTGAGCGCATCATTCGGCTCCTTGAAGGTGCGGCGCAAAGCGCCCGGTCAGCCGGTCGAGTTCGACCCGCGCTTGGTGATGAAGGATGGCGACCCGCACCATGCGGGCGCGGGCTTCGTGCAGCGCGACCTGCGCCATCGACACATCCAGAAAGGTGAAGCCCCCGCGATTGTAGCCGGCACGCACCTCGGCCAGCGTCTTCAATGCGCCGGGCACCACCTGATCACGGACGGCTTCGACCTCGTGCGCGGTTTCCTCAACCTTTTCGGCAGCGAGCATGATCGCCTGTCTGCGCTGATAACGTTCGACAGCAAGGTCCGCTTGCGCCTGTCTGCTTTCGGCCTCGGCGCGCGCGATGTTCGCCTGGTTGAGCGCACGGTTCGCAAGCGGGAGAGAGACGCCCGCGACCAACGCGACATCTCCGGTGCCGATATAGCGTGGCCCTGCGGAAACCGTTGGGTCAGTGCGCGCGCCTGCCTGCTGCAACGTAATGTCGGCAGATGCCCGGCGCTGGCGCGCCTCATACACGGCAAGGTCGGCCGCAGACTGGGGAACACCCGCATCAACGGGAGCAAAGCGCAGGAAGTCCTCGCGCGACACCGACAGCCCCGTCGCGTCGCCGTCCCAGAGCGCTACGAGGCGTTTCATCGCAGCATCGCGGGCATGCTCGGCCAGTTCCAAATCGACGCGCGCTTCGGCGAGCTGTGTCCTTGCGCGCGTTCCTGCAAACAGCGGGTCGCGTGCATCGCTGACCCTGCGACCCACCTCGCGCGAGAGCTGCTCTGCAATTTCGACACGCGCTTTGGCGATGTCGATCGTCGCCTCGGCGGCTTGGACCTCGACATACAAACGCTGGACGGTCGAGGCGATGTCGAGCCGCCGGACGAATGCCTCGGCAGCTGCGACCTCCAATTCGGCGTCGGCCAGAGCCACGCGCGCAGCCCGCTTGCCACCGCGTTCGATCCGCTGGCTATACATCGCTCCGATCTGGAACTGACGATAGAGATCACTGTCCCCGATGCCGAAGTTCTCGGCCAGGACATCAATGGAAGCTGCGGGCCGGGTATCGGCGGCAGCACGGCGCGCAATCAGAGCATCGGCGCGGGCGGCGAATGCCTCGCCCACCGGTGACGCTGCAATCGCGCGCGCTATGGCATCATCAAGGGTCAGCGGGAGGGACTGGGTCTGGGCATGCGCAGAGGCGCTCGAAACAAGCACAGTTGCGCACATCGCAGCGCGCAGGAAATAGGGCATCGGGGATCACTCCTGATCGAAACGTCAATGCGCCGCCCACTGGGTCGGCGCGGTTGCGCGCAGGATCAGGCTGACGGTGGTTCCAGCAAAGGCGGAGTTCGCAGCGAGCCGGGCGACGCCTCGGAGGTGATCCGCATGATCAGCCTGTGCCGCATGAGACGGGCCGAAGGCACGATTGTGTCGGAGGAAACATCCCCAATGAGGTGGACATGATGTCCGGTAGATTCGGGGGCTACGGCGTGCTCGTCATCATCAAAGTCGCCATCGTTTCCGGCGTCATCGGGGTAATCCGCAGCGTGCGGCGCATGGACGTGTTCATCATCATGCGCATGCGGCACAGCTTCCCCCATGCTGCCGTGGGACAGCAACAGACAGAACAGCAGAATCATGCAAAGCACGCGAAGCATGACGTTACGCTAGCAGAACGCCCGCCCGGCAACAATCTTGGGGCGACAGATCGCCCATATGATCAGGAAACCGCGGAGTTTGTAGCTTTTGCGAACACCTAACTTACCATCTGCTGCAGCTCACTCTCGATCCATAAGTTCAGCCCTGTCTTAAGGACAGTGCGCCTTGTTAACCCTTATGCGGCATCTAGCTGTAATGGATCGCACTGCGTCTTCACTCGCGGCTAGAGCGCACAGTGTACTGCCGGCTGTTTCAACCGGCCTGCTGTATTTTGTCGCCGCCATTTCAGCGCTCACTTGGAGTCACGGTCAGGACGGCATTGCCACTGTATGGCCCTCGAGTGGTATTCTTTTGGCAGCGCTTCTGCTCAGTCCCTGGCAACGTGCCGGCTGGCATATTGGAGCTGCCAGCATTGCCAGCCTGGTCGCCAACCTTTTGCAGGGAAACAGCCTTTGGACTGCAACTGGATTTACCGTGGCCAACATGATGGAGTCCTTTCTGGCGGCATGGCTACTGCGTCGGCGAAGCAGTGAATGGATCTCATTTTCGGATCCTGCACGGCTGGCGGAGTACTGCATCGCAGCCTCACTAGCCGCAGTTTCCGCTGCAACGATCGCTACAGCATTTGCGCCGACTCCCTCACTGGTGTTTTGGTTCTCGTGGTTATCGACGGATCTACTTGGAATCCTTCTCGTAACCCCCCTGATCCTAGTGGTTGCAGCAGCTACGATGAAACAACGAATTCGATCTCGGGCACGAACCAAGACGGAGGTTTTTGGCATTTTTGCCATGGTGGTCCTGGTTTGCTTTTTGACTTTCACCCAGTCGACTTATCCGCTGCTCTTTTTGCCTATGCTTGCCATTTTAGTGGCGGTGTCGCGGCTCGGCTTGCTTGGTGCAGCTGGCGGGGTGGTTATTGCTGCGGCCGTCAGCTCAGTGGCGATCAGTTATGGTTCTGGGCCGGTAATGCTGATTGATGCCAGTGCGCAGTTCAAGAGCCTTTTTGTTCAGTTTTATCTGCTTGCCCTATTTGCAGCGGCTCTGCCAATGAGCGCGTTGCTTGCTGCTCGCCGCCGTCTCCTCGGTCAGTTAAGTGAAACTGTGAGACTGCTGCAGCTTGCAGAAACCGCTGCGAATGTTGGGCATTGGAGGCTTGATATTGGTTCCGGTGTGGTCACGTGGTCACCAGAGGTCTTCAAAATTCATGGGCTGAATGCTGAAACACCAAGATCGCTAACGCGAGCGATTGATGCTTATCACCCAGATGATCGCAAACTTGTGACCGAAAAACTTGATCATGCAATCCAGCATCAGTGTGGGTTCGAGTTTACCGCGCGGATTATTCGACCCAGTGGGGAGATTCGCCACGTCCTGTCGCGTGGAGAATTTGAAAAGGGACAGCTCCATGGGTCGGCGGGCATGTTTGGCATCATTCAGGATATTACATCCCAATTCATATACGAAAGAGATCTGCTGGCTGCGAGCGCGTTGGCACGGCAGGCAGCCAACGACGCAAAACTAATGGCTGAAACTGACCAGTTGACAGGTATTGCAAACCGGCGTCGCATCTCAGCAGAACTTGAAATGGAAATCGCTAACTCGACAAAGCATGGACGGCCTCTGGCGGTCGCGATATTTGACATTGATCACTTCAAACAAATCAATGATCGGTTTGGTCATCACGTTGGCGACGAGGTCCTCAAGCGTGTTTCGAAAGATGCCGACCGCGAGCTTCGCAGCGGCGATATGCTGGGCCGATTTGGTGGCGAAGAGTTTGTGATCCTCTTCCCCGGTGCAGGTTCGCACATAGCATTAAAGGTCGCAGAGCGGGTGCGCAGAATCATCGAGGCGGGGGGAGTCAACCCGTCGGTAACGGTCAGTATCGGCGTCGCTGAATTCGCTCAAGGTGAAACTGCCGAGACCATTTTGCGGCGTGCCGATGAAGCTTTGTATGCCGCAAAGGCCGATGGTCGAAATATGCTACGCCTCGCGTCGTAATGCGGGCTTGCCACAAAAAGTATAGCATATCCCTCTCTTGAAAGCCGATCGTGCTGCAGCGAGCAAGCGTAATTTGCTATTGATAACGCTTAGCAACACCAATAGAGACGGTCCCTGAACGAAAGCATGGATGGGTATGTCGATCATCACAAGTCTCATGGCCGCGACAGCGCTGGCGTCGAGTCAGGGCGATTCACTGGGCGCGGATGCAACCATGCCTCATAGCGATCAGGCAGAGATTGTCGTCACGGCCACCCGCTCAGGCTCGGCTATCGAGCGACTACCGATTTCCGTTTCGGTGGTGGATGAGGAGACGGTGAACGAGCAGTTGCGCCAGAACCGCAATATTCTTTCAGGACTGGAGTTTATCGTACCGGGCCTCAGCGTTCAGGACAGCGAGGTGCGCGGGAGCTGCAGCAGCGCCATCCGTGGCCGGGCGGCATCGTTCCAGATCAACGGTGTGCCGGTGAACGAAGACTTGCGCCCGGGGTCTTGCACAGGCCCGTTCACCATCTCGCCCTTCTCGGTCGAGCGGGTCGAGGTGGTTCGCGGCGGCACCGCGCTGTATGGCGCAGGGGCGCCTGGCGGGATCATCAACCTCATCACCCGGCGCGCCAAAAGCGAGGCGCTGGAGATCGATGCCACCTTGCAGACCAGCTTCAACACCGAACGGTCGCGCAACACGTTCACCACCGACCTGTATGCCGGAATCGGCCAGAAGGTCGGTGCATTCGATTATTATGTCGGTGCGGCTTATACCGATGGCGGACGCGTGCGCAGCGCTACGGGCCTTCCGGTCTTCTCGGCGGCCTATGAATCGGTCGACCTGCTGACAGCGCTGGGGCTCGATCTGGGCGCCGGCCAGGAACTTCGCTTCACAGGGACGTTCCACAACGAGGATGTAGGCCCTCAATTCTATCCGGACGGCACCGTCGATCCGGTCAGCGGCCTGTCGCGAATCGTCGAGGTAGCGCCCCATCCGCAGGTGGGCCAGGGCCGCGACCGCAACGTGACCATGGCCTTGAGCTACCGCCATCCCGATCTGCTGGCGCATGACGTGTCGGTCAGCCTTTTCTACCAGGACCAGTCGATCAAGCAGCGCGACAACTTCTTCACCGCAGACTTCGGCGATGATTTCTTCGCCTCCAACCGCGAGAACAGCCGCCTGGGCTTCAGGTCCGCGCTGACGCGCAGCTACCCCATCGGCTCGGGAAGCCTCAAGACCACTTATGGCTTCGACTTCACCCGCAACGATTTCCTGCGGTTCAACGTCGATGCCGCCGATGGCGAGGTGGTGACCGGCTATGTGACGCCCGCCTTCTACCTCAATACTTATGCGCCGTTCGGCCAGCTCGAACTGGGTCTGGGCCGCCTGACCTTGAGCGGGGGCTTCCGCCGCGAATGGTACAGCGGCGCCATCGAGCGCGAAGGCTTCAACCCGGCCCTGCCGCGCGCGGCCACCCCGGGAGCGTTCGGCAAATCGAACCTGAACCTTTGGAACGCGGGCGCGGTGTTTGCCGTCGCCGACGCCGTGCAGCTGTATGCGAGCTTCAGCCAGGGCGCCGAACTCACCCAGCTTGGTCGGGCGGCACGCGGCGCGACCGATCCCTCGCTGATCACGGTCGAGCCTGCGACCTCCGATCAATACGAGCTTGGCCTCAGGGGTGACATCGGCATGGTGAATTTCGGCCTGGCGGTCTATCATTCGCGATCGGCATCCTCTTCGCAGATTCAGCCCGACCCGAGCTGCGCAGGCGAAACCTTCTGCCCGCTGATCCCGCTGCGCGTGCCGGAACGCTTCCGCGGGTTCGAGGCCAATGCCAGCTGGAAGGCCACCGACACCCTCACCCTGGCAGGCGTCTTCACGCTGCAGCGCGGACGGGTGTTCAACGAGGATCTGGGGCGCTTCATTGCGTACGGCACCGACGTTGCGGTCCCGGTCCGGGTGACAGGCCGCGCGGAATGGCGCCCGGTCGAACCGGTCAAGCTCAACTTCCAGATGACGCATTACGGGGCGTCGTCGTTCTTCACCCCGACCGAGCAGGCGATCGGCTTTGTCGATACCGACGCGGTGACGCTCGCCAGCGGCAGCGTCAGCTATCAGGCAGGGCTGGTCGAGATCTACATCGCCGCCGACAATCTGTTCGACGAACGTTATGTGAGCGTCGCCAACCAGGTGCAGGGACAAGGTGGCTTCACCTTCATGGAAGCGCCGGGACGCAGGGTGACAGTGGGTGTCAGCGGTCGTTTCTGACACCCCGCGCATGGCCCATGGCGGTCAGGCAAGGGCGGTGCGCCGCAAGGCCGTGCCGCTGTCCTACTGGCTGCACTCGCTTGTCGGCCTGAAGCTCAGCCTGTTCCTGGGTTTCGTCTGCCTGACCGGTACCATCGCCACGGTCGCGCATGAGATAGAATGGCTCTACAAGCCTGCCGTGCGCGCATCCCCGCTGCAGGGCGAGGTAGACTGGGGAGCGATGTGGGATGCCGCCAAGGCCGCCCATCCAGATGCGACGCTGACCGCGATCGGATCGTACGAACGCGACGATGCTCCCTATTTCGCCAAGTCGGTGTCCGCGACCGACGCCGGTGGCAGGGATTTCACGATCTACGTCGACCCCGGCACGTCACGGGTGACAGGGCACGAATATGGCCGCAGCTTTCAGGATGCGATGCGCGCGCTGCATTACTATCTGTTCGCGCCCGGACCTATCCCGATGTACATCGTGACCTCGCTCGGGTTCGTGCTCATCCTGTCGCTGGTGACCGGACTGATCAGCTACAAGAAGTTCTGGCGTGGTTTTTTGCGCAAGCCGCGCTGGCATCGCGACCTTCGCACGCTGATGGGCGATCTCCACCGCCTCATCGGGCTGTGGTCACTGTGGTTCGTGGCGATCATCGGCATCACATCCATCTGGTATTTCGCCGAGCACGCCGGGCTGGACCTGAACACTTCGCCACCGGTTGTGAAACGCCTCCAACCGGCGACCGACATCACTGGCGACCAGATCAATCGCTGGACCGGGATCGCCCGGCGCGAAATGCCCGGCCTTGCGATCACCGCGGTCCATCTGCCTTATGGACCCGGCGACCCGGCCATCGTTCAGGGCCAATGGCGGGCCTGGCTGGTGCGTGAGCGCACCAATGCGGTTTTTATCGATCCTGCAACCGGCAAGATGGTCGGCAAGCGCATCGCTCACAGCATGGGCGTGGGCGAGCGGATTGTCCACACGGCCGACCCGCTGCATTTCGGAACTTTTGGCGGCCTCGTGACCAAGCTGATCTGGGTGGCGTTCGGCATCGCTCTGGTGGCGATGGCGGGCAGCGGGGCGGTAATCTATGCAAAGCGCCTGCGCATCGCGGCAGGCAGCGGTGTTACCATGGGCATGCTGGATTACCTCGGTGGGTGGAAATGGCCGAGCATCCTTGCGACCACGGTTGTGCCTGGGATCGCGTTCTGGTTCTGGTGAATGGCCAAGCCAGCTGAACTAGGTGCGCGCTGAGCCACGCACAAAATGGATGACACATTATTCCAGGCGGAGATCGCTTCTGCCTATGCGCTTTGACCAAGTTCAACCGAGGGCCGGGCATTGCTGATCGTATCAATGTGCAAGCGGCAGCTCCTATCATGAGCGGTTATTCTCGTTGGCCGATGTGAACAACGGAGTCTGGTCGGCAGCTGACAGGACCCCACGCGGCCCGCAAATGGCCGCAATCCGTGGTTTGCTTCCCAAAAGCTGAAATTCTAAATGCAACCCCTTAGCGGTCGATCCCGGTTGCAGAAAGCGGCCAGTCCGGCCAGTCCTCGATCTAACTGGCCCGGTTGATGACAGCACGATTGAAACACCATGCTGCCGTCAGCCACAACAGCACAAAAACGGTGAGAAAGCCCCATTCGACCGAGTGACCAGGCATCATCCTGAGCGCGGCGATACCAACAGCATATTGACCGATGGCCAGCAGCATTGCGATCCATCGCATCGCTCCCGGTCGGAACCGGACGATCATCGCGGAAAGAATGGCCCCTGCAACCATGAGGAAAAAGAAGATGTTTACGGAGTCCTCCTCGCCGATGATGCCAACCGCAGCGTTCAACCAGAAGGTGAAAAAGGCCGTGAAGCCGGCAATGATGTAACCGATGTGTGGCGCACCAGGCCGGGCAAAACGCGCCGCCAATTCAACCACGGTTCCGACAGAGCCCAACAGGATCGTAGCGAAAACGAAATCGCCAGCGGTCCAGTTCACCTCGCCAGTCATCTGCATCGCCAGTGCAGGCAGCATCAACAGCGCCAGAAGGCTACCCCAGCCAGCAATTCGCCATCCGTTAAAAAGTGGGGATCGGGTCGAAGAATGGTCGTTCATAATGAAGGCCTCCCAGTGGTTTTCTCGCAGCGACCTTGATCCGGCCCCGTGTGAAAGGCATGAGCAATTCATGAGTAATGGCTGAAACCACGCGCGATGCTTGCTTTGGCCGGGAGATGGCACCAAACCGCTGGAACATGGAGACACCGGCCCGCATCTTCCGATTTGACGCGTTCCTGCTCGATTGCGACAACCGGCAGTTGCGTAAGGACGGCCTGCCGATCGAGCTTGGCAGTCGGTATTTCGACGCACTCGCTCTGCTCGTCTCCCGGCGTGGGGATCTTGTCACCAAGGACGTGTTCTTGGAACAGGTGTGGCACGGCATCCCGGTGACGGACGAGGCGCTAACGCAATGCATCCGGACGCTGCGCCGTGCGCTGGGCGATGATGCCGCCAATCCGCGCTTCATCGAGACCGTGCCCAAACACGGCTATCGCTTCGTCGCCGTACAATCCACTCAGGTACCAGTATCGCCGCGTGCACAAGGATCGCATGTCGCCGGTGCCTGCACGCTGGCGGGCCTTGCGTCAGGCGTGGTGGCCGGCCTGATCTACGGCGTGATTGCAGCGACTGGCGGCGGCGCGCAGGTGCTTATCCTGGCGGCGATGATAGGCACGCTCGGTTTGCTCGCCGGTGCGGGGCTTGGCGCCGGCATGGCTGCGGCTCTGACGTGGCGCGAACATGCTGATGGATGGTTGGTGGCTGGAGCCGCGATCGGCGGCCTTGCCGTTGGCGCACTAGGCAACCTGCTCGGAAGAGAAAGCGTAGGGTTGCTGTCGGGGGTGTCCATAGCGAATGTCACCGGGCCCTTCGAAGGCGTAGCGCTCGGCACGGCTGCGGGCGTTGTTGCTTGGGCAGCATTAGCAGGATATCCTTGGCGGATCGTGATCGCCGTTTGCGTGATTGCAGGTGCCGGCGCAGCTGGCCTCATTTTCTTCTCCGGAGGGACATTGCTCGTCGGCTCCCTTCAAGCCGTTGCGCAGGGCCTTTCTGGGACGCAGATTAACCTTGCAAACATCGGCATGGTGCTCGGCGAGGCAGGACTTACGAGGGCGGCGATTGGGCTCACGGTTGGCGCGGAAAGCCAAATTTTCATTTTGTCGATCGGCGTAGGTCTCTTGGTTGCGCGCAACCGGCCGATAAAATCTGACTAAGAAACGCATGCCGATGCATATTGATAGTCGACCTTCGGTAAGCCACCTCAGTTGTAGTCATCAGCGGGTTTGGGGCTCGACCCCGAATGGCGCATGGCGGCGTTCGGTGGAAGCAGACGTTCATCCTGATGATCGGGCACGACTGACTCTGGGTCGTGTGCTACCGGAAGCGGAATGCCTCTTTTGGGACTAATCGGCCCTTTCGCGCCTGTCCGCGAATGGCAGTTTTTGGATAAATCGGTCACTAGCATGTCATCTGATCGCCATTGGGAAACGACAATGATTGGTACGAATGTTGACTGTTGTCATATCGCAGTCGCTCATAGGACCGACGGGCAAACCTGATTGGCCCCAAATCTAAACAAAATCGAAACCAGAACGGCTTAATTGCGGCGAATGGATTTGGACGAGCAGCCTGCAGCAAACCAAAACCCATCTGGGTCGGGCAATGCCTTGCTCAGGCTGCAAAATACCATTTTGGAATCTATCGCCAAAGGTGCCGACCTCGCGGTGACGTGCACACTGCTTTGCAGAGAAGTGGAGTCGCTGTTACCTGCGGTGAAATGTTCGGTGCTGAGTGTTGATGGTACAGGAGCTCTCCATCCGCTGGCTGGCCCAAGTTTGCCGAAATCATACTCAGATGCCCTTGATGGAGCTCTCATCGGTCCGTCGAATGGCTCTTGTGGCACGGCGGCCTATTTGGGCGAGGATGTCGTAGCCATTGACATTGCAACCGACCCTCGCTGGGTGGACTATAAGCATCTAGCGCTGCCACACGGCCTGCGCGCCTGTTGGTCCAGCCCGATCATTGATGCAGATGGCGTAACGATTGCAACGTTCGGGATATATTTCGCCGACTGCCGTGGTCCAACGCCATTTGAACAAGCTGTCGTGCGCAACTGCGTTCACCTGTGCATTATCGCCATTGACCGCCATCAGCGCGTAAACGAACACGAGAGACGCGCGTTGACTGACGCGCTGACAGGATTGCCCAACCGTGCCGCATTCAACGCCGAATTGCTCACGCTCGATTGTCGCGCGGCGGGTCGCTGGGCGATATTCGTGCTTGATCTCGACAACCTGAAGATCGTCAACGACACCTTCGGCCATCACGCTGGTGATATGCTCCTTCAGATCGCCAGCGATCGTATCGCCACCGCCGCATGCCCCAGCCGTACGTTCCGCGTTGGTGGAGATGAGTTTGCGATCGTCATCAAGGCGCCGCAGGCGTTGCGCGATCTGGATGCCACGGCAGAGACCATTACCAGTGCTCTGGCCACACCTGCCGATTGCGGCGGGCAGATAATCGTGCCCCGGGCCACCATCGGGGGCGCAGTGGTTTCAGGCGATGAACCGAGTGTCGAACACGTTCGCAAGAACGCCGACTTCGCACTGTATCATGCCAAAGAAACCGGTCGTGGCGGCTTTGTCCGCTACTGGCCGGGCCTGGGCTCAACCATGGCACAACGACTGGGCGCGATCCGTGATGTGAACGCCGCATTGCGCGATAACCGGATTGATGCGTTTTATCAGCCCATTTTTCGGCTGGATACGCGCGAAGTGGTGGGCTTGGAAGCGCTCTGTCGGATGCGGATGGGCAACAAGATCGTACCGACCAAGGCATTTCACGAGGCGACAACCGATGTGCATGTGGCAACCGCCTTGACCGCTCGGATGATGAGCATTGTCGCAGCGGACGTGCGCCGCTGGCTGGATATGGGTATCCCTTTCCAACATGTCGGTATTAATGTGTCATCGGCTGATTTGAGTGGGGGCACGGTCGAGCGTGTGCTCACCTCTGTTTTTGAACGCGAGGGCGTCTCGCTGGAGCATGTGATCCTGGAGGTCACCGAAACAGTTTATATGGGTGAAGGTGATCAAGCGGTTCAGCAAGGCATCAAGGCGTTGCGTGCGAAGGGTATTCGTATCGCACTGGACGACTTCGGGACAGGTTTTGCTTCGCTCACACACCTGCTCACAATTCCAGTCGACATCATCAGGATCGACAAAACCTTTATCGAACATCTGGCCGCCGGCAGCGTCAGCATGACGATCGTCGAAAGCCTCATCCGCATTGCCCAGAAAATGGATACCCGCATCATTGCAGAAGGTGTCGAGTCCGAGGAGCAGGCACGGTTGCTGCAGGCCGCAGGCTGCACATTAGCGCAGGGCTTTCTGTATTCCCAGGCGGTCGATCGGATTGAAATGACCGCGCTCCTTTTGAAAAGGGGGCAATATGTCAATGGTCCTGCGGCGCCCATAACAGGCTTTGTAGGGCCGAGATAGTTGCCGGTCGACCGCGTCAGTTGGCGACTGAAGTCCGCCAGCCGCTTGCCGATGCACGTTTCTCGCCTTGGGCATCCAGAGCATCGCCAGCCGCCATTTCCTGCGCTGCTGCCAGGATCTCAACCTCACTGCCTGCCTGGCGATACTCGGTCGATGACCTCCCGCTAACGGCAAATTCCTGCTCGATTTTCCAACCACTTGCATTCCGACAAGCAATGCCGCCTTCGGTCGCTCCTCGCCAAGCGCGACAGAATTTGCCGCCCTCAGCCTCAAAACTGAGCAAGACGCGCGGCTCTGCATCTGCGGATTGACTGGACACAAGTCTGTTCTCGAGCATGCTCGCCAATTCCTCGTCCGCATATCCGTCTGGAAGGCTTGGCTGCCAAGGTTGCCAAAACGCCAGCACCAAGGAGGCAGCGATTGCAGGTCCGGCGATGGGCACCCAGCGCCGGACCATGGGTGGCAATCCGCGCTTGCTGCGTGCAGCTGCAAGACTGATGACCTCACCCACTTTGTCTCTGTGCGGCTCGGATGTTTGCAGTAGCGCCACAAGATGGGCCGGAACCTCTTCGGTTACGATTGGGGCATAGCGCGCAGCGAGCAAGGCTTTGAGCCGGCGATGCCTCTCGACCTCGCTCGCAAGTGTCGGATCAGCAGCAATTTCCGCCTCTACCTGTGCCTTTTCAGCACCCGCCAGTTCGCCATCAGCGAAGGCGGCAATCATTTCCGGTGAGATGTTCATGCGGCGTCCTCCAACAGACCTTGCAAGGCATCCCTGCCGCGCACCAGTCGGGAATTGAGCGTGCCAACCGGGCAGCCTACGATTTCGGCTGCTTCCCTGTATGAACACCCCTCCACCATCACCAACAACACGGCTTCTCGCTGCTCTTCAGGCAGTCGCATCATTGCGCGGTCAATCATGCCAAGCTCCACACTTGCTTCCTGTCCGCCAGACGATCCCACTGACAGACCTGCCTCCTCGGCCACGAAAGTCTCGCTGCGGCGGCGCGAGGCGCGCATCTCGTCGATGAACAGGTTTCGCATTATCTTATACATCCAGCTATCCAGGCGTGTCCCCTCTTGCCACTGGTTGCGGCGGGCCAAGGCACGTTCGATCGTCATCTGGCACAGATCGTCACCGTCAGCAGTCGAGCCCGTCAGGCCGCATGCAAACCGTCGCATCTTTGGCAGAAGATCAATCAGCAGTGGTTCAAACGCCTTGGTCAGGTTTAGCGCCTTTCTGATGGATGAAACGGATGGGCTCGCACGTTTCATCCGTGCTTAAGCAAAAAAAGAGGATAGAACCAATCATGCGCAGATCGCGAGCTATCATCTTTGTCTCATTGTTATGTGCGATGACCATGGCAGCCCCGTCATGGGCCCAGTTGCGATCGCCACTGGGCCAAGTCGGGCTGCCGAGGGTGGGAGGCGCCGTCGGAGGTCTCGTCGATGAGGTCGGAGATTCCCTTGATCGGGCCAGCAGCTTGCTGGAACGACAGGCGCGCGATCTGTTGCGCTTGCGTGACCAGCAACTTGCACGCCTGCTGAGGCAAAACAGGGACCGGATCGAGCGCGATGCGACAGGCAGCCTCGCCCGGCGCGGAGAGTTACTTTCGGTCGGAATAAGCCCCGACGACCTGAACAGTCTTAAACGGGCAGGTTTTGCTGTCATTGGCCAAGAGACTATCGAGGGGCTCGACCTTCAGATAACGCGACTGCGTGTCCCCGCCGGAGTGGACTTGTCCAAGGCGCAGGCGCTTGCTGCACAGATTGCGCCGGGGGCAGACATCAGCGCGGATAACCTGCACTGGCAATCCGAAAGCTCGGTTGCTGGCAAGGGCGCGGTCGTTCTGCCCGGTCTGCTTGTTGTGCAGGCGCAAATCCCCGTCGAAACGCCGATAGGGATAATCGACGGCGCGCCTGGACCCGCCATCCGAGTGACGGGCCGCAAGGGCTTTGCCACGGGGGCTCTGCTGCCTTCGGATCATGGAAGTGCGGTCGCCAGCCTGCTTCATGGCGAGGGAGCAAGCCGGCTGTGGGTGGCCGATGTCTATGGCAGTGACCCCGCAGGGGGCAACGCTCTCGCCATCGTGCAAGGGCTGGGCTGGCTCGCTAATAACGGCTGCAAGGTGATCACCATCAGCTTGGTTGGACCCCGCAACAAGGTTCTGGAACGCGCGATACGACGGGCGCAGCAGCGCGGTGTCGTGGTGGTTGCAGCAGTAGGCAATGATGGGCCGGCATCGCCGCCTGCCTTTCCCGCTTCGTATGACGGAGTTGTGGCGGTAACTGGTGTGGACCGCAAAAGGCGTGCGCTGATCGAGGCGGGGCGAGCGCTCCACATTGACTACGCAGCACCAGGCGCAGATGTGTACGGTCTCAATGCCAAAGGTAAGTCGGTCAAGCTGCGCGGCACCTCTTTTGCGACACCACTTGTGGCGATCAGGGTTGCTGCCGCAATGGCAAATGGTGGCAAATGGCAGACCCAGCTTGACGCACAGGCGCGAGATCTGGGCCAGAAGGGACCCGACAAACGCTATGGACGCGGGCTTTTGTGCGAGGGCTGCGGCAAAATGAAATGACTTATTCGCACCCCCCATGAATTAAACCGGTTTTCCCATCCGTTGTCCTTTCAGGTGAGCAGGCAATGACGCCGCTGCCATATAGTTGAAAGGATAGCATGATGAGAAAGATCATTTTTGCAGCAGCCGCAATCGCTCTCTTCCCGGCAGCCGCGCAGGCGCAGTTGCTGGGCGGCGGCGGGCTTGGCGGTGGCCTCGGGGGATCGTTGGGTGGTTCCCTTGGCGGCACGCTCGACAATTCGATCGGCAGCTCAATCGGAGGCGCACTGGATCGCACCACCCGCACCGTGCGCGGATCGGTAGACGGCTCTGGTTCCACCGATGGCAGCCAGTCGGTCGATGCACGTCGTGGCACCGTCTCGGCAAACCGCAGCGCCAATGGTTCGATCTCAGGCTCGACCGCCAGCCTGGCAGACGTTGTTGTGCCCACTGCCAGCCAAATGGCCAATATGTCTGGTAGCGGTGCCGCCAACGGTCAGGGCAGTGCCAATGCACAGCTGATCGGCACAGACGCGGTTACCGGGGCCGTCGCACCGGTGGTTCAGGGTGCCAGGTCAAGGGCTGGAGAGGCGGTCTCAAGCATTCCCGACATGAATGCTCCAACTGGCGGTGCAGCTTCAGGCAGCGGCGCAGGCTCGGCTGGTGGTTCGCTGATGTCTAGCCCGCTTGCAGTCGCTGGCAGTGCTGCGGCTGCCGGTGAAGGCGTTGCCGCCGTCAGTCGTGGTATGCCGGTGATGACCCCGGACGGTGCTTCGCTCGGCAAAGTCAGCCAATTGGTGGCCAACAGCCGGGGTGAGGTTCAGCAGGTGGTCGTCAAGCAGGGCAAGGTGACCCGCGAATTACCCACCGGAATGTTCAGCGCGTCTGGCGATGCGCTGGTGCTGGCTCAGGCCAGTGGGGCAGCTTCCGCTGAGGGCCAGGACACCGCTGAACCGGCAGAATAAACGACCAGAATCTTAATCTGGCTCTTATCGGGCTTGCTCTTTTCCGCCTGCTTGTGGGCGAACCGCGCAAACTTAGGGGCGGACGCGTTCGCCGTGTCCGCCTCTCTTCGCGCCTGACGATAATTGCTGCCCGCACGCTCGATTGGCAACAAAAATATGCGCCGTGGGCGGATTAAACTGCGCTGCCCAATCGTTTCCTGTTTGACCGCCAATAATGGTGATGTTCAGCAAAAGGAGAATTGAAAATGTTCAAGCTTGCCACACTGACAATGTCGATCTTCGGTCTTGCAACTGTCGCCAGTGCAGCCGTTCCCATGCTGTATGAGGAGCGCATCGCGCTCATCGAGGAGAAGCAGATCATCCCCTCGCCGATCGCAGGCATCCAGAACCATCTGTGGTTCGATTACCGGATCAATGTCCTTGAGTCGAAAAAGGAACTGAGCGGCGACCTTCGCCGGGCAACCGACATCGAGGACCGCCGCGATGCATGGGAGGAATATGCGGTCGAACTGAAGCATGAACGTGTGCACTACACAAAGAAAATGGCCAAAAAGGGCTATCGCATGGGCAATGTGACCATCGTTGATTGAGGACCCGAAAGACCAATCGACTGCGTACTGACTGGCTCTGGCCAACTGGCGACGAGAGGGCCGGCCGTCTGGTCGGCCCTTAAGCCTTTTGCCGCATTCGCGAAGATGTAGCTGATGGCAGGTAGAAGCCCGTTTACTGTTGATCCCATGGATGACCGATTTCAGCGCGAGCCGACAGCCCCGCCGCTGCGTTGGAATGCCTTATTTTAGGTCGACTGCTGACGAACGCGAACGCCTGATCGTGGGACATGGTCGGCGATGACCAGCGCTAATGGCAATGTCTAGTATCACCGAAACCGGCCATACGCGAAGCGGACTGGTTTACACTGCCATTGATCATATTCTAACTGGAACCAGCCTGATGACATTGCAGTGCAATCATGGCAGCGAACGCTTGGCGCCGTCCGCTGGTCATGAGCCTCCAATCGGTGCCAGAGAAGAAGGCCGGTTTCGGCAACCCCGCTGTTCCGGCCATCCTTTTTGTTCACCATTTAAAATTGGGATGACCATCAGCGGTAAATATCGCCGCTGTGCGCTGCATCACATCTCTGCGCGAGCCCTAAAAGCATCCTTGAGCGGCACACAAAGTGCCAGCTTGCATTTTGCGACCCGGTGCGGGCTGCGGCCGAGGGGCTTGGAACTTATAGCGCTGAGCCTCTCGGTTGCCCAACATCTGTCGGCAGTCACTTGCCTAAGGTTCTTCGAGCAGTCCATGGGCGAGATCGTGAAGCCGACTCGTTGAAATGCCATTTATCAAATTTAGTGAACGACTGTCATTACGCCAGCCTGCCAATAACGCCCCGTCTTGGTGGGTGCCTTCGAAGCACCCCTGCCGCCACCTCAATCGGTATTGGTTTGATAATCTGGCGAAAAACCTCGCAGCGCATAGGGAGAGCTTGCTGCAAGAGGGTTTGGAACGCTAGTAGCCGGATCATGCGGATCGCGATCATCGACACCAGCACCACGCGTGCAGCGATCATCTCTGACGGCCTGCGCGAGGCTGGCCTGACCGATCTTGTGATCATCGACCATGCAGCAGGCCTTGCCACACAGATCGAACGTGCCGCCCCCGAAGTGGTCCTAATCAACCTTGAGAACCCGAGCCGCGACATGCTCGAGGACTTTTTCGCGATGTCGCGCGCGCTGGCACGCCCGATCGCGATGTTCGTCGATCAGAGCGATGCCGAGTCGACCAGCGCGGCGGTGGATGCGGGCGTATCGGCCTATGTTGTCGATGGCCTGGCCAAGCAGCGCATCAAGCCGGTGCTGGACCTGGCCATCCGTCGTTTTCAGGCATTTTCACGGCTGCAGGCCGAGCTCACTGAAGCCCGGACCGCGCTGGCCGACCGGCAGGCGATCGATCGCGCCAAGGCGATCCTGATGAAGCGCAAAGGGCTGGATGAACCTGCTGCTTATGCCCTGCTGCGCAATCATGCGATGCGATCCAACCGCCGCATTGCCGAAATCGCCGAGGCGATCGTGACCAGCGAAGCCCTGATGGGAGACATGCTTTGAGCAACACCGTCATGAGGATCGGCTTCCTGCCGCTGGTTGATGCAGCGCTGCCCATCCTGGCGCATGAACTGGGCTTTGCCGAGGATGAGGGCCTGGGTCTTGAGCTGGTCCGCGACATCACCTGGGCGGCGGTACGCGACCGTTTGATGTATGGGCAGACGGATGCTGCGCACATGGTCGCACCGCTGGCCATAGCCACCGCATTGGGATGCGACAGGCCAGCTGTTCCGCTCGCCGTTCCGTTCGTGCTCGGTCTCAACGGCAACGCCTTTACCGTCTCGACGGTACTGGCGGATGCCTTGATGCTGGACAACTCGCTGGGTGACCCATTCGAAATTGGCGCAAGGTTGAAGCTGGAGGCGGCCCGGCGGGTCGCCATCGGCAAACCGCTGCGTTTCGGGGTGGTCCATCGCTATTCCAGCCACAACTATATGCTGCGCTACTGGCTGGCTGGCGTAGGGATTCAGCCTGACCGCGATGTCGAGATCACCGTCACCAGCCCGCCCTTTGCCGCCGATGCACTGGCCTGCGGTGATGTTGACGGCATTTGCGTTGGCGAACCGTGGAACAGCATCGCGGTGGATCGCGGTGTCGGGCGGATCATGCTGGCGACTGCGCAGATCTGGCGGCGGGGTGTGGAAAAAGTGCTGGCGGTGCGGCTCGATAGTTCCAATGCCGATACCGATGCCATCGAACGGCTGGTGCGCGCGCTGCACCGTGCGGCTGCGCATTTCGTCGAGCCTCGCAATGCCGAGGCAAATGCGGCCATATTGTCACGGTCCGAATATCTGGACGCGCCCAGCGACACGATCTTGCGGGCAACCACGGACCGTATCCGGCTGACGAAGGGGGCCGATGCCATTCATTATCCCGACTTCATGTTTCAGCATCGTGAGGCCGCCAACTTCCCCTGGCGCAGCCAGGCCATGTGGCTGTATTCGCAGATGGCCCGCTGGCGTCATGCCGAAGCAAGCGAGGCGGGTTTTGCCGGAGCAGCAAAGGTGTTCCGCCCTGACATCTACAGGTCCGCGCTGGCCGGAACCGATGCGATCCTGCCCGGTGCCAGTGCCAAGGTGGAAGGTGCCAACAGCGTACCTCGTGGTGCCTCCAGCCAGACCGGCAGACTGATTCTCGGTGAAGACCAGTTCTTCGATCGCGTGCAGTTCGATCCTGATCGGGCGATGGACTACCTGGAGCACCAGCGCACAAAGCCCATGATTTGAGCGGACTAGCCTCTCGCAATTGCAATTGCTGCAACGCACAAAAATTTGCTTGCGCTAAACTCGATTCGCTGACAACTTATACCAAGATCAGGCAATGATGCGTGATCTATAATAACCAGGTCTGTCCAGTGAAGGGCTGAACTGGCCGCTTCGGTCCAACCGAGGCATGGCAACGACGCCGCCCGAACCGGTCCTGATGACCGCGCTTCGAGGCGGCTTTTTTCGTGTCTGAAAGGAGCATGGCTTTGACGGTTCATTCCGCCAGATTGACAGATGGAATTGCCCACCCTTCGGGCGCGGTCATCGTCAGCTGCCTTGTCGCTTCCTTCGCGAGCGCTGTCTCGCTGCTTCTCCACCATCACCGCGTGCTCCCCCCTGCGCCTCGGCCAACAAGCCCCGGCGTATGCGCTCGGTTCAACCAGCCGAACGGATTTTCCGCGCGGCACCATTCAAGGGGTTTATCATGAACAAGGGTTTCTGGTCGGCGGGACACCGCCCGACGCTGTTTGCGGCGTTCTTATATTTCGATCTGGCGTTCATGGTCTGGGTTCTGCTCGGCCCGCTGGCACCGATGATCGCAGTCGATCTGGGGCTGAATGATGCCCAGAAAGGTCTGATGGTTGCCATACCGACGCTGGCAGGCGCGGTACTGCGGCTGGTCAACGGCGTGCTGGTCGACAAGATTGGCCCCAAGTCCACCGGCGCCATCGGCCAGCTGATCGTCATCGGCGGACTGGCAACGGCCTGGATGTTGGGGGTGAACAGCTTCGGCGGCACCGTGGCGCTGGGCGTGATCCTGGGCTTTGCTGGTGCAAGCTTTGCTGTGGCACTGCCGCTGGCGAGCCGCTGGTATCCCGCCGAGCATCAGGGGACCGCGCTGGGCATCGCCGGCATGGGCAATTCGGGTACGGTGCTGGCCGCATTGTTCGCGCCGCTACTGGCCAAGGCGTTCGGCTGGAACGCGGTTCTGGGCCTCGCCTGCATCCCGCTGGCGATCACGTTCTTCATCTACATGGTGCTGGCCAAGGATGCGCCAAACCCTCCCGCGCCCAAGTCGATCTTCGCCTATCTTGAGCCACTCAAAAAGGCCGATGCGTGGTGGTTCATGCTGTTTTACGGCGTGACGTTCGGCGGTTTCGTCGGCCTTGCCGCATCGCTTTCCATCTACTTCGTCGATGAGTTCGCACTGACCCCGGTGGTGGCTGGTTATTGCACTGCGGCGTGCGTGTTTGCCGGATCACTCGTCCGTCCGATGGGCGGCGCGCTCGCTGACCGGATCGGCGGCACCAAAACGCTAATGGCGGTGTATCTCATCGCCGCCGCCGTTCTCATCGCGATCAGCTTCGGTCCTTCGACCGTAGGCCTTGCACTTGCCCTGTTCGTTTGTGCGATGCTGGCGCTGGGGGCAGGCAATGGCGCGGTGTTCCAGCTGGTGCCTCAGCGGTTCAAGGATGAAATCGGCGTGATGACCGGTTTGGTCGGCTTTGCAGGGGGCGTCGGCGGTTTCTACCTCGCCTCGTCGCTGGGGCTGGCCAAGCAGCTGACCGGCAGTCCGCAATGGGGCTTCCTGATCTTTGCCGGGCTTGCATTGGTTGCCTTTGCCAGCCTGGTCAGCGTCAAGACCCGCTGGCGCGCGACCTGGACAACCGACCTTGAAGGCGCGCGGATATGAAGGCGCGCGCCTGCATGATCCTGGCCGGGGCGGTTGTCGCCGCCTCGGCTGCCAGTCCCGCGCTGGCTGACCCGCTCAAGCTCACCCCACTGATCGATGCCCGCCTGCGCTATGAGGGTGTCGATCAGCAGGGCAAGGCGCAGCAGGCCGATGCGCTGACGTTCAGGATGCGCAGCGGCATTGAGGCGAAGAGCGGGCCGTGGTCGGTGCTCGCCGAGGCCGAAGCGACGCTGGCGATCAACGGTGACTATAACAGCGCGGTCAATGGCCGGACCGCGTTTCCGGTGGTTGCCGATCCTGAAACGATCGAACTGAACCGTCTCCAGCTCCAGTATCGCGGTCTGCCCAAGACGGTGATCACCTTCGGTCGCCAGCGCATCAACCTCGACGACCAGAGGTTCGTCGGCACGGTGCTGTGGCGGCAGAACGAGCAGACCTATGATGCGGTGCGGCTGGAAAGTTCTGCGCTTGGGCCTCTTGCTGCCGACATCACCTATAGCTGGTCGCTGCGCAGCATCTTCGGCATCGACAGCCCGTTGCAATCCATCGGCGGTGAAAACGTGCTGGCCCAGCTGGGCGGCAAGGCGGGACCGGTCGCGATTAAAGGCTTTGCCTATCTGATCGATCAGGATCAGGCGGGACGGCGGCAGTTCTCCAGTCAGACCTATGGTGTGCGCGCCAACGGATCGTTTGCGCTCTCGCCGAAGCTGAAGCTGGGCATTGTCGCCAGCTTTGCCCGGCAGAGCGACTACAAGGGCAACGCCAACACCTACTCGGCCGATTATTGGCTGGGCGAGGCGCAACTGGGCGCGCACGGCTTTACGCTGACAGGCGGCTATGAGGTGCTCGGCGCATCGTCTGGCCGGGCCTTCACCAGCTTCCAGACGCCACTGGCCACCGCGCACAAGTTCAACGGCTGGGCCGACTTGTTCCTCACGACGCCCGCCAATGGCCTGCGCGATGCCTATGCCGGGCTCGGCTACGCCCTGCCGACGCCGCGCGGCCCGGTGAATCTCTCGGTCATCTACCACCGCTTCGATAGCGACCGGCTGGACCAGGATTATGGCGATGAATGGAACGCGCAAGCGACCTTCAAGCTGACCAGGAACATCGGCCTGCTGGTCAAATACGCCGATTACCGCGCCCAGCAGTTTGGCACCGACACCCGCAGGCTTTGGCTGCAAATGGACTATACGCTGTGACAAGGGAAACTGGCATGGACCGCGAACATCTGCGCGAAAATCTGGTAGTTATCGGCAACGGCATGGCCGGGTGCCGCGCGGTGGAAGAGGTGCTGGCGCGCGATCCGCACCGCTTCCGCATCACCATCTTCGGTGCCGAACCGCATGTGAACTACAACCGCATCATGCTCTCTCCGCTGCTGGCGGGCGAGAAGTCTTTCGACGAGATCGTGATCAACGACCGCAGCTGGTATGCCGACCACGGCATCGATCTGGTGGTCAGCGATCTGGTTATCGCCATCGACCGCGAAGCGCAGACGGTGACTGCGCAGTCGGGGCGGGTGGCGCACTACGACCGGCTGCTGATCGCCACCGGATCGGACCCGTTCATCATCCCGGTACCGGGCAAGGATCTGCCTGGCGTCGTCTCGTTCCGCGATATGGCGGATGTCGACATGATGGTTCACACGGCCGCCCTGGGGGGGGATGCCGTGGTGATCGGCGGTGGCCTGCTTGGCCTGGAGGCGGCCCATGGGCTCGCCTTGCGGGGTATGCAGGTCACCGTCATTCACCTGATGGATACGCTGATGGAGCGTCAGCTCGACGAAGCGGCAGGGTGGCTGCTGAAAGCCGCGCTGGAGGGCCGCGGTCAGACAATTTTGACAGGCGCCAACACGGCGGAAATACTTGGAGAGGGCAAGGTCGAAGGTGTGCGTCTGACCGACGGGCGCAACATTCCGGCCAGCCTGGTGGTGATGGCGGCGGGTATCCGTCCGAATGTGAAACTTGCAAAAGAGGCAGGGCTCGCCGTCAATCGCGCGATATTGGTCGATGACCAGATGGTGACCAGCGATCCGGCGATCCTTGCGGTAGGCGAATGCGTCGAACATCGCGGGCAGGTCTATGGCCTGGTAGCGCCGATCTGGGAGATGTGCCGCGCGCTCGCCGATGGCCTCACCGGTAAAGCGAACAGCTATGAAGGGTCGGTCACCGCAACCAAGCTCAAGGTCTCCGGCATCGATGTGTTTTCGGCAGGCGATTTTGCTGGCGGCGATGGCGCAGAAGACATCGTGCTGCGCGATGCTGCGCGCGGGGTCTACAAGCGCGTGGTGGTGAAAGACGACCGCGTGGTTGGTGCAGTGCTCTATGGCGACACCGCCGATGGCAACTGGTATTTCGACCTCCTCAAGCGATCCGAAGACGTGACCGAGATCCGCGATGCGTTGATCTTCGGCCAGGCCTTCGCCTCTGGAGAGGGGCAAGCGGACCCTAAGGCCGCCGTTGCAGCGCTGTCCGATGATGCGGAAGTGTGCGGCTGCAACGGCGTCAGCAAGGGTCAGGTCGCAGCATGTATTGCAGACGGTGCAGGCACGCTCGATGCGGTGCGCGCCACCTGCAAGGCATCGGCGAGTTGCGGGTCGTGCACCGGCCTGGTCGAGACGCTCCTCGCGATCAGCCTGGGCGATGAATATGCGGGCGAACGCACCGCCAAGCCGATGTGCAAATGCACCAGCTTCACCCACGACGAGGTGCGCGCGCTGATCGTCGATCGCGGCTTTCGTCACATCCCGCAGGTGATGCAGGACCTGCACTGGTCCACCCCCGATGGCTGTGCGTCGTGCCGTCCCGCGCTCAATTATTACCTGCTGTGTGCCTGGCCTGGCGAATATGTCGATGACCAGCAGAGCCGCTTCGTCAACGAACGGATGCACGCCAACATCCAGAAGGACGGCACCTATTCAGTGGTTCCCCGGATGTGGGGCGGGTTGACCAACCCGAAAGAATTGCGCGCCATCGCCGATGTCGTCGAGAAATACGATGCGCCAATGGTCAAGGTCACAGGCGGCCAGCGACTCGACATCTTCGGCATCAAGAAGGAGGATCTGCCCGCTGTCTGGGCCGATTTGAATGCCGCCGGGATGGTTTCGGGCCACGCTTATGGGAAGGCGCTGCGCACGGTGAAGACCTGCGTCGGCAGCGAATGGTGCCGCTTCGGTACTCAGGATTCGACCGGGCTGGGTGTCAAGCTGGAGCGCAAGTTCTGGGGCAGCTGGATGCCGCACAAGTTCAAGATGGCAGTCAGCGGCTGCCCGCGCAATTGCGCCGAGGCGACGATCAAGGACTTCGGCGTGATCTGCGTCGACAGCGGCTACGAGCTGCATGTCGGCGGCAATGGCGGTATCCACCTGCGAGGCACCGACCTGCTGTGCAAGGTCGCCACCGAGGAAGAGGCGATCCACATGGCCGCCGCTTTCGTCCAGCTCTACCGCGAACATGCCCGCTATCTGGAACGCACCGCGCCCTGGATCGAGCGGATGGGGATGGAGTGGCTGCGTGCCCTGTTGATCGACGATGTGGAGGGGCGCGATGCGCTGGCGGCACGCTTCTGGGTGGCGCAATCGTTCAGCCAGGATGATCCGTGGGCAGAGCGCGCTGCTGGCGCAGAGCGCAACCTGCACCGTCCGATGGCCGAATTCCGGCCGATCCCGCAGATGGAAGGGGTTTCAGCATGATGCCGCAATGGATTGATGTGGGCAGCGTGGAAGACGTGCCTCTACGCGGATCGCGCGCCGTCAAGGTGGCGGGCGGCGAGGAAATTGCGGTGTTCCGCACTGGATCGGGGCGCATCTACGCGCTGGTCAACCGCTGTCCGCACAAGCACGGCCCGCTGAGCCAGGGCATCGTCCATGGCGACAGCGTGACGTGCCCGCTGCACAACTGGGTTATCAGCCTTGCGACTGGCGAGGCGCAGGGAACAGACAAAGGCTGTACGCCAACCATTCCGGTGGAGGTTCACAGCGGGCGCATCCTGATCGAGCGGGCCGCGGCGCTGCGGTTGGCGGCGTGAACGCAACGCGCACCACCTGTGCCTATTGCGGTGTCGGTTGCGGCGTCCTCGCCACGCCTGCTGCCGATGGCCAAAGCGCAGCGATTGTTGGTGATCCAGAACATCCGGCAAACGCCGGACGGCTGTGCTCCAAGGGCACCCATCTGGGCGAGACGCTCAGCCATGAAGGCCGTCTGCTGCAACCTGAAATCGGTGGAAAGCAGGCGAGCTGGGACAAGACCATTGCGCATGTCGCGCGCCAGTTTCGCCGCACGATCGAGCAATACGGCCCGGATAGCGTCGCATTCTACGTATCGGGCCAGCTGCTGACCGAGGACTATTACGTCGCCAACAAGCTGATGAAGGGCTTTATCGGATCGGCCAATATCGACACCAATTCGCGGCTATGCATGTCGAGCGCGGTCGCTGGGCACATGCGCGCCTTTGGCGAGGACATCGTACCGGCGAGCTACAATGATCTCGATGCGGCGGACCTTATCATACTGGTCGGATCGAACACCGCCTGGTGCCATCCGGTAATCTATCAGCGGATCATGGCCGCGCGGGCGGCACGCGGCACAAAGCTGGTGGTGATCGATCCGCGCCGCACAGAAACCTGCGCGGATGCCGATCTGCACCTGGCGTTGCGACCCGGAAGCGACGTCGCGCTGATGAATGGCCTCTTGGCCTTTGCGATGCGCGAGGGGCTGATTGATCGCGATTACATCGACCGAAGAGTCTTTGTCCCCGATGGCTTCTGGGAAAGCCTTGAGCACGACCATGACCTGTGGTCGGTCGCCCGCAGCTGCGATCTGCCGCCTGCCGATGTCCAGGCGCTGTTCGATCTGTTCGCCGCGCATCCGCGCACTGTCACGATGTTCAGCCAGGGTATTAACCAGTCGATCCGCGGCACCGACCAGGTCAATGCGATCCTCAATCTGCATCTGGCGACAGGCCGCATCGGCAAGCCCGGTGCGGCTCCGTTCTCGATCACCGGCCAACCCAATGCAATGGGTGGGCGCGAGGTTGGCGGGCTGGCGACCACGCTGGCCTCGCACATGGATTTCGCGCCTGAAAACCGCAGTCTCGTCCGCCGGTTCTGGGCCTCGCCCAATATTGCGGCCAAACCGGGCCTCAAAGCCGTCGATCTGTTCCGCGCGATCGGGGAGGGGCGGGTCAAGGCAGTTTGGATCATGGCCACCAACCCGGCTGTATCGCTCCCCGACGCAGGCACAGTGCGCGAAGCATTGGCCGCATGCCCGTTTGTGGTCGTTTCCGATTGCATCGCGAATACCGACACCAGTGCCTATGCGCATGTGAAGCTGCCCGCCACCGGCTGGGGCGAAAAAGATGGCACGGTCACCAACTCCGAACGGGTGATCAGTCGCCAGCGCGCGTTCCTGCCGGCTGCGGGCGAGGCAAGGCCAGACTGGTGGATCATCAAGCAGGTCGCGCGCGCGATGGGCTGGCGCGAGGCGTTCAGCTTTGACAGTCCTGCCGACATTTACCGCGAGCATGCCCGCCTCTCTACATATCAGAATGCCGGAAAAAGGGTGTTCGACATCGGCTGCCATGCGGCTATCTCCAACCTTGCCTATAACGCGATGCAACCCTGGCGCTGGGGCGGAGACGCCTTTGCCGATGGCCGATTTTCAACGCCCGACGGCAAGGCGCGGCTGGTGCCTGTTTCACAGATGGAGCTTGGCAAGCCGCTCAAGGCCTGGCCATTGACGCTCAACACCGGGCGCTATCGTGACCAGTGGCATACCATGACCCGCACCGGGCTCAGCGCACGGCTCGGCCAGCATCGGCAGGAACCGCTGGTTGAAATCCAGGCCGAAGATGCTCTGGCGCACGGCCTGTCTGATGGCGGGTTGGCGCTCGTGGCAACCCCGCAGGGCAGCAGCGTATACAGGGTCAGCATCAGCGATGGGCAACGTCGCGGCGAACTGTTCGTGCCGATCCATTGGACCGGCCAGCAATCGAGCGGTGGGCGCACCGGCGTGCTCGCCCGCGCACTGACCGATCCGCATTCGGGGCAGCCTGGGTTCAAGAACGCACCGGCGCGCATCTCGCCATTTGCCGCCGACTGGCACGGGTTTCTCATCGCGTCGGTACTGCCTGATCCTTTGCCATCCAGCTATGCCACCAAGGTGCGAACCAAGGCCGGGTGGCTAGTCGAGCTGGCAGGCGATGGCGATCCACTGGCGTTCGCCAAGCGGGTTCTGCCGCGCGGCGAACGCATCGAAAGCCATGACGGCGCGCACGGTCAGCACCGGTTTGCCATCCTGCGCGACGGCGTGGTCGTGGCGGCTCTTTACATCGGTCCGCTCCAGCGGCTTCCCAGGCGCGAGTGGTTGATTGCTCAGCTTGGGGTCTCTGAAGCCAGCGCGACCGAACTGCTGGCCGGGCGCTCTGCTATACCCGCGCCCGATCGCGGCGCGATTGTCTGCAGCTGCTTCGACATCGGCACGATCACGCTGACCAAGGCCATCGCGAGCCAGCGGTTGATGACCACCGAGGCGGTTGGGGCTGCGTTGTCTGCCGGCACCAACTGCGGCTCATGCAAACCCGCAATCCAGCGGTTGATCAAGCAACACAAGGAGGCAGCCCATGGCTGACATAAGTTTTGGCTCCGGCGATGTCTGGCTGGTGGGCGCTGGCCCAGGCGATCCCGATCTGCTGACCCGCAAGGCCGAACGGCTGCTGGCAATGGCTTCAATCGTGTTCCACGATGCACTGGTCAGTCAGGAAATCCTCGATCTTATCCCCAGACAGGTGATGCAAGTGCCTGTGGGCAAACGGTCAGGGCGGCACTCGATGTCCCAGCCCGCAATCAACGGCCTTCTGGTAAAATCCGCGCATAACGGTCACCGCGTCGTTCGGCTAAAGGGCGGCGATCCTGCGGTGTTCGGACGGATGACCGAGGAGCTCGATGCACTGCAGGCCAAGGGCATACGCGTTCAGGTGTGCCCGGGGATCACCGCCGCCAGTGCAGCGGCAGCTTCAGGAGTGTTCTCGCTGACCAGACGCGGCAGCACGAGGGCGCTCACGTTCATCACGGCGCAAGGCTGCGGGAATGGCCAAACTGACATCCACTGGTCAGCGATCGCGGGAGAACAAACGACACTTGCGATCTATATGGGCCGTGCCGCTGCACCGCATATTGCAGAGCAACTGATAGCCAAAGGGTTGCTGCCGAGCACGCCCATCCTGATCGCGGTCAACGTCTCATCGCCCCACGAGCGCCTGATCCGTGGTCGTCTTGACGGTCTGGCTTTGCTGATGGCAGCGGTCGGTGACAGGGACCCGGCGTTGCTGCTGGTGGGTGACGTGACCCATGCCCATGCTGAAACGGCTGATTTGAGTTCAGAATGGCTCGATCTGCCGACGGATATTGCGCCGCCCCCCAAAGTCCGCATCCGCGCATAAAGTTGGAACAGCGCGTCTGCCGCACCCTCGCTAGACAATCGGTGAACTATATAGATGGCGAGAGTGTCGACCAATTCTACCCACCTGGCAGCTGTCACACGTTCGAGTGACCGGTTACGACGTAAGCTGACATTCCTGCGGCCACATCGGAACGACCGGGTGTGGGTCGCCAGCTGACGCTGCCCTAATTTACGGATCGATGGCAGCGTTCCAAGAACTGTACTTGAACCCGCTACTCAGCCTCCGGCACATTTTCGGCAGCATGCGGGGGATAATCGCCTCTGCCGGATCGAACCAATACCTGCTCTAAATGCCGCTGATCCCTGGGCACGAGGTCAGGCCTCCCTCAATCAACCCGTAAAGGGTCCACTACGCATTGCGTGTGGCCGCAGCTTTGCTGCGGTGATTGCAGCCTGACCCCGACCGGCGGGGCGACTGTCGAGCGGGAATTGCCCCGCTCCGGAGACAGGAGCTTTACCGATGCCACTTTCTACCGCCCAATCGCTCGCCTGGAACCTGGCCCGCACGATGATGACTGTCATCGTCCTCATCGAAACCAGCGCAGGTTATTCGGTTATGCCGCTTGCAGAATTCGACGGTGATCCCAGCATGATCATCTGCGAATATGATCCATTCAATCGGTGATTCCGTTAGTCTCATCAGGGCCGGTGTCCTCTTGGATAGCGGCCCTGAATATTGTGCTTGCTCGATCAAACGCTCGCAATTTTCGGCATGGAGCAATTCGTTGGGGTCGAAAATGGTTTGCAGGGTGAAGGCTGGACGGTCAGATGGGGGCAGGGTGGTTTTCCTGGACGACATGCTCCCATGTGCGGGCACTTTGCTGTCTGTCAGATCGAAGACTCGGCCTAGCTGTTGCGTACGATTTTTCCATCAAGAGCGCCGCCTGTACTGTGTCCCGAGAAGCAGAGTGATCATCCTGCGTGTGGGGCCGTTCACCGGGCAATGCGCGCCATCAGCATGGACCGGGCCTGCTCGCTACAAAATGGTCGTCAGAAAAGCAATCTGCGCTGAAAGGCAGAAGGTGCGTCACGACTAGTAGCGATACCTGCATTGCGTCAATTCTGCCAGGGCAATTGTCGGTATTCCCCAGCGTCGTGCTGCAGCGATCCGGGGTGTTGCGAAAGCGCAAATCCGATTTTCCCAAAGGGAACGTGGGAGATAGCTCGCCTTAGCCAGCTTGTGTTTTCGACGAGCTTGCCTGATCCCGCCTGTCCATCATCGTAGCCGCACCTGCACGATCTCGTTAGATGCGCGATCTGCCAGCAAGACGCTTGCGCTGGCTGAGCTTGCCGCAACGGCGCTCTTGACAACTTTCTTCCCCCGGCGTGCCGCCGTTCCTCGCGAACCAAGAAAGTCGCAGTCCCGCCGTCCTTCGCATCCGCTCCAGGCCATTCGGCTGCAGCGCTCATCCCTTGCTGGCGGACGATGCGCATCGAGACCGCGCTGGTGCGGCTCGACCATCAGGAAAGGAAATCATCATGGCAAGAATTGGTTCATTCCAAAAGATCGCCGGCGAATATCGCGGCCAGATCACCACGCTTTCGGTCCAGGCCAAGTCGGTCCGTATCACTCCGGAAGAAAACCCCAGCAGCAACGCTCCCAGCCACCGCGTCTACATTGGTGAGACCGAAGTTGGCGCAGCCTGGGAAAAGACCTCGCAGGACAAGCGCCCCTACCTGTCGGTCAAGCTCGATGACCCCAGCTTTGCGGCACCGATCTTTGCCCAGCTCTTTGAGGGGGAAGGTGACGCGCATGACCTGGTCTGGACACGCCAGACCCGCCGGGCCGGCGACTGACTGGTCGGGTCCCGCCCGGCCTCGCGCCGGGCGGGATACCAGATTGTAGGGACCACCATCCTGCAAGCTCGGAATGGCCGAACCTCGCCCGATCGCGATGCTGGCCGACTCTTTCGGAGTCAGCCAAAGCAGGCGAGGCCAGGACAATGCAGACTGTGCAGATCGCGATGGACTTCCCCGGGTTCGCCCAGGAATTCTTGCGCCGCAATCCAGTCTATCGCAAGGAATACCGCGAGGTGATGACCGGCAGGCGCACAGTCCACCGTGTTGAGCAGGAGGAAATGGCCCAGCGCTGGGGCCTGAGCTTTCCCGTGTTCGCCTTATCTCCGGTCAACTGAAGCACCTGCTTTGTGGGCAGCGCACGCCTGCGGCTTTGTCATCATCCTTGATGCGGCGCCTCAAGGCATTTCGGACTGCTCACCGCTGAAACTGGCATCACGGCCACATGTCCTGACCCAGCAAAAGCTCGCCTCTGGGCATCATTTGGTCCTGAGCGATGGTCGAATGATGCACCGGATCTGCCTGCTGGCCGACGATCCCGGATTGCCACTGGCCTGTGTCGTTCCACGGGATAGTCTGGCTGCGCTCCGTTACCGGGCATCTGCGTGCTTCGATGGACTGAACGTCGACGGCACGGACACAAGCGCGGCTTGCGTGCCGCGTCCGACCGAGTTTCAGCGTCACCGGCTCCAGCTCCTTTTGGACATCCTTGATCTTGCGGTGACCCCGGGGGGCAAATCCCTGACCACGCATGAGCTTGCCTTCCGGCGCATCTACCCTGGAATGAGCGTTGCTCGCGGCGCTGAATGGAAATCTTCCTCGCACAGACGCAGGACACAGCGCCTTATCGCCGAGGCCAAGGCGATGATTAACGGCGGCTACCGGATGCTTCTGACAGGAGCGGAGGGGCGACAAAAACAGCGTCTGCTTTCAGCCGCTCCTGCCCCCTCCAGCTTCCCCCCATAACGCTCCAGGCAGCGCGGCAAAGACATTGCCCGCTGACATGACTGGAAGGAGCCGCAAGTGAACGCCTATTCTGGCCCCCATTTTCTTAAGACCCCCGACGCCGCCTTGCGTCTGGGGCTTTCTGCACGCACTCTAGAAAAGCATCGCTGCTACGGCACCGGTCCGATGTATCGGAAGCTGGGTGGACGGATCGTCTATGCGATCGAGGATCTGGATGCATGGGCCGAGATTGGCCGGCGACGCTCGACGTCGGATCCCGGCAACGGCACCGTTCATCCAGCGCGCCCGGTGCGCCGCTGATGCGTCGTAAACTCTTCATCGGCCCCAGCGCCAGGATTTGGGGCTTTCGCAGTCCTTTCGCGGTTTCCAGTCCACCAGCAGGCTCGCTGCCACGCGTACACTCAGATGCGGCAGTCCGATCGTGAGCGTGCATTCGTCCGGCAACCGCCTCAGGCGGGACTGCACTGCGCTCACCGAGATCGAAATGACCTGGATCGAGGGGCGCTATGAACAGTCACTACGCTTTGGGCGTGCTGCAGTGCGAAAGGTTCTGACCCGGCACAAATCCATAGCGGGGTTTCGTCCCGGCACAGTCTTCGCGCTTGCTTGCAGGATATCCAGCGACTTTGGAACGACCCATGCGAGCATCCAGATCGTCAAAACCGTTGCTTCCAGCGCGTCATCCGTGGCGCTGCCATCCGTGCATCCTGGAGGCGACGTTCTGCTCCATGCAGAGACATTGCCCAATGTGGCACGGGTTCTTGAATCAATCGCCATGGTGGAGGCGGCTGGCATCGATCCGTGCGATGCGTCACCTGATCACTGGCGCCATGTCGGCAGCAGGCTGGATGCGGGACTGTCAATTCGGCCGTATACGGCTGCGCGTCATGCGCAATGGCTGCGACGCAAGGTGCTCGAGCCATGAACCGCAAGTATTTCAGCGCAACGTGCCTCTGGGCAGGCCTGTTCAGTTGTGCGTTTGCCGGCGTCGAGCTCGTGGGTCCGCATCCGCGCGTTCTGTGGAATGCGAGCGCCAGCGCACCCATTGGGCTCTACCGTGTCAAGGCCAATGCTGTCCCCGCGCTCGGTGATCTTGTTGTGCTGATGCCGCCACCGGCCATAGCACGCTTCATTGCAGAGCGCCGTTATCTGCCTGGTGGTGTCCCGCTTTTGAAGCAGGTTGCAGCATTGCCCGGGCAGCGCGTCTGCCGGTCCAGCGCAATCGTGTCGATTGACGCAGTACCTGTGTCAACCGCCAGAGCGCGCGACCGCGTCGGCCGCAAAATGCCTGACTGGCGAGGATGCCACCGCATTTTGCCGGGCCAACTGTTCCTGCTCAACCCGGCTGCCGACAGCCTCGACGGCCGTTATTTCGGTCCCGTACCTGCCTCCGGCGTCGTCGGCATCGCGCATCCAGTGCTGACCCGCAATGGACCTGGCGAGCCGCTCCGCTGGCAGCGCGATACCAAGCCAGTGCCCTCGAAACTTACCGCAAAGGAGCATTACCGATGATCATCGGCAGCTTTGAATTCACACAGGATCGCTACTCGGGGCGTCTTTGCACGCTTGCGCTCGATGCACAGGTCACGCTCGTGCCTGCGGAGATGAACGAGAGCGAAAATACTCCAGAATGGCGCGTGCTTCGTGGCGATGCAGACACTGGCGTCGAGATCGGTGCCGGATGGAATCGTACTGGAAAGCGTGTCGGCAACTACGTCGCGCTGCAGGTGGATGACCCGGGCTTCGTGCAGCCATTGCGTGCCATCCTGATCCGGGCAGGTACAGGCGACGATGTCTGGAACTTACTCTGGTCGCGTTCCAAGACCCGCGATCCGAGATAAATCATGATGCCACAACGACGTAACGTTTACAGGCGAATGCAGCAGCCTTCGGTATGCCTGCGAGGTCTATCATTCTTTTGCAGCATTGCTTTTGCAGCCGAAGTGTCCGCGGCAGCCATGCCCGCCGCAGTGTCACCGCCTGTAGCGGGCTCGATTAAGTCACATCCATACGCGCAGCCTGTTGCTGAAGCCTCACAGCGCTTTGGCATCCCGGAGCACTGGATATGGGCGGTCATGCGCGCAGAAAGCGGAGGCAGATCGTATGCGGTTTCACGTGCAGGTGCGATGGGGCTGATGCAGATCATGCCCCGCACATGGACTACGCTCAGTGCGCGCTTTGGTCTCGGTCCTGACCCGTTCGATGTTCGCGCCAACATCTTGGGCGGTGCAGCATATCTGCGAATGATGTGGGACCGCTATGGTGACATCCCGCTTATGCTCGCCGCCTATAATGCAGGGCCAGGGCGGGTGGATGAATATCGCATGAGCCGCCGCCGATTGCCCGTCGAAACGCGCATTTACGTGGCCAAAATCGCACCTTCGCTCGGCACGCCAGCAGCGGCTCTAATCGTCAGTGGTCCACCCGTGACGGTGCAATCCTGGCGTCATGCTCCAGTCTTCGCTTCGCGACACCAAGGCGCCAGTGTGACCTATGAAGCTGCTGTAGAGACGCAATCAACCCCGACATCCGCTGGGCTTCCTGACGCACTCCCATTGCAGCTGAGGGCGAACAACGATCGGCTGTTCGTGCCACTTTCGCCGCGACAGCCATGACAGATGACCTGCGCCCAACAGGTGCGACGGGCTCTGACTGGCAGCGGTTTCCATCAGACCTTTTGTCAGGAGGACACCACATGACCGTTCTTCGATTTCGTCGCGCCGGTCCCTTTCGTTCGAGCGGCATCGCCATCATTCAGCACGTTGCGGATGTTCCGTCCCAGGGCGCGCGATGCCCGGCAAACGAAGAGCCGCTGACCACCGAAAATCTTGGCGACCCATGCCCGGCATCGGGTGGTCCGAGCGCAATTTCAGGCCATTGTTGGAGGGCCAGGACCAGGTTCGAACCGGCACTTGGTCTGGATAGGTTGCAGGGCCGCGATGCTTCGCATCGGACCCGTAATTTGGATACACACCTCACGCACATGTGCATGCAGCTTTTCCGCCACTTTTCGAGAGTGCACTCAGAGTTAACGGCATTCGCCAATCGCCGAAAACACGCATATGCGCCAGATGGCGAGAGTACATTGTGCACTCTCGAAAAGGCCGCGCGATGAAACCGGTCCAATACACCGTCCGGCTGCCAGCCACGCTCAACAAGGCTCTTCGCAAGCTGGCCGAGCAGCAGGGTATCACACCGTATGCCGCGTTACGGCGCAGCGTTGTGGCTGGCATCAACGCCCAGGCGAACGCGCCAAATCCTGATGCCGAAATCAGAGAAATGGTGGCGGAGGTTGCAGCCATGGGTGCCAGACTTGCCGATCTTGAGCGCATGGTGGACCGGACATTGTTCACGGCCTGTGCCGCGTACTGTTACGCCCGCAATGCAGCGGCAGGCGGCGGCAAGACTGATGACATCGTGCTTGGTGAAATCAACCGTGCCTATGACCGGCAAAGGGCACTGGCGGAAGGCCGGTCATGATCGAAAGCCATGACCGCCGCCTTCACGCCGAGACGTTGCGCCGCCACTACCGCAATAGCCAGGCCCGCCGCTTCAAACGGCACCTGCTGATCCTGCTCTCGTCAATCGCACTTGGCGGTGTTGCTGTTCCCTATCTGCTGCTCGACCCTGCCATCCTGCGGGCCACCGGCACCTATGGTCATGCGCAAGTCATCAGCTGGTTTGCAGCTGATGCCGCAAGTGGTCCTGTGGTGATGGTTCGCTATCAGGGGACTGATTATCCGGTTCCCGCAATTACGGTCGCGACCGACCCGTACTTTCAGCGGCGTGCGAGCATGACCGGGTCATATCTCGTGAGTGGGAGCGTGTTGGGATTTGTCGCCTGGCTGATTGGTGCGATGCTCTTCCGCCGGACTGCGGCAATGCGCCGCGAGCGGGCCCTCCAGGACCGGTTCATGACCGGCACCTTGGTGGCTGACGAAACAACGCTTGTGAAGCTGGCACAGGCTGAGTCCGGCGCGAGCCCTCTTGCAATCGGTCCAGTTCCACTTCCAACCCGGCTCGAGACCCGCCATCTCGCAATGGTCGGTACGACCGGCAGCGGCAAGACCACGGTGTTGCGCCAGATGCTCGATGGCATTGAAGCGCGTGGTGACGCAGCTTTGGTCTACGATACCAGCGGTGAGTTCATCGCCCACTACTACCATCCAGAGCGTGGCGACATCATCCTCAATCCCTTCGATAGCCGCTGTGCCTTCTGGTCTCCGTTTGCAGAGATCGGGCACCCCGCAGATGCCGATCGCATTGCGCAGCAGCTGATTACCGAAACCGGACAGCATGATCGGGATGTTTGGCTGGAAACCAGCCGTATCCTCGTGGCCAACATGCTTCGTGCGCTCTGGCGCGAGGGTAAGGGGACTTTGCCCGATCTGCTCCACGCGCTGCAGGTGCGGAGCAAGGATGATCTGAAAGCCTGGCTGGGCGAAACCTCGTCTGCACGCACGTTCGCCGACGATGCCGACCGGGCAACAGGCAGCGTCCTGTTCATGCTCGCCAAGGCTGCCAATCTCATCCAGTTTCTGCGCGTCCAGAATGGTGACGAGCAGGCATTTTCCTTCCGGGAGTTCATCACCGGTCTCGACGCAAGAGGTACAAACAAACCCTGGATCTTCGTGCCTCGAAAAGAGGACTATTTCGAAGCCTCGAAACCGCTGCTTGCCTGTTGGCTGGAATGTGCAGCCAGCGCGATGCTGGGGCTGTCACCTTCACCCGACCGGCGGGTCTGGTTCCTTCTCGACGAGCTCGCCGATCTTCCCCGCGTCGACAATCTTTCTCGGCTGCTGCCCGAGGGACGCAAGTTCGGGGCAGCCGTCGTGCTGACGTTCCAGGCGATCGGTCAGATGCGCAACCGCTACGGCAATGATCTCTCCCAATCCATGCTCGGCTGCTGCAATACCAAGCTGTTCCTCCAGCTGACCGACAGCGAGTCCCGTCGCTGGGCCAGTGACACCATCGGGACCTGTGAAGTCGAAGTGCACACGATGACAGGTGCTCTTGGTGAAGGAGACGACCAGCCACGCATAACGCTCGGACGGCAGCGCAAGATCAGGCCGGCCGTGTTCGAAAGCGAACTTCGTCTCCCGCGCTACCAAGCATATCTGCTGTTTCCTGACGGCCTTCCCGTTGCCCGTATATCGCTGACTGCCGATCACATCGCGCAAAGGGGCGCGCCCCGGAACCGCGCCTTCATCGAGGCGGATCCCGAGACCACCTTGTGGCATCGGTCAGGGGATAGGCCGTCTTCAGAGCAATCCGAAACTCAAACGACAGCAGACGCGCAGCCGATGGAACCCAAGCCCAGATCAACTCCGCAACCGCCCCGCTCCACAGTGGATGACGGTCCGGTCTGATGGTCGCTTCGGTATCCGTCCTGACCAGTTCGGCCCAAGCCAGCAGCTATTATGAGGCTGACGACTATTATGCCGATGATGGCCTGTCGCCTTCCCGATGGCTGGGAAAAGGAGCCGAGCAACTTGACCTTTGCGGTGATGTTGACCGGAACATTTTCCGCGAATTGCTCGAAGGTAAAGTCGGCGGCCAGCAGCTTGGCACGATGAAAGATGGCCAGCTTGAGCATCGGCCCGGATGGGATGTGACCTTGAGTGCGCCAAAGTCGGTGTCGATCATGGCGGAAGTGGCCGGCGACAGGCGGCTGATCGACGCCCACGGGCAGGCCGTGCAGACCGCGCTTGCCCATGTGGAAGTCCATATGGCTGCGACCCGTGTCCGGCACGGTGGCACCGCCCACCGCGAGGCGACCGGTAACCTCATTGTTGCCAGCTTTCAGCATGGCACAAGCCGCAACCAGGATCCGCAACTCCATACTCACAATGTAATCATGAATGCGACCCAGACCGAGGACGGATCGTGGCGCAGCCTTGAGCCACGAGCAATCTATCAGCTCCAGAAGCAGATCGGCGCGATCTACCGGCAGGAACTGGCATTGAAGGTCGGCGAGCTCGGCTATGCAATCGAGGTCGGCAAGGAATCGATGTTCGAGATCAGGGGAGTCTCTGCAGACGTCATCGCGGCATTCAGTACCCGTAGTGCGCAGATCGAAGCAGCGCTCGCGCAGCGCGGTACTTCGCGCGAGGATGCCAGCGCAGCCGAAAAACAGGTGGCAGCGCTCGATACCCGGCAGGCGAAGATTGCTATAAATCAGGCCTCGCTGGTCGCCGACTGGCGCGAGACCGCTGACAAGGCAGGCTTTGATGAAGCTGCACGAACTGCGCTGGTCCGCGACGCCAAGGCCAATGCAGGCATTGCAGAAGGGACGTCCGACCGATCAAGCTTCGCTGATCGCGCGGTCGCTCATGCCGCAGACAAGCTTGGCGAGCGGCAATCGGTCTTTTCGGTTGCAGCGCTGCACGAGGAAGCCGGACGCGTCGGATTGGGGAAGGTTGGCTACGCCCAGATCGCAGAAGCGATCGATGCGGCGACCGGGAAGGGCGAATTGATCGACCGCACATTCATCGACCGTCGAGGTGCCGAGTTCACTGGGTTTACCACCCGCCAGAACGTCGAGGCTGAAACCAGATTGCTCCGCATCGAGGCCGAAGGCAGGGGTGCATTAGCCCCGATTGCATCGCCCTTGGCGGCAGCAAAGGCGGTTGCCGTGGCCGCAAGACGGGCGGAGTGTTCAGGCTATGCCTGGAATGCGGACCAGCGTGTGGCAACCGAGCAGCTTTTGACCAGCCGCAACCGGATTACTGCCGTGCAGGGCTATGCGGGGACCGCCAAGACCACCACGGTGCTCGCGACGTTTGCGCAAGAGGCCGAGGCACGCGGCGTATCGGTTGTCGCGCTCGCTCCGACGGCATCTGCAGCGATGGTGCTCGGCGAGGCACTCGGTACGCGCGGCGATACAGTTGCAAGGCACATGCTCACTCCCGCACAATCGGTAACAGCAAAGCCGGCAGTCTGGATCGTCGATGAAGCATCGCTGATTTCCGCTCGCGATACGGCGCGCCTTTTTGACCTTGCAGAAAAGCACAATGCGCGCGTTGTCCTGGTCGGCGACACAAAGCAGCTTGGATCGGTTGAGGCTGGCGCGGCATTCGCGCAGTTGCAGAATGCCGGCATGGAAACGGCCAGCTTGAATGTAATTGTCCGGCAGACCAATGCCGCGACCAAGGCTGCCGTGCAGGCTTCCATCGAGGGAGACGCGCGAAAGGCACTGGAAGCGCTGGATCGCGGAGGGGGCGCGATAATCGAACATGCCGATCGGGCGCAGCGCTTTTCTGCAATCGCTGGACGCTATGCCGGACTTGATGAGCCAACGCGTGCCCGCACGCTGGTAATCGAACCCTCTCGCGAGGGCCGGGATGCCTTGACGGCAGACATTCGTTCGGCGCTTGTGCGATCGGGGGCACTTTCAGGTCCCGCGGTCACTGTGGAAAGTCTGGTCAACAAGGGCCTCACCCGGGCCGAGGCCCACGATCCGCTGAGCTATGAAAAAGGCGACGTCGTGCGCTTCTCCCGCGACTATTCAGACAAGGGCGTTGCGAGAAGCGTGGCGTTCCGTGTTGAAGATATCGACCCGGCCAGGGCAGCCATCACGCTTCGATCCGAAGAGGGGCGCGAGGTCGACTGGCGGCTAAGGCAATGGGGCGCTGGCAAGGTGCAGGTGTACGAACAACAACGGCTCGAGCTCAGAGCTGGCGACAGTATCCGGTTCACGCGCAACGATCGGGACGCCGGGCGCGTCAATGGTGCCCGTGTCCAGGTTGTGGCGATCGACGCAGAAGCCCGAACGGCCAGTGTCCGGGCATCGCAAGGCCAGGTTCAGACACTGCAACTCGATGTCGCCCGCGACCGGCACATATCTCACGGATATGTCGACACAGCCTTTGCCGCTCAGGGCCGGACGGCCGATCACGTCATTGTCCATGCCGACAGCCGCGCGACCAACCTGGTCGATCAGAAAAGCTTCTACGTTGGCATCTCGCGCGCCAAACAGTCGGCGACGATCTATACCAATGATCGCGCCAGGCTGGTTGCAGCGATAAATGAACGAGCCGGCACGGTCCAGACGGCTCTGGCGCAGGCTGCCATCGCCCAACCAGCCGCCTCCAAGACGCGCGCACCAGCGTTGAGCAAGGCCTTGGCTTCAGGTTCTGGTGCCGGACTATGACCTTGACGATGGAATTCCTGGACAAGGCGATCATTATTGGCATCCAGGTACAGGTCAGCTGCGCATCAAGCTCGTCTGGAAGCATTCCCTCTGGTCCTTAGGCAGGCTTGATAGCAGCGCTCCGGGATCGGGCCGGAACCTTCAGATGACACTTCGCACGGTGAGCTTTCAGACCGATCCGGGCTTGCAATCAGCCTGACCCATCACAGAAATACTGGTTCAACCCCTCCCATGTTCGCGGCGTGAGCCTCATGAAATTACGGCGCCCGTCGGCGGGGTCCGGCTCACGCAGGACCAAATTTGCATCGCACAGCTTCCGGACGAGGCGCAGTGCACTGCTCATCGGCAAACCTGAGCCGATGCATAGCGCGCTGGTCGATACGGGTTTGTTCGCATGGGTATGGAGGAACAGATCGATCAGCATGTCCCATGCCGGATTTGCCAGTAATGACAGGTTTCCCAGTAGCTCACGGCGCTGCATGCGGCGCAATGCGGTCGTTTGCGCATTGGCCGCTGCAGCCGCAAATACCCTGCCTGTGTGGCCGAGGCGACCTACCCCGCTGTCCCTGAGATCGAAGAATGCAGCTAGCCGTGCGGGTTTGCGCGGTCCTCGGCCTTGCAGGATTGCGTGGCAGCGGTGGCGGGCAACAATGATATGCTCGATGATCTCGACGCCCAGCGTCTGCCCCAGGCTAACCAGGGCATTTGTTGCGCGGATATCTTCATTGCTGGGTCTGGCATCGCCGCTGGGATGGTTGTGTGCAAGGATCATGGCGCTGGCATCGAGCGCGAATGCACGGCGGAAGATGGCCTTTGGGCTCAAGAGCAGATGGACAGCCGAACCCTGCTGTGCGTGTTCTTGTGCAATCAGTATCCGGCTGTTGTCCAGATAGAGGACCTGAAGAGCCTCGTGTGGCAAACTACCCATGCATGCCTGCAGATAGCTGAGCAGGGCAGGACTGTTTGCATCGATCATCGAACCGACCAAACTTGGGAGGGCCGACGCAGGCTGCGGATCTGTGCCGCTTACCGACATCGCATGATCTGCCAGCAAGGAATGGGCAAGTGAGGCGGAATGCCGCGCTTCTGCCTGATCAAACTGGTGACGAATGCCACGACGGGTCTGCGCCGGAAGCTTTCAGCCTTCTGCGGTGACGCCATGTGGCACCGATCAGGACCGGCGCGACCAGCCAGGACGGTGCGACCTGCATTACGAGATAGGCAACCGGATGCATGGCCAGATCGAGTGCGCGGCTGGAGTGCGCCAGCAGTGGCAGGATATGCAGAACCGCCATTCCCATGGGCCAGAAGCGGTGCGCGGCCAGGGCAAGCGCAATGGTCGTGACTGCCCCGAACAGGTCGATGATGAGATGGCCGGTATCGAGCGATGCGAATTGAGCGGGAACGATGCGATGGAGCAGGGTGTCGAGAACGACCATTAGGGCCGCAATGACTGCCATCACGCGTTCCGGACCGCCGCCCCGCCAGGCGGCGTAACCGAGAGCAACGACGAGCAAGGCCAGAAACACCGCTATGCGCATGCAGACAGCTTTTCACTGAGGTTGCTCCCGGTCAATCTATGTCAGGCAACTGCCTGCAACGGGGCGACATGTCCTGCGACACGGGGGCACTCGTGCAGGTCATAGCCTGCAACTTCCCGCCCTATGGACAGCAGATCGCCATGCACCCGCAGGACATCGCCGCTTGCATCGATCAGCGCAGCCTGAGCTTTTGCCAGTCTGCGGATTGTTGCCTGACCCCTTGCCGCCGGGACATCAGGCGTGTCGCGTTTTGCAGTGACGACGCTCGTCATCAGGATGGATATGGCGACGAGAGCGTCATCGATCTTGAATTCTGCGGTTGGGACCTCCCGGCTCAGGCGGGTGGTTGTGTCTTCAATGGAATTGGGCATGACTTTTCCTTTCCCCGAACGCGAGGGGTTTCGGGATTGGGTTTTCAAAAACGGGCCTAAGGACTAACCGGAGACCAGCCGCGTGAGCGCCTGTGCGATGCCGAGACCTGCAAGGATAAGGATAACTGCGACAACCAGCATGGCCGTCATGATCCAGATTCTTGCTTTGAGATCGTGGTCATGTCTCCAGAAATTCCTGGACGGTGATCCGACCGATGCTGCTCCACTATCCTGCAGAACCAGTGCTTCGGCTGGATTTGCGTCCGAAATGATGGATGGCCCGTGACTGGTGTCTGAGGGAACCTGCGCCGGATCATATGTGATCCGGTCATATGTCTGCTTGAGTTGCCCATATAGGATTGCAGCTTCGTCTCGGTTGGCCGCGCCCAGGATTTGCCGGGCAGCGGTCAGCCGCTGATCCACCGTGGGTTTGGATATGCCGAGGCGGCGTGCGATCTGCTTTGACGTCTGCCGGTCGAGCAGCAGATCGAGGCAGGCACGTTGTTTTTCCGTCAGCCGGGTCCAGCGGACATCGTCTGTGGAGGGTTGCGACACCGAATCACCCATGGTCACAGTCTTGTCATAAACCGGTGCGGGGCAAGATTATTTGCGAACTATTGGCATTCGGTGGCCTTGCCTTCCAACCCGCCGCTTACGCCAACGCCTGTCTTTCTTCGCCACAGTTTCCGTTACTCAAAAGCCTGTTGAAACCACGCGGCGCATGCGTCTCTTAATCCGTCCGGCGCTCCGGACACTGTTGTCCGACGCCTTCACGGGGACGACACATGAGCGCAGAACCGATCCGGCAGGAAGCACACAGGCGCAGCGCAAACATGCTGCGTACCGCCTTTGGCAGCGCGATCGGCCAGTGGCTTGATGATCCCGAAATCATCGAGATCATGCTCAATCCTGATGGGCGGCTCTGGGTTGATCGGCTCGGCCAAGGTATCGCTGCCAGCCCTCATTTTCTCAGTCCCGCCGATAGCGAACGCATTATCCGGCTGGTCGCCCATCATGTCGGTGCAGAGGTGCATGCAAGGATGCCGCGCGTTTCCGCCGAGCTTCCGGGCGGCGGTGAACGGTTCGAAGGACTGCTTCCTCCTGTCGTTGCAGCTCCCGCCTTTGCGATCCGCAAGCCTGCTACTGCCGTCTTCACGCTTGCCGACTATGTCGCCGCCGGGATCATGTCGCCTGCCCAGGCAGCCAGCTTGCATCTCGCCGTTGCCGATCGCCGCAACATCCTGATCGCAGGCGGTACGGGGACCGGCAAGACGACATTGGCGAATGCCCTCCTCGCCGAGATGGCAGACACCGGCGACCGTATTGTCCTTATCGAGGACACACGCGAACTGCAGTGTACCGCGCCCAATTTTGTCGCCATGCGGACCTTCGACGGAGTCATGTCGCTGGCCGACTTAGTGCGCTCATCGCTCCGCCTCAGACCGGACCGCATCCCTATCGGGGAGGTGCGCGGGCGCGAGGCTCTCGATCTTCTCAAGGCCTGGGGCACCGGTCATCCCGGCGGCATCGGCACCATCCATGCCAGCAGCGCCGTCGGTGCCATGCTCCGGATGGAGCAGCTGATCCAGGAAGCCGTCGTCACGGTGCCGCGCGCTCTGCTTGCCCAGACCATCAACGTCGTGGCGGTACTCGTTCGTGACGGGGCGGGGCGGCGGCTCGCGGAGATTGCCGAGGTCGAAGGCCTCGATCCTGTCAGCGGAGACTATCGGATGACAACCGAATTTTACCCCCAAATCGGAGACAACACATGATCAGCCAACTTCCTGTTCTTCCCGCTCGTCGCAATCTGCTGAGGATGCTCGCATGCGGCTGCGCGCTTGCAGCCGCTCTGCTCTACGCGGTCCCGGTAGAGGCAGGCGGCTCTTCCATGCCCTGGGAAGCGCCGCTGCAGTCGATCCTGGAGAGCATCGAAGGACCGGTCGCCAAGGTCATTGCGGTCATCGTCATCATCGTCACCGGCCTCAGCCTGGCGTTCGGCGATACCTCGGGTGGTTTTCGACGGCTGATCCAGATTGTGTTCGGCCTCTCGATCGCCTTTGCAGCATCGAGCTTCTTTCTCAGCTTCTTCAGCTTCGGTGGCGGAGCGCTAATCTGATGGGGCAGGGTATTCCCTTCGGCTCGGATGACCTCCCGGGCTTTTATGCGCCGGTGCACCGTGCGCTGGCAGAGCCCATATTGCTGGGCGGCGCGCCGCGGGCTCTTGCCATCGTCAACGGCACATTGGCCGGCGCTGTAGGGCTCGGACTGAGACTGTGGCTCGTGGGCCTTGCGATCTGGGCGATCGGCCATGTCCTTTCGGTCTGGGCCGCCCGGCGCGATCCGCAATTCGTCGACGTTGCACGCCGCCACCTCAGATATCCGACCTGGATCCGGCCATGATGTCGCTCAGGGAATATCGGAGCAGATCCGCAAGGCTGGCAGACTTCCTCCCCTGGGTCGCACTGGTGGGGCCGGGCGTGGTGCTCAACAAGGACGGATCGTTCCAGCGCACTGCGCGCTTTCGCGGCCCCGATCTCGACAGCGCGACCTCCGCCGAACTGGTGGCCATCACCTCGCGCCTCAATAACGCCCTGCGCCGTCTGGGGTCGGGCTGGGCCGTATTCGTCGAAGCGCAGCGCGTTCCCGCACAGGCCTATCCTTTAAGCAGCTTTCCCGATCCTGTCTCGGCGCTCGTCGACATGGAGCGGCGCGAGCAGTTCCGGGAAAAGGGCACACATTTCGAGAGCTGCTACTATCTGACCCTGCTCTGGTTGCCGCCGCCGGAGGATGCCGCGCGCGCCGAAGGCTGGCTCTACGAGGGCAAGGCAACAAAGGGTGCCGCTCCTCGACAAGTAGTCAAATCCTTCGTCGATAGAACGGATCGCGTGCTGCACCTCCTCGAGGGTTTCATGCCCGAGACGGGCTGGCTCGATGACGGTGCGACGCTGACCTATCTGCACAGCACGGTTTCCACCAAGGCCCAGCGCGTCCGGGTACCCGAGACGCCGGTCTATCTCGACGCCCTGCTGACCGATGAGCCGCTGACCGGCGGCCTCGAGCCCAGGCTGGGGCAGGCACATCTGCGCACACTCACGATCACGGGTTTGCCCACAGCAACCTTCCCAGGCCTGCTTGACGAGCTGAATGCCCAAGCCTTCCCCTACCGCTGGTCGACCCGCGCGATCATGCTCGACAAGACCGATGCGACCAGGCTTTTGACAAAGATTCGCCGTCAATGGTTCGCCAAGAGAAAATCGGTCGCAGCCATCCTCAAGGAAGTGATGACCAACGAGCAGTCGGTGCTCATGGACTCGGACGCATCGAACAAGGCCGCCGACGCCGACATGGCCCTGCAGGAACTGGGCGCCGACCACGCCGGTATTGCCTATGTCACCGCGACTGTGACCGTCTGGGACCATGATCCTGCACTCGCTGCGGAGAAGCTGCGCCTGGTCGAAAAAGTCATCCAGGGCCGCGACTTCACCTGCACCATCGAGGGCATGAATGCGATCGAAGCCTGGCTCGGATCGCTCCCCGGCCATGTCTACGGCAATGTCCGCCAACCCCCAATCTCCACCCTCAATCTCGCCCACCTGATCCCCCTGTCAGCGGTATGGGCGGGAGCGGAACGGGACGAGCATTTCGGTGACGCCCCCTTGTTTTACGGCAAGACCGAAGGCTCGACCCCGTTCCGCCTTTCCCTTCATGTCGGCGATGTCGGCCACACGCTCATCGTCGGGCCGACAGGGGCGGGCAAGTCGGTGTTGCTGGCGCTGATGGCGCTGCAGTTCCGTCGTTATGCCGACGCGCAAATCTTCGCCTTCGATTTCGGCGGGTCGATCCGGGCAGCAGCGCTCGGGATGGGAGGCGACTGGCAGGATCTTGGGGACGCGCTCAGCGCCGATGGCGAGGACGACAAAGCGGTTGCCCTGCAACCGCTAGCGCGCATCGACAATCCTGGTGAACGCGCCTGGGCTGCCGAATGGCTGGCCGCCTTGCTTGCCAGCGAAGGCGTGGCCGTCGATCCGTCAGCCAAAGCGCACCTCTGGTCGGCGCTGACCTCGCTAGCGTCCGCCCCTCCGCCCGAACGCACCCTGACCGGGCTTGCCGTATTGCTGCAGTCGCAGGAACTGAAGCAGGCGCTCGCGCCCTATCTTGTAGGCGGCCCATGGGGCCGTCTGCTCGACGCCGAAGAGGAGCAGCTTGGCGATGCGGCAGTTCAGGCGTTCGAGACCGAAGGGCTGATCGGCGCGTCATCGGCTGCTGCTGTGCTCGCCTACCTGTTTCACCGGATCGAGGGGCGGCTTGATGGTTCGCCCACCATGATCATCATCGATGAAGGGTGGCTGGTACTCGACAGCCCGGCTTTTGCTGCACAGCTGCGCGAATGGCTGAAAACGCTGCGCAAGAAGAACGCCAGCGTCATCTTCGCAACGCAGAGCCTTGCCGACATCGAAACCTCGTCAATCGCGCCTGCCATCATCGAGAGCTGCCCGACACGCATATTCCTGCCCAACGAGCGCGCAGCCGAACTCCAGATCGCGCGCGTGTATGAACGGTTCGGTCTCAATGCCCGGCAGATCGAGATCTTGAGCCGGGCAACGCCAAAGCGCGACTATTACTGCCAGTCACAGCGCGGCAACCGACTGTTCGAGCTGGGTCTGGGCGAAGTCGCTCTCGCCTTCACGGCTGCGTCTTCCAGATCCGACCAGACCTGCATCGACGAACTTTTCGCTGCCCATGGCCGCGAGGGCTTTGCCGCAGCCTGGCTACGGCACCGCAGTCTCGACTGGGCGACCGAGTTGCTGCCTCCCATTTCGCCCGCTTCGCAAGAAAAGGAACCCGATCAATGAAAATGCCCATCTTTCGCCGTGCGTTCGCTGCATTGAGCCTTGCCACGCTGGCTGCCGGCACGTTGCTGGCAAGCCCGGTCCACGCACAGTTCGGCGGGATCGTTTATGATCCGTCCAACTACGCGCAGAATGTCATGACCGCAGCCCGGTCGCTCGAGCAGATCAACAACCAGATCCAGCAGCTTCAGAACCAGGCAACCAGCCTGATCAACGAAGCGCGCAACCTTGCCAGTCTGCCCGTCTCGACGATCGAGTCGCTGCAGAGCCAGGTCGACCAGACCCGGCAATTGCTGGGTGAGGCGCAGCGGATCGCTTATGATGTGACTGACGTCCAGCAGGTGTTCAACGGCCGCTACCGGGGCGCGGCACTATCTGCGGGTCAAGCCCAGATGGTCGCCAACGCCAATGCGCGCTGGCAGGACAGCGTCGGCGCGTTCGAGGATGCGATGAAAGTGCAGGCCGGAATCGTTGGAAACCTTGGTGCGACCCGCAGCTCGGTCACGACCCTGGTCTCAGCCAGCCAGTCGGCAACCGGGGCGCTCCAGGCTGCACAAGCCGGCAATCAGTTGCTCGCAGTCCAGACCCAGCAACTTGCTGACCTGACGGCCGCACTCGCTGCCCAGGGGCGCGCGCAATCGATCGAAGCTGCACGCAATGCGGCTACCGAAGCGGAAGGCCGCGAGCGCTTCCGTCGTTTTCGGACCCGCAACTGACATGAGCCGGCTGGTCAGACTGGCAGCGGCGGCAGCCCTTGGTGGACTTTTGACGGTGATCGCGGTCGTCTCTTCGATGCGGCCGCCTTCACCACCGAGGACCACACAGATTATCGCTGGCGACACACCAGCGGCTAATCCCAACGCTGTCGATCTCAGGCGCTGCCGGGCGATCACCACAACGGACCCAGATTGTGACGCTGCGTGGGAGTCAGAGCGCCAGCGGTTCTTCCATGGACGGGAGCGTCAGCCATGAATGATACCGGCGTGATCGACGAGTTCCTGGCTGTCTTTACCCAATACATCGACAGTGGCTTCGGTTTGCTCGGTGGTGAAGTGGGCTTCCTGTCGTCCACCCTGATCGTGATCGACGTGACCATCGCTGCTTTGTTCTGGGCCTGGGGCACGGACGAAGATGTCCTGCAGCGGCTGATCAAGAAGACGCTCTATATCGGCACGTTCGCGTTCATCATCGGCAATTTTTCGAACCTTGCAGAAATCCTGTTCCAGAGCTTTGCCGGGCTCGGCCTTCAGGCCAGCGGAAGCGGGATGGCCATCGGGGAATTCATGGCGCCGGGCGTTGTCGCAGCCACCGGCCTCGACGCCGGACAGCCGTTGCTCGATGCAACGGCGGATCTGGTAGGTCCGGTAGGCCTTTTCACCAACTTCGTGCAGATCATGATCCTGCTGATTGCCTGGCTGATCGTTGTGATCGCGTTCTTCGTCCTAGCAATCCAGATTTTCGTCACGATCATCGAGTTCAAGCTGGTCACTCTGGCAGGCTTTGTCCTGCTGCCATTCGCCTTTTTCGGGCGCACCGCCTTCATGGCTGAGCGCGTGCTGGGCCACATCATTTCTTCTGGAATCAAGGTGCTGGTGCTGGCCGTCATCACCGGCATCGGTACGACGCTATTTGCGCAGTTCATTGACGCAGGGCTGGGCGTCGAACCCGACATTCAGCAGGTCATGGCCATTGCCCTTGCAGCTTTGACACTCCTTGGCCTTGGCATCTTCGGTCCCGTTATCGCCAATGGAATTGTTGCAGGCGGTCCGCAGCTCGGCGCGGGCGCGGCTGCCGGAACTGCGATCGCAGCTGGTGCCACGCTCGCCGGAGGAGCCGCAGGCGGAAAACTGGCCGCCGGTGCCGCAGGATCGGCTTTTGCCGGAATGGCGGGCGGTGGTGCTCGCGCAGCCGGTGCGGTTTCGGGAGCCTATTCTGCAGGCGCCGCTGGAAGTTCCGGCAAAGCGGCAGTCGCATCAGGCCTGGCAAATGCTGCAAAGTCGGCTGCGGGGACCGTAACGTCCCCGCTCCGACGTGCAGCCGAAAGTCTAAAGGCCAGCTACGCTGCCGGGAAGGGCGGTGCGCCGAAAGACGCTGACGCAAGCGGGCACTCCGATGGTCCGCCGGCCTGGGCCACCGCACTGCGGCGACGGCAGACCATCGGTCAGGGCGCCTCGATCACCGCGCACACGCTGAAGGGCGGCGATAGCCATGGCAGCGGCTCAGGCCCCGACATTACCGACAAGAGCTGAACCCAAGAAAGAGGTCCTTCCCATGTTTCGACGCTCCTCCATCCGCTACGGCACCAGTCCCGAACCCGTCACGCCCTATCAGCGCGCAGCCCAGGTCTGGGATGACCGGATTGGTTCAGCGCGTGTGCAGGCAAAGAACTGGCGCCTCGCCTTCTTTGGCTGTCTCGTGATCTCAGGTGGCCTTGCAGCAGGCCTGGTCTGGCAGTCTGCGCGTGGCACAATTACACCCTGGGTGGTCGAAGTCGACAAGCTGGGGCAAGCCCAGGCCATCGCTCCAGCAGATGCCGATTTTCGTCCCACCGATCCGCAAATGGCATTCCATCTTGCCCGCTTCATCGAGCAGGTTCGGTCTATTCCGGCTGATCCCGTCGTGCTGCGGCAGGAATGGCTCAGAGCCTATGACTTCACCACCGATCGCGGCGCGCAGGCGCTCAATGATTATGCGCGGAATAACGATCCTTTCGCGCAAGTCGGCAGAGTCCAGATTGCGGTCGACGTCTCGAGCGTCATCCGTGCGTCACAGGACAGCTTCCGGGTCGCCTGGACCGAGCGGCGCTATCAGGACGGCGCGCTGATCGAGACGTCGCGCTGGTCCGCCATTCTCACCACAGTCGTGCAGCCGCCGCGCACCCCCGATGCCCTGCGCAAGAATCCGCTCGGCCTGTTCATCAACGCCATCAACTGGTCAAAGGAGCTAAGCCAATGATTTCTCATTCGTATGCATGGCGACTGTCGGTCCTGCTGTCGGCCGCTGCGGTCGCCAGCCTTCCGGTTTCGGCAATGGCACGCGCGCCCCGCAATCCAGCCCTCGTGCAGGCCATACCGCCCACGCCTGAACCTGCAGACCCGCGAACGCGCATCGGGAGGGCAAATGCTGCTGCGCGCATCGAACCTGAGCGGACCAGCTATTTCAACGCGATCCAGCAATATGCCTATGCCGAAGGCGCGCTGTTCCAGATCTACACCTCGCCGGGGCATGTCACCAACATCATGCTCCAGCAAGGTGAGGAGCTGGTGGGTCCGGGACCGGTCGCATCGGGCGATACGGTCCGCTGGATCATCGGAGATACGGTGAGCGGTAGCGGTCTTGCGCGCCGTGTCCATATTCTGATCAAGCCGACCCGGGCCGACATCAGCACCAATCTGGTCATCAATACTAACAGGCGCACCTATCATCTGGAACTCAGCGCCACGACGTCCACCTACATGGCAGCGGTTTCGTGGACGTATCCGCAAGATGCGCTGATTGCCCTGCGCAACGCGGAGGTTGAGGCTGAGCGCACTGCACCTGTGGCCGCAGGGATCGACTTTTCCGGCTTGAACTTTGACTACCGCCTGGCGGGCGATCGGCCGCCATGGCGACCGGTACGGGTGTTTGATGACGGACGGCAGGTCTTCGTCGAATTTCCCCCCGCTGTCGCAACCGGCGACATGCCGCCTCTCTTTGTGATCGCGGACAGCTCAGCAGAGCTCGTGAATTATCGGGTCCAAGGGCGCTTCATGGTCGTCGACAGGCTGTTCGATATGGCTGAGCTGCGGCTCGGTTCTGGCCGCAGCGCTCGCCATGTTCGCATTTTACGCGAATCGCAGCGGGGCGGAGGGCGCTCATGACTACGCAGGCCCAGACGCAAGAAACTGCGTGTGACGACAAACTCACGGGTCATCCCGATGAACTGGTCGAGGAAACATCTGTGGCACCATCCGGCGCCGAAGATTTACGCATCATTGCAGAGCCGCCGCGGGTCATGCGCCTGTCGCGCAAGACCCTCGCCGCACTGGGATTTGTGGCCAGCCTTGGAATTGGTGGTTCACTGATCTACGCACTTCAACCCAAAGATGACGCGCCGCCAGAGAACCTCATCGACACCAACAGCCGCAATCGCGCGGATCAGGTAACGGGCGCACCTGCCAGCTACAGCGACGTCCCGAAGCTGGGACCACCGCTTGCCGATGGCGGCGGGGACCTCATAGGCCTTGGGCAGCAGGACGGCCAGAATGTTCCGATCTCGCCGATCGAACCGCCTGCCAACGATACGCCACCACCCGACCCAGGGATTGCAGCTGCCGAGCAAGCGCGCGAACGAGCTGCGCAGGAACGCGACAGCGCCAGAACCAGCCAGCTGTTTCTGGCAGGAAGCAGCAGGGGCGGGGAAGTCCGACCCTCGGCCTCGTTCAATTCAGCACCTGCAGCTGTCAACGCTGCCGGTGACACAACGCAGGCCCCTGCGGCCACCGCAACGTCAAGCCGCCAGGCGTTTCTCGGGCGAAGCAGCAATCGGGGCATGGAAAGTTCCGAGCGCATCATGCGTCTTGGTTCGCCCAATGTCGTGCAGGCCGGAAGCGTGATCCCAGCCGCGCTGATCACCGGTATCCGCTCGGATCTGCCTGGGCAAATCACGGCGCAGGTCACTCAGAATGTCTATGACAGTCCAACCGGGCGCATCCTGCTGATCCCGCAGGGTGCGCGACTGATAGGCGAGTATGACAGCGATGTCGCAGGCGGGCAGAACCGCGTGCTACTTGCCTGGGACCGTCTGATCTTTCCCGGAGGTCATTCTATTCTGCTCGACCGGCTGCCGGGTGGCGATGCCAGCGGTATGGCAGGCCTTGAAGACCGCACGGATTATCACTCGGGGAGCATGCTTAAGGCTGCCCTGATTTCAGCGCTTCTGGGTGTAGGAACTGACCTTGTCGCCAGTGACGACAGCGATCTTGTGCGCGCGCTGCGCTTCGGAACCCAGGATATCGTCAGCCAGACCGGGCGGCAGGTGGTGCAGCGACAATTGAATGTGCCGCCAACCCTGACCGTCCGCCCGGGCTTTGCTCTCAGGATCATCGTTACGCGCGATTTGATCCTTGAGCCATTCAAGACAGGAGCAGCGCGATGACCCGCCTCAAGTTGGCAGACCTTACCGATGAAAAGCCCGTGCGCATGACGCTGGAAATCCCTGCGCGGTTGCATCGGACTTTGGCCGCTTATGCCGTTGCGGTAAATGGGGGTGACCCCAAAGGTGCCCCGACCGTCGAACTGCTTGTTCCGCCTATGCTGGAGAGGTTCATTGCCGCCGACCGGGCCTTTGCAAAGTCCCGCAAAACACGCAGCGGTGTCTGAAACCCACTGGAAACCGGCCGCCCTCTTTCGACTGCGTTGTGAAATGCAAGGCAATCACACCAGCCTGCGTGCGAAAATGTGTCTAATTCTAATAACTTCCAGTTTCTGAAAGTTTCAATAAACTTGGATATGAGTGACCCGCTCCGGGATGCTGCAGGACGTTGTTCAACTGGCCAGCAGAATCAAAATCGCCAGAAAGGCGCGGTTCGGTTAGAAAGGTTATGTGTCGAGGCCGGTCAGTTGCGAAACAATTAGGCGGTCAGAACGACTGATTTGGCCGATTTCGAGTGCTGATTGCCCGCACGCATACCGGCTTATGTCCGCGTAAACCTCTCACCGCGAGCTGGACGTCGGAAACGATGTCCAGGCGGCCGGGTCACGGTTCTGCAGCAGCCTGGATTAAAGCAGGCGGAACAGGATACCCCCAGCCTTCATATTCGCCGGCTATGACAGCTGACATCGTCGCCAGTTCTATGGAGCTGTCGTTTATTCGGTGGCTCATGATAATTGGCGATGTGGCCGGTTCCAGCAGGTCGCGATAGACCACATCATGACTGCGGGATCGACTTACGGACTCAGGAATTATTGCCAGCCCTTCTTCAGCTGCAACAAGGCCAATGGCGATCTGCAATTCACGTACTTCGTGAGCAATCACAGGCTCAAGACCATGATCCCGAAACAGGGAGATCACCTGGTCGGCGTAGCTTGGACGCGGAGCACGCGGGTAGATGATCTGGGGTTCGCCCGCCACCTGCTTTATCGACAAGGGGCTGATTTGCGCGGCGAGCGGATGATCGCGAGGTAGCGCTACAGCAAGCCGTTCGTTGCGCAAAACTGTCCGCCTGATCGCCGGATCTTCAAATCTTACCCGCCCGAACCCGACATCTATTCGGCCTTCCTTGAGCGCAGTGATTTGATCCAAGGTTGTACTTTCGACAAGCACCAGGTCAACCTCGGGAGAAGACCTGCGAAATGCCCTGATCAGTTCGGGCAGCCGAGCATAAATTGTCGAGGCCACAAACCCGATGGTGAACCGCCGACGTTCTGCGAAGGCGGCGGCCTTCATCATCACGTGCATGTCGTCCATCCGGTCGATAACCTGCCGAGCCTGTTCGTGCAGCAGCAGTCCAAGCGGTGTCATTGCCAGCGGCTTTGCGCTGCGATCGAACAATGGACCTCCCACCTCGTCTTCCAATGCGCGGATAGTCCGGCTCAGCGGAGGCTGCGCCATGTTCAGTTGATCGGCAGCGCGCGAAAAGCTGCGCGCATTGGCTACGGCGAGGAACTGGCGAAGCTGTCGGAAATCCATGTCCATACCTTTAAGGTATAACGTAGGAACCGCAATGATCTTTGAACTGCTCCAGACAGATCGATACTCCGAACAAAACGAGCATGTCCTGGAGAGTCGACATTATGGCAGCATTTGGAACGATCGAGACGTTCATCGTCGATGTTCCGACCATCCGGCCCCATGTGCTGGCAATGGCGACCATGCATGCACAATCGATGGTCATTGTGCGAATCATCGACGCAGACGGCGTTGAGGGTATCGGCGAAGGCACGACGATTGGCGGGCTGAGCTATGGCGAGGAAAGCCCTGAAAGCATTAAGTCGGCCATCGACACCTATATCGAACCGCTGCTAAGCGTGTGTGACCTGTCTCGGGTCAGGGAAACGATGGCTCGGATATCGCGCAGCGTCCGTGGTAACCATTTTGCGAAATGTGCGATTGAGACGGCCCTTCTCGATATGGCGGGCAAACGGCTTGGTCTGCCGGTTTCCGAGCTGATCGGCGGTGGGCGCGTCCGGTCTTCCCTTCCAGTCGCTTGGACACTCGCCAGCGGCGATACCTTGACTGACATAGAGGAAGGCGAGGCGATGCTGGACCAGCGCCGCCATCGGATTTTCAAGCTCAAGATAGGCAAGCGCGATGTGGCTGCCGACGTCGCGCACGTCGCTGCGATCTGCAAGGCGTTTGCCGGTCGCGCGAGCATTCGGGTCGACGTCAACCAGAACTGGACCGAAGCGCAGGCGGTGCGAGGAATGGCGATGCTGCATGATGCCGGGGTCGACTTGGTTGAACAGCCCGTAGCGCGAGACTCCCTCGATGCGATGGCACGCCTTTCGCAGCACCAAACGGTACCGCTCATGGCGGATGAGGCTCTCAACGGACCCCGATCGGCCTTCCGGATTGCTGCGGCGGCAGGAGCGGGGGTCTTTGCAGTCAAGATCGCGCAGTCTGGCGGTCTGCATGCAGCAAGCGAGGTTGCGGCAATTGCCGTGTCGGCCGGAATTTGCCTTTACGGGGGTACGATGCTGGAAGGCGGTGTTGGTACGGCTGCATCGGCACAGCTGTTTGCGACATTTCCGGAGCTTGAGTGGGGCACGGAACTGTTTGGACCGCTTTTGCTGACCGAGGAAATTCTGGCGACGCCGCTGGTCTATTCTGACTTCGAGCTTGCTGTGCCCGAAGGGCCGGGGCTCGGCATCGTCCTGGACGAGGACAAGGTCGCCCGATTTCGGCGCGATGCCACAGCCCCTGCCATTTACGCCGTTGCTTGAAGGGATTTTCTGATGCTGTTCATGGTGGAAATGCAAGTCAACATTCCGCTCGGCTTCGACGCCGAAGAAGGGGCACGCCTCAAACTGGCGGAGAAAATGCGCTTTCAGGAACTGCAGGCGGCAGGCACTTGGCGTCACATCTGGCGGGTCGTTGGGCAATACGCAAACGTCAGCGTCTTTGATGTCGAGAGCACCAGCCAGTTGCACGACATTTTGATGGGTCTTCCCCTCTATCCTTTCATGACGATCAAGGTGACCCCGCTGTGTCGCCACCCATCCTCGATGCACGAGGACGACCGCTGAATATTCCACCAATGCAAAAAGACGATATTTGGGAGAGCTACATCATGGAAGAAGCCTTTGTTGATTCCGCACCAATTCGCAGTCTGCTGGACAGGGCTGCCGGGCTCGACGGCGAGGCTGGCGATCCGCGTCTTAAGGCAATTATGCGTGACCTGCTCGACGCAGCAGCGCGCGTGATTGTCCGTCATGACGTATCGGAAAGCGAGTTCTGGGGCGCGATCAAGTATCTCCAGAACAGCGCAGGCGAGATCGGCCTGATCGTTCCTGGCATCGGGCTCGAACATTTCATGGATCTATATTTGGATGCCAAGGACGCTGCCGCCGGGCTGACCGGCGGAACCCCGCGGACGATCGAGGGCCCTCTCTATGTAGCAGGGGCGCCTCTGGTCGAAGGGTTTGACGTCAACCTGACCGATGATCCCGATGACACCACCAGCCTTTACATGACCGGCCAGGTAAAGGGTCCCGATGGAGAACCTGTTGCCGGTGCAATCATGCACGTCTGGCACGCAAACTCGAAAGGCTGGTACTCACACTTTGACCCTACGACCGAGCAGACGCCGTTCAACAACCGGCGCCGCATAAAGCTCGGGGCGGATGGGCGCTATGCTTTCCGGTCGAAGATGCCCAAGGGCTACAGCGTGCCACCAGGCGGGGCAACGGACATACTCATGCAGGCCGTGGGGCGTCACGGCAATCGCCCCGCACATGTGCACTTTTTCATCGAAGCTCCTGGCTATCGCCAGCTGACGACGCAGATCAATTTCGGCGACGATCCGTTCGCGCATGACGACTTTGCATTCGGTACCCGCGCAGGGTTGCTGCCGGTCCCGATGCGGCAAGGCGATAGCGCTTCGATCACCTTTGATTTTGAGTTGCAGCGCGCTCGACACGCTGAGGACGAGCAATTGTCGACGCGCGCCCGCGCTGAGGCTTGAACAAGCGATACAGAGGAGACTGGTAGCATGTCAGCATCACTCAGGGCTCGGATCGAAACGGCGGTTGTCGATGATGCGGATACCGGGCAGTTCCGGTGTCGGCGGGACATTTTCACCGATCCTGATCTTTTTGAACTCGAAATGGCGCACATCTTCGAAGGCAACTGGGTCTACCTGGCACACGAAAGCCAGATTGCAACGACCAACGACTGGCTGGCAGTGACGGTGGGTAGGACACCAGTCGTCATTACCCGCACCAAGGATGGCGCGCTCAATGCCTTCATCAATGCCTGCTCCCATCGAGGTGCGATGCTGTGCCGGCGCAAGCGCGGCAGCGGACGGGTGTTGGTGTGCCCCTTCCATGGCTGGAGTTTTACGAACGACGGAAGATTGCTCAAGGCCAAGGACGAAGCAACCGGCGCCTACCCAGCCTCGTTCAACGTCGATGGTTCGCATGACCTGACCCGTCTGGCACGCTTCGAAAGCTACCGGGGCTTCCTGTTTGGCAGCGTCAATGCCGATGTTGCATCGCTGGATGAATATCTGGGCGAGACCAAGGTAATCATCGACCAGATAGTCGACCAGGCGCCGGACGGCATCGAGGTATTGGCTGGCAGCTCGTCATACATTTTTGACGGAAACTGGAAGTTGCAGATGGAAAATGGCTGCGACGGCTACCACGTCAGTTCGGTTCATTACAATTATGCCAAGACCATGGGTCGGCGTGCCGAAGGGGGCACAAAAGCGGTTGATGCGAACGGTTGGTCCAAGGCTGTCAGCGGTGTGTACGGGTTCGACAATGGCCATATTTTGCTCTGGACCAAGGTGCTCAATCCTGAGGTTCGGCCTGTATGGTCACACAAGGAGCAACTCGAAGACCGACTGGGCAAGGACCGCACGCGTTTCATCGTCGAGCAGAGCCGCAATCTTGCCTTGTATCCCAACGTGTTTTTGATGGACCAGTTTTCGACGCAAATCCGCGTCGTCCGTCCAATCGACGTGAACCATACAGAAGTGACAATCTACTGCTTTGCACCCAAGGGCGAGAGCGCGAAACTGCGGGAAACACGGATCCGGCAGTATGAGGATTTCTTCAACGTTTCGGGCATGGGAACGCCGGATGATCTTGAAGAATTTCGCACGTGCCAGACGTCCTATGCCGGCGCTGGCGGTCTTTGGAACGACCTCAGTCGCGGAGCAAAGCGCTGGATCGAGGGACCCGATGAGAATGCCCTTGCCATGGGGATGAACCCGCTACTCAGCAGCGAGCGTAGCGAGGACGAAGGTCTGTTCGTCCGCCAGCACGAATACTGGGCCAAGGCGCTGCTAGGCGGCCTTGATCGCGGCGATCGTATCTCGGGGGAGATGGCATGAGCGCTTTAATCGAAGTGCAAGCGTTCCTCTATCGCGAGGCACGGCTGCTCGATGACAGGCAATGGCAGGAATGGCTCGAATGCTACACGCCGGATTGCACATACTGGATGCCGGCATGGACTGATGACGATGAACTGGTCACTGATCCTCAAAGCCAGATTTCGCTGATCTACTACGCCAACCGTCAGGGTTTGGAAGACCGGGTCTACCGCATCGAAACGGAACGTTCGAGTGCAAGCACCCCGGAGCCGCGCACGGTACACATGCTGGCCAACATCGAGCTGCTGGAAGACCGCGGCGGCGAAATCGATCTGCGCTACAACTGGCACACGCTGAGCCACCGCTTCAAGGCGACTAGCCAGTTCTTTGGCACTACCTTCTGCACGCTGCGGCGCGCCAGCAACGACTTCAGGATCTGCGCCAAGAAAATAGTGCTGAAGAACGATTACATTCACCAGGTCATTGACGTTTACCATGTCTGAGCCAGCACAGCCCTTCCGCGGTCGTTTCGCAGGCAAATTCATGGTCGTGACAGGCGCTGCGCAAGGCATCGGACGCGGCGTGGCGGTGCGGGCCGCAGCGGAAGGAGCGCAAGTCCTCCTTGTCGACCGGGCCGATTTGGTAAGCGAAGTTGCGTCTCAAATAGGGTCTTCAGCTCACGTGTTTCTCGCTGACCTGGAGGACCATGCAGGCGCGCTCGCAACGATGGCCAAGGCAATCGAGCTGTTTGGCAGGATCGATATTCTGATCAACAATGTTGGCGGAGCAATCCGGATGCGACCGTTTGCCGAATTTACGGCCGATCAGATCGATGCCGAGATCCGCCGCTCTTTGATGCCAACTTTATACTGCTGCCATGCGGTTCTCCCGTCCATGCTGGCGCAGCAGTCCGGGACGATCGTAAACGTCTCCTCCAATGCAACCCGTGGCATCCGTCGTGGGCCATACTCGGCTTCGAAGGGCGGTATTAATGCACTCACACAATGCCTGGCGATGGAATATGCTCAGCAGGGGATAAGGGTTGTTGCTACCGCTCCAGGTGGTACCGCAGCGCCAGCCCGCATAGTGCCGCGCAATGCTGAGGGCGACACGGCACAAGAGCAGGCTTGGATGGCCGAGGCAGTCGAGCAGGTGACCAGTTCGACGTTCTTCAAGCGGTATGCAACGCTTGACGAGCAGATTGCACCTATCCTGTTCCTCGCATCGGACGAGGCAAGCTACATCACCGGTACCGTCCTGCCTGTCGCCGGCGGCGACCTTGGCTGATTGCAAAAGGCAAACCTATGTCAAAAATCTATTCAAGCCCTGCAGCTGCAGTGTCCGGAGTTCTCTTTGACGGCATGACCATCATGTCCGGCGGGTTTGGCCTTTCCGGAAACCCCGAAAGCTTGATTCCCGAAATTCGTAAGGCAGGGGTGCGCAATCTGACGGTGATCTCGAACAATGCCGGCGCTGACGGTTTCGGCCTGTGGATGCTGCTCGAAAGTCGCCAGATTCGAAAGATGATTTCGTCCTATGTCGGTGAGAACAAGCTCTTTGAAGACCTCTACCTTTCAGGAGATCTCGATCTGGAGCTCAATCCGCAAGGGACTCTCGCCGAGCGGATCAGGGCAGGGGGCGCAGGTATCCCCGCATTTTACACCCGTACTGGCGTTGGAACACTGGTCGCCGAAGGAAAGCCTCTCGAGGTGTTTGAGGGAGAAGAATACGTGCGCGAAACCTGGCTGCGGGCAGACCTTGCAATCATCAAGGCTTGGCGCGCTGACCCGGAAGGCAATCTGATGTTCCGTCGTACTGCGCGCAACTTCAATCCCAACATGGCGACCGCAGCGAAAGTCACCGTTGTCGAGGTGGAGGAAATCGTGCCTGCGGGCACATTCGACCCCGACTGCATCCACACTCCGGGCATATATGTCGACCGCATCGTGCTTTCCACAATCAACGAAAAGCGCATCGAGAAGCTGACGGTCCGTCCACGGGAGATCGCATGATGCCATGGAACCGCAATCAGATGGCGGCGCGTGCTGCAATGGAACTCCACGATGGCGATTACGTCAATCTGGGTATTGGCATTCCCACGCTCGTGGCGAATTACGTTCCGGCGGGAATGAAAGTTACCTTGCAGAGCGAAAATGGCATGCTTGGCATCGGACCATTTCCTTATGAAGGAGAAGCGGATCCTGACCTGATCAATGCCGGCAAGCAGACTATCACGGCTCTGCCTACATCCAGCTTCTTTTCCTCGGCAGACAGCTTCGCGATGATCCGCGGCGGTCATATCGACATGGCCGTTCTGGGAGCAATGGAAGTCGGCATGAATGGCGATCTCGCCAACTGGACCATTCCCGGCAAGATGGTGAAGGGCATGGGAGGCGCGATGGACCTCGTCGCCGGGGTCAAACGGATCGTCGTTGTGATGGATCACATAGCCAAGTCGGGTGCGCCCAAGATCCTTGAAAAGTGTACGCTTCCGTTGACCGGACGCCGCGTGGTGGACCTGATTGTCTCGGACCTGGCCGTGATTTCCGTCGATCGCAAGGAAGGTGGGCTTACGCTAGTCGAGCTGGCGCCGGATGTTACGGTAGACGAGGTGCTGAGCAAAACCGGAGCACCTATCGATGTTTCAACCTTTGCGGCAGCAAGACAGAACTGATGCCGTTCAGCACGCAAACTGGGCCCAGGATTTACTGGAAGCTTGAAGGGTGTGACGAAGCTCCAGCACTCGTCCTGCTGAATTCGATCGGTACGGATATGGGACTGTGGGCTGCCTGCCTGCCGGATCTGCGTAAATCGTTCCGGGTGCTGACCATCGACACCCGGGGTCATGGTGCCTCCGACATCGTCAGCGGTGATTACACGCTTGGCGCACTGGCAAGCGACGTGCTTGGATCGATGGATGCTGCCGGTTTGTCTTCGGCTGCCATTGCCGGGGTGTCTCTCGGCGGCATGATCGCCATGGAAATGGCGCTTTCACAGCCTGAGCGGTGTGATGCGCTGGCGTTGATCTGTACGTCTGCAACCATGGACAAAGCGGCATGGGCAGATCGTGTGTCCAAGGTTCGCACAAGCGGTATGCTAGGCCTGGTCGATCTGTTGATGGGACGCTTCCTGTCCGAACAATTTACCGCGCGGGAGCCTGCAGTCGCAGCGAGCATCCGGCGCGGCCTTATAAAAATGGATCCTGCTGGCTATTCAGGCTGCGCTGCTGCCATTCGCGACATGGATATCGCCCATCGGATAACCGCTATCGCGCAACCCACTGCGGTAATGACAGGCGATCTTGATAGCTCGACGCCGCTTCCAGGTCATGGCGACTATCTTTTGGCCAGCATTGCAGGCTCCAGACATGTGAGGTTGCCGACGGCGCACCTTGCGCCGCTCGAAGCACCAGAATCTCTGGCGGCGCATCTAACCGCCTTTTTTGCAGGGGCGATGAATTCATGAACGAAGCCTTCATCTGCGATGCCATTCGTACACCTATCGGCAAGCTGAACGGTTCGCTCTCCGCTATTCGTGCAGACGATCTGGCGGCGCTGCCCATCCGCGCATTGCTGCGGCGCAACCCCACTCTCGCGGACGCTGATATTGACGACGTCATTCTTGGTTGTGCCAACCAGGCCGGTGAGGACAATCGCAATGTCGCAAGGATGGCAGCGCTTCTGGCTGGCCTTCCTGAAACAGTGCCAGGCGTTACGGTCAACAGGCTTTGCGCCTCAGGCCTGAATGCCATCGGCATCGCGGCTCAGGCAATCCGATCGGGCGATGCCAGCCTCATCATTGCAGGCGGGGCCGAAAGCATGACGCGGGCGCCTTACGTATTGGGCAAGGCCGGCAACGCATTCGACCGAACTCAGATGATTGAGGACACGACATTAGGGTGGCGCTTTGTGAACCCGGCGATGAAAGCCGCCTATGGTGTCGATACGATGCCGCAGACCGCCGAGCATGTGGCCGAGCAATGGAATGTCAGCCGCGAGGACCAGGACCGCTTCGCCTGCGCCAGCCAGGAGAAGGCTGACCGCGCGATCAGGTCAGGGCGGTTTGCAGCTGAAATCGACCCTGTGGACATCGCGCGGTCAAAGCAGCCGCCTCAAATTTTCGACTGCGACGAGCACCCGCGCATCAGCACCCTCGACGCTCTGGCACGACTCAAGCCTATCGTGCGTACCGATGGGACTGTCACCGCGGGCAATGCATCTGGTCTGAATGACGGCGCAGCGGCTATGATCATTTCCACTGCCGAAGCCGCAAGCAGGTGCGGGTTGACCCCGCGCGCCCGGATACTGGGCATGGCCAGTGTAGGTGTCGCCCCACGCATCATGGGGATTGGCCCGGTGGAGGCCGCACTCAGGGTATTATCGCGATGCGGCCTTGTAGTAAGCGATCTCGACGTGATCGAATTGAATGAGGCATTTGCAAGTCAGGCCGTCGCTAGTCTGAGAGAACTTGATATCGATCCGTTCGCCGACGGCCGGGTAAATCCGAACGGTGGGGCCATAGCATTGGGTCATCCGCTGGGCATGTCGGGTGCCCGGATAATCATGACGGCGGTCGAAGAACTTCGCAGGATCAAAGGACGTTTTGCTCTTGCGTTCATGTGCGTTGGTGTCGGTCAAGGGGCAGCTCTCCTGATCGAGAGGGCTTAGGCATCCTCATGTCGGTTCAAAAGGTCGCTTCAAATATAGTGGACGAATGGATGCCGTAACGAGCGACAGCTATACTGCGCGGTCCGAGCGCGTAGGCTCGATGTTGGCTACATGCCCTCGGAAGCGATTGCGAAAGCAGATTGTCTTGCTTTGACACTCATCCACCCATGGCAGTCATCAAGGATCGCTGTCAGCGACACAGGTGAATGACTAAATTGCCAAACAGGGGCCTCGGAACGGTCCCACGATAGGCTGACGGTGAGCGTATCGACGCAATGAATAGCTTCAATCCCAGACAAGCAATTTGTCGCCTTGGCAGCTGAGCGTTACCCCAAATCGATCAATTCAAAAAAAGATCTAGGGGAGGCATATGACCAACAGATTCGTGCTGCGTTGCAGCGTCGCGCTTGCTGCAATATCCGTATCGGCGCCCACGCTTGCTCAAGAGGCGACGCAAGGCCAACCAGAAACAGGTGGGCTTGAAGAGATCGTTGTTACAGCTCAGCGTCGTGAAGAAAGTCTCCAGAAGGTGGCAGTAGCCGTGTCCGCCGTTTCAGGGGATGCCATCATCAACGCAGGGGCATCAGATGCTGTCGGCCTGTCACGTCTCGTCCCCTCGCTTGTCGTCCAACCTGCAGCAGGCACCTCCCTGAGCCTCTACCTGCGTGGCGTAGGTTCGCAACAAGGCAACTCGTTCGCGGAAAATGCGATTGCCCTGAATGTCGGTGGCGTCTTTATCGCTCGGCCTTCATCGCTCGGCGGAATCTTCTACGATCTGGAGCGAGTTGAAGTTGTCAAAGGTCCGCAAGGTACTCTGTACGGACGCAATGCCACCGGCGGTGCAATCAACGTTATTCCCCGCAGGCCCATTCTTGGCGAATTTGGCGGAAATGCCACGTTCGAATACGGGAACTACGACAGCCTGAAGCTGGCGGGGGCTCTGAACCTGCCGATTGGCGAGAACGTGGCGGTGCGTCTGGCGACGCAGATCGTCGATCGTGATGGCTATCTTTCGGATGGGTATCAGGACGATAGCGGCCAGGCAGTGCGCGCCTCCATCCTCGCAAAGCCGACTGATGGCTGGTCAATCCTCGTGTCTGCAGACTATTTCCATCAAGGTGGCCAGGGCATTGGCAGCGTGTTGTCGCCAGGGTCAGCATTTCCTGTTGGAGTGAGTGCAGGCTATGCTGCTCCTGCACTTTCACGCAGGATTGGTGGATCCGACCCTCGCAGCGTGGCAGCTCTCGCTGCATTCGCAGGCACGCTGTTCGCTCCGCCCTTCTGTGGCGGCTTTGGCGGCTTTGTGAGAAGTGGATGTGTCGCTCCACCACGCGCAGACGGTTTTGTAGACTCAGATTATTACGGAATCAGCGCTGAAATCGAGGGCGACCTCGGTTTTGCAACACTGACGATCGTCCCTGCATATCGACGCAGCGATAACAAATATGATGGTTATGCGCCGGGTTTTCTGACCCGGACGGATGAGGTGAGCAAGCAGACGTCGCTGGAAGTCCGACTGTCCTCGAATGGCAGTTCGCCCTTCCAATACGTGCTGGGCGGCTACTATTTCGACGAAGACCAGTCTGCCCTCAACTTCTTTGATCAGGGCACGATCTCGACGACAAGATTCACCCCCAATTTGGGCACAAAGAGCTATGCTGCCTTTGGCCAGGGGACCTATTCAGTTACCGACACCTTCCGAATTGTCGCAGGCGGGCGCTACACCAAGGAGGACCGCACACAGCTGACAGCCCTTGCATCTGGCGGTCTGCCTGGCGTGGTGCTTCCTCCGCTTGGTGCACCGTTTGCTGGCGATCAGCAATTCAAGCGGTTCACCTGGAAACTTGGTGTGGAAGCTGACATCGCAGATGCTTCACTCCTGTATGCCAACGTCGCAACCGGGTTCAAGGCAGGAGGGTTCTTCGTAGCTTCCCCGCCGAACAATACGTTCAGGCCGGAAAAGCTCACTGCATACACTGTGGGTTCCAAAAACCGGTTCTTAAACGGCCGCATTCAACTCAACCTCGAAGGGTTCTACTGGGATTATACCGACCAGCAGATCTCGTTCGTGGGACCTGTCCAGTCAGGGCCTATTTCGGTTCCTGGCGGCGTTACCATCAATGCCGGTCGCGCCAGAATGTTTGGGGTGGATACAGAACTGCGCGTCAAAGTCGGCGATCACGGCCTGTTCTCGGTCGACTTCCAGTATCTCAATGCCAAGTACAAGGCGCTGGCATATACCGCGATTTCCGCCTCTGGTGGGCCAATCCGCAATGGATGCGCGATCACGAACGGCCGTCAGGCTAACCCGGGAACACCAATTCCTTCACGGCTGTTTGACATCAATTGCTCGGGGTTCCCGACGATCAACTCTCCAAAGTTCTCTTTGAATCTGGGCTATGACCACGAGATACCGGTAGGCGATCTGACATTTGTTCTCGGTGCCCGCACACGAATTGAATCCAGCCGCTTCACCAATATCGAATATCTGCCCGAGCAGCGGCAGGGTGGCTACATGACGTCGGATGCCTATGTCACATTGGAAGGTCCGGACAAGCGTTGGTCGCTGACCGCGTTCATGAACAACATCGAAGATGAAACGATACTTGGCGGTACCGTCGTGCGCCCCGTCCTCCAGACGGTTTACTCGGTATTGCGCCCGCCACGTACCTATGGCCTGCGGGCGTCGTTCAACTTTTGACCGCGATCTCGGTTGAGCATCAATCACCTGTGGTTGTGAAGTGCAACCGCAGGTGATTTCATAGTTACACGTTAGGGGCTGGCAGATGGTCTGGTTGAGGGATGCTTGGTATATGGGCGGTTGGGCCGACGAGGTCGGCCCTGCCGGGCTTGCCCGTCGCATTGCGGACAAACCGATTTTCTTTTTTCGTCTGGCCGATGGTTCTGTCGCCGCCCTCCTGGATCGCTGCCCACATCGTTTTGCGCCACTGTCCAGAGGTGTCCGCGATGGCGACCGAGTGGTATGCGGATATCACGGCCTGGCATTTTCTGCCGAAGGCAAGTGTGTCTACAATCCGTTTTCTGATCGCGCGCCGGCGGGTTCTGATATCCCAAGCTACAAGGTCGTCGTGAAGGATGACATTGTCTGGCTCTGGGGCGGCGCACCAGAACGAGCGGACCTCACCTGCATCCCTGATTTCAGCTTCATTCCAGATGCGTCGCATAGCCGCACGATCCGCGGCTACACGCTGATGCGCGCGAACTATGAATATGGAACTGACAACCTTCTGGACCTGTCGCATATCGAGTTTGTGCATAAAGGTACCTTCGCGGGCCAGGGTGTCATTTTTGCCGGCCAGCATTCGGTGAAGGTCGACGGCAAGACCCTTTACTCCAACTGGTGGATGCCCAACATTTCTCCACCGTCGATGGCGCAGGATGTTTTTCCGGCAGATACTCGTGTCGACCACTGGCTGGACATGCGCTGGAATGCCCCAGCTACCATGCGGTTGAATGTAGGCGTGACGCCCCATGGCGCGGATCGTGGTGCAGGCTTGGAAATCCCGCAGGCCCATATTCTTACGCCAGCAGACGAAGATACTACACACTATTTCTGGTCATCTACGCGTTTCCATGATCTCGATAGCCCCGACACAGATGAAATGCTTCGTACCATGTTCGCCAGCGCGTTTGATATGGAAGACAAACCCATCATCGAAGCTGCATACGCGAATGTTCGAGGTCGGGATTTCTGGAAGGAGAAACCCGTTTCCCTCGGCATCGACCAAGGCGGAACACGAGCACGACGCATGCTGGAGCGAATGATATTGCAGGAAAATGCCGTCGACCCATGATCCGCCTTGGGCGGCGCGTCAAATTGCATGCTCATCATCTGCCGTCAGCTTTGCGAGGTCGCCGTCTATCGGTTGCTTGCCCGGCTTTTCGCGACGATAAGGTTCAAAGCTTCGACGATCAGCATCGAAAACCATGTCCCACGGAATATCATCGCCGCGGAATATCGCGGGTGCATTGTGAGACCATAGCAACGAACCAAACTTGAAATCCCAAGCACGCGGAACCCAGTTATCATCCAGATAATCAGTATCAGCATGATACTCAGCTTCGCCAGCGCGTCCAGGAATCTCGCAATAATAATAGATGGCACTCGAAATGCGGTGGCGCGATATGCCTCCGCTCGTATTCATCGTCGTGTTCTTCCAACCCTTGTTGTCCATGATATTCGCCCCGAGCATGACTTCGTCGATGTCGTCGCAGCCAAACGCGATATGCATGAACTTGAAATGATCGGGTGCTATGGGAAGGTCGCAGTTTACCCAAAAGATTGAGTGGTGCTCGTAGGTGCCACTGGCTCGAGCGAAAATGCCGGTGCCCTTGGAGTGATCGACATAGCGAAAGCCAAGGTGTCGTTCGTAAAATTCGAAGCTGCCGACGTAATCGGGTGAGAAGAACACCACGTGGTTGATAGTTTTAGGGATGGCGCGTTTGCGCCATATGCGATGCTGGTTGAAGCGCGGCCAGCTCGAAGGGGTATTGACCGGGCTGGCCTCTGACACCACGGCGCGCTTGGTCCAGACGCGCAGCGCGATGGGTTGACCATCAGGGCATACGCAATGGACAGTACCATCGGCGTCGTAGCGAAGCTCCACCTCTCTAGCCAGGCTCGTGGCGATATTTTCCAGCGACTCAGCCGTATCGATGCCCCACACGGTTTCCTTGATGCCGTCGCCATCGAACGGATCCGGGCTTGGCAGCCGAGGGTCGCCGTGTTGCAACACGATCACCCGGCTCCCCGACTGGAGGCGGAAAATGCTTTCAATGTCACTTGCAAATTCCAGCGGGAGTCCAAAATCTGCCCAGAAACGGGTGTGCTCGGCAACATCGGCCACGCCGAACAACACGCTTTCAACGCCAAGTACTTGCTGCAACGATTCAATAGACATACAAACTCCGGGACTGTGTCAAGCCATCGTTGTGGCCCAACCGATCGAAGTCCAGAAGCGGATGTTTTCGGACGCTTTCTATCGACGCGCTGGATGCCGACCATGCTGCAGCGCCGAAAAGCGGCTCAGCGTTGCGGATGGTTCATTCGGTACTCTACCTCGATTTCGGAGCGGTCTATGCCGCCGTCTGCGTGCAAGGCCACAACATTGGGAACAATTGGGACCTGCGCGCCTGCGGCAGCCTGGAGCCGCTCGACCATCCACCTCAATGCCCGGTCGTTATTATGCGCGATGTTCCATTGAACGGTCTCGCGGATCGGCGGAATCGCAAAAGGAATTTCGCGCATGACCAAAGGCATCGACTGGCTGAAAATGCGGGCCATTCGGCGATGCATGGTAGCGATGCGCTTGGTACCCACGATGAGGCGGGGAATTGACAGGAATGTCGGAGCTACGACTTCGATGCGCCGCTGCTGTTTCTGACGACGTACGAACCAGTCATCAAATGCAGGAACTCTGGTTTTTCCGAAACGTGCTGTCACATGACCCAGTTCAAAATACAGGTCCTTGGACATTGGCAAAGCCATGGCAGGATTGTTCTGGTCGCCTACCACCACATAATCATCTTCAAAAATGAGCAAGCTGGGGTGATCGGCCGATATGGCGTAGTCTATCGTCAGCAACAGGTCGATATATCCCCTCTCGATTGCCTCTATTGGGGAGTCGTGCATGGGGTGAATTTCGATCCGTATATTCGGAGCCTCCGTCTCAAGGTCGGCGATCACGGTTGCCAGCAATACCTCAGTGGAATAATCCGATGCCATGATGCGGATGACCCGGTCAGCCGTCGCAGGGTCAAATGGTGGTGCGACAGCAACCGTCGTCCGAATCTGTTCAAGAACGGCCCGAACCGGGTCAATCAACTCTTCAGCACGCGCCGTCAGTATCATGCTGCGTCCCTTCAGAACCAGCAAGTCATCTTCGAAATACTCGCGGAGCCTTCCAAGAGCACTGGAAGTTGCCGACTGCGAAAGGCAGAGCCGGTCTGCTGCAAGGCTTACACTCCGTTCGGTCAGCAGGGCATCCAGTGCGACAAGCAGATTTAGATCGAGCCTTCCGAACCGCATCGCCATCTCCTTCGCCCCTTATATTGCAGATAGGGCGTTGCCGACGAGCGTAGCAGGATTTCCGTCGTGCGCAAAACCTGCACGCTCGGCAGCAGGGGTCTCTAGTAATGGCTGGCGAGCAAATGCAGCTTCCAGCGCCAAATCTGGGTTGTAGCTTACAAGACTGGGCGGGAATGAGCATTGTTCGCCAATTTCGGCTGCGAGGTGCTCCATTGAAATTCTGATTGCGGGTAGCGTTACAGCGCGCGTCGGTGGTAGAAGCACGCTATCCAAGGCGATGGCATGTATGAAATTCTCAGCACACTTTTTCACTGATTGCGCCCATATGGTGCCATCAGGCGAAACCGGACACTCAAAGGCCTCGCCCTTTTTTAGTGCGTGAAAGAGGTCAGACATGAACGCCGACTTCATTCCTGAAGGGCCCTTGGGTCTTGCCAGAATTCCTGGCAGCCGCACTGTTACGCCATCGATCGCGCTGCGGTTGGACATCATTGCAACGACATCTTCCATCATTGCCTTGTGACCGGCGTAGATCATTTTGGGTGAAAGCGGAGTTTGGTCGTCCACTTTGGCAGGCAGCGTGTCACCCAGCACTGCGATCGAGCTAGCATAAACGACGCGCACTCCAGGCTTTCTCCCTTCGGCTTCTAGCAGGAGGTCGTACATGGCATCGACATTTACGCGCCTAGATGCTGACGGGTCTGCTTCTGCTGCCCCCCCTGGAACAGTAGCAAGATGTATCAGCGCATCGAAATCGGCATCCAGGAAATCTGCCCTTGCCGCCGCGTCTGAAAGAGCCCCCTCCACCTTTATGACGCCTGGGAGCATACCGTCTGTGTTGATATCGAGGCCCGTCACCTGGTCTCCTCGCCGCAACAACTGCGAGCAGATCTCCCGGCCGACGAACCCTCCGGCGCCTGTTATAATTATCCTCATGCTATCTCCAATCTTGGGCCGGGAAATATCAGGGGACGGAAGCGCAGTCGCAACGATTGTGTCGATTGAAGCCTATTGACAGGACCAATTTGTCTGTCGGCCGCCATTCTGTAGATGAGACGCTATGACAGTGGATCGGATCGGGAGCATCACCAAGGCGCTTGTCGTCGGTGGAGGAATTGGCGGCATGGCCGCAGCCATCAGCCTTGCAGAAAGGGGAGTGGCGGTAGAGCTGATCGACATTGACCCTGAATGGCGGGTGTATGGTGCTGGCATCACTATCACCGGACCAACCCTAAGGGCCTACAAGCAGCTTGGTCTGCTTGAGGCTATCAAGGCTGAGGGTGCTATCACAAGCAAGATACGTTTGTTCGAGTATGATGGTACTCACCTGCTTGATCTTGACGAGCCAGCTATCGAAGAAGGCCTCCCGGCTACCGGCGGCATCATGCGGCCAGTCTTGCACCGCATCATGCAGATGCGAGTTCGCGAACTTGATATTGAAGTGCGTCTCGGTTTGAGCGTTACGGCTATCAAGACTTCAGAAGATTTTTCAGACGTCACCTTCACCGATGGACAAAGCAGAACATACGATCTTGTGATTGGTGCAGATAGCGTATTTTCCAGTGTCCGGGACCTTGTGTTTCCGCATATGGGGCCGGCACTTCCGACTGGACAGGGTTGTTGGCGTATTTCGATCCGCAAGCCTCCTGAACTCGAAACGGGCGAGTTTTTCCTCGGTCACGCAAGCCCGTGCGGCATAACGGTCTGCGCGCCAGAGAAGGTCTACATGTGGATGCTGACGCCACATATCGATCGGGATGAACATATGAGCGACGAGGAGCTCTTCGTCACCCTGAAGAGCCTGCTAGCCGACTTTGGAGGCAATGCCGGCTGGATCAGGGACAATATGACACCTGGCGACTGGATCAATTACCGTCCGCTTTCTGCTGCTCTGCAACCGAAAGATTGGTACCACGGGCGTGTCGTCTTGCTGGGCGATGCGGCGCACGCCACAACGCCTCACCTTGCATCAGGTGCTGGAATGGCTGTCGAGAGTGGAATTGTTTTGGCCGAGGAGCTTGCTCGGACAAACAATGTAACTTCAGCGCTGCGCGCATATCAGGAACGCCGATATGAACGGTGCAGGGACGTTATCGAAACCAGCGTTGCGGTCGGCAAGCTGCAATTGCAGCATGGTGATCCTAAGGTCCATGCTGAGCTTCTGGGAGCCGCGCTGCACCGTCTGAATGCTCCGTTCTGATGCAATGGGCGCATAATGGATCATCGCATATCGGATCGCCTTTGCCACTCTGTCACCGGTGTTCCAGTGCTCGGCAAGCCGGTGAGCAACCCCAAAAGGCAAGGATCGCCAAGATGTGAAGCGAACAATCAATGCCGCATTTCAGATTACGATTTGCGTGTGTTCCACCGAAGGCGGCGAGCCAAAGTACTTTCCGACGAGAGTCCTCCAGGTCTGAAACCCTTCCGAATTTCTGAAGTCGATCATGTGGGCGTCAACGCTTTCCCAACCGACAATCAGCAGATAGCGTCCGGGGTTCTCGATTGATTTCTGTAATGTGAACGAAATGAAACCTCTCGCCGCTTCGAAATGAGGCTGGGCTTTTCCAACTGCAGATTCAAACTCTGCTGCCTGTGCAGGATCGATAGTGATCGTCGCAATTTCGTGGATCATGTTGCATCCTCTTCGACAAATTCAATCAGATTGCCTGCACAGTCGCGAATAAAGCAACCTGTGCCGAACGGTTCGCGAACGACCATGGCAACATCGGCCCGCCTTTCGGTCATTTCCAACAGGAAGGCGTCGAGGTCTTCTACGCAGAATGCGATATGCTTGTTGCCATGCGTCGCAAGATCGCGAGCCGGATGGCTGCGGTCAGCTGGCAACGGATCAGCATTTTCAACTTCGAAGATTTCGAATCTCAGTGGCCCCTTACGAAGCATCGCTGTGCGTGATTTTGCAGCAGCAATCCGAAACTCTCGCTCCACTTTGAAACCAAGCACACGGTCGTACCACTCGATCGCCTCAGCAAGCGAGGGCACGGAGACGCCACCATGATGAAATCTGAAATCGGTCATGTCTGTCGCGACTATTGCATTTCGGCGAACGTCTGGGCGCACCAGTCTGCGATATAATCTCGCATTCCAGTCCCGTTGTCCGCGCCACAGTGCTCCACCTCGAAATCGGCCTTGGTGAACATGCGTAAGGTTCTTTTGGGGCTGTTGATGGCCTGATCATACGACATCTGGGCGTTGAATGCGGGAATTTGCCGGTCATTCTCACCATGCGTAATCAGGAACGGCACCCGGATCTTTTCCACCTGTCCATCGAGTGTGATCTGATCTGCATAAGCGAGAAATTCATCTCGGTCTGCAAATCCGAACACCCACATGACATGGTCCCAGTAATGCGGTACGGGATTTTCCCCCTCATTCGAAAGGCGCTCGCGCTGTCGCTTGCCCCACACGTGGTTCGCTCCCATGACGGCGCACAAGGCATAGCGTGGATCATTCGCGGCAATGCGAGGGGCGTGATAACCTCCAAAAGATAGGCCGAAGATTCCAACCTGGCCGTGGATCACGTCGTTGCGTGTCAAAAGATAATCGAAGGCCGGGCTACCCCAGCGTTCGGAATCGAAAACGGCCGGAAGGTTACGCTTTCGAATCGCCTCGCCAGTGCCTGGCTGGTCAAGGAACAACGTGTTGATGCCGCGTTCAAGATTGACTGCGCCATGGCCGGCCATGTCTACTTGTTCCTTCATGGAATCCAGGCCGTTGACTGCAACGAGTGTGGGGCGGGCAACCCCTGAGCCATCATGGACAAAAATTGCGTTGTAGGCGCTGTCTCCATAAGGGATCTCGACCTTGTCGACATGCAGGCCGCGTAGCTTGGCACCTTTGTAATAGAGCTCAAGGCCCCGGTCGTAGGCTTCCCAGCGGGGCGCATAGTCCCGGCTTTGCAAACGTTCGGCACCGAGGTAATATCCCGAAGCGCGCAAGTATTTAGCCCCGGCGGACAGGAGAAAGCCGTCCTCTTCATCCCGGGCCGCATTGCGCGCAACCTGGTGGGCAACGGCGATCCAGCTGTCGAACAACTGCGCAGAACCGGCATCTGCACCGGCCTTGGCGGCCTCGCGCACGGGACGGCAAACTTCATCCAATTCACCGTGGTTTCCGCCACAAATCAGCGCGAGATTAATACCAAGGTTCCAGACGTAATTTCCATGAAACGGTTCAAACATTTTTTTGGTCCTATTCAGCAGTCCAGCCGCCGTCGACAACGAGACTGGTTCCGGTCATCAAGGCAGCCGCATCGGATGCAAGAAACAATACTGCACCCATCAGGTCTTCGGGCGTGCCTATGCGACCAAGCTTGATCTTTGAGAGCACACTTGCCCGGAACTCGTGATCTTCGAACATTGGCTTTGTCATCGGTGTTTCGATAAAGGTAGGAGCGATCGTGTTTGATCGGATACCATGCGGAGCAAGATCAAGCGCGAAGCTCTTGCTCATGCCTTCCATTGCCCATTTGCTGGCACAATACAGGCTACGGTTTGGCCCACCAACATGGCCCATCTGGCTGCTCATATGGATTAGCGCCCCCTGCGTATTAGTTGCGATCATTCGTTTGGCACAAGCCTGTGCCACGAAGAATGCCGCTTTCAGGTTCAGGCCCAGCACAGCCTCGTAATCGGCTGGCGTGACATCCCACATGGGTTTTGGACGATTCGTCCCAGCATTGTTTACGAGAATGTGGAATGGATCTTGGGCTGCGAAAAAGGACTCGACGGCTTCAAGGTCCGACACGTCCAGCGTGGATGCCATCGCTCCCCCGCCGATGCTCGTTGCCACGTTTCGAACCTCTTCTGCGGATCGGGCAACAATGGTCACGATTGCGCCTGCCTGAGCCAGTGCAGCAGCCGCAGCTGCGCCTATGCCGCGACCCGCACCCGTCACAACTGCGCGCTTTCCATCCAGGCGAAAAGATGGTGTCTGAGGAACAGGGATGCTGGAAGTCATAGTGCTAGGCACCGACCAAGATGCTCTCTGCGCAGCTTGCGGAGTTGGACTGTCACCTGTGCATCTTCAGCCCGGTCAAACCCGTGAGGCGCGCCTGCAAAGACGTGAAGATTGGTGGAAACACCGTCTCTGATCAGGCGTTGAGCAAATTCAAGGTTTTCGTCAATGACCGGGTCAATAGCACCTGTTGCAAGGAAAACCGGGGGCAGGCCCCGCAAGCCGACGGCCCTTCCTGGCGATGCATAGGACGATACGTTGTCAGACGGCAAGTTGCCGAGATAGCTTGCCCAGGCGAATCTTATGTGCTCGGCACCCAGTCCGATAGACCCTGCAAAGGGATGGACTGGCCGGGAGGTGGTTCGATCGTCCAGCGGCGAATAGACCATTGACAGTCCAACAATGCCGTCGTCAATTTCTTCGTCCCTGCACCTAAGGGCTATGCCGGCGACAATGTTTGCTCCTGCACTTTCCCCAACCAGCATGATGCGTCTGTCATCAAAATCGTGCGCCTTTGCATGTAGACGGATCCATTGGAGCGCTGCCATTACATCGTCATGGGCCGCCGGATAGGGATGCTCCGGAGCGAGCCGATAATCGACGGATATCAAGACGCAGGGCAGATTATGGGCAATATCGACCAGCGTTGAGGTGCTGGTTTCTGGTGTGCCGAGAATCCAGCCACCGGGGTGGCAATGCAAAACTACTGGCGCGGGTCCAGTGATGGATCGCTGCCGGATGACGACAATACGCAATGCTGTTCCGTCTTCACGATCGAGATAATGCGCGGCGACATGCAAATCTTCGCGCGCAATTGGCGTGCCTGCCATTGCCTTGCGCAACATCGGCAGGGCTGCAAGTGTGAAGGCAGGGTTGGGCGCACCTTCGAACAGCGAGGATAGTTGAGGATCAAGCAGCGAGTTCGTTCTCATGCCCTTGTCAACTCACTGGGCTCCGCTTGACCGGCGTAAGGAACATTCCGCCCGCCAAAACGGCGAACGCGAATGTTGGCTTGCTCGCCATGACCGGCAAAGCCTTCCAGAGCACAAAGCCGGCTGCAGTATTCGCCGACGAGCGTCGATGCCTCATCAGTCAGAACCCGCTGATAAGTGCAGGTCTTGAGAAACTTGCCGACCCATAGCCCTCCGGTATAGCGCGCAGCCTTTTTCGTAGGCAAAGTGTGGTTGGTGCCGATAACCTTGTCGCCGAAAGAAACATTGGTACGAGCACCGAGGAACAGAGCGCCGTAGTTGGTCATGTTGTTCAAGAAGAAATCAGGATCTGCTGTCATCACCTGTACATGCTCGCTGGCGATATCATCAGCGATGCTGACCATTTCGGCATAATCATCAGCTACGATGACCTCGCCAAATGCTTCCCATGCCTTGCGGGCATAATCGGCGGTAGGAAGAATCTGGAGCAGGCGCTCAATCTCCGCAATGGTAGCAAGTGCGAACTTCTCGCTGTTGGTGAGCAAGACTCCCGGACTGTCCGGGCCGTGTTCAACCTGACCGAGAATATCTGTCGCGGCCATCTCGGGATCACATCCGATCTCGTCAGCAATGATGAGAGTTTCAGTTGGTCCGGCAAACAAATCAATCCCGACCCGGCCAAACAGCTGGCGCTTGGCCTCGGCCACAAAGGCGTTGCCGGGGCCAACGAGAATGTCGACGGGATCGATGCTCTCGGTTCCGATAGCCATTGCGCCGATCGCCTGAATGCCGCCGAGAGCATAGATGGCGTCAGCTCCTGCCATAGCCTGTGCAGCAACGATTGCACGAGCTGGCTTGCCTTGGAACGGAGGCGCACAGGTCACAACGCGCTGCACTCCTGCCACCTTGGCGGTGATGACACTCATATGGGCGCTGGCCAGAAGCGGATATTTGCCGCCGGGAACATAGCAGCCAGCAGCGTTGATCGGCACATGCCTGTGCCCCAGAACCACCCCAGGCATCGTTTCCACTTCGACATCGAGCATCGATCCCCGCTGGATCTGCGCAAAATTGCGAACCTGCGTCTGGGCAAATTCGATGTCCTTGCGTTCTTGGGGCGAAAGGCTTTCTACCGCCATGTCGATCTCGGACTGCGACAACCTGTAATCTTCCCGATCCCAGCCATCGAACTTTATGCTCATATCGCGGATCGCCGTGTCACCGCGCTGTTCGATGTCGAGCAATGCTGCTTCCACAATGTCACGCACTTTGCGATCCGATTGCGCTTTAACATCTGCGGTTTCGCCGCGCTTTAGCCATCGGGCCATCGAATTCTCCCGCAATGTGGACTGGTGTTGAAGGTTCCTTTGCATGAGGACTGGGATGCCGACCATCAGATAGTATCGATGCAAGCCTATCGACCAAATGCCTTTGTTCCGGCTCGGAGCGCGCCCTATCGGCAAAGCTTGAGCATCATCAGGAGAATTCAAAGATGCGTTTAGCCACTGTGCGTGATGGATCGAAAGATGGTCGACTGATCGTGGTTTCTCCCGATGGGCTGAGGTTTGCTCCGGCGCCCGTCAACACTCTTCAAGCAGCGTTAGAGCAATGGGTAGAGGTAGAGCCAGTGCTGCTGGCGTTGAAGGTTTTTCCCGAACAACTTGAATTACACAGCCTTGCATCTCCGCTGCCGCGCGCATGGCAATGGCTCGACGGATCAGCGTTCCAGAGCCATGGCGATCTGATGTGCCAAGTGCTGGGCATTGATCCCATCGAGACGACGATCCCGCTTATGTATCAGGGCGTCTCCGACAAGTTTTATGGCCCGCATGATGATGTGAAGTTTCCGGACGAGGCGCTGGGCATCGATTTCGAGGGCGAGTTTGGCGTCATTGTGGATGCTGTGCCTATGGGAACGACAGCCAAGGATGCCATGCAGCACATCAAACTCGTCGTGCAGATCAACGATTGGTCCCTGAGAGCGCTGGCCGGGCCCGAAATGAAGACAGGCTTCGGTTGGGTACAGGCCAAACCACCATGTGCCATGGCACCGTTTGCGGTTACGCCGGACGAGCTCGGCGAGAGTTGGCGAAATGGCCGGGTCTGTCTGGATCTCGCTGTAGAATGGAATGGAGCGCCGTTTGGAAGAGCCAATGGCGAACCAATGGGCCATGGCTTCCATGAACTGGTCGCCCACGCTGCACGGACGCGCGATCTGGTTGCCGGAACAGTCGTCGGCTCGGGAACGGTGTCCAATGAAAACTTTCGCGAGGTTGGGTCCTCCTGCATCGCTGAAAGGCGGGGTATTGAGGTCATTGATCTGGGAGAAGCGAAAACGAACTTCATGGCGTTTGGTGACAAGGTCCGGATGGAAGCCCTTGATGCCGACGGACGGGCGGTTTTTGGCGTAATAGACCAGCAGGTGGTTCGTGGCTGAGAGCTCAATTGGTTTGGATCCGGTAAAGCTCGTGATATTGCCGCGGACCCGTGCCGGCTTAACGAAAGCAGGACTTCGGCAGCACCTGGAGAAGGTGCATGGGCCGATGGTCGTAGCCGAACCGGATGTCTCCGGCAGGTTCTCGGGCTATGTGCATCACTATGTACAGGATGCTCCAAGCTCACTGGCCTTGGCTCCCCTGCAGGATCGCGATGCAGTAACTGTCATCCGGCTGCCATCGATGACTGACCTTGCCTCATCAAAGGCAAACGCCGCCTATCGTGAGAACATCGGTCCGGATGAGGACAATTTTCGGGAGATTATCGGATCGGTCGCTCTTCTAGCGGATGAAGTGGCGATTGTACCGGGCGCCGATGACGCTCCGTTAAAGCTGTTCGTTTTTCGAACCGCCACGTCGAAGCAATGTGCCGGATGGGACGAGAAAATTGGCCATCTACATGTCGAATTTGATTTGCATGGTGCCGCCATGAACATCTCAAGACCAATTGAAGGCACGTTTCCGTATTCACAGTTCGATGAAATCGGGTTGACTGCCACGTCCGATCTTTCTGGCTTGGCGGCATCCATTGTCCACCAGGCGCATGCGCATTTTGGTGCGGTAGACACGAAAATGCTCCTGACGGAACCCGTGCGGTTCGTCTGATTTTGGAGATTTTATGAAACTTTCAGATTCCGGATTGCCGTCTGTCCAGCGGATTGTCACTGGTCATGACGAAAAGGGGCGCGCCGTATTCAAGTCAGAGGATCTGACGCCCACAAGACTCATTCCGTCCGGTGACGCTTCATTTCTTCTGATCTGGACTACCGAAACTGTACCGGCCAATAACAACGACGAGACTGACGGGCGGGAGCGCGAAGCGGGGCTTACCTTGGAAGGGGGGTCGGTGATCCGGATCGTGGACATGCTCCCTGGAAAAGAGAGCCCAATGCATCGCACGAATTCGATCGATTATGGCATCGTGCTCGAGGGCGAGATTGAACTGGAACTCGACGATGGGGCAAAGAAAACCGTTCGTCGGGGCGGCGTCATTGTGCAACGCGGTACCAATCACCTTTGGCGTAACACAACCGAACAGGTTTGCCGCATCGCATTCATTCTGATCGAGGCGCCGGCATATGTGCATGATGGTCGTCCACTTTCGGAGCATAAGCCGGCAGCAACTGAAGACTATCGGTGACCTTGATGATGCATGGACTGTTTTCGCTGGCGGGCAGGTCGGCCATTATCACGGGCTCAACACGTGGTATTGGGCGTGCAATTGCAGAAGCAATGATTGCAGCAGGCGCCCGTGTCGTGGTTTCTAGCGAAGATCGCGCAGATACTGAGCGGACGTCACGCGAGCTAGCTGTCCCGGGTCTGCCATGTGATGTCAGTGATGATGCAAACCTGCTGCGGCTTGTCGATTTTGCACTATCGGAACACGGCCATCTCGATGTGTTGGTGTGCAATGCGGGTATTCCTGGAACGGCTGGTCCATTTTCGGGGATAGACATGACCGATTACGCACACGTCATGGCAATAAATCTGAGGAGCCAGGTCATGCTTTGCAACCTTACGCTCCCCCATATAACTGCAGCGGGAGGCGGCTCGGTGATCCTGATGTCCAGCCTTGCTGGGTTGCGCGGCAACGGTCATTTGAACAGTTATGCACTGGCAAAGGCTGGTGTAGCTCAACTCGCGAGAAACCTCGCTGTCGAGTGCGGACCCAGCGCAATTCGCGTCAATGCTATCTCCCCTGGGTTTATCGAAACAGACTTGTCGCGACCCCTGATGGCCAAAACCCAGTTCATGGAACGCCGCTTGGCCATGACGCCGCTTAGGCGGGCGGGGACAGTTACCGAAGTCGCCGGTGCTGCTGTTTTCCTCGCTTCTCCTGCGGCCGGTTTCATTACCGGTCACAATCTTGTTGTGGATGGTGGCACGCTGATCAGTGACGGGTCATGACCGGGCGGTAGCCATCGTTTTTGCGCACATTTTTCATGCTCGACCATTGGTGTGCATTTGGAAGTGCTTTACGATAAGCCATCAAAAATAGCCTGTCGGCACATTTTGGCGGGTGCGCCTTGCGTTGCCAGTCGCAGCTGAACGCAAAGATGGTGGTATCCATCCGGTGCAAGCCGCGGCATGACGCGGTGAGGCTCCTAATCGGTCGTCGAGGAATGCCTCCGGGCCTTCTTCGGCGAGTGCCTTGCGGAATGCAGGATCGGCGGCGCGGTCAGTTGGGAATGCACTGTCCCACACGATCGATGTGTTGTTTTCGTTCACGACTTCTAGCGACCAGCCCGGCTGAGTGGCGATGCGGACGATGTTGATAGTCAACCGGATGCCATTTTGCTCGATCGTTCGGGCAAGAGGTGACTCGATCCGTCCGGGTTCTGGGCCGCATTGCATGCGTGGATTCTATGAGAAACTCGATCCGTCCTTAACGGGAAAGCCGCCAGTTCCAGGGCAGGAGATCATCGAGCTTGGTGGCTGGGTGATCGTCGATGCGGGCGAGGACATCGGCGAGCCAAGCCTGCGGGTCGATATCGTTGAGCTTCGCGGTCTGGATGAGCGTGTAGATAACGGCAGCGCGTTGCCCACCGCGACTTGACCCGCAGAACAGTCAAGCCTTGCGGCCAAGCGGGATGCAGCGCAGCGCGCGCTCGGCGGCATTATTGGTGAGGCAGATGCGGCCGTCGTCGAGGAAGCGGGCGAACACGTCCCCACGCTTGAGCATGTAGAGACAGGCCTTGGTCAAATCATGGCCACGTGACAGCTTGGCGACCTGAGCTGTGAGCCAGGTGCGGAGCTCTGCCATCAGCGGCGCGCTGAGGTCCTGGCGGACTGCGAGCCGCTCTGCTGGTGTCTTGCCATTGATGGTGCGCTCGATGTCGAACAGCGCATCAAGCTGCCGCACGGCCTCAAGCGCAATCGGATAGATTATGCTGCTGCGCTGGCCCCAGCTCTTGTGGCGCGTAGCACCCTCGACATTGGCGAGATCGGGGAACTTGCGACGGGCATTGGCAAAGCGTAAGCGCTGTTTTCTGCCCACCTTGCATCCTTGGTTGATTGAGGCAGACCATGGGTTGGATGGAAGGCAACCCTACGAGCGCACTAGACACCCGCATTGGAGTGGCTCGGGAGCCTATTGGTCGTCCCGATGTTCTGCGCGACATGGCTGGCCGACTGCTTATTTGGACGCTGGAGCAGAAGCTGGCAATTGTCGCTGAGCTGGAGCGTTGCGACAACATCGCCGCGTTTGCGCGGCAGCACGACATTCGGACAGCATTGCTTTACACTTGGCGGCGAGAGCTCTGCTACGCAGTGGCAGCCGGCCAAGTTACCGATAATGACGGCGATCATGCACCGATGTTCGTGCCGGTCGTAGCCGACAGTCCCAAGGCCAAGTCGAACGATGTAGCGATTGAGGTCGAGCTTGGCGGTGCCTTGGTACGGATCGAACGAGCAGCGAGCCCCGGACTGGCTGCAGCGGTGATTCAGGTTCTTCAGGTGCAACGTTGATCGGTCCTGGTCTTGGCGCGCGGGTGATGGTGGCAACGCGACCCGTGGATTTGCGCAAAGGTCCCGACGCGCCAGCCGCATTCGTCAGCGCTGAGTATGGCGGCGGTCCCTATTCCGGGGTGATCTATGTCTTCCGTGCAAAGCGTGATGACCGGATCAAGCTGGTCTGGTGGGACGGCACCGGCCTGTGCCTGATGGCCAAAAGGTTGGAGTCCGGAGGCTTCAAGTGGACTGGTATCCAAGACGGTGTGATGTGCGTTACGGTGGCCCAACTCAGCGCATTGGTCAGCGCCAAGAGTAAGCTGGCTGAAGCGATACGCTACGCGCTCAGCCGCTGGGACGGGCTGACCGTCTTCCTTGATGATGGCCGGGTCGAGCTCGACACCAACATCATCGAGCGATCGATCAGACCCTTGGCCCTCAGCCGCAAGAACGCCCTGTTCGCCGGTTCCGACGAAGGCGGCGACAACTGGGCGGTTATCGCCACGCCGATCGAGAACTGCAAGATCGCCGGCATCAACACGCAAACCTGGCTCACCGAAACACTCACCAAGCTCGCCAATGATCATCCCGCAAACTGCGTCGGCGAGCTGATGCCTTGGGTCGACGTGGGCTGAGCACAGCGCTTACTTTCAATACCACGAATGGCGCGATTAAATATGAAATCTCCTGAGCATGACTTTTCAAACAAAACCTTGCTTCGTTTCTAGCTAGACGACGTGATCGAAGTGAGCATGTAGCGGAGCATGCCACCAGATAGTATACCTCAATCCATCAGATCGTAATCGTAGTATCGGCTAGTCTAGGCTAGAAATGTCTTGTGGCATTGGTCGACAAGATGCTGGATATTTGGGCGATCAGATCAACCGACGTACTCATTTACATTTCGGTCTCATGCGTCTTACTCAATGGTGTTTCTATGTCTTTCATACCCCAACCGCCATCCTCAGCACTTGTGACTGAACCAATCAGCATGCGAGTTCCAGACGCTTGCCGGTTCACCGGCATCAGCCGTAGCACCCTATACCTTCTCATTTCCCGTGGCGAGATTGAGATTGTCAAGGTGGGAGCGGCCACTCTCGTGCTGACTGAAAGTCTTAGAGAATTGATTGAACGGCATCGCGCTAGGGGGGGCAAACCCGGCTCCGACACCTACCCACCCCATAAGCCAATTTAGCCATCGCGAGGTCGACTGAATGATGTGGGGAAGGGGATATAGGCGGTTGCCCTAATTCTTTATATTTCGCGATGACTGCAACGAGAGCCGCTTTCGGGGCCTTTCGTTTGCACCCAATACGGATAGCCCAGTGCAACGGACCAAGAGTTTGGAACATCGACGCGCTGGCGACGTTTAAGTTCAAATTGGGGAAAGCCGGAGAGTAAACTTGCTCGAGGCGCCACGTGGGGAGAGCCGAGGGTGGGCGCCAAGACGATACTTTTGGTCGAAGACGAATTTATCATCCGATTCACACTAGCCGATTTTCTGCGAGATATTGGTTATCACGTCTTGGAGGCGGGTGACGGCCGTGAAGGGCTCGATATTCTCAATTCAGGCCAGAGCATCGATCTGATGGTAACTGATGTTCATATGCCCGGTGGGGTTGATGGCATCGAGCTTGCGGAACACTCAAAAATGCTGGTGCCAGGGCGACCTGTCGTCGTTTGTTCGGCCCATATGTCCATCTCCGAATGCTATCCAGCAGACGAATTTCATTCTAAGCCTTATATTTTGCCGGCACTTGCGGCGCTGATCGAAAGGCTGATCGGGGATCCATGGCAGAAGAACTCGCAGACCCACCTTGCCTGATTGTCGCAGATCCTGACGTTCTGATTCGGAACGGGTTGGCCGAATATCTTCGACATTGCGGCTACAAGGTGTTCGAAGCTGCGACCTCCGACGAGGTCATCATAGCGCTCGAAGAAGGTGCAACAAGCTTTCAAGCAATGCTGGTCGACGCCGAGCTGTCAGGCGAACTCAATGCATTCGAATTGCGGATGTGGGTCAAGGAGCACTACCCAGACGTCGACATCATTTTGGCTGGGAACGTCGATAGGGCCGCGAAGGCTGCAGGCCACTTGTGTGATGATGGCCCGCATCTCCAAAGACCTTATGATCCTGAAAGCGTGGTGGCGCACATAAAGCGTTTATTGGCTGCCACACGGCGCTAAGTTTGCCGCGGCATCGCGCAGGTTGAATGCGAGAATCTTAGCGCGGACACCTTTGCAATCCACTCTGTATCGGCACTACCGCGCGTCAATCGAGGCCAAAGGTGGTATCGATGATGCGCGCGGCAAGCTGACCGCCCGATTCATCGGTTTTGTGTAAGGCGACAGCCGAGATAGGGGCCGCCAATCGGTAGATCATCTCACCCGACTGAAAGGTCCGCTCCGCGGTACCATTAAGCATCCTGGGCACAATCCGCATCAAAAGCTTGGAGCCGAAGCCCTCCGTTGAGCTTGAAGCCTCAAGCGCAGTCAAGTCGATCCCACTTTCCCGCCACTCGAATTCGAATTTTTCGCTGTCGGCGGTCCACCGGACTTCGACCTCTGCAGAATTTGATGCGCCCAAACCGTACTTTTGGGTATTTGTCGTGAGCTCATACAAGGCGAGGCTGAGCTGTTGAGCAGCCACCGGGTCAATCGTCAGTGCGGGGCCGCGCGAGGTAATCCTGCCTCCATAAGTTTCGTGGAGTACTGCTAGCCCCGAAGCTACGACCTGTACGATTTCTGCCGACGAACTATCGCTTTTGGCGATTGCACGTGTTGTATCTGCCAGTGTTTGAACCCGCCCCAGGAATGATGCAAGAAACTGGTCCGTATAGCGCGATCCTCGCGCTGATTGCGTCGCAAGAGAATGGACCACAGTCAGAAGATTGCCGCTGCGATGGACCGCCTCCCGCGCCTGGACAGCGAGCGCCGCGGTCGCCTTTTCCAGTTCCGCGGTCCGTTCCCGTACTTGTTGATCCAGCGACGCCAATGTCTCCCGGTGTGCGGCTATCTCTGCATTTAGGCTCTCGTTCGCTGCTGCCAGGGCTGCCGGTGAGGGCAGACGAACTATGTCCGGAATCATTCTGAACAGTGCGAACGCCGTCGTCATCGATACAACGCCCGTGGCAAGTTTTATCCAACCAACCCAAGGATAGATTGGATACCAGAGTGTTACTATTCCCATCAGGTGGGTAAGGCCGCAGAGCAGGATGAATGACGCGAACAGGGCCACCACGCCCGCGTGAGGCACTTCAGTACGGCGACGCAAAATAGTCAGCAGTGCAATCGGGATGGCCGTATAGGCTAGGAAAATCAGCAAGTCTGAGCCCGCCCACAATGTGACGAGCCAAGGCTCCCAAAGTAGACACATGCCGTGCGGCATGTAGTCCCCATACGTGAGGGCGTGGTCCATCGTGTTTGCCTCCCCGAAGCTCTATCTTTGATCCCACCTGCAATCAGCTGACTACACCAACTCGAACTATAAGGATAATACCATCCGCGCGCTCACGCCTTTAGGCGATGGATGGCACTCAGATCGACAGCTCACACTGACTAGCCCATCATGGACCAGCTCGAGTTAGCTCGTCGGGATGCCAGAAATGCCAAGGCTGCAGCGGCCATTTGCGCACCCACGCGACCGCCCAATCTGCGTGGTCCGTTTACAGCCGGTATGTCGCTTCAATCTGATGTAGACTCAGCGGTCGTTAAGCAGATCACGGGCGATGACGCGTTCACGGTTGGCAGGCGGAAGCTATAGAAAGTCATCGACAACAAAAGAGTATTCTGGCATAGATAAAGCTCGGTTTTGACGTACGATTGTTCACTAAGGGAATTGTGCGTGGGACTACATGGTTGACTGGCTTAATTAAAAAATATTATCAAATACATAGACTTAACTTCATAAAACCACCCTCTCCGCCAGCTACTGACCGCTGGCACGTCTCTCTTCCCATCGCTCATCGGAATACGGCGTCACAGGCGGCCAAGGCTCTCGGGCTTCAGGCGTGCCTGCAGTTCTCACCGCTCACAGGCGTCAGCGAAGCAGGTGGGCTGTTCGATCGCATGTGATCCGGGCCGGCGGAAAATGCCTGCTGCTCCCGGTCGGTGGCGCAAGGAACTTGCCTTGCAGAAGCGCCCTTATTCGAAACCTTGATCTACCAGCAGAGCGGTCAGATCGATGTCCGAGACGTGCTCAAGGCTGAGCAGCGCCTCATAGGGATCGCCGACAAGGCCGAGCAAGGCCGCAAATGCGGGCTCGGTCTTCATTCCGTTGCGACGCTGAGCCATCACTGCAGCGCGAAAAGCGCCGCTGCCAAGCGCAAGCAGCCTTTGTTCCACAAGGAAATGCCGCCATCCATATTGCTCGGATACGGGGGACGCCTGGCCAAACAGTTCGATCGTCCAACCGGCGCCGACGAAACTGGCGACGACGGGGCGATCAGTCGCGATCCTCTGCCACATGCGGAACCCGGCGTGCGTGCCGAAGGCGGTCCATACCGCGCGAATGAAGGCGTCCGGATCAGGCGCGAAGCAGACAATATCGATATCGCTCGCTGGAAGGTCCAAGCCCAATGGCGGCGTTCCCACGACATGCGGATCGAACGCCGCCAGCTCAGGCAAAACCCCCAATCGGTCTAGAGCCTCCAAATAGTGCGGTCGGATCATCGAGCGCTGATACGACGAGCCCGCGTGTTCCGTAAAGGTCTGCGCTGGATGAAGCGCGTCCGCCAGGGAGCGACCGATGGAACATCCATCGGCCGGTTTTGGGCGGCCAACCGATGCTGCATGCCACGCGCGCAGGTTGAGGCCAGCAGGGGCTGTGACGGACCAGGCCAGCCAGAGAATTCCTGCGGCTCTGAAACAAGTTTTTTGGTTTGCGGCGAGCAAGCGGCCCGCGTCTAAAACAGGCTGCGTTTTATCTTTATAGACGCCCGCCCTGCGGGGCGGCGTGCTCAGGCATCGACTTCAAGCGTTGGGACAACGGGATGCATTTTCTGTCGGAATTCGGGAAATACACGCAGGCGGCATTCATTGGCGCCGCATCCTTGCTGTTGAGCTTGCAGGCCTGTTCGTCGCCCAAATCCGAAGCCCCTGGTTCCGTTGATCAGGCGAGGCTTCTCAATGCTTCATCCGAGCCGGAAAACTGGCTTGCAGGTGGCGGCGGCTTCGATGAGCAGCATTACAGTGCGCTCGACCAGATCAACGCACAGAATGTCGCTCGATTGGGGCTCGCATGGTCATTTGAAGTCGATACCAACCGAGGACAGGAAGCGACCCCATTGGTCATTGACGGCGTGATGTACACGTCAACGGCCTGGTCGAAGGTCTATGCGATCGACGCACGCACGGGCAAGCAGCTGTGGCAATTCGATCCGCAGGTTCCCGGTGACGCAGCCTACAGCACCTGCTGCGATGTGGTGAATCGCGGCGTGGCCGTCTGGAGGGGGAAGGTTTTTGTCGGTACGATCGATGGGCGGCTGATTGCGATCGATGCGAGGACTGGCGATCAGCTGTGGTCCGTACAGACCTTCGACCGCTCCGACCCTTATGCGATCACCGGCGCGCCCCGGGTCTTCAAGGACAAGGTCATCATCGGCAATGGCGGTGCCGAATTCGGCGTGCGCGGCTATGTGACCGCTTACGATACCGAAACCGGCAAGCAAATCTGGCGTTTTTACACTGTGCCGGGCGATCCGTCGAAAGCGCCGGACGGTGCCGCATCAGACTCCGTGATGCCCATGGCGATGAAAACCTGGGCGGGCCAATGGTACACGATGGGAGGAGGGGGCACCGCCTGGGACTCGATCGTCTATGATCCGGAATTCGACCAGGTCTATATCGGCGTGGGCAACGGTGCACCGTGGAACCGGCAGGTCCGCTCGGACGGCAAGGGTGACAACCTGTTCCTGTCCTCGATCGTCGCGGTCGATGCGGATACCGGCAAGTACAAATGGCATTATCAGCAGATACCTGGTGAAAGCTGGGACTTTACCGCGACCCAGCCGATGATGCTGGCCACGCTTCCGATCGGCGGAAAACCGCGCAGGGTGCTGATGCAGGCGCCGAAAAACGGCTTCTTCTATGTTCTCGACCGAAAGACCGGCAAGCTGCTCTCTGCGAAGGCATTCGTGCCGCAGACCTGGGCCGACCATATCGATCTGGCAACCGGGCGTCCGGTGATGAGCGAGAATGCCTATTATCGAAATGGCGCGAAGGTTATTTCGCCGGCTTCGGTCGGTGGTCACAACTGGCAGCCCATGTCCTACAGCCCTCGCACCGGGCTGGTGTACATTCCCACTGTCCGCTGGAGCATGCGATACGATCAGGACCCTGCGTTCAAGTTCCGTCCCGGCGCTGAACTGAACCAAGGGGCAGCGATCAGCCTGGATCCGGCTGCACCGTGGGGCACCGGCGCGTTGATTGCCTGGGATCCGCTCAGGCAGCGCGAAGTCTGGCGAGTCCCACAACCCGAGATGATCAACGGCGGCACGATCGCGACGGCAGGCGATCTGGTGTTTGCCGGCGATGCACACGGCACGTTCAGCGCGTTTGGAGCCAGGGACGGCAAACGGCTGTGGTCGTTCAAGCAGCCATCGGGCATCCTCGCAGCGCCAGCCAGCTACAGCATCGACGGCGTTCAATATATTGCGGTGCTGGTCGGAAAGGGCGGTGGTGCCATGGGCCTGCCGGACGTCAATCGTCCGCGAATTCCGCGGCTCAACGGCCGGATGCTGGTGTTCAAGCTGGGCGGAAAGGCAGTTCTGCCCCGGGTCGATCTCGATCTTCCGCCAGCCAATCCGCCTGGACAGAAATTCTCCCCGGCCACTGTCGCCTTGGGCGGGCAATTGTATGGTGATAAGTGCGCGCGGTGCCATGAGGGGGTCGCTGCGCCTGACCTGCGGCGCTCCAACGCGCTGTCCGATGCGGAGCTGTGGAAGGCGATCGTTTACGATGGCGTGCTCACCGACACCGGGATGATCGGCTTTTCAAAGCTGATGTCGCAGGCGCAGGTCGAAGCAATCCGAGCCTATGTCGGCGATCTGGCGCTCGAACTTCAGAAGGAAGCAAAGACAGCAGCCGGCAAGGGGGCAACTGCCAAGGATATGGCACGCGCAAAACCGCAATAGGGCACTGCGGACCGGGCGGCGTCGATCAGCACCCTGGTTACCGCCTGAAGCCGGCCACCCCGCCTGATCTGATGATCGAGCCAACAGGACACATTGCCATGCCCTTGCCTTTGTCGAAGCGGCCAGCCTGGGCCGAAATTGATCTCGATGCACTTGCAAGCAATGTGCGCAAGATCAGAAGCCTGATCGGACCCGATGTCAGGTTCTATGCGGTCTGCAAGAACAACGCTTATGGGTGCGGCGCTGCCGAATGCGCGGCGACGATGCTGCACGCGGGGGTTGACGCGTTCGCGGTCTCTGACCCCGACGATGCGGAGCGTATCCGCGATGCCGGCATCCATGCTTCGATCCTGCTGTACGGCGCGACGACACCCGATCAGGCCGAGGCGATTGCCGATCTGGGCCTGATCGTCACGATCCACGACCAACAGGGGCTCGAGGCATTCGAGCAGCTGAAGCGTTCGGTTCAGGTGCATGTGGAAGTGGATTGTGGCTATGGCCGCCTCGGATTCGTCCCGGAAGAATGGCCCGCCGTGTTTGAACGGTTGCAGCAATCCCGCCACCTCGACGTCATGGGCCTGTACACGCATCTGGTCAGGGCCGAAGACAAGCTGGCGATCGACCGGCAGGTTCAACGGTTGGACCGGGCCATCGCAGATGCGCGTGCGGCGGGATTTCAGGACCTCGAGACAATGGCCGCAAGCAGCCGCATCCTGCTGGGCTATCCCGAGCTCAATTTGACCGCGATCAATCCTGGGCGCGCTCTCTACGGGATGATGGAGCAGCCCTGGCTTGACGGTCTGACTTTCGATCCGGTGATCCGGTCGATCAAGTCGCGTGTCTTGCAGGTCAAGACACTGCCTGCCGACTTCGAGGTCGATGATGTCCGGCACATGGCAGATCCGGGCAGGCTGAAAACGGCGGTGATTGCGTTCGGTTTCAAGGATGGCCTGCCTGCGCAGCCGGACGGGGGCACTGTGCTTGTGCGCGGGCAGCGTGCCCGCATCATTGCAGGGCGCGCGACAGAGCACACCATTCTGGACGTGACCGATATTCCCGACGTCGTCCCCGGCGACGAGGTGGTGCTCGTCGGCGCCCAGGGCGGCAACCGGATCACCGCAGCGCAGGCGGTGCAATTCTATGGCATGCCGATGATCGAGCTGATGGCGCGCATGTCGCTGAGCGTCCCCCGGATCTACTCGGGTGGTGCATGACGTGAAGTCTGTAAAGTCAGGCTGCCATGTGATTGTCTCGTCGGAGAAAATCGACCAGACCTGTGCATGACGTGCAAGGCAGTCGATCGGACTGACCGGATTTGGGTGACGGGAAGACAATGACGAGAACAGCATTCATTACAGGCGCGACATCCGGCATCGGTGAAGCTGCGCTGAGGACGTTCGCGCGGGCGGGCTGGAACGTTATCGGCACGGGCCGCCGATCCGCTCGGCTGCACGCTCTGCGTCAGGAGATCGGTCCGCAGATGCATGGCTGCGTGTTCGATGTGCGAGATGAAGCCGGGCGCGATGCGGCGCTGGCCGCATTGCCACCCGCGTTCAGCGACATCGATCTGCTGATCAACAACGCCGGTCTGGCGCTTGGCACCAATAGCGCCGATCGATCGGATGTCGACCAGTGGAAGACGATGATCGATACCAATGTAACCGCGCTCGTATCGTTGACGCACAAGCTGCTGCCCGGCCTGATCGAACGGCGCGGCGCGATCATCAACCTGTCCTCGATTGCCGGAAGCTACCCCTATGGCGGGGGCAATGTTTATTGTGGCACCAAGGCCTTTGTCACGCAGTTCTCGCTGGCGCTTCGCTCCGACCTGCATGGCAAGGGCGTTCGGGTCACGTCGATCGAACCGGGAATGGTTGAAACGGAATTCACGCTCGTCCGCACCGGCGGGGATGATGCCTCGTCCAGCGCATTGTATCAGGGTGCAAACCCCATGACGGGCCAGGATATCGCCGACACCCTGTTGTGGGTCGCGCAGTTGCCGCCGCATCTGAACATCAATCGCCTCGAGCTTATGCCCGTGAGCCAGTCGTTCGCAGGGTTTCAGGTTGCGCGGACCGAAGCGGGCTGATCGGCCGTGGCAGCGCTGAGGTCCCGATGTCGTCAGGGGCGCATCGCTGGTTGAAGATACCGTGAAAGGGGACGTGTCATGATACGAACATTGCTGGTCGCCGGAGCCGCAGCCGGACTGGGCATACTGCCTGCAGCCGCTGCGCCTGCCGAGCCGTCCGCTCAGGTCATGCTGCGCCTCGCCGATGCGCAATCCATCGCGGCCCGCGCGCAGACCGCTGCAACCGAAAAGCAGATGAATGTGGCGATCGTGATCGTGAACCGCGAGGGCCGGGTGATACTGGCGCACCGCATGGACGATGCCTCGTTCATGAACTTGGCGCTGGCCGAAGCCAAGGCAGCGACCGCTGCCGCGACCGGCGTGCAGACATCGCTGCTGGAGGATGCCGTGGACCAGGGCAAATCCTCGCTGCTGTCCGTGCCCGGCGCCGCGATGATCGGTGGCGGTGTGCCCATCGTGCGGGCCGACAGGATTGTTGGCGCAATCGGGGTCAGTGGAGGATCGCCCAAGGACGATGAAAGCGTCGCGACGAGAAGCCTCGGCCCACCGCAATAATCCCCGATCTTGCCATCAGAGGTCCACGCGCCTTGATCTGGTCTGTTGCCGCCAGGGACCGCCGGGTCCGGTCCTCGGTCCAGACACCGCGTCGATTAGCCAGGGCGCAGTTGTCGGCTCGCTAAACAGCTGAGAACCCAGCGTTAGATTATCTGGCGTCAAGCCGCAGTATTAGTGATTTGCGCCGACTGGCACCTTTCCGACACAACTCCCCAGCGAAGGGAAAAATGGGCGGCTCCTTTGCAAGCGACGGCGGCAATGCACTCTTGCTTACATGCAGCGATCGACCGGATGTCAGGATGTTTGCGGCCAGTCTTGGCGAAGTCGACCTTGCTCGTGAGCAGATCTGCGCGTTGCGGTGCTTGGCGATCGGTTGGGGTCGATGGACCCTGCCCACGATCACAAGGCACCAACCGTTTGATGTCGGGGGCGAGGCGCACCCGACATTCGTCGACCGCAACAGGAGCGACAGCGTGACGCTGGTGACCGCAAGCAAACGCTGACACGCGATCTGCGGTGCGTTGGGCCTGGTTTCTGCAAGGAGAAGGACAAGATTATGCTCAACAGACGCGACATCATTCGGGGGAGCAGCGCGACCGCACTCTTGGCTTGGGCGCTTCCCGGGTTGGGAAAAGCGGGTGACGTTCCGGCGCTGCTCAAGGACGCAGAAGCGCTTTACGGGGAATCGCTCGTCATCGACATGCTGTGCGACGAGTATCGGGACGCCAGCGGTCTCGAGCAGATCAAGCAGGCGGGCTTGACGGTCATGAGCACCACCCTGGGTGTACGCCGACCCGAAAATCCCCGCGGCAGCTATATGAGCAACGGCTTCGAATTCGACAGTGCAGTCGAGGATTGCGTCGAGTGCAACAAGTTCATCAAGGCCAACAGCACGTTGCTTGCTCCGGCAAGATCGGCGGCGGACATTTTGCGCGCAAAGCAGGAAGGGAAGACAGCGGTCATGCTCAATTTCCAGAACTGCCCGATTGAAGGCGAGCTGGACAATATCGACATGTTCCACAGCCTCGGCATTCGCGCGATGCAGGTGACATACAACGAGCGCAATCTACTTGGTGACGGCGCGACCGAACGGACCAATGCCGGACTCAGCGATTTCGGTGTCGCCGCAGTGCAACGGATGAACGAAGTCGGCATTCTCGTCGATTCGTCGCACTCTGGTCCCCAGACGACGATGGATGCGATCACCTTTTCCAAGCGCACGCCCATCATCTCGCACGCAAACTGCGCCGCCTTGAATGAGCATCCGCGCAACAAGTCCGATGAGATCATCAAGGCGCTGGCCAAGAAGGGCGGCGTCATGGGCCTGACAACGGTCAACACCATGGTGAAGCGCGATTTCCCCGTGACGATGGAGGACTGGCTCAATCATGTCGATCACGTCGTCAAGCTCGTCGGCGTGGATCATGTCGGCTTTGGCACCGACACGCTGGTCCGCGGCTGGCCGACCGACCCCAAGCTCAAGGAAGAGTTCCTCAAGGCCTATGGCGAACCGCATTTCAAGGCGAGCTATCGTTTCCGCTATCCCTTTGGTACCGAGGGGATGAACGATGCCCATAAATGGAAATATGCAACCGCAGGGCTGTTGAAGCGCGGGTACAAGGACTCAGATATCGTCAAGATTCTCGGCGGCAACTGGATGCGGGTAATCGGCGAGGTCATCGGCTGAGGCAAGCGCGCTGGTTGTCTTGCCGCCTGCGACCAAAGCCCGAGGTCGGATCGCTGCCAAGTCTGATGCTGTGCCCACGCGGGGCGAGCGGAACAGACGGTATCACCTCGGCCATGGACGATTGCTACCGGGGTGCCATGCAGCCAGATCGAGCAACGCTATCTGGATATCCCGACCGGGTAATGACCTTGCTGCCAACCGATATTTCCCTATAAATTCTAGCCGCATCTCGGGCGATGCCGGGACGCGCAGGCTGGCGCAATGCAGCCAGAAGTTGACCGAGGGACAAGGGCTGATGCTCAGGGAAACACCCAATCTGGACTGGCTGCGCGTGTTCGCCGAAACTGCGGCAACCGAGAGCTTCGTGCTGGCGGCCGCTAGGCTGAGCGTAACGCCAGGCGCCGTCAGCCAGAGGATCAAGGCGCTCGAAGCCTTTTTGCGGGTCGAGCTGTTTCAGCGTTATCCGCAAGGTGTGAAGCTCACAGAGGCGGGACGGCGTTATGCCCAGCGTATCTCGCCGGCGCTCGACCTTCTGGTGTCCGCCACCCGAGAAATCGCGTCGACCGGAGGGCCCAAGACGATCCGCATGTCGATCCTTCCAGCGCTGGCCCAGCTCTGGCTCGGCCCGAGGATGGAGAACTTTTATTCGCTCCATGCGAACATGAACGTCGAGATTTGGGCCGATGCGACCGTGATCGATTTGCGCACGTCCAATTTCGACATCGCCATTCGCTATGGCCAGCCTCCCTTTCCCGGTTGCGAGTATCGCGCGTTGCTGTTCGACGAGCTCGTTCCCGTAGCCAGCCCGAAGCTGATGATGGCAACCGATGCCGACCATCTGGGCCTCCCGATTGGAGCGCCCCTGATGCTGGATATTTATTGGGAGCATGATTTTACCGATTGGCTCAATCGGACCAGCCAGATCCGACCCGAAAAGCTGAGCACGCAGACCTTTTCTTTGTATTCCATGACGGTCGATGCGGCCGTCCAGGGAAGCGGTTTCATGATCGGCCACACCGCACTGATTGGCGGGCTGCTGGAAGAGGGCAAGCTGCAACAGCTTTCCCGACTGCGCGTTCCTTCCAACAACCAGTTCTATCTGCTGACCAAGTCAGGCGCTCCGTTGTCCGAGGCGGCCGAAACCTTCGTCACGTGGGTGTTGGAGCAGGCCAAGGCTGGGCAGGCCCAGCCATCACCGGGCGCTTCGGGCCCGGAGAGTGATGGCCCTGCTGATATCGCCGAACCCGGGGACTGACAGTCCCGGCCGTGCAGCGGCCGGATCGCAAACCCGGCAGCACTGTTCGAGTGGGCCGGTCCCGGCGGGTTCGTGAGGCCTTTCAGACCGCGATCTGCCCGAGCGATTGCACCGCTGGCACATAGGGCCGGTTGAGCGCCTCGGCTACGGCAAGGTTGGTGACCTGGCCTGCGTGAATGTTCAGCCCCTCGAGCAAATGAGGATCCTCGCTGAGCGCTCCCAGACCTTTTGCGGCCAGCGCGAGCCCGAACGGCAGCGTCGCATTGTTCAGTGCTTCGCTCGAGGTGAGCGGTACGGCCCCGGGCATGTTGGCAACGCAGTAATGAATGATGCCGTCGACTTCGTAGGTGGGATTCTCATGGGTCGTCGGCCTGGAGGTTTCAAAGCACCCGCCCTGATCGATGGCGACGTCTATCAGCACGGCCCCTGGCTTCATCTTGCCCAGGCTCGCGCGGCTGACCAATCGGGGCGCGCTGGCACCGGGCACCAGCACAGCACCGACCGTGGCATCGGCTTCGGCAAGTTCTTCCTCTATGCTGCCGATCGTCGACATCCGTGTCCGGACCCGCCCGCCGAAGAGCTCGTCCAGCTGGCGCAGCCGTGCGACCGAGCGATCGATGATCGTGACCTCTGCGCCCAGCCCGACCGCCATGCGCGCCGCATGGGTTCCGACGACGCCTCCGCCAATGATCAGCACGCGGGCGGGCTTGACGCCCGGCACGCCGCCGAGCAGCAGGCCGCGGCCGCCGGAATGCCGCCGCAGCGCTGAGCCTGCAGCCTCGATCGAGAGGCGGCCTGCGACTTCGCTCATCGGTGCCAGCAAGGGCAGGGCGCCCGAGCGATCCGTCACGGTCTCATAGGCGATGGCGGTACAGCCCGAATCCAGCAAGCCGTTGGCCTGTGCGGGATCGGGAGCAAGATGCAGATAGGTGAAGAGGATCTGGCCGGCGCGCAGCTGAACCCACTCAGACGGCTGCGGCTCCTTGACCTTGACGATCATCTGAGCCCGCTGGAACACTTCGCCAGCGCTGGCGACGATTGTTGCGCCGACTGCCGCGTAGGCATCGTCTCCAGCCCCGATGCCAGCCCCGGCACCGGTCTCCACCACCAGCTGATGACCGTTGGCGACATACTCGCGAGCGGACCCGGGTGTCAGCCCCACGCGATACTCATTCGCCTTGATCTCACGGGGTACGCCAACCAGCATGTTGCTTCCTTTCGTGTGTGCATCCGCAGCTGGCGCCGATTGTCATGGGCGCGCCGAGCCTGGCTTGTGCGGTTCTTACGTGGTGATCATCCGGGTGTGATAACGCGCGCTGCCTGGCCGCGACGCGACGCAGACCTGGGGCAGCGCGGTCGGTCGAGGCAGTCAATGACGCATGAAATGCAAGGTCTGGAACCTTTGCCTGAACAGGCTGGTCCGCTCAGCAATCGCGGACGGGTCGCTGCAGGTGAGGGCCTCGGTCACGATATCCGCAAGTTCCGGCATGTCGGCTTCCGTCATCCCCCAGCGCACGATTTCGGGTGTCCCAAATCGCAAGCCATTGAAATCGCCTGCAACGGGAGCGATCGGCAAACCGATACCGGACGCAAGCACGTTCGCCAGACGCAGGCGCTGGGCTGCCTTATGGCCACCCCCGAAACGTTCGGCGCACACCGCCAGCTGATGCGAATCCGTAAAGTTACGCGCGCCCCCGAACACCGGAATGCCTCGAGCATCGAGTTCCTCGGCAAATTTTCGCGCGGTAGCCCGCATCTGCCTGGCATAGGCCGGACCGAACTCTTTCCAGTCGAGCAGCGACAGGGCCAGCGAGGCGGTCTTTGCCACATCAAAATTGGCGGTCAGGCCAGGATAGGCGATGCGATCGATCCGAGCGGCCAATTCGGCATCGTTGGTCATCAGCAGGCCGGATGGCGGTCCGCCCAGGCTCTTGTAGGTGCTGCATCCCATCAAATGGGCGCCTTCCTCGAGCGGCTGCTGCCATTCGCGACCTGCGATGATCCCGCACAAATGCGCCGCGTCGAACAGCACATAAGCCCCGACCTCGTCTGCAATCGCCCGAATGTCGCGCACGGGGTGCTTCCACAGGTTGAGACTGCCACCGATGGTGATGAGCTTGGGCCGGATTTCGCGGGCAAGTCTGGCGAGGCCCGCGACATCCACCGTATAGGCATCGGCATCAATCGGCGCGGAATGAACCTGCAGCCCGTAGAGACCAGCTGCCCCTGCGATGTGGTGCGTGACATGGCCGCCGATGGTATCGGGCGGCGCAATGATCTTGTCGCCCGGTTTGCAGGTGGCCATGAACGCGTAGAGGTTTGCCATCGCGCCCGACGCGAGCCGGAATTCGGCATAGCGGGCGCCGAACACTTCGGCCGCAAGTTCCGCCGCGATAATCTCGATCTGCTCGATGGCCTCGAGGCCCATTTCGTATTTGGCGCCCGGATAACCGAGCGACGGCCGACTCCCAAGACCGCAGGACAGAACCTGCTCCGCCCGCGGGTTCATCACATTCGTCGCGGGATTGAGATTGATGCAGCCGACATCGTGGATCTGCCTGTTCTGGGCGATCAGTTCGAACAGCCGATCATCGATCGCATCTGCTGTGCTTTCAGACACCTCGGACGCGACCTTCTGCACCAGGTCATCGCTCGGAGCCTCGACCCAGGACCGTCTCACCAACATAGCCATAGCTTCTCTCTTTCGTGTGGCGTGTCCGCCCTGATGCCGTCAGACGGCGTTGGGGGTCACGTGCTGTGCGAGGGCGCGCCTCAAGCAGTCGGCGCGAGCAGGCAGTCGTCCGCAAGCGGCTCGACAGCGGACAGGTCGCGGTGATGACGGAAGTCTTCCCGGCTGGTCTTGGTGTAGGCATTGCTCAGCGGGTTCAGGATCAGCGAGAATATGCTGCGGTTGGATGGCGAGATGTTGGCGGGCGAACCGTGGACGAGGCAGTCGCCGAAGATCAGCGCCGTTCCCGCACTGCCCGTGGCTGAAACCAGCGAGCAGGATTTGGCGATTTCGCGGACCTTGTCTTCCTCGACGACCCACAGCGGGTAGCTCGTGGAGACCGTGTCGTGCCGGGTGGCCACGCTGCCGAATTTCTGCGAGCCCTTGAAAAAATAAAGCGGGCCGTTGAACTCGGTCACGTCATCCAGAAAGATGTGCAGGTTCAAGGCGAGAGGTTCCGGGCAGCCGTCATCTTCATGATGGGTCGAAAAATCCTGGTGCCACTGCCACAGTTCGCCGTCGAACGCGGCCTTCACGTTGATTTTGACCTGCTGAACGTACAGGTCCTTTCCGGCAATCTGCTGTGCCGGCGTGACCAGGCGGGGGTGCCGGACAAGGCGCGCAAAGGTTTCATCGCGCAGATGCAGTCCCATTGCAGTCCGCACCACACCGCTTTTCTTTTCCCTGATGTTCCCCGGATGATCTTCATCGAATACCCGGTCCATGGCATTGCGCATTTCAGCAACTTCTTCGGCTGAGAACAGGTCGGGAATGACGAGAAAACCGTTATTGTGAAACTCGTCAAGTTGCTCCTGCGAAAGATACATGTCCTGCTCCTTTATAAGTGCCTTCTGTGTCGCGCATCGGCGCGCCGGGGGGCGACCCAGTCAGCGATAATTTCTCTTCGCACTTCGGCGTATCGGCACGCATCATCAACCCAGTAATACTGACCCCAAGGACTAGACTTTATGATGCTTGGATCGCGGTCGCGGCTGACGCAGCCCCGCGGTCCAGACAGAGTGGCAAAACGGTAAAAGGCGCTGGCGGGCCAAATGTCTCGATCGGGGGAGGCCAATTGCCGGATACCAGGCCAGCAACACCAATGCTGGGGCAGGGGCTGGATGCTCGCTGGATTTTCCTCCGGCACTTTCAAATTCAGGCGAGAGGCACAGCAACAGATAATCTGAGCCTTTGGACCAAGTTTAATGGTTTGCGGGTTGCCGGGGCTTCGACTTTCATCAGGTCATGAAATGTCCCCTTGAGTGGCACGCCAGCTCGGGCTGCTTTAGGCCTCTGGATGTTTCGCAAGGTAACGAGAAGGGGTGGCGGCGGGCCTTGGCAGGAATGCGTCAATTGCAGCCCGCCGACCTCTGCCCGCGAGCTAATTTTGCAAAGGAATGGGGATGACGAGTTCGATGCCTTGGGATGTTGCTGCGGCTGGATTGTCCGGGAGACGCACCCGGTCGGTTGCAACGCTGCGGCGCGTGGCCTCGATAAGCGCACTTCTGCTGTGCGGGGCGGCGGTTCTGCCTGCCCAGGCGACAACGTCCCAAGCCCAAGCACCGTCGGCCCAGGCCGAAACCGAGACGGCGCGGCTCAATCAATGGTTCGATGCGAAGTTCGCAGAGCAGATGGCCTTCAGCCCGATGTGGTATTCCTATCGGGGCGAGAAAACGGCCTATGACAAGATCGACGATCTTTCGGAGGCCGGAATGCTGGCCCCCGTCGAGTGGCGCCGCAAGACCGTCGAAGAGCTGAAGGCGAAATTCGACCGGGCCAAGCTCACCAAAGACGCGCAGGTTTCGTACGATCTGTGGATCAATCAATACGAGCACGCGGCGCTGGCGTACAAATTTCGCAGAAACGAGTATGTTTTCAACCAGATGAATAGCCCGCACGCGTGGTTGCCCCAGTTCCTGATAGCAATCCACAAGGTCGACGAGCTGTCGGACATGGATGCATACGTCGCGCGTATCGGAGGGATTTCTCGCGGTCTTCGGCAAAGTCTCGAGCGCGCAAAGCTGAATGCCGCTGCCGGCTCACGCCCGCCCAGATTCGCTTACGATCTGGTGCTCGACCAGTGCCGAGACCTCATTTCCGGAGCGCCCTTCGGCGGGGAGGGCAGCAGCGCACTCTGGACCGATGCCCAGGCCAAAATCGATGCGCTGGTCGAAAAGGGGAACCTCGATCGCAAGGGGGCCGAGCGCTACACTGCGGCGGTGCGCGAAGCGCTGGTCAAGGACTTGGCGCCTTCATATCGCGAGATCATGGCTTGGCTGGAAGCTGACCGGCCGAACGCGGATACCATTGCCACAGGCGTGGGCAAGAACCCCGGTGGCAAGGCATATTACGAAGCCCAGCTCGTGATTTCCACCACGACGGATCTGAATGCAGACCAGATCCACCAGATCGGCATCTCCGAGGTGGCGCGGATCAAGCAAGAGATGGAGGTCATCAAGGACCAGGTCGGGTTCAAAGGATCGCTGCAGGAATTCTTCGCCTTCGTGCGCGACGATGATCAGTTCTATTTTCCCAACACGGACGAGGGGCGGCAAGCCTATATCGATGCCGCCACCAGGCATCTCAGCTACATGACAGCCAAGCTGCCGCAATATTTTGGAATCCTGCCCAAGGCCGAAGTCGTGGTCAAACGGGTGGAACCATTCCGCGAGACTGCGGGCGCAGCGCAACATTACCAGCTGGCGTCACCCGATGGTTCGCGACCGGGGGTGTATTACGCGCACCTCATCGACATGAAAGCAATGCCGATCCCGCAACTGGAGGTGATCGCCTATCACGAAGGCAATCCCGGGCATCACATGCAGTTCTCGATCGCGCAAGAACTGACCAATATCCCCAAGTTCCGGACGATGCTCTATTACAACGCGCTTCAGGAAGGCTGGGGGCTCTATTCGGAGTATCTCGCCAAGGAGATGGGCGGATATAAGGACCCCTATTCCGATTTCGGGCGCCTGACGACGGAAATCTGGCGCGCCATCCGGCTGGTGGTCGATACCGGCCTTCATTCCAAGGGTTGGACCGAGCAACAGGCGGTCGAGTATTTCAGCCAAAACTCGCCAGCGGCCGAGGGCCAGATCCGGTCCGAAGTGCAACGCTACATCGTGATGCCCGGCCAGGCGACGGGCTACAAGATCGGCATGATCAAGATGCTGGAGCTGCGCAGAAAGGCACAAGCCGCGCTGGGCAGCAAATTCGATATCAAGGGCTTTCACGACACGGTGCTGGGGGCCGGCCAGATGCCGCTCGATATCCTGGAGCGCCGGATCGATGAATGGATTGCGGCGCAACAAGCGCGCTGATCGAGACGCACGATGTCAGGCGACCGGGCCGGCAAGCCGAAACGGCCGCGCTGTTCGTTCCTGACCATATGCAACTGTGAGTTACACACAAAGGGGCCAAGCTGATGATCGTATGGGTTTCTCGATTGGCGCTCGTCGCCCTGATGGCAGCGTCTCCCGCCATCGCCCAAGACAGCGGTCCCGAAGCCAGGCCGATTTACAATCGCGACCAGTGGCTGCCGAAATCGGTGCCCACCTCGGACGATGGCCTGCGCATCCCGGTTCCTGCCGATTTCAACGCGCCCAAGGGGTCGTTCGTGCTCGTTGGCGGGCGGCTGTTTGACGGCACGGGGGCCCCTGCGCGGCCGGCGACCATCGTGGTGGAGGGCAAGACGATCACTGCTGTTCTCAAGCCCGGTGATCGCAACTGGCCCGAGGGCGCCGTCGTCTTCGATGTTGCCGGCAAAACCGTGATGCCGGGGCTGATCGACCTGCACACCCATCTCACCTTTCTGGACACGGCGAGCGCCAGCAGCGTTTTATCGGCGGCCAATCTCAGCAGCGCGGAATCCGCCATGCGGGCCGTGCAGCGCATGGCGATCTATCTGCAGGCCGGGATCACCAGCGTGCGGGACGTCGGCTCGCATGGCGATGTTCCATTCGTGCTCAAGCGGCGGCAGGCAGAAGGCGCGCTTGCCGGGCCTCGCATTTTTGCCGCCGGGCAACTGATCACCCAGACCGGCGGGCATGGTGCGATACACGCGTTTGCGCCCGGATCTCCCGAGGTAGCCAATGGCAACCCCAACTCGATGGCGCGTATCGCAACCGGTCCCGACCAGTGGCGCGAGGCGGTGCGCATACAGTTCGCCAAGGGAGCCGACCTGATCAAGCTCGCCAGCGAGTATACCCAGGAAGAGATAACCGCTGCCGTGGACGAGGCTCATTCGCTGGGCTTGCCCGTGACGGTCGATGCCGAAACGCAGTACATCGACATGGCGATCAAGGCTGGCGTGGATTCGATCGAGCATCCCTTGCCGCGCAGCGACGCCGCGGTGGCGCTGATGGCCAAGCGCGGGATCGCTTCCGTGCCGACGCTGATTCCCTATCGCCTGATATCGCGCAGATCGGGCGGCTATTACGGCACGCCTTCACGCCGGTTCAAGCTGAATGAGACCACCATCATGGAGATGGCCAGGAAAATGCATCGCGGCGGCGTCAAACTGGGGGTCGGGCTGGACCTCATTCTGGATGCCCCGGCGCATCTGCCCGGCGCCTATATCAATGAACTGGAGAGCCTGGTCGATATCGGATTTACCAAGCCCGAGGCGCTGGTGGCGGCGACCAGGACGAGCGCCGAGATCATGCACATGGGAGACCGGATTGGGACTATCAGGGCTGGAATGCTCGCCGACATCATCGTCATCGATGGCAATCCGGACGAGGATTTCGCCGCTTTGCGAAAGGTGACCACGGCCTTTGTCAACGGTCGCCTCATGCTGCAGGACGGCCGCATCTATGTTCCGGCCCATGAAGAGGTTCCTCTGCCTGGCGCCAGGTAAGCGGATCTGCGGAGCACCCCGTCAGCGTCTCCAATGCTTCGGGGACCGACCGCTCACTCGTCTTGGGTCTGTTGATACAACGCCAACCGCTTGGCGATCCATTGTCTGGATGAACCGGGTCGGAGCCCCGTTGAGATCAAGATGAAAGAACGCGGCGAGCAACGGACGCCGTGCACCGGTGGGTCGTTTGGCTGCGACCATCGGGCGACATGTGTCTGGGGGCGGGCGTGTACAGGCGGCGTAGATTATCTCGCGCAGAGAGCCAGAATTACTGCCTTTATAATAATAAAGGTCCGACTAACTTTCGAATGATGTAGCAAAATCTGGCCCCCTGGTGGCATCGGGGCAAGCTGTTCTGTGGCGTAAGCAGGATACGGCAAGGTAGGGCACGCTCAAAACAATATGAAAGAACCAAATTGGTTGAATGAATAATAAAAAGCTAAGGGGATAGAGACCATGATAATGACCAGGGCAAGTAATCGGCTGTTGGCTGCGATATCGATGGGCGCATTTATGTGTTCGACTGCGGCGCTTGCCAATGACCAGGAGCAGGGCGAGGCGAGAGCGCGTAACCCCAGCGAGATCGTGGTGACGGCGACGCGCCGCGACACATCGATCCTGCGCACGCCGGTCAGCGTCAGTGCCTACTCCCAGGAAGACCTCGATGTGAGGGGCGTTCGCAACATTGAAGACCTCGCGCGCATGACGCCGGGGCTTTCGCTCAACCAGGGGTCATTCGGCGCCAGCTATCTTGTGATCCGCGGGCTCACCTCCGTGATCGGCGCGACGATGAACGGCGTCTATATCGACGACACGCCTGTCCAGGTTCGCTCCTTGAGCACGACATCCAATTTCTATCCCGCCATGTTCGACCTTGAGCGCATCGAAGTGCTGCGTGGCCCCCAGGGCACCTTGTTCGGCGCTGGCGCCATGGGCGGTGCCATCCGCTTCATCACCGCAAAGCCGAGCGTCAGCGAATATTCCGGCTATGGGCGCGCAGAGCTGGCGACGACCGAAGGCGGCGCGCTGAGTTACGAGGCGGGGGCCGCTGTCGGTGGGCCGCTTGTCGAGGACAAGATCGGATTTCGGGCAAGCGGCTATTATCGCCGCGACGGCGGTTATATCGATCGCATCCCTTACATCCAGAATGGCGGCACACCCAAGAAAAACGCGAACTCGCGCGATACCTATGTCGGCAACTTCGCCCTGCTGCTCAAGCCGACCGAAGATCTGACGATCACGCCATCGATCTTCTACCAGCAGGCCAACCGGAACGAGAGCGACCAGTTCTGGGAATGGCGGCCCAATGTCGATCTGCCGCCGTTTCCGGCCTTCACCAGCGGCGAAAGCATCCCCTCCTTCGGCCGGGACCGAGCCGCCCTTTACGCGGTCAAGGCGGAGGCCGATCTTGGACCGGCAAGGCTGATCAGCAACACCTCATATCTCGATCGCAAGGTCGTGAACAGCGACGATGGCACCGGCCTTCTGCTCGATATACTCGGTCTGCCCGCTGCGGGATTCGGCTTGCCGGGCATCATCGATGAACGTCTGTCGGTCGACGTCACCATAAGGCAGCGGACGTTCACCCAGGAGCTGCGCCTGGTGTCCAACCCCAGCGCGAGCCCGATCAGCTATTCGGTTGGGCTTTTCTACCAGAACGCGCGTCAGTCAGCGGTGGAATTCAACACCGCCACGCGGCCCGATATTTTCTATATCCCCTCGGTCAACGGCAATGTCAACTTCGGCAATGACAGAGCGCTCGACCGCCAGTTCGCCGTTTTCGGGCAGGTCGATTACAAGCTGACCGACAAGCTCAGCGTCAGCGCCGGCGCACGTTATTCGTACATCGAATTCGATTTTCGCGGCGTAACCGGCAACAATGTGCCCACCGATGTGGTCACCAGCGGAAGCACGGCAGAAAGCCCGATTACGCCCAAATTCGGGATCGAGTATCAGGCCACGGACGATCTGATGGTCTATGCCAGCGCAGGCAAAGGGTTTCGTCCGGGCGGCTCCAACGTCGTTCCAACGCTTCCCGACCCCGCCTGCACCGCACAGCTCAGAAATCTGGGATATGACGAGGTGCCAAGACAGTACCGTTCGGACAGCACGTGGAGCTATGAAGTCGGTGCGAAGGGGCGAGCCGGTCGCTGGCTGACCTTTGCCGCGAACGCGTTCCAGATCGACTGGACCGATGTCCAGCGAAGCCGGACGGTGGTCAATTGTGCCACGCCGTTTATCGACAACCTCGGCAAGTCGCGCGCCCGGGGCGTGGAAGCGCAGTTCACGATCACGCCTGTCACCGGCCTCTCGCTGGATGTGAACTTCAGTTACACTCGGGCGACCGTGCAGGAGACGCTGATCCGCCCGGCTATCCTTAATCCTGACGGCTCGGTGGCAAGCCCGGCGGCCAACATCGTCACCAAGGGGGATCGGTTCGCGCCACCCTGGATCGTGTCGCTCGCAGGCAATTACGAGACCAGCCTGGGGGCCAGCGGGTTGACGGGTTATGGCCGCGTGCAATGGGATTATCGCAGCGGCCTGGACAACCCGTCGGGCAATCTCGGGTTCGATCCGCTATATGCGCGCGTGTTCACCCGAAACTTTGTGGCCGCCCGGTTGGGAGGGCGCGCCGGCAACACGGACATCTCGCTGTTCGTCAATAACGTCCTGAATTCACGCGACGAATTGTCGAGACTGGGAATTGGTCCCGGGCAGCGGCTGCTGCGGCAGGTCTATCGGCCGCGGACATTCGGGGTGACCGCGAGCTACCGGTTTTGAGCCGATCCTGGCGCGATGCGGTTCCGCACGGACGGGGCGATCGGCTCGCAACCGAACGTCCAGGCCGGTCGGAACGGTCGCCGTCATGGGAAGCAATGCCTGTCTGAAGGATGGAAGATGGCACAAGCATTTCTTGGTCTCACCCAGAAAACGGGCGTTGCATGATGCGCGCGCAGCCCCCGTTCAATCTTGCAGACTGGCTCGTCTGGGACAATCACGGCTGCCTGCCATTGCGGCCGTTCGATGCCGACTTCCTTCCGCAACTTGGCCGCTATCGCCAGGCGGGGGTCGATGTTGCCATCATCAATATCGGCTTTGGCGACCATGGTATCGAAGACCATATCCGGATGATCGCCTGTTTTCGTCACTGGCTCAAGCAACATCCCGAAAGCTATGCCCTGATTGCGACGGCGGGCGATATCGAACGGGCCCGCCGCGAGGGCAAGCTCGCGATCGCGTTCAACATGGAAGGCGCCAACGGGCTGGCCGATCAGCCAAGCCTGATCAGCCTGTATTATGATCTTGGCGTCCGCTGGATGCTGATGGCCTACAATCGCACCAACCGGGTCGGCAGCGGCTGCCATGAGGAAGAGGACCGAGGGCTGACCGCGTTCGGCCGTACCGTGCTGGACGAGATGGCCCGCGTCGGCATGGTGGCATGCTGTTCGCATACCGGACATCGCACGACGATGGACGTGATGAACTACGCCTCGCAGCCGGTCATTTTCTCGCACTCCAACCCGCGAGCGCTGCACGACCACCCCCGCAACATCCGGGATGAAGCTATGCGCGCCTGCGCTGCGACCGGAGGCGTGGTCGGGATCAACGGCATCGGCATCTTCCTCGGCCAGAACGACAATTCGACCGAAACCTTCGTGCGCCACGTCGATTATGCGGTTCAGTTGATCGGTGCCGAGCATGTTGGGCTGGGACTGGACTATGTTTTCGATGCCGCTGAACTGGATGACTATCTCGTCAGCATGGCGTCCACTTTTCCCGAAGGCTTCAGCTATCAGGCCGGCATGAAGATGATCGAGCCCGAGCGGCTTTCGGACATCGTCGAAGCTCTCGTGAAACGGGGGTACCCCGAACCCGCGATAGGCGGAATTCTGGGGGGCAACTTCATGCGCGTGGCCCGCGACGTCTGGCGACCTGCCTAGGTCTTGGTTATGCGAAGGCCGGACGCCCGGGGCTGGCGTCGATCACGGAAGCAACGCGCGTGATCGATGCCCCGGGCGCAGACCCCGCTTGTGCTAGTCGATCGCAGCCAGAGTGTAGAGGAACTCGGCATAGGCGGTGACCGAGTCGACAAGCCCTGCCACCTTGGGATTGGTGGACTCGATCAAGAGATATTCATTGGGCGCATGGGCATAGCCGCCGGTACCCAGCCCGAACCGCCCTACCGGCACGGATACGGGTGGCTGGGTGAACGTTCCGCCTGGCCAGCTGCCGGCAAGCCGCACGGTGAGATCCGGTCTGACGCCCAGTTTCCTGTACGTTGCCACCGCGGTGCGGATGAGGCGGCTGTTCTCGTTGGTTTCGGTGGGATCGTAGCCACCGCTCACCTTCATCTCGACATCGGGAAAGCCTTGCTTGTCGAGATGGGCGCGCAGCTTCTGCACGGCCTCGGCCCGCGTCTGATTGGGCACCAGCCTGAAGTCGAGCTTGGCAACCGCGCGGTTGGGCAGGATCGTCATGCCGCCGGGACCGGTATGGCCCGCGACCAGCCCTTCGATATTGACGGTCGGTGCCTGAGCCAGCCGGATGAGCGCATCCGGGAAGGGGAGGTCGTCGATCCAATGGGTGATGCCAAAGGCCTCTTTCATCTGTCCTTCGGTCACGGGCGATATCGCTTGTGTGATCAAGGCTTTTTCGCGCTCGGTGAGCGGGCGGACATTCTCGAACCAGCCTTCGATCGCCGGGGTGTTGCCGTCAGGCGTGACCAGAGTCTGCAGGGCCTGCACCAGTCGCCATACCGGAGAATCGACCATGGCCTTCAGGCTGGAGTGAATGTCGTTCTTCGGTCCTCGGCCCCATTTGTCGCCACTGGCGATCAACTCAAGCTCGATGATACCCTTCGCTCCCAGTTCGACTGCGGCATTTCCCTCCAGCCCCTGCATGGTGGTCGGCATGAAAACGCCGTCGCACGACCGCAGCGCGGCGAGCACACGGGGCGTTGTGACGAGCTGGCGGAAATTGGGAGATCCGATCTCCTCCTCGCCTTCGCAAATGAGGACAAGGTTGACAGGCAGCGTGCGCCCGGCCGCCCGGATGGCGTGCAGCGCGGAGAGAAACGTCGCCTCGGGGCCCTTGTGGTTGGCCGATCCCCTGCCGACCATCGTGGTGCCAAGCCCCTTTCGCTCGACAAGCCTGCCCTCGAGCGGGGGAGAGGACCATTCGGCGGGCGTGAATTGCTTGACGTCATACATGAAATAGAGACCCAGGGTGCGCGGCGCCCCCACGTCGATCTTGCCGAACACGCCGGGATGCCCGTCGGTCGGGATGATCTCGACATCGGTAAATCCCGCATCCCTCGCCAACCCGGCGAAATAGGCCGCGCCCTCGGGCATGTTCAGGTTTTCGGCAGCGATCGATGGCAGGGCAATCCAGTCGCGGATTCTCTTGATGGCAGCGTCCTTGCCTGCCAGCGCCGCAGCGCGCACATCCGACAGGGCACCCGATTGCGCCAGAAGGGGTAGCGGTTGAGCCAGGGCGACGCCAGCGCCCAGCAGCGCGCCGGTGTGGATCAGCTCGCGACGGTTGAGACAGTTGAAGTCGTCGAAGGTCATGGGAAGCCCTTTGGAAACACAGCAATGGGCACCCGGTTTCGGATGATCGGGCGGCCAATACAAACCTGAATGTCTCAGGCTAAGCCTGAGCTTTTCTATGGGGCTGCCCGCGTGACGACATCGGAGGCAGAGATTTCGCTCGATCACGTCGAAGGTAGGGCTGGCCGATCTCAACCAGCCCGCTGCTCCAGCATGAGAATAACTAGCCTTGAGCGATAAGATTAGTGATTTGCGTCGCCACAGGCATTCTCCGAAACACTCTTAAGATGGCAAAACACAAACGCCCCGCCGATGCGACGAGCCCAATCCACCCCTGGGGCCGTGGCAGAATGAAGGCGCGACATCTTGGCGGTGAGCAAAGACCCGGGTCCGCACGCGAGGGCTGTCCCTGTGTCTTGGGTGCAGATGAAACGCAGCGTCTTCGAGATGTGCTGGGGGCGAGGTTTGCCTGTCGCTGGGGCAAAGGCGAGGAAAGCCCGGCAGATGCGCGCCAAGGCATGGCCACCCCCTGGCTTTGGCCGGTGATCGACCGGCCCGCAGCCGATTGTGGCTACGGGCACATTGCGGCGTCATCCGGGGTGATGGCTGCAGAGAGAATATCCAGGAGGCAATATTGCTGCATTTGAATGGCGTTGAGCATGTTTATCCGAACGGAATGCGCGCGCTTGATGGCGTCACCATCTCGATCGGCAAGGGAATGTTCGGGTTGCTGGGCCCCAATGGTGCGGGCAAATCCTCGTTGATGCGGACCATTGCGACGCTGCAGACACCGACCGCGGGCGCGATCCGGTTCGGCGATATCGACGTGCTCGCAGAGCCGGGCCGTCTCAGGGCGACTTTGGGCTATCTGCCGCAGGATTTCGGCGTGTATCCCCGCGTTTCCGCCTACGACATGCTCGATCACATGGCGTCGCTCAAGGGCGTCGTATCGGCCGCAGACCGGCGCGCGACGGTGGAGTCCTTGCTGGTCCAGACCAACTTATGGGGTGTCCGCACCAAGGCGATCGCGGGATTTTCCGGCGGCATGCGCCAGCGTTTCGGCATCGCACAGGCGTTGATCGGCAACCCCGAGCTGATCATTGTCGACGAGCCGACCGCTGGTCTCGATCCGGAAGAGCGCAACCGCTTCTATAATCTGCTGGTGGAAATCGGCGAGAACGTAGTGATCATCCTGTCCACTCATATTGTCGAGGATGTCGCTGATCTCTGTCCGCGCATGGCGGTGCTTGCCGCAGGGCGCATCCAGCTTCAGGGCGCGCCCGGTGATCTGATTGCGCGCAGCCGCGGCACCATCTGGGCCAAGACGATCGAGCGCGACAGGCTCGATGACGTCAAACTTGGATATGAGGTGATCTCGACCCGGCTGTTTGCCGGCCGCACCATCATCCACATTCTGTCCGACACGGACCCCGGCGACGGCTTTGTGCCTGTCGAAGGCGGGCTGGAAGACGTTTACCTGTCGACCTTGACGCAAATCCGCCGCGCCCCCGCGCAACCAGCCGTTTAAGGGGCACGCTGATGTTCGCTACGATCGCGCGCTTTGAGCTGCGTTACCAGTTCCGCAACCCGGTGTTCTGGGTTGCCACCGTCCTGTTCTTCCTGCTGACCTTCGGCGCAACGACGGTCGAATCGATCCGCCTCGGCAGCGGCGGCAATATCTTCGCCAATGCGCCCACCGCGATCGCCCAGATCATGCTGACCATGTCGCTGTTCTTCATGTTCGTGACCACCGCCTTCGTCGCCAACGTGGTCGTTCGCGACGATGAGACCGGCTTTGGCGGCATCATCCGCTCAACCAAGGTCGACAAGCTTTCCTATATGCTGGGTCGGTTCAGCGGCGCGTTTCTCGGCGCGGCGGTGGCGTTTCTGGCGGTGCCGACAGCGATCTGGGTCGGCACCTGGATGCCATGGGTCGATCCGGAGCTGATCGGCCCCAACCGGCTGCAGGATTATGCGTTTGCTTTCCTCGTCATTGCCTTGCCCAACCTGCTGATCACCTCGGCGATCTTCTTTGCGGTCGCGATCTGGACCCGTTCGGTCACCTACAGCTATCTCGCGGTGATCGTGTGCATGTTTGCCTATTTTGCACTTACGGCGATGCTGCGGAAATGGCCCGATGTATCGCTTGCGGCCTATTTCGAACCTTTCGGCACGATCGCCTATGGCCTGGGCGTCCGCTACCTGACCCCGATCCAGGCGAACACGCAGTCGCTGGAACTGACCTGGATGCTGCTCAGCCACCGGCTGATGTGGATCGCCTTGTCGATTGCGCTTGTCGTCATCGCCGTCTGGCGCTTTCGCTTTGCCGCACGCGGCACGTCGGCGCGCGCCGCCCGGCGCCAGGCGGCGCGCGAGGCGAAGCTGGCAGCTGTCAGGCCGTTGGTGGTCGGGCGGCTTCCGGACAGCGTGCCCCAGCGCGCAACATGGCACCAGTTGCGTACGCGCACCCTGCTGGAAATGAAGCTCGTCTTCAAAAGCCCGGCCTTCTGGGTGCTTGCGCTGGTCGGATCGATCAACCTGCTGCTCACGCTGACGCTTGCCGGCCGCTTCTACGATGTGCCTCCCTGGCCGCGGACGTTCGTGCTGGTCGAAACGGTTCGGGGTGCTTCGGCGCTGATCACGGTTCTGATCGCGATCTATTTTGCAGGGGAAGTCGTGTGGCGTGAACGCGAGCGCCGGATCAACGAGATCATCGACGCGACAGCGGTGCCCAATTGGGTTTTTCTGGTCTCCAAGCTTTGCGGAGTGGCAGGTGTCCTGATCGCGCTCAGCGTCGGGGTGGTGCTGGTTCAGTCGATCGCGTTCCAGCTGGTGCGCGGGGTCGTCGATATCGAACTCGGCCAGTGGTTGGCGTGGTTTGCCGCGCCCAACATCTTCTATGTCATCCACCTGTCCGTTCTGTCGATCGTGGCCCAGGCTGTCAGCCCGAACAAGTTCGTCGGCTGGGGCATCATGCTGCTGTACCTCGTATCGACGATCGTCTTCGCCGGACTGGGTCTCAGCCACCCGCTGCTCAATTACGCCGAAGCCGCAAGCCCGCTATCGGATATGAATGGCGATGACTACGGCGGCGCCACCGCCTGGGCGCTGCGGTTCTATTGGACCGCCTTTGCCGCGGTTCTGGTCATCCTCGGTCATCTGATGTGGCGTCGTGGCACCGCCGTGACGCTTGCCGGGCAGTGGCGAACGCTGCCCGCGAGACTGCGCGGCATGCCTCTCGCAATCATGGCCCTCGCGATGGCGATTACCGCGGGGATGGGCAGCTATCTCTATTACAACATGAACATCGCCAACCATTATTGGGCAAGTGGAGATGCCGAAGACAGGCGCACTGCGCGGTATGAAAAGGCCTATGCGCGCTATCTGGGCCGACCGGAGCCGACGCTCACGGATGTCAGGCTCGATGTCGAATTGAGGCCTTCCCGGCGATGGGCGCGGTTTGATGGACGCTATCGTTTCGTCAACGCGACAGCAGGACCGATCGAACTGCTCCACGTTCGTATCCCCACCCCGACCTTGCGCGTCGAGGCGATGCAGGTGCCCGGCGCAACGCTGGTGAGCGACGACAAGGAAAATCTCCACCGCATCTACCGATTTGCCGAGCCTCTGCAGCCCGGCGACCAGGGAACGCTGACCTTCAGGACCGTGCAGGAGAAGCGTGGGCTGTATGCGCTGCCTTCAAACCTTCAGGCATATGAGTTCGATGCGCAGCCGGCGGCGAACGGAGCGTATCTGACCAATTTCGCGTTCGCACCGGCGCTGGGGATGAGCGGTGCCAATTTCCTGCAGGGCAACAAGCAGCGGCGCAAATACGGCCTTCCAGCCGGAAAGACAGCGCCCAGGCTTGGCGATCCAGCCGCCCGGAACAGGAACTTCGCGAGCGTCGATCGCGTGAATACCGACGTTACCGTCACGACGGATGCAGACCAGACCCTGGTTGTGACAGGGGCGCGGGTATCCGAGACTGTCGCCAACGGCCGTCGGACGGCGAGGTTCGTATCTCCCATCCCATCGCTGAACTTCATCACGATCCAGGCCGGTCGCTATGCGCAGAAATCTGTCGATGCCGGTCGCGGCGTCCGTGCCAGCGTTTATTATCATCCTGAGCATGCGATGAACATTGACCGGATGCTGAACGCGATGGTCGACTCGCTCGATTACTATTCCGATAATTTCGGTCCCTACCAATATGGTTATGCGCGCATCATCGAACGGCCAGATTATGGTGGGGGTGCGAACTCGGCACCCGGGACGGTGGGCTATTCTGAAAAAGTCGGCTTCATCATGGATTTCCGTGATCCGAACCGGCTCGATTTCCTCTCCTATCTCACCGCGCATGAACTGGCGCACCAATACTGGTTCCACCAGGTGATGCCCGCAGACATGCAGGGAGCCGAGGTCCTTACCGAGACATTGGCGCAATATTCGGCGCTGATGGTGATGAAGAAGAACTACGGGGCCGATCAGATTCGCCAGTTCCTCAAGTACGAGCAGGATATCTATCTGCAGGGCCGCCGGCTGGAAGCAGCCGAGGAGCAGCCGCTCGCCAAAGTCTACCGGCAGGGTTACATTCACTACAACAAGGGCTCGCTGGTCATGTATCTGCTGCAGGATCGCTTGGGCGAGGACCGGGTCAATGGGGTGTTGCGTCGTCTGATAGAGCGTTACCGGTCCAAACCTGCGCCCTATGCCAGTTCGAGCGACCTTGTGGACGGGTTGCTTGCGATTGCCCGAACGCCTGCCGAGCGCGAGCTGATCCGGGACCTGTTCTACCGTATCACCCTGTATGACCTCAGGGTCAGCCAGGCGACGGTCCAGAAGATGCCGGACGGCCGCTATGAAACTCTGATCACGGTGGCAGCAGGAAAGTCCTATGCCGATGGCAAGGGCAATGAGCGCGAGGCAACGTTCAACGAGCAAATCGATATCGGCGTGTTCCGCGCCAATCCCGACGATCGGGGATTCAGCCGCCAGAAGGTGATATCATTGCAGCGGCTGCCGTTCCGCGGAGGGGAACAGACGATCCGCATGGTGACGGCGAGCAAGCCAGGCTATGCCGGTATCGATCCGTACCTCACATTTGTCGACCGCAACTTCAGCGACAATGTGGTGGCGGTGACGGAAAGAGGTCGATAGCCTCACTTCGGCGGAGCGACTTCGGCATCCAAGCGTCGCACCGCCGTTGCAGCGCAATGGAGCCATGCGCGGAGCCCTGCTGTTCGGGGCACGTCAATCATCTGCGCGAAGGGCGGAGGCGAGCATTCGGGCAAGGCGTGCGATGTGGTCCCTGTTCGAGCGTCCACCTACCACTGCCAAGCGCCAGTATAGTGGAGCGGCGATAAGGTCCGCCGCGGTTTCGCGGTCCACGGATGGCGACAGCTCGCCTCTCTCGATAGCGCGATCGAGCAATCCGTTGATCCGTTCGCGTCGTGCGCGCTGGAATGGCCGTATGGCCGTTTCGAGCGCGGGAGTTCGCTCGATCTCGGCATGGAGGTCCATAATGATCCGCCGGATCTTTGGGTGTCGCAGGGCCCGGCGAAGCGCGAAAAGCAACGCCTTCAGATCGGCTTCAAGGGACCCATGGTCTCCAACATCGGTGAGCGTCAACCCGACACGGGACAGAAGGTCGCCTGCCATCACCGGCTTTTCGGGCCAGCGCCGATAGAGTGCGGCTTTGCCGACGCCGGCCGAGCGGGCGACACGCTCGAGGCTCAGCCCTGAATAACCGGTGCGGGCCCATTCCTGGAAGAACGCGCGGGTCAGCGCGTCGGTTACGTCAGCACGCATGACGGCCGCACCGCTCAGAGCGCGGATTCTGGTTCCGGTTTCGTCGGAACGGTTGCGTTCCATCCAAAGATCCCTAAATATGGTCGGAACGCAATCGTTCCGACCAACTGGAGATAGATCATGAGTGAGAATATTGAAAGCTTTTCGGCCATGCTGCGTAAGGCGCTCGGCGACCGGATCGACAGGGACGCCAGCTCGTTCACGGACATGTTGGACGAACACGCGGTGATGGAGTTTCCCTATGCGCTGCCCGACCTGCCTGATCGCCTCGATGGCCGAGACGCCATTGCCCGTCACCTTGAAGGGCTGGGCGGCCTCATCGCCTTCGACAGGATGAGCGAACCAACCGTGCATCCCACGACCGATCCCGCCCTGGTCATCGTCGAGTTCGAGGGCTTCGGTCGCGGGGTGGCGACAGGCGCGCCCTATGATCAACGCTATATATCCGTGATCCGCACCGAAAACGGCCGCATTGTTCTCTATCGCGATTACTGGAACCCGATCGCTGTTCTCCGCGCAACAAAGGGCCCGGCATTCGTCGATGCCTTTGTGGGGGGAGGCGCAGGCCATGAATGAGCGGGTTCTCGTAACCGGCGGCACGGGCAAGACGGGTCAGCAGGTTGCCCGCCAGCTCGCGCTGCGCGGGATCGAAGCGCGGGTCGCCACGCGCGACCCATCGTCAGCGAACCAGGTCCGGTTCGATTGGAGTGACGCCACGACACACGGTCCTGCGCTTGAGGGCGTTGGCGCGGTCTACCTCGTTGCGCCGACCGATCAGACACAACAGCTGTCCGTTATGCACCCGTTCCTCAAGCGGGCGGTCTTGCAGGTCCCTGGACGGCTGGTCCTGCTGAGCGCCTCTTCGCTCGAGGCAGGTGGGCCGATGATGGGCGAGGTTCATGCCTGGCTGCGCGCCCATGCGCCTCTCTGCACGGTCCTGCGCCCAAGCTGGTTCATGCAGAACTTCACGACCCAGCATTTGCATTCGATTCTCGATGAGGGGTGCGTGTACTCCGCGACGGGGGACGGACGCGTGCCGTTCATCGATGCCGCCGATATCGCCGCTGTTGCCGTGGAGGCCCTGACCAGTTCCGCGCTTCCCTCCGGTGAGCATGTGTTGACAGGTCCGGAAGCCCTTACCTACGCCGAAGTGGCAGATGCGATCAGCGCAAGAATCGGCAGACCTGTCCGTCATTGCCGTCTGACGGTGGACGCGTTGGCGGACCGGTACGCCGGATTTGGAATTCCCCGAGCCTATGCCCGCACGCTGGCCGGCATGGATGCGGCTATCGCGCAAGGGTCCGAGGACCGGGTCACTCTGGAGGTGGAGCGGATTACGGGGCGGCCAGCGAACACTCTTGCAAGCTTTCTTGAGGGGCAAAGCGCTTTGACCTGAAAAAGCCCTGGGACGGGCGCGGCTGTTGACCGCGCAAGCGACGGCACGGGTCCCGTTTTGCTGACCCGTGCTGCCCGTCTCCCGCAAAGGGCGCAACCAGCAGTGCCCCACATGCGGATTGCGGTTCAGCGCAAACCCAACACGCCTGGGGTATTGCGGCGATACGCATCGCCGACAGCAGCCCATATCCTGCAAACGCAACAAGCGGAGATGACTCAGTGCAATGGGAATACAAACTTGTCACCGAAACCCTGAATGACGATCAACTGAATGCATTCGGTGCGGATGGTTGGGAACTTGTCATGGTCGTTTCGCCTGCCCATTATGTCTTTCATTATTTCTTCAAGCGCGAACTGAGGGACTGAGATGGTTCCGGGCCTTACTCCCGCGCCACGGGATGGAGCGTGCCCGGTTCAGCTTACCCGGGTCAGCGCCGCGCTCACATCGTCGATGAAGGTGCGGACCCGGGGGTCGACGAGGCGTCTGCTGGGGTAGAGACACAGGATACGCACGGTTTGGACGCCGAGCTCGGGGAACAGCCGGACAAGATGCCCGGTCGAAAGATCGTCTTCGACAAGGAAGGCCGGAAGCAACGCGATCCCGAGGCCTGAAAGGGCAGCCGTGCGGATTGCTTCGGCGCTGTTCATCCGCAACCGACCGTAGGCCAGCAATTTGTCGCCGTGTTCGCCGTCCGGCTGACCAAACCATTCCTGCGTGCGTGTGCGGGATCGAAACAGGATGCAATCGTGCTCGCTCAGCGCTTCCACGTGTGGAGGATGGCCCCGGCGTTCGAGATAGGATGGCGCGGCACAGATCCACACCGGATATTCGCCAACGACCCGCGCAACCAGACCGTCCGGCGCGCTTTCTCCTCCAATCCGAATGGCAAGATCGAAGCCTTCTTCCACGAGATCGACGGGACGGTCGGAAAAATCGATGTCGATGCGGACATCGGGCCAGCGTTCAAGATATTCGCTGACCAGCGGCATGATCACCCGCCGCCCGAAGGCGTCCGGAACGCTCAGGCGGAGCAGTCCCCTCGGCTTGCCGTCCGGAACCGCGATGCTCGCTTCAGCCTCTTCAATGGCTTCGAGGATGGCCCTGCCGCTCTCGCGGAAGCGCTCGCCTTCCGATGTGAGGCTTACAGCGCGGGAGTTGCGGTGCAGCAGTCTGACCCCGAGCCGGGCCTCGAGACGGGCGACAGCCTTGCTGGCAGCCGACCCGGTGAGGCCCATCGTCCGGCCGCCACGGGCGAAGCTTCCCGCATCAGCCACCGCCATGAAGATGACGATCTCGTTGAGGCTGCGTGCGGTCACAATCCGCGTTCCGCGTTACTGGTATCGGTCATAACATCCCATCCTTCACCCTGTCGTGATCCTGCCGCCCCGGCTGTGATGTGTCTACTTATGCGGGACTCAAAAGCAGGGGAATCCGTGCCGATCGTTCATGGTTGGGCGGACATCCGTTCACGGCGCGAGCGGCTATTCGGGGCGGGTGACATGGCAGGGGCCATGTCGCCTCACGAGGAGCAAATCGACATGACCAGACCGCTTGTACGCCTCAATCCGCCGACGCTTTGGGACTCGACCGGCAACCATCATTCGCAGGGGACAGTGATCGAGACCGGACGGCTGGCCATCTTCTCGGGTCAGATCGCCGCTCAAAAAGACACGGATCACGTGCCCGCTTCGCTGAGAGAACAGACCGATATCGTTTGCCGGAATCTCAGGCTGTGCCTTGAGAGCATTGGGGCGTCGCCTTGCGACATCGTCAGCCTGCGCGCCTATATTGTCGACTGGACACCGGACAAGGCTGCAGAGGTGTTTGAGCCGCTGGTTGCCTTTCTCGGCGATACGATGCCGGCGATGACCGGCATCGGTGTGAACGCCCTGTTCTCACCCGAACTCAGGATCGAGATCGAAATGGTTGCCCGAGTTCCTGATCAGGGCTGAACGGGCCAGCCTCGGCCAGGCAATGACTGCGACTGCCGGTTGCAGGCCATGCGTAGGACTGGTTGCAGCTGTGTCGCCCGACCGCTCTTTGACAACGCGGAATGCCGCCGCGGAGTGCGGGTCCCGCTCTGGATAAATGTTGCCGGAAAGCCTTCGAAGAATTTGCCGAAGAGAGGCGATAGGCGAGGGTGGGTCCGCGCCGTTGGCAAGCCGGGAAAATCAGGGCGACTCGCCGAACCCAGTTGCAGCACCACGCGGTCTGTATCGTAGTTGGTCACCGGCCAGGCGGGCCCTCGGCAAGGCAGCTATGGGAAGCATTCCGTCCGCCAGCTACCTTGTTGCTCACACCAGAGCCGTTTCACCTTCCCTGAGTGTCAGCACTTCAACCCCTTCTGCGGTCACGGCCACGGTGTGTTCAAACTGGGCGGACAGGCGTCCGTCCCGCGTTCTGACGGTCCAGCCATCGCTGTCGATGACCACCTGCCGCCGCCCGGCATTGATCATCGGCTCTATTGTGAACACCATGCCTTCGCGCAGCCTGAGCCCGCTGTCGGGGCGGCCGAAATTGAGCACCTGTGGTTCCTCGTGCATCTCGCGGCCGATTCCGTGCCCGCAATAATCCCTGACAACCGAGCACCTGTTTCGTTTCGCATGTCTTTCGATCGCAAAGCCAATGTCGCCAAGGCTGGCGCCGGGGCGCACCTGGCGGATGCCCGCCCATATGGCCTCATTGGCTATGCGGACGAGCCGTCTGGCTGCCCCCGAGGCGTTTCCGACGACCCAAGTCTTGCTTGAATCGGCAATATAGCCGTTCTTTTCCAGCGTTATGTCGAGGTTGATAATGTCGCCGTCACGTATGATCTCATTCGCATCGGGCACGCCATGACAGACGACATCGTTGAGCGAGCAGTTCAGCACGAATGCAAAACCGTATTGGCCCTTGCTTGCCGGGCGCGAGGCGAGGTCGACAGTGATATATCGCTCGACCAGATCATTGACTTCGAGTGTCGACATGCCGGTCAGATCGAGACCGTCGAGCATCTCGAACACTGACGCCAGCAGGCGCCCTGATATCCGCATCAGAGCAAGTTCGTCGGGTGTCTTGACCATGTCAGTCTGCCGCGCGCTCGTCGGATTCGGGCACCTGAACGCTCGCCAGCTCACGGCTGATGATATCATTGAAGGAAAGTGCTGGATTGGCTTCGGCGAGCCTGCCGATCTTCATCCAGAATTCGGCTTGCGCGTTGATCGACCGGCACATCACGGCGCTGGCCCGCCGCACCTCTTCGTGCAGTGCGTCATCGATTTTCACTATACCCAAGGCTGTCTCCATCTATATACGAATCATATACGGTTTGTATGCTGTCGGGTCAATCGGGTTTGGCGCCGATCGCGGTCGCTCGTTTCGGTTCCGGAACATTTTCCTGTGCCGGAACGCTGGTGAACCATTTTCCTGCACCGGATAAAGCGGGCTCATGCGTCATTCAGGCTCTGGCCAGATCGGGCGCTCCAGATGGCCGCGCATGACGGCGAGGCCACTGCGCCGATCGGAGCCAACGCTGGTCAGCGCGCGGCAAGGTCCGCTCGATCGCATGACCCGAACTGATGGTTGAACGCAACTCATCGAGCGCATTTGCCGCTCGTTGACGCAATGGGAAACGCTGTGAGAATCTTGCTGATCGAGGACGAGCCGCGACTTGCCGAATCCGTATGCGCGGTCCTCACAAAGGAGCGATTTGTCGTCGATCATGTCGATCGGCTGGCGACCGCCAAAGAGGCCTGTCTGATGGCCGGATTTGATCTGGCCCTGCTGGACAGAAAACTGCCGGATGGTGAGGGGTTGTCGCTCGTCCCTGCCTTGCGAGCCCGCAATCCCGGCATCCGCATCATCGTTCTGAGCGCGTGCGGCGAGATTGCTGACCGTGTGGCCGGGCTTGACGAGGGCGCCGACGACTATCTGGTCAAGCCGTTCGCGATGGACGAGATGCTTGCGCGCATCCGCGCGGTTCGCCGACGCCCGGCAGAGCTGGAGGGTGCCGAGATTCGGGCGGGGTCCGTGGTCTTCGATCTCGCGAACGAGGAGGTCGAGGTAAACGGGGGGCGGCTTGACCTTCCCCGCCGCGAACTGCGCGTCCTTGCCGCACTGATGAAACGGCGCGGCAGGACTGTCCTGCGCGAAACGCTCGAGCAGGCCGTGTTCGGGTTTGATGACGAGGTCCAGTCCAATACGCTGGACTCGCATATCTCGCGACTGCGGAAGAAACTGACGAAATCGGGAGCGGACGTCGAGATTCACGCGATCAGGGGTGTCGGCTATCTGCTCCGGGAGGCCGCATGACACGGCCTTCATCCCTCAGGCGCCCCCTGATCATTTATCCCCTCGCCGTCAACTTCGCGATCCTCGCCATTTCTTTTGCCATCATCATCGCGATAGCGATCCGCTTCGACAGCGGCGGCCCCTATACGGGCGAGCAGATCATCCCGGTCATAGCCAGCGCGATCGAGCGCGATGAAAACGGGCAGCTTTCGGTCGCAATGACCCCTGACCTTGCCCGTCTGCGCGACGAAACGCCGCAATTGTGGTTCCTGGCCGAGGACGATACCGGTCGCAGCGTGAGCTTCGGACCTGTTCCGCAGCATTATGGTTCCCTCGTCGGACGACTGAGCGATCTGTCCTTCGCCCAGTTGCGCGATCGAAACCCGCCCTACAAACTTGCTGCCGTAGTCAGAAGGCAGAAGACCGATATCGGAGTGCTCACGATCCTCGGGCACGGTGCTCTTTCAGATCTGAACCTGACAGTGATCCTCGCTTCGAATGTCATCGTCCTGCCGATTTTCGTGGTTCTGGCGCTGACCTCGCTGCTGGTGACGCCATGGATCGTGCGGCGGTCGCTTGCAGGTGTTCATCGCATCGCCCGTGAGGCGGAGGCGATTGATGCGCATGCGCGCGGGCGCTTTCTGAGCGAAGATCAGGCCCCTCGTGAAGTTGCGCCATTGGTCAGTGCATTCAACGCGGCCTTGCGACGGCTCGACGAGGATCACGAGCGCCAGCGGCGGTTTTTGGGCCTGGCAGCGCATGAACTGCGCACCCCGGTCGCCGTGTTGCGCAGCAAGGTGGAAAGTTCCGAGAACGCCGAGACGCGTTCGCTCGCGGGCGATATCCACCGCCTCGCGACTCTTGCGGAGCAATTGCTGGACCTTCAGCGCATGGAAAATGACGAGCGTCACGATCCTGTCGATATCGCAGCCCTCGTACGCAACACCGTCGCGGACCTCGCTCCGCTCATGATCGCGAGAGGCAAGACCGTCGCGGTGGAGGTCGCCGCAGACAGACCAGTACTGGGAGATCGTGCGGCAATCGAGCGTGTGGTGATGAACCTCGTTCAGAACGCAGCGCAGCATGGCGGACAGCATATCATCGTTCGTGTGACCGACGCCGGGTTCGAAGTCGAGGATGACGGCCCCGGGATACCGCCGGACGAGCGCGAACGCATCTTCGAGCCGTTCTACCGGCTGCGGCCGTCTGCTACCGGCAGCGGGCTGGGTCTCAGTCTCGTGAAAGAGGTGATCGCCCGCCATGACGGCCGGGTGGACATCCTCGATGCGCCGGGAGGCGGCGCTATCGTCAGGGTTGAACTGCGGAGCGGATACCCAGCGCAAGATACGCCCGAGGCGAAAGGCAGGGCCTAAGCTTTGTCTTGTTGGAAATGGCCAGCAGCCTGGCTGAAGTCAGGTAAGCGCGAAACCCGCGCCGTGCGGCCGGTTGCAGATCATTTGGAGCAGGACCCCAACTGCCGTGCATCGCCGCGAGATGAACCGCCTGCGAGACGTCGACGGTACCAGCTAAATGTGGTGCGCACCGGCGGACCGTGAGGAAACGACCGGAGGGAACGGATCAAACCGCCCCCTCCGGCTTTGCACCAGTGCGCGCTTGCAGCGAGTTCACTGGCCCTGGCTGCCACATCAGCCCAGATGTCTGGCCTTAGCGGCGGCGACATTCGCGGTGGCTCGGGTCACGTTCGCAGCGCCAGGCACGGTCGCGCTCCGCCTGCTCCCGATCGAAGCGGGGGCATTCCCGCCGGCTCGGGTCGCGGTCGCAGCGCTGGGCTCGCGCCCGGTCGGAAATGATCTGGGCGTTGAGAGCCGTCTCGCTGGCAAGGTTGGCTCTCGCGGCGCTCCTCAGATCACCGCCATTGGCGTTGCAGGCAGCGAGAGAGGCGCCCAGCAAGGCGGCCAGACCCAGGCTAAGGGCAGGTCGCAGGATATTCTCGTACAGATAGGGGGGCATCATTGATCCTTTCAATTGGCGCATCCTTGTCGCGGCGGTCGGACGACAGTCGCGAGATGCGGTTCGGGCTCAACTGAGAGGCGCAGATTGCGTGAACATTGCGTAGTGCAGGTTTTGCGATGACATGGGGGAAGGCGGGTCGGGTGGTCGTTCTGGGGCGCAGATCGGGTCGATCAGCTAAGATGGGCAGCGAGCCGGTCGGCCACATGGCGCAGCGCCGGATCGCTCTCGCGGCGCCGGTGCCATGCCAGCGAAAGGCTGATGTTCGGAATAGGAACTGGTGGCCTGAAAACGGAGAGACCCGGTGTGCGGCTCACCAGTTTCTCCGGCGCCATGGCGATCATCGGCGTGCACCGCAGGAGCGGTATGACCATGCCAAAGGTCGGAACCACCACGCCGATGCGCCGCCTGAGCCCGCGCGCCGCAAGTTCGCTGTCAAGCGATGTGCGCGCATCGCCCCGGCCCGAAACGACGATGTGAGGAAACGACACCCATTTCTCGAGCGTGAAGCCGTGCGCGGCAGGATGATCGTCGCGCATGGCGACCACATAGGCCTCTTCCGTCACAGGCGCGCAGATGAGATCGTCGTCGTCGGTCTCGAACACCGAGACGGCAATATCGGTCGTGCCGTCTTTCAGCGCACGTCTGGCGTGCTCCGCCCCCGTCCACGGTTGCAGGACGATGTCGATGCCGGGGGCCGACCGGGCGAGATCGGCGAGCAGGGGCTCAAGGACAAGCAATGCGGAGAGATCGGCCATCGTCAGCCTGAGTGTGGCCTTGAGCTCGTCAATCGGCACCACCGGTGGGGCAATGAGCCTTGTCGCTGCCGCCAGCAGTTCCTTGATCGGCTGCCTCAGACTGTCGGCTTTCGGTGTGGGGCGCATCGTTCCACGGCTTCGCTCAAGAAGCTCGTCGCGGAAAAGGTGGCGGCATCGCTGGAGCGCTGCAGACATTGCCGGCTGAGAGAGGCCAACGCGCTCGGCCGCGCGCCCGACGTGCTGTTCCTCGAGCAGGACATCAAGCACGACGAGCAGGTTCAAATCTATCGACCGCAAATTCATGCGCTCGATAATAGGATAAAAGCAATATCGATTGGAAGGATCGATTGCGGATTGCCAAAAGCAGCCATGATGTGCCGTTGCCTTCTTGCAGCGCAAACAGACGCAAGGCGAGTTTCGAGCAATGCATGAAGACAATGAGCAGACAGTCACACAGATCCTGCTCTTTCATCCGGATATTGCGCGATCAAAGGCCAATGCAGCGCTGGCACGAGCGGCGGCTGGTATGAATCATGTCGAGATTGCCGACATGGCCGCGCTCTACCCGGCAGGGATCGAGATGGAGCGCGACAGCGAGCGAGAAGCAGCCAGGCTCGTGCGCGCCGACCGCATCGTGCTTCAGTTTCCGATGCAATGGTATTCGACCCCCGCTTTGATGAAACAGTGGCAGGACGTCGTTTTGACCCGGATGGCGTACATCAACGGGGACACGGAAGGCGCAGGTCTTGCCGGCAAACCTCTCATGGTCGCTGCGACAATGGGGGCGGAGGAGTCCACATACAGGCCGGAAGGACGCAACCGCTTTGCCGTCGCCGCGCTGCTTGCGCCTTTGCAGGCCTCGGCGAACCGCTTTGCAATGGACTGGCGAGATCCCTTTCTTGTCTATGGCGCAGATGCGTTGCCCGCCGATGATCTTGCCGAAGCCGGTGATGCCTATACCCGTGCCTTGTCACGGTTCGCGGCACCGGCGCGCGCTGCCCGGCCATCCGGGTTCGTCGCTGACAGCCGTCAGGACGGCCGCGCAGCCTGAGCGATCTGTACCGGCCAGGCGAAGACCCTGAGCACGCTTGGGCAATAGGATAATATGCAATGAACAATCTGATCGGCCTTGCCCGGCTCATTCCGACACCGGAGCCGACCCTGGCCGCTTCCTTCAGCCCGGTAACGTTAGCGATGCCCGGGCGCCCGCAACCGTTGCAGCTGCGCGTCACGGCGCCTGTCCGGGGCGGCGCGCTGCCGATCGTGCTGCTGTCACATGGTCACGGCCCCTCGCTCTTTATCCCTTCAAAAGACGGCTATGGTCCGATTGCGAACTTTCTTGCCGAGCGCGGTTTCGTGGTGATCCAGCCCACCCATGCCAACAGCAAGGTTGGCGGGCTGCCTCGAGACATGTCCGGCGCCCCTTTGTTCTGGCGCGAGCGTACCGAGGAAATGACCGCCATTCTGGATGGACTGGGCGCCATTGAAACGGCCTTGCCCCTTTTGAAGGGGCGGCTGGATCACGAACGGATCGGCGCCGTCGGCCATTCGCTCGGCGGCCATACGGTTGCTTTGCTTCTCGGCATGCGGGTCACGATCGAAGGAGCCGAGATCGATCTGCGCGAGCCCCGGATCAAAGCCGGAGTGCTGCTTGCAGCGCCCGGTGCAGGCGGCGACAATCTCAGCGAGAACGGCAAGAGTTACGGCCCGGCCTTTTCTCCCGACTTTGCACATCTGACCACCCGCACACTTGTCGTCTTCGGCGATGGGGACGTCAGCCCTCACTTGACCGTCCGCGGTGCCGACTGGCACGCCGACCCTTATTATCTGGGTCCGGGAGCCGATGCGCTGCTGACGATCGCCGGCGGCAGGCATGGCCTCGGCGGTATCGCCGGCTATGATGCGAAGGAGACCGACGATGAAGATCCCGATCGGCTCGAGCTCACCTGCCGCATGGTCTGGGCGTATCTGCGTTCGGCCCTGATGGAAGGCGACCAAGCCTGGGACGATGCCTGTGCTGCCCTTGCTGGGCCAGCGGGCGCCTTGGGCCGGCTTGATCGAAAGGCGCGGGGGGCAGTTTCTGGCCGAGAAGTTCTCAGCTGAGCCCGCTGATATCGGCACGCGGCGGAGCGCCGAACAGCCGGCGGTACTCTCGGCTGAACTGCGATGGGCTGTCATAACCCACCGCAAATCCGGCAGAGCCAGCGTTTATCCCCTCGGCAATCATCATCTGGCGCGCAGCCTGTAATCTCAACTGCTTTTGAAACTGAAGTGGTGTCAGACCGGTGATTCTCTTGAAGTGATGGTGCAGCGAGGAGATGCTCATCCGCGCCGCACCGGCAACGTCACGGATGCGAAGCTGCTCGTGCGAATGGTGACGGATCCAGCCAATAGCGCGGCTCACCTGTCCCAGATGGCAGTCGCCCGAGGCGGCATGGCGAAGCATGGCGCCCTGAGGTCCATATAGGAGATGGTAGAGGATCTCGCGTTGCACCAGCGGAGCGAGAATCGGGATCGAATGAGGCCGGTCAAGCAGGCGCAGCAAGCGGGTCGCGGCATCGAGAAGTTCGGGGCCGATGGGGTGAACCGCCAGCGGCGGTGGATCACCCGGCGGTAGCGCGTTGCCATCGGCCGTGATCACCTCGGCAAGCACAGTCTGGTCGATATCGATCTTGCAACACAGGTACGGATGATCGGGCGTGGCAGCGGTGACCTGGCCGATGAGCGCAAGATCCACGCAAGCCACGAGGCAATGCGCGTCATCGTAGTGCAGCATGTGCGCGCCAAGCGACACGGTCTTGGCGCCTTGGGCGATAATACAAAGCGAAGGCTCGTAGACTGTCGGCATCGGCATGCCCCGATCATCCGCCCGGATCAGCGACAGCCCCGGCACAAGTGTCTCGAACACCCCCTCCTGCGGCGTTTTTTGGGCAATGATCCGAGCGAGGTCCTGAGGATCTGACATGGATATCTTTTTGCTGATCCTGGATCCGGGCGCAAGCAAAACCACGGAAGGTCTGGAGAATCGTGCAAGCAATTCGGATGATCGGGCTAACGCCGCAGGGTCGGTTCTGGCACCCTGATCGCACCGGACAAAAGGAACGAAACATGGCTCAGCTACACGACAGGACCATCCTCATCACAGGCGCATCAAGCGGAATTGGCGAAGCCACGGCCCGCGAACTTGCACAAGCCGGCGCCAATCTGTTTCTTGGCGCGCGGCGCACCGACCGGCTTGCTGCGCTGTCAGGGGAGCTCGGTGACCGAACCGGGTGGTGCGCCCTCGACGTCACCGATGCGACCAGCTTCGATGGCTTCGTCGATGCAGCCGAGGAGCGGTTCGGCCGTATCGATGCGCTGGTAAACAACGCCGGCGTGATGCTGCTGTCGCCTCTGGCATCGCTCAAGCGTGACGAATGGAAGCGCATGATCGACGTCAACATCCATGGCGTGCTCAATGGCATCGCGTCGGTGATGCCGCGTTTCATGGCGCAACGCGACGGACATGTCGTCAATGTCGCCTCGATCGGGGCACATATGGTTCTACCCACAGCAGCAGTCTATTGCGGCACCAAGCACGCCGTGCGGGCAATCACCGAAGGCCTGCGGCTCGAACATGACGACATCCGGGCCACGCTGATCTCGCCTGGCGTGGTCGCCACCGAACTGGGCCATGATATCAGCGACCCCGCGCTGGCTGCCGATCTGATCGAATGGCGCAAGAAGTCGCTGACCCCAGATGCTATCGCCCGCGCGGTGCGGTATGCCCTCGAACAACCGGCAGGCGTCGACATCAACGAAATCATCGTGCGCCCGACGGCAGCCGGCATGTGAAGTGTATCGGATCGGGTCCACAACGCCCCGAGAACCGCTGCGCCAAGATCGGAGGTGAGCGCCGAGGAATAGGGGTTCCGCGACGTTCCACGCGCCGCCGGCTCGCGCTGTGGCCCGGTGCTGTTCATACAAATCGCGCTGGCGACATCTCTGTTCAACCCAAGCAGTCTCTTTGGATGTCGGCGCCACCGAAAACGATCTGATTGCGCGCTTGCGGCTGGAAGAGGCTGTAGAGGAAAGCTTGATCGCCTGCGCTGACAGCATCAAGGGCCGCACGGTGCGCTGCAGGAAGATCAAGCGCAAGAGCCTCGACGTTGTCGGTAACCTGCTCGGGACTGCTTACGCCCATCAAGGTCGATGCGACCCCCGGCGTGCCGACCACCCAGGACAGTGCGACACGCGCGGGCGTCTGGTCCATCTTTGCAGCGACGTCTCGCACCACGTCGACGATTTTCCAGTTTCGCTCGGTAAACAGCGTGTCGCCAAAGGGATTGTCGCCGTCGAGGCGCTTGTCGGATTGCGATCGTACGGTGGCTTCTGCGGCGCTTGTGTTGGGCACGCCACCCTCACGTTTCGGCGCTGCTTCGACAACCTTGCGATCGTATTTGCCAGTCAGCAGTCCATAGGCCAGCGGGCTCCATGGCACCAGACCCATGCCTGCGGCACGCGCGAGCGGAAGGTGCTCGCTCTCCGCGCCGCGCTCGACCAGCGAATAGAAATATTGCAATCCGATCGGTCCGGCCGCCCCGAGCATTTTGGCCAGGGTCGCGACCTGGGCGACATACCAGGCCGGGCTGTTTGAAATCCCCCAATAGCGGATCTTGCCGGATGCCACGAGCGCGGCCATCGTCCGCAGCAATTCGTCAGCCGGGGTCAACCCGTCCCAGATGTGTACCCAGTAAAGATCGATGAAGTCGGTCCTCAGGCGTCGCAGCGAAGCATCGACCGAAGCCAGGATATGGCGCGCACCATTGCCTCCCGCATGATAGCCGCGGCCTGTCGCAAAACCCGATTTGGTCGCGATCACCGTCCGATCGCGCAGCGACCGCTCGGCGACAAAGGCGCCGACCATCTCTTCGGACCGGCCACCGGAATAGATATCTGCCGTATCGATGAAATTGCCGCCAAGTTCGGTGTAGCTGTCCATGACGGCGCGGCTGCCCGCTTCGTCCATGCCCCAGCGTGGCGTGCCGAATGTCATGGTGCCGAGCGCCAGCGGACTGACGAGCAGGCCCGAATGGCCGAGCGGACGGTAAGTATCGAGGTCCATCGTTTTGAAATCCTTGCAGTGGTGTTGCGTCGTAGATGGACTAGATAACGCTCCAGGATTAGACACAGATTGGCGCATGGGTCGCTGAAGGATTTTCAGCAATGGATCGGGATCGTTGGTCAGGCCTGGCGATATTTGCCGAGATCGTCGATGCCGGGAGTTTTGCGCGTGCCGCAGAGCGCCTGGGGGTGTCGGCGTCGGCGTTGAGCCATGCGATGCGATCGCTCGAGGCCAAGCTGGGTGTCCGTCTGCTCGATCGCACGACACGATCGCTGGCGCCGACGTCAGCGGGCGAGGCGCTTCTGGCGAGCCTGAGACCCGCGATCGCGTCGGTCAATCGGGCGCTCGACGACCTCGACAATGCACGCGATACGCCGGCGGGGCGTATCCGGGTCAGCGCTCACCGGGTCGCTGCGGTCTACGCCATCCTGCCTCGGCTGACGGATTTCGCGCGCGATTTTCCCGATATCGTGGTCGAGCTGGTCGTCGATGATGGCTTCGTCGACATCGTTGCCGAGCGTTTCGATTGCGGCGTACGGCACGCACAGTCGCTGCAGGGCGACATGATCTCGGTGCGGATCGGCGATCCGGTGCCATTGGTCTTTGTTGCCGCACCCGCGTATCTCGAGCGGCGCGCCGCGCCAAGCGCACCTGAGGATCTCGATGATCATCGGTGCCTCTGCTATCGCTACACATCGTCCGGGGTGGTTCACCGCTGGGGTTTTGAACGCGATGGCCGGTCGTTCGAGCGCACCATCCGCGGCGACTTTACCACCAATGATATCGATGTCCTGCGCGACGCTGCGGTCTCTGGGCTCGGTATAGCCTGCCTGCCGCTGCCGCATGCCGCGGATCAATTGGCAGCCGGCATCTTTGTCGAAGTGCTGGCCGGCTGGGCACCGACGTTGCCGCCAAACCACTTGTACTATCCGAGCCGACGGCAGGCCACTGCCGCATTCAGGGTATTCGTCGAAGCCATGCGTGCCAGACCTGTCGCCTGATGAAATCCGGCTGCGTTGCGTGGAATTTGTGAAGTGGTGAACTGACCGAGACTTGGGTCAATTCGGCAGATGGGCGTGGGTCGGGGCGAAGGCTTTCATCTCACACGTCGCCAGCGCTTGCTGCACAGCATCTCTGCAGGACACGAATGGGCGCTGCTTGGTCATCGATACACGCCCAGCCCGCGCGCAAGGGTGTGTTCGGCGCATCACCACGGCAAAGTTGCAGTTGGTTGTGTGCCTCCACAGCTCGCCTATCGCTCGTTGAAATACCCGCTGTCTCGCAGATCTTCCAGAAGCCCCTTTTCGCGCGGCTGCCACCCGACCGTCCGTTGCGTAAACGCGCTTGATGTCGGGTTGTCGATTGCGACGAACATTGCCAGCCAGTCGAAATGCGCCTTCGCTTGGTCCATGCGCAGGCTGCGCACAGGTACACCCAAGCCTTCGCCGATTGCGGCCGCGATGTCGCGCATCGGGATTCCGGGCTCGGCCACGCCGTGGAGCGCTCCCGCCGGGGCTTTTTCGAGGGCGAGGCGATACAGGCGCGCGGCATCGCGGCGATGCACTGCCGGCCAGCAATTGGCGCCGTCACCAATATAGGCCGACACACCCGTCCGCCGCGCCACCTCGATCAGCGCGGGGACGAAGCCATGATCACCCTTTGCGTGGACGGAAGGCGGCAAGCGCAGCGCGACCCCTCTAACGCCTCGCGACGACGTTTCTGCAAGAGCATGTTCGGAAGGAGCGCGCACGCCCGAAGGACTGTCGCCCCGCGCCGCCTGGTCTTCGAGGGCAAGCTGTCGCGGCATGACGATCGTGGTGGCAGAGGTGATGATCAGCGGCTTGCCCGTTCCCGCGAGGGCCTGCCCCATCGCCTCGATCGCGCGAAGATCGGCCTCGCCCGCTTCGAGATACTTGGAAAAGTCGTGGCCGAAAGCGGTGTGGATGACGCCGTTACTCGCCCGCGCGCCCGCAACCAGGCTGTCCGTATCGTCGAGATCGCCAAGCTGCACGCTCACGCCTGACCGCTCAAGCAGCCTGGCCTTCTGCTCGTTGCGCGCCAACCCAAGGATATCGTGCCCTGCGGCCAACAGTTCCTCAATGATGGCCTCGCCGATGAACCCGGTAGCGCCTGTCAAAAATACCCGCATGTCATTCTCCTGCATGGTGCAGGCGAGCATTTAGGCGACGATCGCAGCGCTAAAAGCCGAGAGGTTTTAGGTCTATAATCGGTAGCAGGACCGTGCGTTGCAGCGAAGACCGCGCAAACTTCAGCCGACCATCAACGCCTTGATCCTATCGGTGTCGTCTGAGGTCGCGGGCGTGAACACGACCAGCCCGAGATCGGGATGCCCGTCGACGGCAAAAGACGAATACTGGAACGTCAGGACCCCCGCTTTGGCATGGGTGATGATCTTCGTTCCTGCGCCATGCGGAGCGACTTCGTTATCCGACCACATCGCGGCAAAGTCCGGGCTCACCCGGGACAATTCCTCGATCAGCGCCTTCGCTGCTTCGCTGAGGCCAATCTTGGCCGTCTCGAACCGGAATGCCGCGACCGCGAACCGAGCATGGTGTTCCCAATCCACCATGGTCGCCCTGGTTGCTAAGTCGGCAAACAGCAGGCGCAGAAGGTTTCGCCTGTCCGGCGACAGCGCACCATAGTCGGTCAGTGCAACCGTCGCCGCACGGTTCCAGGCGAGAATGTCCCAAGCCGATGTCTTCACGTACGCCGGAATGAATTCGAGCGCATCGAGCAGCCGGACAAGCGCGGGGGGCAGGGCGTCCGCAGTTTCATGACCGGCCGCCTTGGAGCGTGGTTGGGCCAGACGGAAGAGATGCTCGCGCTCTGCCTCGGTCAGGACCAGTGCGCTGGACAGCCGTTCCAGCACCTCGATCGACGGCGCACCGCCGCGGCCTTGCTCCAGAAAAGTGTACCACTTGGGGCTGATGTTGGCTCGTGCGGCGACCTCCTCGCGGCGCAGACCCGGGGTCCGACGACGGGCGGGTGGCAGGCCGCACGCTCCCGGATCAAGGCTCGATCGGCGGGCCCGCAGGAACAGACCCAGCAAGTTTTCAGACGAGGTGCTCATCACGTCGCTTTAGCCGCCTTTGTCCCGGCTCGCCATGCCCCGGGCCTCAAACCTCGGTGGGCGGCGCCGAAGGGCCGGGAATGTCCCGTTCTGCCAGCCGGACCTCTTTCCCGCTCGAGAACCGATCGCATCGCCCCTATCTGCTCACGCTGAGCAACTGCACCTGGGTCGGTCGAGGGCCAGCATTTCCCGGTCAGGCCACTGAAGTGCCCAACGGCGGTGTAGAGAATTTTCGCGGCGGCTTCTGTCAAAAAAGTGGCCGTGCTGCGAACCTAGAGTGGATTGATCACCGGATCAGCGCGCAGCCTGCTGGCGGCAAAATCGATAAAGGCGCGAACCTTCGCCGAGGCCCGCCTGCCTTCGAGGTGGACCAGATGGACGGGCAAAGGCGCGCGTTCGAAGCTTTCCAGCACCAGCCTTATGCGGCCTGCGGCAATCGATGGGCCGACCTGATAGGACAGCAGCCTGCTGATTCCCCAACCGCTCTCGACCGCCTCGACAACCGCGGCGTTGGAGTTGCACACCAGCGCCGGGTTGATGCGCACCGCAAGGCCGTCGTCCTTGCCGAACCGCCATTCCTGACTGCCGAGCGAACTGGTCGCGACGATCAGACGATGACCGGCAAGGTCACCGGGATGCTGGGGGACGCCATGGCGCTTGAGATAGTCGGGCGACGCACACATCACCGATCGCACCGAACCGACCCGGATGGCGGCCATGCTGGAATCGCCAAGATGGCTGATGCGCAGCGCCACATCCATGCCCTCTTCCAGCAGGTTGGTCACCCTGTCCAGCAGCAGAAGCCGTCCGGTCACATCAGGATGCTGGTCGAGGAAATCGAGCAGGATCGGCGCGATGTACAATCGGCCGAACATCACCGGGGCAGTGATGGTGAGCAACCCCCGCGGCGAGGCGTGCAGCCCCTGCGCCGCAGCCTCGGCATCGTCCAGTTCCTGCAGAAGCCGCTCTACATCGACCAGATAGCGATGCCCCGCTTCGGTCAGCGAGACATTGCGCGTGGTCCGGCTGAACAGCCTAGTCCCAATGCGGTCCTCCAACGCCGCAATCGCCCGGGTCACCGCAGGTGGGCTCATCGCCAGCTGCCGTGCGGCCGCCGCGAAGCCGCCATGGCGCGCGACGGCGGCGAACACCTGCATGGCATTCAATCGATCCATGGTCGTTGGATAACATTGTTTCGCCAGATGGAACAGTTTCTTTCATTCGGCGGTCATTCTTTCAACCACGCGATTGGCGTATCTCCTGAACATCCGGTTCGACCGGTCCCCAACCGAAGGAATTCCAGATGAAACTCTATACCCACCCGCTCTCCGGCCATGCGCACCGCGCCAGCCTTTTCCTTTCGCTGATCGGTGCGGACGTCGAGGATATCGTGGTCGATCTCGCTGCAGGCGAGCACAAGACGCCCGAATTTCTCAAGCTCAATCGCTTCGGGCAGCTGCCGGTGCTGGTCGATGGCGACACCGTGGTCGCGGATTCCAACGCGATCCTCGTCTATGCCGCGCGCAAGTTCGGCCGCACCGACTGGCTGCCCTATACCGCCGAGGGCGCAGCCGCCGTGCAGCGCTGGCTTTCGGTTGCCGCCGGGCAGATCGCCTTCGGCCCGGCGGCCGCCCGCCTGATCACCGTGTTCGGGGCGAAGTTCAACGCCGAGGACGTCATTGCCCGCGCCCATGCGGTGCTGGGCCAGATCGATGCCGAACTCAAGGGGCGCAACTGGATCATTGGCGCCGCACAGCCGACGATCGCCGATATCGCGCTGTACAGCTACATCGTCAACGCGCCCGAGGGCAATGTCGACCTCGCCGGCTATCCGCAGGTCCTCGCCTGGTTGCGCCGCATCGAGGCGCTCGAAGGCTTCGTTCCGTTCCAGCAGACCGTCGCGGGGCTGCGCATCGCCGCCTGACCGTCCCGCCGGGCTGGCAGCGCCCCCCCAAACACGCTGCCAGCCGGCCTTTCCCGCATCGCCAGAGGAGTTCGCCATGACACCCACCGATCCCAAAGCACCCTGGCATGCAGGCGAGGTGGCAATGCAGCAGACCGTCGGCGCCGCCGAGCGGATGGCCATGATCGGGGGAAAGATCGTGCGTGACTTCATGCCCGATCAGCACCGCGACTTCTATGAGCAGCTGCCGGTGATCGTGGTGGGCGCGGTCGATCCGCAGGGAGACGCCTGGGCGACGCTGGCGGTCGGCAATCCCGGCTTTGTGTCCTCGCCCGATCCGCACACGCTGGCCTTTGCGCTGCAGCGCGACCCGCTGGACCCGGCCGATGCCGGGCTTGGCGACGGCGATGCGGTGGGGCTGCTCGGGATCGAGCTCCACACCCGCCGCCGCAACCGGATGAACGGCACGCTGCGCCGCACCGGCGCGGATGGGCACCGTGTCGAGGTCGCGCAAAGCTACGGCAACTGCCCGCAATACATCCAGCTGCGCGATTTTTCCTTCGTGCGCGATCCTGCGCTTCCCTCGCAGGCCCCGCGCGAGGAAACGGCTGCCCTCGACGGCCGCGCCCGCGACATTGTCGCTGCCGCAGACACCTTCTTCGTCGCCTCTTATGTCGATACCGATGCGGGCCGACAGGTCGATGTGTCGCACCGCGGCGGCAAGAGCGGCTTTGTGCGGATCGATCCGGGCGGCACGCTCACCATTCCCGACTTTGCCGGCAACCTGTTCTTCAACACTTTGGGCAACATCCTGGTCAATTCGCGCGCCGGCCTGATCTTTACCGATTTTGCGACAGGAGACGTCGTGCAGATGACCGGCACGGCTGAGGTCATTCTCGATTCTCCGGAAATTTCGGCCTTCCAAGGCGCGGAGCGGCTGTGGACCTTCAGCCCGCGCCGGATCATCCTGCGGCGCGGCGTGCTGGCGCTGCGCTGGGCGATGCGCACAAACGGCTGGTCGCCCAATGCATTGATGACGGGAGACTGGGACACCGCGACCCGGCGCATCGAGGCCGAAGCGCTCGCGAGAAGCTGGCGACCCTTTGTGGTGACCGATATCGTCGACGAAAGCAGCACGATCCGCTCGTTCCATCTGATGTCGAACGATGGCAAGGGGCTGATCGCCCACAAGGCGGGCCAGCATCTGCCGATCCGGGTCACGCTGCCCGGTGATACCGACCCGACCTTGCGGACCTACACGATTTCCTGCGCGCCGTCCGACGCCGGCTATCGGATCAGCGTCAAGCGCGATGGCCGCGTCTCGCGGTTCCTGCACGACCACGTGCAGCAAGGCAGTGTTATCGAGGCCAAGGCCCCCGCAGGCGGCTTCACCATCGATGCTGCAGCCACCCGCCCGGCAGTGCTGGTCGCTGCGGGTGTCGGGATCACGCCGATGCTGGCGATGCTGCGGCATGTCGTCTTCGAAGGGATGCGCACCCGCACCACCCGCCAGACCTGGCTGATCCACACCGCGCGCAACCGGGCCGAACGCGCTTTCGATGGCGAGATCGATGCGCTGGTCGCCGCAGCGCAGGGCGCAGTCAGGGTTGTGCGCATCGTCAGCCGGCCGGGCCCCGATGAGCGCACCGGCCGCGACCATGATGGCGTGGGTCGGCTGACGGGGGACACCTTCCGCCAGATCCTGCCCTTTGGCGATTACGACTTCTATCTGTGCGGCCCGGGCGGCTTTATGCAGGACCTCTACGACGGCCTGCGCGATCTGAGCGTTACCGACGCGCGCATCCACGCCGAGGCGTTCGGTCCGTCCGCGCTGGTCCGCAGGCCGGACCAGAGCGCAGCCGTTCCGCAGCTTGCGCAACCCGCCGCCACCAGCATTGCGGTGGTGTTCACCGCGTCGGGCAAGGAAGCGCGCTGGCAGCCCGACAGCGGTTCGCTGCTCGATCTCGCCGAAGCGCGCGGGCTGAAGCCCCAGCACAGCTGCCGCGCGGGATCGTGCGGATCGTGCGCAGTGCGGCTGCTCAAGGGCAAGATCGGCTATCCACTTGAGCCCACCGCGCCGGTCGGTCCCGGCGAAATCCTGGTCTGCTCGGCGGTGCCCGCCGATGGCAGCGAAACCTTGGAGATCGAGCTATGACCCGCGACCCCCATGCCAACCTCCACCTCGGCCTCTCGGCGGAGGCGATGGTGCTGATCGACCCGCAACTGGAACCAGGTGCTCGACTATCGGCTGATCAAGCATTTGTGCGCGCCACAGACTTGAGCCATGCGTCCGTCGACAAACACTCGATGTTGGTCACGAAGCTGCACTCGTCCGAAACCAGAAATGGGATGGCGGCGGCGATCTCGTCCGAAGCGCCAAGGCGGACCAGATATTGACCGGCAGGTTGCGGAATGAAATTCCGGACCGCTGGGACGTTGTCAGGAAGCGGGGCAACAAGAGCCTGACGGGAGCGTGGAATAGTGTTTTGCTAACCGTTTTTCGCTAACTATCGGGCGATGTGCGGCATTGTTGGACTGTTATCTGCAGACGCTCCGGATCGGCTGGCAAGCCGTATAGTCGCGATGAACGCGGCGATCGTCCATCGTGGGCCCGACGATGCTGGCGTGCATCTTGCGCCTGGGCTTGCCCTGGCGATGCGGCGGCTGGCGATCATCGATCTCAGCACCGGCCACCAGCCGATGATGACCTCGGATGGCGTCACCATCGTCTTCAACGGCGAGATCTACAATTTCCGGTCGCTGCGCGCCGAGCTTGAATCCAGAGGCTATGTCTTCCGGACGCGATCGGACACCGAGGTCATCCTCAATCTCTATCATGCCGAAGGGGTGGCGGCCTTTGCCCGCCTGCACGGCATGTTCGCGATTGCGATCCATGATCCGCGCAGCAACGAGCTGATCCTCGCGCGCGATCAGGTCGGCATCAAGCCGCTTTACATTGCAGAGCATGACGGCGAATTCCTCTTTGCCAGCGAGATCAAGGCGATCCTCGCCGCGCTGCCGGGCCGGCCTGCGATCGATCCGCAGGCGGTTTGGGACTATCTGTCGCTTCGCTTCATGGCGCCTGATCGCACGATCTGGGCCGGCATCGGCAAGCTTGGCCCTGGCCAGATGCTCAGGCGCAACCTTGGCAACGGCCGCCAGACCATCGAAACCTACTGGCGTGCCGACCTGACACCCGGGGCGTTCGATCCCGGGCGGGATTATGCCCGCGAATTTGCCGACCAGTTCATCGCAGCGGTCGATAGCCACATTATAGCGGCCGATGTGCCGGTTGGCGCATTTCTCTCGGGCGGGCTCGATTCCGGGGCGATCGTGGCGGCGGCGAGCGAGCTTGGCCATCGCGATTTCCACACCTTCTCGATCAGCGGCGATGGCGCGGGCGGCGATGACGAATTGCCGCTGGCGCGCGCCGTTGCCGAGCGGTTCGGCACGACGCATCATGAAATCCGCATGGCGCGCACGGACTATTTCGATGCACTCGACGATGTGGTCCGCGCCTTTGACGAGCCCTATGGTGATGCGACCGGCGCTGCGCTTTATCTGCTCTCCCGCAAGGCGAGCGAGCATGTGAAGGTCGCGATGTCGGGCGAAGGCGCGGACGAGCTGCTGCTGGGCTATACCCGCGCAACCGATCTTGCCACCCTGGCCAAGGTGGAGCGCCGCTATGGCCATGTGCCCCGGTCCTTGCTGGGTCTGGCCGCGCGGTTCGTCTCGCCCGATCGCGCATCGATCTTGCGCGCGATGGCGAAAGGGGGGCCTGGCGCCTATCGCCGGGGCATGGCCGCGCATATCGGCTGGACGATCAGCGATGCCGAAAAGGCGGCGTTCTGGCGAGGTCCGCCGATGGTGCCCAGCTTCGATCTGGTGCAGGGCTGGTACAGCCTCGCCGATACGGTCAACCCGCTGGCGCAAAGCCAGCAGGCCGATTTCGGAACCTGGCTGGTCGAGGATCTGCTGATGAAGGCCGACAAGATGGCGATGGCGGCATCGCTGGAAACGCGGGTGCCGTTCCTGCACCTGCCGCTGGTCGAATGGTGCCAGAAGACGCCGATGGAGGCGAGGATCGGCGCGCAGGGACTATTCCGCACCAAGGCGGTGTTGCGTGATTTTGTCGCCACGCGCTTGCCCGATGCGGTGCTGAATGCGCCCAAGCGGGGGTTCCCGCTGCCGATATTCCCATGGTTTGCCGAGCGGCTGCGCGATACGGGCGGCTATGTTCCGGTGAGCCGGGAATTCCACAACTGGATAGCGCTCGATGGCCTGCAGCCGATCGTCGCGCGCGCCTGCGCCAACGAGCGCCGCGCGCTGGAGCAACTCTGGGGTATCGCGATGTTCGACCGCTGGTGCGCAGCCTATGCCGATTGAGCGAGGCGCTGTTCGAGCACCTCGACGATCAGCGGGTGCATGGTGAAATACTGCCGCCCATCCTCGCGCCGCTGGGGGGTTGCCGCAGGCGGCACACCGCTCGCCACCATCCGTGCCACCAGATCCGCGAGCGCTGCGGTCTGGGCCTGATCCACTGCGTGGCGCAGCGTGGCGACATCGCGCAGGCCTTGCCGGGCGACAGGGACGGTCGAGATGATCCGTCCGGTATCGATGCCGGGATCGATCCAGTGCAGCGTGGCGCCCAGCGGGCCGTTTTCCCACGCTGCCCATTCGGCGACATTCATCCCGCGATAGCGTGGCAGCACCCCCATATGCGCATTGAGCACGCCAAGCCGCGGCAGAGCGAGCAGCGGCGCGCGCAATATGCCAGCGCCTGCATGGATCATCAGGTCGATTGCTTCTGCCCGAAGCCGATCGAGCGATGCCGAAGATCCAAGGTCGGGCAGGTCGACAAGCGGGATGGCGTGCTGCGCGGCATAGCTGGCCGCATCCAGCCTTTGGCCGGAGTGGCCCGGCTCTGCGGTCCGCTCCTCGCGCCGAGTGCCCAGCTTTGAAAACAGCTTGTCCGCCAGCGCCTGCGGTCCGCGCTCCAGGATTAGCTGGCGCAGCCGTGCTCCGGCGGGCGCGCGAGGTGGTTGCTCGCAGACGATCACATCGGGTTGCACGCCGCGCGCTGCCAGCGCGGAGCCGATCGCTGCGCATTTGAAGGAATGCCGATGCGTGAGCAGCGCGATCTTCATGGCGGCGTGTCGGCCGCCTGCAGCAGCGTGCGCTTTTCGATCAGGGCGTCGATGAAGTATTTCGCGGCCCAGTTGGGCAGCGCCTTGGGAATGTAGCTGCCCCATACCGGGTCCGATCCGCCGATCCCTCCGGCCAGTCCCGGGTTCACATTGTCGCGCAGCTGCGCGTGCTTGACCAGGTCGAGCGCCTTGATGCCCGCATTTGCAAAGCGCCAGTCGCCGTCATTCCGCGTCAGGGCAAACCAGATCAGCGCCATCTGGGCATTGCCGGTCAGGCATTGCGGATGCTCCACCTCGCGCCAGCGCCAGTCGAGCACCCCGGGGAGCCGCCGGGACAGTTCGAGCCGCCGCATGATCCCTTCGGAAGCCTGGCGCGCCGCGGCAATCCCGTCCTCACGTTTCAGGATCAGGCTGCTCGTCAGGACACCGGCCACCGTATAGGCGATGGTGTGGGTATAGGCGGTCCTGCCGCTGTGCTGATCGTCGGTAAATCCGGCCAGGTCGAACCAGCCGGTTGCCCTGTCCTGTTGCGCGAGTACCCAGTCGAGATGCCGTTGCGCGCTGTTCAGTGCCACGCTGTCCCCAAAGGCTTCGCCATATTCCGCCAGCCAGCAGCTCAGATGAGCCGCATAGGTTGCAGCGACATCCAGATAGAAATGGCGGCGAAAGGCTCCGTCTTCGTCCTGCACCGACATCAGCCACGCCGCGCAGCGGGCAGCAGCGGTCTGAGCGCGGGTGTCGCCCGTGCTGCGCGCCCAATGGGTCAGCCCATGCAGGATCTGGGCGCTGTTGAACGGCGATGGCCTGGTGCGGTTTTCCAGCACCTCTCCCCCGGGAAAGGCACCATCGGGCAGTTGCAGGCCCAGCAGAAAGTCGATCGCCCGCGCTGCGCGGTCGTGCCATTGCGGCTCATCCCAAAGGTCAGCAAGCTTGAGCAGGGTTGGAATGATATAGCCGGTGGTTTCCGGGTAGCTGGATGACCATCCGCGCGCGAGCTTGTAACGCCCTGAGAAGCCGCCATCGTTCTGGCTGTCCTGTGCGGCGGCGAGCCAGCGGGCGGCGGCGCGCATCGCCGCGTCATCGTGCGCGCCGGCCTCGTCGATCGGTCCGCGACCGCTGACCTGGTGGAGCAGATAGGCGCCATGCCCGGCAACCCAGGGCCGACAATCGAGCGCATTGCGGACAACGGTTTTCAAGGCGGCAAGCATGCCCTTATCCTTGGACTTCGGGCCTTGAGGCCGGGCTAACGGAGAATTTCGGCAATGGCTGCATCCACCTGTTGAAACTGGGTTTCGCGAAGATAGGCATGGGTCGGACCTTCGGGCAGATCGGGCAGTCGGCCGGCATGGGCGTCCTTTTGCGCCAGCCATTCGACCAGTTGGCGGGCGATATCGTCCGGATGGGTCATCACCACGCCAAAGGGTCCTGCGCGCACGATATCCGCTGCTTCGCCGGTATCCGACCCGATTGTCAGGATCGGCCGCCGGGCGCCGATATACTCGAAGACCTTGCCCGGAATGATCGAATCCTCGGCCGGGTCGTTCCAGCGGCAGAGCAGCAGGACATCGGCCTCGCGCTCAAGCTTCAGGATTTCGCGGCGCGGGACAGGCTGACGCAGCTCGATGCAGTCCGCGACGCCGAAATGCGCGGCGCCCGATACCACCGCCGATTCCTCGTCGTGGAAGAAGACGACCCGGATCCGCGCGCGCACCGAGGCATCGAGCTTGGCGAGCGCCGCCAGCAGCACGGTCGGCTCGCGCTGGCCGGCATAGATGATTCCGGCATGGACGATGGTCAGCCGGTCGGGATCATGCGCGGACACGGTACCGAGGGAAGCGAAATCATCCGCGCCAAAGCCGTTATAGCTCAGCGTCACCGGCCGACGGAGCGCGCGGCTGACGCGACCGGCTGCGCCTTGCGTCAGCGCGACATGGCCCGCCGCCTGGGCCAGGGTGCCCCAGGCGTGGCGCCGCTGGATTGGATCGAACAGCGGGTGGCCATCGTTATAGGGGTTGCCCGCCCAGAGGTCGCGCAGTTCGGCAAGCCAGGGCCGGTTCAATCGCCGCGCGATCTGGCAGGCCACGACATGGCCCGAATGCGGTGGTGCGGTGGAGTAGATGAGGTCCGGCTGCCATTCTTCCGCCATCGCGACGCCCTGCGCCACCGCCGGCTTGATCCAGCTGTGATACCGATCGGGAAAATGGGCGATCTGGCGATACAGCGTCTGGAGGCTTGCCAGATAGCGATTGGAGCGGCTCTCGCGTTTGACCAGCAGCTTCTTGACGCTGCCCACCGTCTGTACGAGGGGCGGGGCTGCTTGGCCGAAGGGAATGTACCGGACCGCCTCTGGTGCAAGGCAGTGATCCAGCTGACCGGCGATCGCCGGGTTCTCCAGCGCAATCACGCGCACCTCATGGCCTTGGTCTCGCCACCAGCGCACCAGCATCGGCGCGCGCACCGCACCCAGCGGGGAATATGGCGGGAAAAACCCTGCAACAAGCAAGATGCGATGGGGCATCGATCCGCTTCCTGTCAGGAACCGACAGGTGATTTCGGGGACTGGCGCTCCATGACGGGCATGCGGATGTAACCTGGTGTGCTCAATGTTTCAAACTTTGCCGTTCTTGGGTTTTGAATTTGAAATACTGCCGGTCACGATGAAGCATCCGGAGAACAAATATTGGCTTGGCCGCAATACACATCGGTCAGTCCGAACCTGCTGAACGTATCTGTTGGATGACCTCGGAGAGGCGGCTGAACAAAAACGTGGGTGATGCCTCAAGGATTCCGGCTGCGACCCAATCCGAATGAGGCATCACCCAGTATCCTACCCCAGCGCGAACCCGCGACCGAGATGTTTGCATGTCGAGGTGGGAACTCAACATGCAGGATCCGGATGGGCAGTGTAATATCTGCCATTTGGCCGCAAAAAAAATAGAAAGTTGCAGATGAGATCAATAGCAAAAATCTATGGGTAAATCCCTGTTTCAAAACGGGATCATCATGCTGAAAACTCGCTATCTTCAAACCTTCATGACTATTGGGATAAGAGGGTCCATTCTCGGACATTTGGGATCGTCTGTCGAATCGTGTCAGCATGCCGGTCAGCATTGTTGCGCGGAACTCTCGCTCGCCATTTCGTCGTACGACTGGCCGTGCACGGCGCAGCGCACCGCGCGGACAAAAGCGCACATGCTGCCCGGCGGGAAAGAAAGCATAGGCGTGCGCCCGAAGCCCGTCCTTTTCTGCAGGCAGGCGCCAGACGCGCTGGCGCCCGCTCAAGGAGGTTGGTCGTTTAGGACGTCATCAGTTCGCGCACGGAGACGTTAAGGCTGTGGCGGCAGGCGATGAAACCCACCAAACATACGCTCGCCACCATCGCGAGCACCATTCCAGCCACCCAGACCAGGTCAGGGCTGTAGGTGAGGTTGAACTGGCTGCGATAGATCAGCAACCCTGCGCTCCATGTCCCCGCGATGGCGCCCATCGCGGCAATCAGGGCCGTGACGCTCCAATCGTAGAAACTCAGCTTCAGGCAGTCGGCCTTGCTGACCCCCATGCTCATCAGCAGGCCGTTCTTCTGGCGGTCGTCTGCGCTGAAACCGCTGACCGATGCTGCGAGCACGAACAGCGCCAGCAGGAGCACCATGGCCGCATAGCCGCTGGTCAGCCTTGTAACGATCCCGAGCGTCCGGTCGAACCGTTCGGTCAGCTCGCGAAGCGGGACCAGCGCAAGACTGGGATATTGCCGCCACAGTCCGGCCAGCGCATCCCAAGCCGGTTCCGGCAGCTCCATGCTGCCCATATAGAGCGTCGGGGCCTCGATCTGCGCCCTGGCGGCCAGCGGAACCTGGAACCAGAAGGTGATCGATCCATGCCCCGGCTGGTAGGCATGGCTAGCCACCAGCGTAAACGCATAGAGCTTTCCGTTGATCTGGTAGGTGAGCGTATCGCCATAGCCCAGCCCCATGTCGGTCATCACTTCGGGCTCTGCGGAAATCTGCCGCCAGTTCGACGTGTCCGCCGACCACCACCTGCCGCCGGCGAGACGGTTGTTCTGCGGCATGGCTCCCGCCCAGCTCAGCCGGATCGGATCCTTCAGCGTGGCGAGCGTGTCGCTGGGCTTGTCGCCAAGCTCGGCAAGGCTTGTGCCGTTCACGGCGACAAGCTGGGCCGACACGAAAGGACGCAGTGCGCGAACGCTGCTGCCGGTTTGCGTCACCCATTGGCGAATTCCTGCAATCTGGTCCGCACCGGCTTCGGAAATCATCAGATTGCCATCATGGCTGCGACCATATTGCTCCATCGTCGTGCCCAGGTCGCGCATCAGCATCAGCGTGAACAGCAGCAGCAGTCCCGATAGGCCCAAGCCCAGCACTTGGGCGGATTTGGCAAACAGGCGCTGGCGCATGATGAAAAAGGCAAAGGGGAGCAGGCCCGCGCGGCGGCGCCCCCACAGATCACCCAGCCGGATGACGGCCCAGGTCAGCGCCACCATCAGGACAAGCGCGGCTGCGATCGCGGCAAGCGTCATGCCGGTCAGCAGCCAGTTGTCCGAATAGACGGCGGCCAGCAGCGTGACCGATGCCATGCTCCAGAACAGCCGGTGCCACACGAAGCTGTTTTCGGCGGGGTTGCGGATCAGCGAAAGCAGCGAGGCGCGGCGCAGCTGGAGGAAGCTGGGTACCTGCAGCGCCAGCAGCAGCACGAAGACAAGACCGATCGTCTTGAGGGCGGGCAGCCAGTGCCACGCCGCGTCAAGGCCCGGAAACTGCTCCTGCAGCTGTCCGACGATCAGCCCGTACGCCAGTGTCGCCAGCAGGGTGCCCAGCAGCACGGCGAGGATGAATCCCGCCAGCCATTGCCCCAGCGCCATTGCAATCCCGGTGCGCGTGGTAACCCCGAAGCTCGCATAGAGCGCCAGCCGGTAGCGCATGCTGGCGAGCCAGCGGCGGGTGGTCATGTCGAGCGCGACGGCGCCCATGAACACCAGGATGACGGCGGCCAGGCCAAGGAAATTCTCGGTGCGTTGCCAGAAGCTCGCGAGCGGATGCTTCCCGCCGATTTTCCTGATCACGGTGGCACCGGGCAGCGCGGTGCGGACCCATTTTTCGATCGCCTGTTGCTGCTCTTCATCCGCGGTGACGAGATAGCGCGTGCGGCCTTTGCTGCTGGCGAGCGATGCTGCGTCGAGGCTCTGGCTGTGCACCATCGCCCGCTGCGTGGTGCCATGGCCTTCCATGATGCGGTCGGGTTCGTGAAACAGGATGGCACCGAGCCGCAGCCGCGTGCCGCCGATGACGAGAGTGTCGCCAGGCTCTGCCCCCAATTTGGTCGCCAGCCTGGATTCGAGCCAGATTTCCCCGATCCCTGGGCCCCGGCTGACCGCACGCTGGCGCGCGACCGGTGTGTCGCCGATCTGAAGCTTGCCCTGCAACGGATAGGCATCATCCACCCGTTTCAGCTGGACGCGGGCCCATCTGTCCTGATGCGTCAGGGTTATGTCGCTGATCCTGGTCACCGAAAGCCTGGGCGCCAAGCGTCTGAGGGCGCGCTCATCATCCCGTGCCAGCGCAGCATGGCTTTCAACCACCAGGTCCGAACCCAGCATCTGATCGAGATTGTCGGCCAGATAGCTCTGGATCGACGCGCTCGTGAGCGACAAAGTCATGAGGAAGAAGAGCAATGCGGTCTGCGTGGCCAGGGCTATCCGCCCGTGCTGCTGTTGCAGGTCTCGCCAGCCATTTTCCAGCGCGAGCCAAAGCGCGTTCATGCGGCTTCCTCCAGCCGTCCGGCCGCCAGCATCAGGCTCGCGCCGGCACGCTGTGCCAGTGCCCTGCTGTGGGTCACGATCACCAGACCGCACCCTGTCGCCTGCGCGCAATCGAACATCAGCTCGGCCACGGCGTGGGACGTGTGGATATCCAGATTGCCGGTCGGCTCGTCCGCGAAGACAAACCTTGGAGCTGTAATGAAGGCGCGTGCCACGGCGATGCGCTGCTGCTCGCCGCCGCTCAGTTGGTGGGGGCGGTGCCGGGCACGATCTTTCAGCCCCACTTTCTCGAGCCAGAGCGCCGCGATATCGGATGCGTCGCGATTTCCCTTCAGCCTGAGCGGCAGCGCCAGATTGCCGATCGCGTCGAGCTCGGGCATCAGATGGAACTGCTGGAAGATGAAGCCGCAATTGGCCCGCATCGCTTGCGCGTCGACATCCGCGCCATGGATGATGAAGCGGACGGTGCCTCCCGCGGGCTTCTCCAACCCCGCGGCAATCGCCAAAAGGCTGGACTTGCCCGCGCCCGAGGGCCCCACAATGGCCAGGGTTTGGTCCGCACGGATCGTGCAGGAAAGCCCCTTGAACAGCTCGATCCGTTCGCTTGCCGTATCAAAATGATGGCTGATGGCGTTCAGCTCTATGGTGTCGGGCGTGTCAGGCATATTGCTTTCCTGCAGTTGATCCAGCCTTCACCTCGGGCCGCGTCGGCCCAGGTTGCAACGCGGGTGGGTGTCGGCTCGGCCGCCACCGCGTCATGGCATCGTGGCAAGCGTGCTGCGCGCCTCTGCGATGGCGGTGACCAGTTCGGGCCTGGTGAAATGGGGCAGCGCGAGTTCCATGACTTCGACCGCATTGGTCAGCGCGCCCCGGTCCGATCCCGCCGATTGCGCGCGGTAGAACCCCCACATCGCGATCAGCGGAACATCATAGTGCGCCGGGTCCGCGTTGAACGCCGCGCGGGCTTGCACCGCGTCGCCCTTCAGCATCTGCCCAAGCAGCAATATGCTCCGCTCGTCGGCCCATGGCTGGCGCGGCGCAGGCGTTCGACCCATGGCCCTGATCACCGCTTCTGCCGCCGCTGCAGTGGAATAGGGGTTCTGCCCCGTCACCAGCCGGCCATCCGTGACGACATGGCTCAGCATCATCGGGACATCGCTGAATTTTGCGCCCGAGCCCCGCAATCCGTTTTCCAGAAGCACCGGGAAGGCCGGCGCCCAGCCCTTGCCGAACAGCGCTTCCTCCTCGTTCGAAAATCCGGTGACCGACCGCCCTTCGAGCAGCGACGTTCCCCCTTGCAGCGCGACGTTCATCAGCACCGCAGGGCCATGGCACACAGCGCCAACGACGCCGACCGCCTGATAGGTCCTTGCAAGCAGCGCCTTGAGCTGAACGTCGACTGGAAGGTCGAACATCGCGCCCTTGCCGCCGATGATGAAGATCGCCGCATAGTCCTGATCGCCCAGGCTTGCGATTGACCGGGTGGCGGTCAGCTTGGCTGCGGCGAGGGGGTCGGCCAGGAAACGCCGGTTGTAGGGTTTGTCGCGATTGAACTTGTCCGCCACGACAGTGCCGCCCGCCGGGCTTGCGATATCGACCTGCAGGCCATTGTCCACGAACACGGCATAGGCCTGGGTGAGTTCGTCCATTTCGAAGCCGGGGCGCACCTCGCCCTCTTCCTGTCCATGGCCGCTGATCACCAGCAGGACACGGTTGTTCTGGCTGGTGGTGGCATTCGCAGGCGCAAAAACCAGCCAGGCGAGCGCGAACGTCAGCATCGTTGTTATCCGCAGCAGCATCTTCTACCCTTTCGATCGTCTGTTGATGCTGGCGCCTTTCGCACACCGGGTGTCATGCGGATGTGAAACGCCTTTTGACGTTCTTTTGACACGGGGGGCGCCAAGGGGCGGAGGCAACAGCCGGGAAACTGCTCTTGAGCAACAGCTTCGACATTCTGCTGGTGGAGGACAGCCCCGATCTGGCGAGCAACATCATCGACTATCTCGAGGCGCTCGGGCACCGGCTGCATTATGCCGCAGACGGGGAGGCGGGATTGCGCGAAGCACTGGTTCGCCCGGTCGATATCGTGCTGCTCGATCTCGCCCTGCCCAACCGAGGGGGCTTGAGCGTCTGCAGCGAGATCCGTCGCCGCGCAGACCGGCGCATACCGATATTGATGCTGACCGCGCGCGACACGCTGGACGACAAGCTGGCGGGGTTTGCGCATGGCGCCGATGATTATCTGGTCAAACCCTTTTCGCTGGCAGAGCTTGCCGCGCGGGTTGCCGCGCTGGCGCTGCGGCCGCAGCTGGGGCAGCCGCATTGCTTTTCGGTGGGGCCGCTGACCATCGACCGGCAGGCGCGCACGGCGACCAGGGACGGGCAGCTGCTGCGTCTGACGCCGCTGCTGTGGGAACTGCTTTTGCTGCTGGCCGAAGCATGGCCCAATCCCGTGAGCCGGGACGAGGCGACCTTGCGGCTGTGGGGCGATGATCCGCCCTCGTCCGATTCGTTGCGCGCGCATCTGCACCTGCTGCGCCAGGTGGTCGACAAGCCATTCGACGGTCCGATCATCGAGACCGTGCACAGCGTCGGGTTTCGCCTGAAGGTCGCGCCATGAGCGCGAGGCGACACAGCCTGCGCGGGCGGATCGTTCTCACGATCATCGGCAGCGTGATGGCGACAAGCGCGATCTTCGGCCTCGCCGCCTTCGGTATCGCCTATACCACCGAGGACCGCCTGTTCCGCGACGTGCTCGCCGAAGAGGTCGCGCACCAGACCGCCGCCTGGCGCAGGTCGGGCACACTTGCGACGCCAGCCAACCCCGACGTCACCATCTATCGCCAAGACCAGCCGCTGCCACCGGATATCCGCGAGGAATTTGCCGCCAATCCCCGACAGAGCGAGTTTTATGGGCGGCAAGGCCGTCATTATCACGTCCAGCGCTTCGATCCGGCCGATGGCAGGTCGGGTGCGGGGCGGACGCCAGCGGTGGCGGTGATCGAAGTCAGCCAGGATCTGCTGGTTCGCCCTTATCGGGATTCGATCATCGTGCTGCTGGCCGGGCTCAGCCTCGTCATCGCGGCGGTCATGGCCGCGTTCGGATGGTGGCTGGTCAACCGGGCGATGAAGCCGCTCAGCGCGCTGGCGCACGATGTCGCAAAAGCAGAGTCGGCGATACCGATCCTCCATGCACGGGACTATCCGGCCAATGAGATCGGGACGCTGGCAGAAGCGCTGGAGCAGGCGTTTGCGCGCATCGGCGGATTTGTCGAACGGGAGCGAGCCTTTACCCGCGATGCCAGCCACGAACTGCGCACGCCGCTGGCGGTCATTTCCGGAGCAGCCGAGGTCATCGCGCTCAACCGCGATCTTCCATCGGATCTTGCCGAACCCTTGCGCAGGATAGAAACGGCGACCACCGACATGGTCCTGGCGCTCGACCAGCTGCTGGCGCTGGCCCGCGAAAACGAAGGCGTTCGCAAGGAACGCGTGGCGCTGCGGGCTATGATCGACAAGGCCGTGTCCTGGGCCAGGCTGCGCTATCCCGGCAGCCAGATCGAGGTTGCGACCGGCATCGATAGCGACGCCGCCATGCTTGCGCACCCGACCTCGTTGCAGCTTGTGCTCAACAACCTGATCGGCAATTGCTTCCAGCATGTCGGGACCGGACAGCTGGTGATCGGGTACGACAACGGTTTACTGTCGATTTCGGATGACGGACCCGGGTTCGAACCGGGCACCGATCCGTTTGCCCGCTTCGAGAAGGGCAATGGAAGCAGCGGCAGCGGCCTGGGGCTCGATATCACCCGGCGCCTGTGCGATGCGGCGGGGATCGGGCTGGTCGTCGGCGAGGCCGGGGACAGCCGCAAGGGCGCACATTTCCGTCTCGAACTCGGGGAGCCCTTGGGGCATGGCCCACGATGATGGCCTTCCAATGACCAAAGATCGCTGAGGCTCTAGGCGCTGCCCAGCGGGATCCAGGCCAGTGCAAGCCCCGCCAGTACCAAGACGGCGAGGGTGCGCGGAATGCTCCAGCGCAGCCTGAACAGGATGAAGACGGCCGCCAGCGACAGCAGGCCAGCGCGGGCGTCGAAGCTGGCAAGCTCGGGAAGCTGGACCCGCAGCGGGCCGACTGCGGTGGGCGTGACGCGTGCGAACAGCACGTGCAGCGCGAACCACACAGACAGGTTTGCGATCACCCCGACCACCGCTGCGGTCAGTGCCGCAAGGCCACCCTTGAACCGCGTTGCATGCTGCAGGCGGTCGATCCAGGGCGCGAAGGTGAAGATCCACAGGAAGCACGGCGCGAAGGTCACCCAGGTGGTGAGCGCTGCGCCCAGGATGCCCGCGGTTATCGGCGAGAACGGCTCGGGCGAGCGGAAGGCTGCGAGGAACCCGACATGCTGGGTGACGAGGATCAGCGGACCCGGCGTGGTCTCGGCGAGGCCCAGGCCATCGGCCATCTCGCCGGGTTGCAGCCAGCCGAACGTCTGCACCGCCTCCTGCGCCATATAGGCCAGCACCGCATAGGCGCCGCCAAAGGTCACGATCGCGAGCTGCGAAAAGAACAGCCCGATATCCCACAGCACATGGCTCTGCCCCAGCGTCGCCAGCACCAGCGCGAGCGGCAGCGCCCAGACCGCGCCCCATGCCAGTGCCGGGCGGCCCATCGCGCGCCATGTGGGCGCTGCCGCGGGGGCGTCGCCAGAGACGGGCTTGAGCGCCAGCCAGCCGGGACGCCACGCCGCCACGATCATCCCCAGCGCGCCTGCGCCCAGCACGACCGCCGGAAAGGGCAGGTCGAACAGGAACAGCGCCAGGAAGGCACTGATCGCAAGGCCCTGCTTGAACCGGGTGTCGAGCGCTCGCCCGGCGATGCGGATCAGCGCCTGGACCACGATCGCGAGCACCGCGGCCTTGACGCCGAGAAAGGCTGCGGAAAACCAGTCGAGATTGGCCGCCAGGGCATAGAGCGTCGAAAGCGCGAGCATCAGCAGCGCGCCGGGCAGGACGAACAGCAGCCCGGCGGCCAGCCCGCCCTTGAGCCCGTGCAGCCGCCAGCCGATCCACGTCGCCAGTTGCTGCGCTTCCGGGCCGGGCAGCAGGTGGCAGAAGTTCAGCGCGTGCAGATACTCCTGCTCGCGCACCCAGCCGAGCCTGTCGACCACTTCACTGTGCATCAGCGCGATCTGCGCGGCGGGCCCGCCGAAGCTCAGGCATCCGATGCGCGCAAAGACGCGCAGCAGGTCGGCAAAGTCGGCGGTTCTGTTTGGTTGTGTCGGCACCTGGCCAGGCTCCCTCAATTGCCGACCCCTCGCACGAGAGGCAAGCCAGAGGCAACGCTTGGGCGCGGACCGCCTGACCGGGAGGTTGCACCTGTCCCGGTGCGTCCCTGCTCCCACAGCCGCGGCCGCGCGTCAATATCCGGCGGTTGCCGTCAGGCCGGGGATCGTCGCCCGGGTCAGGCGGGGCTGGCGGGTTCGATCTGCGCGGCCCGGGCGCTCACGACATCTTCGACGGAAGGCTGGTCAGCGCCTATCTGACGGTCGATCTGTGACCCTGGCGTCCTGCCTTTCCACCGCGCTTGCCCCGCCCATTTGCCCGGTCTATCTGGGCGACCATCATCGCTTTTGCGATCATCCGGAGGTTCCTTAATGCGTCATACCCTGTTGCTTGCCACCACCGCGCTGCTGCTTTCCGCGCCTGCCTTTGCCGAAGAGGGCATGTGGCTCCCCGGCCAGACCCCTGCGCTGGGCGACAAGCTGAAAGAGGCGGGGCTCGAGCTGTCGCCCGCCGATCTGGGCGACCTCAAGACCGCGCCGCTCAACGCCATCGTCTCGCTGGGGGGGTGCTCGGCCTCGTTCGTCAGCCCGGAAGGTCTGGTCGCGACCAACCACCACTGCGTCTACGGATCGATCCAGTACAATTCCAAGCCCGGCCAGGATTATCTGACCGATGGATTCCTGGCCCAGACCAACGCCGACGAGGTTCAGGCCGCGCCGGGATCGCGCATCTATGTGATCGAGGACCTGCGCGACGTCACCGCGGCTATGACCAAGGGTGTCACCAGCAAGCTGTCTGGCCTCGACCGCTACAACCGGCTGGAGAGCAACCGCAAGAGCCTGATCTCCGAATGCGAAAAGCAGGCCAACCGCCGCTGCGACGTTCGCCCCTATTTCGGCGGGCAGACCTATTTCCTGCAGCAGCAGCTCGAGATCAAGGATGTCCGGCTGGTCTATGCACCCGCTGGCGGCATCGGCAATTTCGGCGGTGAGACCGACAACTGGCAGTGGCCGCGCCACACCGGCGATTTCGGCTTCTACCGCGCCTATGTCGCGCCCGATGGTTCGTCCGCGCCGTATTCGGCAAGCAACGTGCCCTACAAGCCCAAGTCGTGGTTGAAGATTGCCGACAAGCCGTTGGAGGAAGGCGACTTCGTGATGGTTGCGGGCTTCCCCGGCGTCACCCAGCGCCACTGGACCGCCGCCGAGGTTCGCCACAATTTCGAGCAGGTCTATGCGATCGACCAGCAGCTGCGCGCCGCCTATTCGGATGCGATCATCAAGGCGGTGGCGGGCAACAAGGATGCCGAGATCAAGTACGCATCGATCCTCAAGGGATCGGACAACTACAAGAAGAAGCTGCTGGGCGAGATCGCCGGGGCCGATGCGATCGACCTGCTGGGCCGCAAGGACCGCGCGGATGCGGAGTTCCGCGCCTGGGTGGCAGCGGACCCCGCGCGCACCCGCCAGTACGGCAAGGCGCTGGCTGATCTCGACGCGCTGGTCGCCGAATCCAACCAGGCCCGCGTGGACAGCCTGCGGCTCTCGACACTGGGCCGCGCACAGCTGCTGTCGGCGGCAGGCACGCTGTATCGCTGGGCGAAGGAGCGCGAAAAGCCCGATGCGCAGCGCGAGCCCGGTTTCCAGGATCGTGACCGGCTGTCGATCCGCGAACGCCTGACCCAGATCGAGCGCCGCTTCGATGCAGGCGTGGACAAAGTGCTGTTCGAGCAGGCGCTGGGCGAATATGCCAAGGTGGCAGCGGACAAGCGCAATGCGCCGCTCGAAGCCAAGATCGCCGCGATCGGCATGGAGCGGATGTACGCAGACACTCAGCTGGGCGATACCGCGCAGCGCATCGGCTGGATGGACAAGCCCGCATCCGCGTTCGAGGCCTCGGCCGATCCGTTCATCCAGCTCGCGGTGGCTGCCTATCCGGGCGCCAAGGCGGATGAGGACAAGGCCAAGGAGCGGGCAGGGCGGCTGCAAGCAGCTCGCTCGCAGGTGATGGCGGGGCAGCTCGCCTTCGCCAAATCACAGGGCCGCACCTTGTACCCCGACGCCAACGGCTCGCTGCGCTTTACCTATGGCAAGGTCACCGGCAAGCAGCGCGATGGTCTGATCTGGACGCCGTTCACCACCGCCGAAGGGCTGGTCGCCAAGCAGACCGGACGCGGCGAGTTCGACGCGCCCGATGCAGCCATCGAGAAGCTCAAGGCGCGCGACTTCGGTTCCTATGCCGATGCCAAATTGGGCACGCTGCCGGTCAACTATCTGTCGACCGTGGACATCACCAACGGCAACTCGGGCTCGGCGACGCTCAATGCGCGCGGCGAGTTCGTCGGACTGGCGTTCGATGGTACGCTCGATGGCGTGGTGTCCGACTGGTCGTACGACGCAAGCATCAACCGCACCATTCACGTGGATAGCCGGTTCATGCTGTGGACCATGGAAAAGGTCGATGGCGCACAGCGGCTGCTGACCGAAATGGGCGTCGCAAAGTAAGGAGCCAGCAGGGCGGCGTGGCTAGTCCCCGCCGCCCTTGTTGCTGCGGAACAGTTCGCGGTCTTCCGGGCCGAAGCCGCGCCGCCAGATGATCCAGCCATAGACGCCGAGAATGGCGGGGATGCCGATCGCAAGCTCGGCCCATTCGGGCAGCTTGGTAAAGCCCCAGCCGACCAGCGATGCGACCGCCGCCGCCCATACCAGGGCCCAGCGCCAGCCATTGACCGGCGCGCCCAGCAGTTTGGAAAGCAGCCGCGCCTTGACGATCGAGGCAAAGCCCAGTGCCAGCGCGAGCGCGAGCGCGACGCTCGCGGCCTGAAACAGGGGGGGCAGGCCCATCGCCTGCGCGGTCAGGATCAGCGCGACGCTCAGCACCGCCTGCAGCGCCAGCATGGCCAGCGAGATCATCAGGTTGCGGTGCCGGGCGATGTAGATCAACGCGGCCTCGCTCACCGCTGCGGTGGCGGCGACGACCTCTGCTGCGAGCAGAAACGCGAGCGCGCCGGTGCCGCCGACGAAATTGGGTCCGACCAGCCCCATCACGCCTTCTCCCGGAATGCCCAGCGCCAGCGCGACGCCGGTCTGCGCGGCGATGATCCAGAACCCCACCTGGCTGACCTGCCGCGCGATCTCGGTCAACTTGCCTTCCTGCAGGTTGCGCGTGATCACCGGGCCCAGGATCGGGTCGAAGCTGGTCTTGAGCTTCTGCGGCAGGCTGGCGACCTGTTGTGCGATGTAATAGATGCCCACCACTGCGGGCGAAGCGAACAGCCCGAGCACGGCAAGGTCGAGCCGCCGGCTGCCCCATTCGATGGCGTCCGCGGCGGCCAGCGGTGAATTGCGCCGCGCCATCCGGGCCAGCTTCATCGGCTGCGGGCGCCAGCCCCAGGGCAGGCCATAGCTGCGCAGCATCGGCCAGATCGAGGCGACGAACGCTGCGGCCATCGATGCGATGTACGACAGGATAAGGCCATCCTGCGGCGTCCAGTAGAAGAAGATCCAGGCGGTGATGCTGATCGTCCACGGCTCGATCACCGAGCGCGCGCGCACCGCAGAGGCAATGTCGAAGCGATAGGCCAGAGCCGCCAAAGCGATGTCGGATCCCGCCACGGCAAAGATGATCAGCGGCAGCAGCCGGTCGATCTCGCCTGCGGTGCTGTTGGGGAACATCAGTTCGGGAAACAGCATCAGCAGGATCACGGCAGCTGCCGAGGCGATGAAGCTGACCAGCAGCCCGTCGGCGACCACCTGCGCATGCGGCCGCGAGGTGCGCGCCAGCTGCGCTGCGAGCCCGCGCTTGAGGCCCAGCGTGGCCAATTGCGCTGCGAATTCGACCACCAGAATGGCATAGGCAAACCGGCCCAGCGATTCTGCGCCATACAGCCGCCCGGCGATGAACAGGAAGGGAAGGCGTGCTGCCAGTCGCAGCAGAAAGCCCAGGAAATTGGTGCGCCCGCCCTTGGCCAGCGCGGCGATGTCGCCATCGGCCTTGGCTGCGCGTTCGCCCTGTCCGGCACCGGACACAGCCTGTCCTGTCCCGGATACGGAATCCGGAAGTGATGGCTCGTGAGGCGGCGGTACTGATGTCAAAGTGGCGTTTCCAACCCCAAACCCGGTCATGCTCTAAAGCAGCTTTGATCCGCTTTGGCTAGCTTTGCGCTGACTGCACCCGGCGCTGCGGTGCGCGCGCAGGCGATGCGCGGAAAAAAATGATGCCCTGTGCAACCATCCGGGACGATGGTCGTAAATCCCGTCATGCGTCGTGCATGAAACAGGGTAGTGGAGCAAATTATGCGTAAACAGATTCTTACCGGCATCGCCAGCATCGGTCTCATCAGCCTGGCAGCTTGCCAGAGCGAACAGGCCGACCAGGTCGAAGATCAGGCAGAAGCCGAAGCTGATGCGATCGAAGACATGGCCGACCAGGCGCCGACCGAAGCGCAGGAAGACGCTCTCGATGCGCAGGCCGATGCCGTTGAAGATGCTGGCGAAGAACGCGCCAACCAGATCGACGACAATGGCGAGATCGCTCCGAGCGAAGTTCCGGGTGCAACCCCGAACCAGTAAGCCTTCCCCTTCGAAGGTCGACGAACGGCGGCGAACCGAAAGGTTTGCCGCCGTTTTTCATGCGCCAAGGGTCAGATCAGCCCCCTGGCCGCCCAGATGTCGTCGCTGGTTGCAGGTGCGTCCTCGTCGTCAGCCAGCACCAGCAGCGCGGCGAACGCCTTGTTCTGCGATAGCCATACCGTGCCGGTGAGGTCGTGGAGCAGATGCGATCGCTCGAGAGCGTCCATCACCGGGCCCTTGACCTCTGACAGGTGCAATTTGACTCCGGCGTCGGCGAGACGATGATTGATCGCCTCGATGCTTTCCAGCGCCGATGCATCGATCGCATTGACCGCAGAGCACATCAGGATGAGGTGCCGCAGTTTCGGGTGCTCGGCCACCTGTTCGAGCACGAATTCCTCGAGCCAGCGCGCGTTGAGATAGGTCAGGCTTTCGTCGATGCGGATCGTGAGGATGCGCGGATCGGTGAGCACCTGGTGCCGCCTGACGTTGCGGAAGTGCTCGGTCTCGGGCACCCGCCCGACGATGGCGGCATGCGGACGTGATGCCCGCCACAGGAACAGCGCCAGCGAGAGGCCCACGCCCGCAATCACGCCCGGCTCGACGCCCGCCAGCAACGTCACCAGCACCGTGGCGGCCATCGCGGCGAAATCCGGCTTGGAATAATGCCAGATATGCTGCGGCGTCTTGAAGTCGACGAGGCTGAGCACCGCAACGATGATCGTCGCGGCCAATGTCGCGATCGGCAGCGAGGCGAGGAACGGGGTCAGGAACAGCGCCGCGATGGCAATGCCGATCGCGGTGAAAGCACCCGCAGCAGGGGTCTCGGCGCCTGCATCGAAATTGACCACAGAGCGCGCGAACCCGCCGGTGACCGGATAGCCACCGGTGAATGCGGCAGCGACATTGGCCGCGCCCAGCCCGATCAGCTCTTGGTCGGGATTGATCCGCTGGCGCTTCTTGGCGGCCAGTGTCTGCGCGACCGAGACGCTTTCGACAAAGCCGATGACACTGAGCAGCAGCGCGGGAATCGCGAGCTGTTGCCACAGTTGTGCATCGAACAAGGGTACGGTGAACGGCGGCAGGCTCTGCGGGATCTGACCGACGACCTTCACGCCCTGCGCTTCGAGATCGAGCAGCACCACCGCGAGCGTCGACACCGCAACCGCAGCGATCGGTCCCGCCTTGGCGGTCAGGTCCGCGGTGCGGGATTTCAGCCCCAGCTTGACGAGCAGCGGCTTCAAACCCTTGCGCACCCAGAACAGGAAGGCTGTGGAGACAACCCCGATGATCAGCGTGGGCAGGTTGGTGTTTTCAAGGTTGGCGATCAAGGTGCTGACCAGCTCGGGCATCGCCTCGCCGCTGGCCTTGATGCCGAGGATCGACTTGAGCTGGCTGGTGGCGATGATCAGCCCCGAGGCTGTGATGAAGCCGGAGACCACCGGGTGCGACAGCAGATTGGCCAGGAACCCCAGCCGCAGCACGCCCATGACGATCAGCATCGCGCCCGACAGGAAGGCGAGCACCAGGGCCGCCGCGATGAACTCAGCGCTTCCCGGCGGCGCGATGCTACTTGCAGCGGTCAGCGTCATCAGCGAGATCACCGCGACAGGGCCCACCGCCAGCGCGCGGCTGGTGCCGAACAGCGCATAGGCGACGATCGGCAGGATTGATGCATACAGGCCGATCTCGGGCGGAAGGCCTGCGAGCATCGCGTAAGCCAGGCTCTGCGGGATCAGCATGATGGTGACGATCGCGGCGGCGACCAGATCGTTGGTCAGGATCGTCCGGTTATAGCCCCGGCCCCAGTCGAGCACCGGCAGATAGCGGGCAAAGGAGGAGGCCGGGCGCACCTGTCAGCTGCCGATCAGGTGCGGTTTGACCATCCATTCACGCCCCTTGAGCATCCCGTGCCAATAGACCGGCGGCAGGATAGTGTCCTTGAGCAGCCATGCCAGCCGCGAGGGCCTTGTGCCATCGATCAGCCACGTGGGGAAGCTTGGCAGCAACTTGCCGCCATAGCCGAACTCGGCGAGCACGATCTTGCCCGATTCCACGGTCAGCGGGCAGCTGCCATAGCCGTCATATTCGGCGACCGGAGGCTTGCCCTGCAAGGCGGCGAGCACGTTGACCGCGACCACCGGCGCCTGCTTGCGCGCGGCGGCCATGGTCTTGGCGTTGGAGGCAGAGCAGGCATCGCCCAGCGCGAAGATATTGGGATATCGGCTGTGCCGCAGCGTCGCCTCGTCGACATCGATGAACCCCGATGCGGCAGCGAGCGGGCTCGACCGCACGAAGTCGGGCGCGGTCTGCGGCGGCACGACATGGATCATGTCGAAATGCTCTTCGACCCGGGTCACCGTATCGCCCCGCTTCTGTTCGAAGGTCGCGAACCCGCCGGGGCCATCGACCGCGACCAGCTTCGATTCAAAATTCAGATGCGCGTCGTAGCGCTGCACGTACTCCATCAGCGCGGGCACATAAGCGGGGACACCGAACAGCACCGCACCGGCGGTGTGGAACTGCACGTCGATGCTGGGCAAGACGCCCGATTTCTCCCAGCGGGTGCATGAGAGGTACATCGCCTTTTGCGGCGCGCCTGCACATTTGATCGGCATCGGCGGCTGGGTGAACAGCGCCCGGCCGCCGCGCAGCGCGTCGACCAGCTGGCGGGTGTAGGGCGCAAGGTCATAGCCGTAGTTCGAGGTCACGCCATAGTGGCCGAGCGCATCGCGCAGCCCGGGGATCGCATCCCAGTCGAGCTTGATTCCAGGGCACGCGACCAGCACGCGATAGTGCACATCGCTGCCGTCGCTGAGGATCACGCGGTTGTCCTGCGGCGCAAAGCCGCTCGCCGACGCGCGGATCCATGTGACGCCATCTGGCATCACCGAGGCCTGCGAGCGGCGTGTCACCTGCGCATCGAAGATTCCGCCGCCGACCATCGTCCAGCCGGGCTGGTAATAGTGCATCTCGGAGGGCTCGATGATTGCGATGTCGAGGCGGGAGTTGCGCTTGAGCAGGCTGGCGGCAGTCGCGATGCCCGCGCTGCCGCCGCCGACGATCACGACGTCGAAGGTTCTGGCCGCCGCAGGCACCAAGGGCGCGGGCGAGGTGGTCTGGGTGGTGATCGGCATACTGCTCTCCCGTCCCGCACACTGGCGGAGTGTCGTTATCGTATCGCGAACCTGTGCACCGCCATGCCCGCCAGCATCGCGGCGATGAACATCGCGGCGGGCGCAGGGGCAATGGCAAGGTCTGCGATGGCAGGGCCGGGGCACAGCCCGCCGATCCCCCAGCCCGCGCCGAAGATCAGCGCGCCGATCGCCAGCCTGGGGTCGATTCTGTTGGTGCCAGGCAGATCGAACCGGCTGGCCGCGACCGGTGCGGCCATCCGCCGCTGGACCGCCCAAGCGATCGCCATCGGGATCATCGCCCCGCCCATCACAAAGGCGAGCGTCGGGTCCCAGGCGCCGAACAGATCAAGGAATGCCTGCACCCGCTGCGGATCGGCCATGCCCGAGACGGCCAGCCCCGCGCCGAAGATCAGCCCTGCGGCCAGCGCGATTGCGGTCTGTTTCACAGCCATCCTCCCACGCGCAGCAGGGCGACGGTGGCAAAGCCGCTGGCCATGAACATCGCGGTCGCAAAGATCGATCGCGGCGACAGCCGCGACATGCCGCACACCCCATGACCACTGGTGCAGCCCGACCCCAGCCGGGTGCCGAAGCCGACCAGCAGTCCGCCGATCAGCAGCGGCCAGGGGCTGGTGGGGAATGTCGTCTGTACGCCGCCCAGCATCGAGCTCACCAGCAGCGCGCCCAGCGGCAGGCCGAGGATGAACGCGATCGCGATGCTGCGCGGTGCGCCGCCAGCCGAAATCCCCGTGGCGCGCGCGGCAAGCCCGCTCACGCCCGCGATCCGGCCCAGCGCCAGCAGCATGATCGCGGCGGACAGGCCGATCATCAGCCCGCCCGCCAGCCCCTGCAGCGGCATCGCATCAGGAAAGCCCGGAAGCATCATGCCCGTTCCGGTCACAGCGCGTTGAGCGGGATCTTGAGGTAGCGCACGCCGTTGTCCTCGGGCTCGGGCAGATGCCCTGCGCGCATGTTGACCTGCACCGAAGGCAAAATGAGCCGCGGCATGTCGAGCGTCGCATCGCGCGCTTCGCGCATCGCGACGAACCCATCCTCGGTGATGCCGTCATGCGCGTGGACATTGTGCGCGCGCTGCTCGGCCACGGTCGTCTCCCACACGAAATGGTCGCGACCTTCGGGCAGATAGTCGTGGCACATGAACAGCCGGGTATCGGCGGGAAGCTCGAGAATCCGGCGCAGCGAGCGGAACAGCGTGCGCGCATCGCCTCCGGGAAAATCGCAGCGTGCGGTGCCGTAATCGGGCATGAACATGGTGTCGCCGACGAACGCCGCATCGCCGATGACATAGGCGATGTCCGCAGGCGTATGGCCGGGAACATGCAGCACGGTCACATCCAGATTGCCGATCTTGAAGTGATCGCCATCGTGGAACAGCGCATCGAAATCGCTGCCGTCGCGCTCGAATTCGGTGCCGGCGTTGAACAGCTTGCCAAAGACGTTCTGCACCAGCGTGATCGATGCGCCGATGGCGATCTTTCCGCCCAGTTTCTGCTGCAGATAGGGAGCAGCCGACAGGTGATCGGCATGCGCGTGCGTCTCGAGCATCCAGTCGATCGCAAGCTCCTTCTCCCCGACATAGGCGAGGATCGCGTCTGCCGAGGAGAAGGAGGTGCGACCCGAGGCGGGGTCATAGTCCAGCACGCTGTCTATCACTGCCCCGCGCAGGGACTCGGGATCGTGGACGACATAGGACACGGTGTTGGTGTCCTTGTCGAAAAAGGCCTTGATCGCCGGCACGCCGGCTTGGGCGGCGGCAATCTGGGCGGTGGCGGTGGCGAGGGCGGAGTCGGACATGGGGAATCCTCTTCAAATTCATATTTACATGAAATATGTAAGTGAGTAATGTCGCATCGTCAAGCCAATTGATCCGGCCCCTGCAAATGTGAGATGGCGAACGCATGACTTTGTCCCAGATTCCCGCTCGCGCGGTCCGCATCGGCGATCTTGCGCCGGATTTCACTGCCCGAACGACCCAGGGTGAAAGGGCGCTGCGCGATTATCGAGGCCAGTGGCTGCTGTTCTTTTCGCACCCGGCGGATTTCACCCCGGTCTGCACCACGGAATTCATCGGCATCGAGCGCGCAGCGGACCAGTTCAGGGACATGAATTGCGCGCTGCTGGGGTTGTCGGTCGACAGCCTCTATGCGCACCACGCCTGGCTGCGCGCGATCGAGCAGAGCTTCGGTGTCGCGATCAGCTTTCCCGTGGTCGAAGACCCCTCGATGGCGATCGGCCGGGCTTATGGCATGATCGATGATACCGCCCAGAGCAGCGCGGCGATGCGGTGCAGCTATGTGATCGATCCCGAAGGCGTGGTCCGCGCGATCACCGTCTACCCGCACAATGTCGGCCGGTCGGTGGCAGAGATGCTGCGGCTGGTGGCCGCCCTGCAGCGCGCCGACGATGGCATCGTGATGACTCCCGAAGGCTGGCGTCCGGGCGATGACCTGCTGCATGCGCCCGACCCTGAAGCGATGCCCGATGGCAGCGCCGCCGACTGGTTCTGCCGCACGGTGCCGGCATCATGACCGCGATCTACCAGAACCGCGCGCGGGCCGAGGCGATGACCGAGAAGTTGCGCGCCTACGCCCAGCCGCAGCGGCTGATGATCCTGTCGTGCCTGCTCGAAGGCGAAAAGACCGTGGGCCAGATCGATGCGGCTACCGGCATCGGCCAGCCCGCGCTCAGCCAGCAGCTCGCCGAATTGCGCCGCACAGAGCTGGTCCGCACCCGCCGCGAGGCCAAGCAGGTCCATTATTCGCTCGCCGACGAATCGGTCGGGCTGTGCGTGCGGACGATGGAGGCGATGATGGGCGGGCATGACGATCCGTCGGCGGCGCTGCACCGGGCGTTGAATGCACCGGTTGTATCGGATTCGGCTGCCGCAGACGCCGGAGCGCGCGTTCCGCACGGTGCGGCCGGCTTTGCGCGCATCGGCTAACCCCTTTCAGTTACGAGGAAGGCAAAAGAAAAGCCCGATAGTTTTTCTATCTTGGCAACTGAATTGGTAGAGAATATCCCTGTGGCTGCGGGCCAAGCTGCATGCAGCCGGTCCGCACCAGACGTCACAGGAGTTCCGCCTCATGCCTCCTTCCAGTCCCGCAGGCGCCGCCGAGCCGGTTCGATCCCCGATCCCGTTCTCGGCGATTGCCGATGCCATTTCCAGGCTGCGCTTCGGCGCGGTCACCTTGACCGTCCACGACGGCAGGCTCGTCCAGATGGATGTCACCGAACGCCAGCGTTTCTCCTGAACCTGCGGCCCTCATGCCATGAAAGGGACCGCATGTGCCGGACCTTGGAATACTGAATCCCGCCGATATCTGGCCCTTCATTCTGGCGGGCTTTGCCGCGCAGATGGTGGATGGCGCATTGGGAATGGCGTTCGGCGTCATCTCCAGCACGCTGCTGGTCTCGGTGCTGGGCGTGCCGCCTGCGCAAGCCTCGGCAGGCGTGCATCTGGCCGAGGTGTTCACCACCGGTGCGTCGGGGCTCAGCCACGCCTGGCACCGCAACATCGACTGGTCGCTGTTCGCCAGGCTGGTGGTGCCCGGAGTCATCGGCGGGGTGCTGGGGGCTTATGTGCTGTCGAACATCGATGCGGGCGTCGCCCGGCCGCTGGTGATGGCGTATCTCGCGATCATCGGAGTGATGCTGCTTTATCGCGCCTGGCGCTTTCCCCCGCACAAGTTCGATGACCCCAGGGTGGTCGCGCCTTTGGGGCTGGCGGGCGGATTCCTCGATGCGGCAGGCGGCGGCGGCTGGGGCCCGGTGGTCACGTCCAACCTGCTGATCCAGGGCAGCGAACCGCGCAAGACCATCGGCACCGTCAGCGCGTCCGAATTCTTCCTCACCGTCTCGATCTCGCTGACCTTCATCCTGACCCTGGGCTTCGAGGCGTTCACCAAGGCAACCATCGGCCTGCTGATCGGCGGCGTGCTCGCCGCCCCGTTCGGCGCGATCCTAGCCAAGAACGTGCGCCCGCGCATCCTGCTGTTCATGGTCGGCGGCGTGCTGACGCTGACCAGCGCGTTCAGCATCTGGAAGGCGCTGGTGTAGGCGAAGCGCTGGCTCGCGTTCAGTTCTTGCGGAACACGGCGACCTTCATCGCCACGGACTGGATCATCGCCTCGCCAGTTACCGCCAGCGCCGTTCCATCGGGCGCGGGCGGGGCGGCGTCGCCGATCATCGGCAGCAGCGTCACCCGGCGCTTGGGCAACCGCGGCTTCTTGAAGGTCACCACGCTATAGTCTCCGATGGCCTTGATGGCTGTGATCCCCCCCCACCACGGTTCGTCGTTGCGCAGCGCTGTCTGCAACTGCGCCAGCGTGTAGGTCTTCGGGTACTTTCTGTCTTCGCTTGCGGTGTCATCGCTCATGGTGTCGCCTCCATTGCCGTGATCTTGGATTGAATGTCAGAAACCTTGGCCGCCCGGTCCTTCGCCCGGCAGTAATTGGTGTCGAGCGCGATCCCTATGTTGCGCAGCGTCTCGTCGGGAGTCTTGCCCTCGGGTACGCCGAACTCTCCGGCGGCGAACGCGATCCTGCGCGCGCGGACTGTCACGTCGTCGACATCCTGCAGCAGCACGGCCAGCGCTTCGGTCGACTCTTCCATGTCTTCGGCAAAGGTGCACGCGGTGAGCGCGTTGGCGAGGATGGCCTCGTTGGCGTTTTGTGCTTCGACCGCGCGGTTGACCACCTTGGCGATCGCAAATTCGAAGGATCCCGCGCGCTGATAGGCGGCAAGATCACCGAAGGCGAGTGGCAGCGGATAGGTCTTGTGGTCCTGCTTCATGGCGCGGACGATGTCGGTTCGGATCCGGGCCCGTTCAGCCTCCATCGTCGCGAACATCGCAGGGAGGGTCCGGTCGTAGAACAGGTTCTTGTCGAAGGATCCACGCGCGCCAAGAAATGCGGCGGCGGCGGTGGCGAGTGGGTTGACCTCGTCGGCCTCCGCGACCGCGGCAGCCCCGGTGAGGCCGAGCAGCGCGATGTCGAATGCCAGCCCGGATGCACGGCTTTCCGATCCCGCGCGGGCACGGAACTCGGCAAAGCGCGCATCGATCGCTTCCAGATACAGGGCAATGACCAGATTGCGATAATCCATCGGAGACAGGTCACTACGCGCGCTGTCGGGGATCGCGTAGAATTTGGGAATGGAGACTTCGGGCTTGTGGGCCTGTGCGGCGGTGACGCTTTCGCTGGGCAGCAGTACCGGCTGCTGCGCACCGCTGATGCTGGTGCACCCCGTCACCAGCATCGCGCCCAAGGCGCACGCGAATAAAGCTGTCTTGCCCCGTATCATCGCATCTGCCCCCGCTGTCTGGATACGTCCAGTTGCAGCAGAGGATAGACGATAGGGCCGCGCAGCAAAATTAAACTACATTAACCTTGATGATTTGTGATGCGCCAGCTGGGCAGGAATAGCTGAATTACTGTATCGATCGAGCAAAGTGCCACCAAGGCTCAGAACGAAACCTTCGGCGCGTTGCCCAGTGTCGCCCGCTCGTCATTGCTCAGCTCCCAGAAGTTCTGCGGCTTGAAGCCCAGTGCACCGGCGAACAGCACTGCGGGGAAGGATTCGATCCCCGCATTATAGTCCGCACTGGCGGCGTTATAGGCGCGGCGCGCGGCGGCGAGCTTGTCCTCGACATCGGCGAGCTCGTGCTGAAGCGTCTGGAAATTGGTGTTGGCCTTGAGGTCGGGATACGCCTCGGCCAGCGCGAACAGGTTCTTGAGCGCGCCGCCCAGCGCCATCTCCGCGCCCTGTGCCTCGCCCGGGCCGCGCGCTGCCAGCGCATTGCCGCGCGCAGCGATCACCGCCTCGAGCGCGCTCTTTTCGTGCGCGGCATAGCCTTGCACGGTGTTCACCAGATTGGGGATCAGGTCGTGCCGCTGGCGCAACCCCGCATCGATATCGGCCCAGCCCTGCCGGCAATTGGCGCGCAGCGCGACCAGCCGGTTGTAGATCAGCACCACCGCGAGCAACAGCACGGCGACGACACCTGCTATGATCCATTCCATAGACAATCCCCCATTGCGAGCCCTAGAGCTATCATGCGCGCGCGCCGGGGGGAATGCCGATGATCACAGTGCCCGATGTCGATACGTTGATGGCAGGTGACCTGGGAACGTGGCTCGCCGGGCAGGATCAGGCACGCAAGGATGCCAAGAGCCGGGCCGCGAAATGGTGGATCGCGGGGGCCGTCATCGGCCTGCCGTTCCTGCTGGGGCTGACGATCGAAGGCTTTGTGGGGCAGGTGTTTGCGCTCGTCGGCATGGGGATCATGGCGATCTGCGCCGGCAAGGGAGCGATGATCCGCCAGGCGGTGGTCACCAGCCTCAAGACACAGATGAACACCACGCTGGCCCGCACATTGGGAATTTCCTATTCCGCCGCAGCTTCGTTTGGAGAGGAATTCGAGCTCGCCTGCAGGTTCGATCTGCTGCCATCCTATACCCGCAAGACCTGCCAGGATCTGTGGCAAGGCGATCTGGGGGGCACGCGTTTCAACCTGTACGAGGCCACGCTGATCGAGCGGCGCGGGTCGGGCAAGAATGCGCGCGATGTCACCGTGTTCAGCGGCGTCATCCTGAAGATGCATTTCGCGCGCGACTTTCACGGCGTCACCCTGATCGAGTGGCAGCGGATGCGGCTCGCCCTGTTCGGCGACAGTCAGACCAAGGACGGCATCAGGCTGGAGCGGGTCAAGATGGTCGACCCGCGCTTCGAAAAGGCTTTCGATGTCTATGGCAGCGATGCGGTGGAAGCGCGGTATCTGGTGCACCCGGCCTATTGCGAACGCCTGATCGCGCTGGAGGACAAGTTCGAGGGCAAGAAGCTCAAGGCGCTGTTCCACAAGGGCGATGTCATCGTGACGATGGAAAGCGACGATCTGTTCGAAAGCGGCTCGCTCGATCCGCGCCGCGATCGCGAACTGCTGGCACGCACGATCGAGCAGTTCCGCGCCATGGCGGAGATGATCACGAGCCTGAACGAACGGCCGAGAGACTGATCAGATGGCCATGATGGCAGCGGCGATCCAGCGGTCTTCGGATCGCAGGATGCCCCAGGCGCGCGCGGCGGCGCGGCTGTCCATCGCTTCGACGCCGATGCCGCGTTCTTCCATCGCGCGGATGAAGGCGCGGGGAGGGTGGGCGAGCGCCGGGCCGGTTCCCAGCAGCATGAATTCGGGCGGCGGGTCCATCGCCAGCACCTGGTCCATCGCCGCGATGCCGAGCGCATCGATCGCCGGGGCATTCCAGGGCATGGCCGAGACCGGGGTGAGCACCAGGCTCGATTCCACCCGGCGTGGACCCAGATTGTCGCCGTCGAGCTTGAAGCCATGCGCGGTGAACCCGGTGATCACCGGGCCGGACGCGCGCGGGTCCTGGTTGAATTCAGCCATAGCGAGCGCTGCCGATCAGGGCTGGACGCCGCCCATGCCCTCTTTCAGCTTGGCCTCGGCCTTGTCGGCATCGGACATCTGCGGCACGAAGCTGTGTGCGCCCACGCCCAGCCAGACGAGGATGGGGTTGGCCATGTAGATCGACGAATAGCAGCCGACGAACAGGCCGAGCGTCATCGCGGCAGTGAAGCCGAAGATCACCCCGGGCCCGACAAACAGCAGCACCAGGAGCGCCACCAACATGGTGAGCGACGTCATCACGGTGCGCGCCAGCGTCTCGTTGGTGGAAAGGTCGAGCAGCGCGATCATGTCCATCTTGCGGTACTTGCGCAAATTCTCGCGCACGCGGTCGAACACCACGATGGTGTCGTTGAGCGAATAGCCGATGATGGTGAGCAGCGCCGCGATGATGTTGAGGTTGAACTCGAGCTGGGTCAGCGCGAAGAAGCCGAACGTCAGCGCCACGTCATGAAAAAGCGCGAACAGCGCAGCAACCCCGAACTGCCATTCGAAGCGGAACCAGATGTAGATGGCGATCGCGATCATCGCGAACACCAGCGAATATACCCCGGTGGTGAGAAGTTCTTCCGACACCTTGCCGGAGACCGAATCCACCCCGTCGATCCGCGCGCCCTGTGCGGCATATTCCTTGGTGATCATCTGTGTCACGCGGCTGGTGACCGCGTTGACCTCGTCGGCATTGTCGCCGGCAAGCCGCATGCGCACCGACACCTGATTGGGCTGGCCAAAGCGCTGGATGGTCGACTCGCCCAGGTTCAGCGCATCGATGTCCTCGCGCAGTTCGGTAACGGGCGCCTCGGCAACCTTTTCAAAGGTGACCTGGATCATCTGGCCGCCGACGAAGTCGACGCCGAGATTGAGACCACGCACGCCGACCAGCACCAGCGAAGCGATGATCGACAGCAGGCTGATCGTCATCGCCAGCTTGCGCCAGCGCAGGAAGCGGAAATTGGTGTTGTCGGGAACGAGCTTGAGGAGCTTCATCGGTTCAAGCCTTCCTTTAAATGTTCAGTTCGCGCGGCCGGGCGCGCTTGAGCCAGATGGCGACGAACATGCGGGTGACATACACCGCAGTCCATACCGAGGTGACGATGCCGATCATCAGCACGACCGCAAAGCCGCGCACCGGGCCGGAGCCGAAGAGGAACAGCAGCACCGCGGCGATGACATTGGTGACATTGGCATCGAAAATGGCGCGCGAGGCTTCTGTATAGCCCACCTCGATCGCCTGCACGATGCGTCTGCCAGCTTTTCGCTCCTCCCGAATGCGTTCGTTGATCAGCACGTTGGCATCCACCGCCGCACCGATCGTCAGCACGAAACCGGCAATCCCCGGCAGCGTCAGCGTCGCGTTCATCAGCGCCATGACGCCGAGGATAAGGAAAACGTTCAGAATCAGGGCGATATTGGCGTAAAGCCCGAAGCGACCATAAGTCAGCGCCATCAGCACCAGCACCGCCATCGTCGCAATGCCGCCAGCCAGCAGGCCCAGCTTCACCGACTCCGTGCCGAGGTCCGGTCCAACCGACCGCTCTTCCACAACCTTCAGTTCCACCGGCAGCGCGCCAGAGCGCAGCGCGATCGCCAGCTGATTGGCGCTTTCAGTGGTGAAGCTGCCCGAAATCTGGGCGGAACCGCCCAGGATCGGTTCGTTGATATTGGGGGCGGACAGCACTTCGCCGTCGAGGATGATCGCGAAGGGCTTGTTGACGTTTTCCTGCGTCAGCCGGGCAAAACGTGCGCCGCCTTCACGGTCGAAGGTGATCGACACGACCGGCTCGTTGGTCTGCTGGTCGAAGCTCGCCTGCGCGTTGGTCAGCTTGTCGCCGCGGATACCGCCCAGACGGCGCACCGCGATCGCCGGTCCGCCGGCAGGGTTGCTGGGGTAGGGGACGACTTCGCTGCCCACCGGCGCACGGCCTGCGGCGATGTCTTCCGGGCTGGCGTTCAAGTCGACCAGCTTGAATTCGAGCTCGGCGGTCTGTCCGAGCAGTTCTTTCAGCGCTTCGGGATCGTCGAGCCCGGGAACCTGCACCACGATGCGGTTGTCGCCCTGGCGGATGATGGTGGGCTCACGCGTGCCCAGTTCGTCGATGCGCTTGCGCACCACTTCGGTCGCGGTTTCCATCGCCTGGTCGAGTGCCTGGGTCAGGCCTGCCTCGGTCGGCGTCAGCACGATCCGGCTGGTGTCGCGCACCTCGATGTCCCAGTCGCGCTGGCCGGTCAGGCCCGCACCCGTGGTCATCGGCAGGATCGCCTCGCGCGCGGCATCGACCTGCGACACGTCGCGCACCAGGAACGAGAGCTTGCCCCCTTCGCGCGAGATATCGCCGATGCCGATCCGCGGCTTGGCGGCGCGCATGGCGGCGCGCACGGTCTCTTCCATGTTCTCCAGACGCTGCGCCGCGACATCCTTGGGGTCACCCTCCAGCAGGATGTGGCTGCCACCCTGAAGGTCGAGCCCCAGATTGATCTTTTCCTGCGGAAGGAACGACGGATAAAAAGGCGCGACGCTGGCGGGCAGCAGGCTGGGGATCGCCAGCAGCACGCCCAAAGCGAGCAGCAGGCTGATCGAGATCGTTTTCCAGCGCGGAAAATCAAGCATTCTCAAGGCTTCCTTGGCAGTGCCGCGTCATGCGACGCACAGGGGCGGGCAAGGCGGACGCGAACCGGATGTGCGCGCCATATATTCATGCGGCCCATTTGCGGCAAGGCGATAGGTCAATCGTTGGCGGGTGCGCCGCCGGGCTGGACGACATCGCTCAGCGTTGCCTTGACCGCGCGCACCTTGGCGCCGCCCAGATCCAGCTCGACATAGATGTCGTCGACCTTGGTCACCTTGCCGACCAGACCGCCGCCGGTGACGACCTGATCGCCACGCTTGACCGCATCGATCTTGGCCTTGTGCGCCTTCATCTGGCGCTGTTGTGGCCGGATGATCAGGAAATAGAAGATCAGCAGCAGCGGCACGAACATCAAAAGCTGAGTCCAGGCCGGAGCCCCACCGGGAGCAGCCGCAGCCAATGCAAGCAAAAGTGTCGAGTCCATGTCGATAAATTCCGAATGTCTGAAAAAAGCACAGGAGAGCGACGCGGCACAAAAACCCGGTCGCAGCGATGGGCGCGCCTATCATCATCGGCCGCTTATGGCAATTGGCGATGACCTGTGCGTTGCGGGCGAACGACGGGCTTGCCAATCGTGTCGCACCGCCATATAGGCGCGCTTCCCATCAGCCGCAGCGCGGCGATGGCACGGTCGGGACGTAGCGCAGCCTGGTAGCGCATCACACTGGGGGTGTGGGGGTCGGAGGTTCGAATCCTCTCGTCCCGACCAATTTTTTCACCGCAGCGATCCGGGCGATCGGCCGGGTTTCAGCCAAACATCTCGGTGTCGATCGTCCGCTGCATGGCCTCGCCATAGCGCGGGCCGGCGACGGTCTGCTGGTTGATCAGCGCATCGATGCGTGCGGCGGCATCGGCGGGGATGGTCCAGTCGGTCCGCGCGAAATTCTCTTCCATGTGCGCGATCGATCCGGTGCCGGGGATGGCGACGATGTGCTCGCCGCGCGAAAGCACCCAGGCGAGCGACAGCTGCGCAGGCGTGACCCCGTGTTCGGCCGCCAGCGCGCAGAACTGATCGACCAGGGCGAGGTTCGCGGGCCAGTTCTCGTCGTTGAAGCGCGGCATCGTGCGGCGCAGATCGTTGTTTGCCAGCGCCGCAACATCGCGCACGCCCCCTGCCAGCACGCCGCGCGCCACCGGCGAGAAGGCGACGAAGGTCGTCCCCAGTTCGCGGCAGGCATCGAGCACGGCGATCTCGGGCTCGCGCGTCCAGGGCGAATATTCGGTCTGCATCGCAGCGATTGGGTGGACCGCATGCGCCCGGCGCAGCGTGTCGGCCGACATCTCGGACAGGCCGATGCTGCCGATCTTGCCCTCTTTCACCAGCTCGGCCATCGCGCCCACCGATTCCTCGATCGGAATGCTGCGGTCGCGGCGGTGCATATAATAAAGGTCGACATGGTCGGTCTGCAGCCGGGTCAGCGATTCATCGATGCAGCGGCGGATGCTTTGCGGGCTGCAGTCGATCCCGCGCTTCTCGCCCTCGATGACGATGCCCATCTTGGTCGCAAGGAAGAATTCGCCGCGCCGTCCCTTCAGCGCCTCGCCGATCAGCGTCTCGTTATGGCCCAGGCCATAGATGTTGGCGGTGTCGAGATGATCATAGCCGATATCCAGCGCCCGGTTGAGCAGGGCGATCGCCACGTCGCGCGGGGGCAGGGCGCCATAGCCCCAACTCAACGACATGCAGCCAAGGCCGATGGGGTTGACCGGTTTGCCGTTGATCGTGCGGGATGTCATGGACAGGCCTTTCTGAACCGGAAATGGTGCGTATCCGGCCGGTCGCACAGATGGTGTTTGTCGGTCAACTGCCCTGTCGGCAAGCGTCGGTGGTCGAGGCCAGATTGCCCTGCGGGCGATTCGGCAGGTGCGCCCCGGCAAGGCGGCCCGCGATACAGGCCCTGCCTTGTGCTGCAACGGCGGCGGGTGGGTTTCGCTGCCAGACGGCACAGTGTGTCCTTTCGCACGAACCGTGAAGCAACCGCTTGTCTTTGATCAGTAAAACTGGTCGTCTGCGCGCTTCAAGCCGCGGCCATTGCGCGAAATGACGCGGCGCTCCGTCGATGTTTCAGCCCCGCCCGGTTCCAGAACAAGACGCTTGGAGTGTCAGCATTTTAACCTCTTTTCCGCGTTTCGTAACTCGGCTATATGCACGGTTCCCAAGGGTGCGGGGGATAGGGGTCGGGCCATGTGCGTGTCCTTCCTGCGCCAGTGCAAGAAATTTGTCTTGCCAGAGTCCCAAGGGTGTCGATACAACGCGGGCTCTTGTTTCCGCAACGAAGGGGAAAAGTACCATGAAGTCCATCATCAAGCTGAGCCCGGTTTTCGCCGCCGCTAGCGTTCTGGCTCTCGCAGCCTGCACTCCGGAAGAAGCCGCTGAAGCTCCTGCTGAAGAAACCACTGAAGCTCCTGCTGAAGAAGCCATGGAAGCTCCGGCCGCTGAAGGCGCCGAAGCTGGCATGGAAGCAGGAATGGAAGCTGGCGCCGAAGCTGGTGCTGAAGCTGGTGCCGAAGCCGGTGCCGCTGCTGGCGCAGAAGCTGCTCCGGCCGCTCCCGCCGCTCCTGCTGAATAAGCAGACGCGCAGCTTCGCCTGAAAAGGCAAAAGCTATAAAAGACGCCCGGCACCCTGATGGGGTTGCCGGGCGTTTTTGCGTTTCACACCCGTTTTCCGCGCATTTACCATCGATTAGGGTGTTGCCGTTAAGGCTTAGCATCGCGTAGCCACATTCCGGCCCCTGCCGGACGCGGATTGCGCGAGGGTTTCGCTTCAGCGGGGACAGGGTATGACGGCGACAATGGGCAAGCAGAGCGGGGCAGGCCAGGTGGCCACCGACCGCCGCTATGCCATTCGCATCAACGTGCAGATCGACGCCGACCTGCTCGATCAGGGGCGTCGCCGCTGCGGCGTCACGCTTACCAACCTTTCGATCACCGGATGCCGGTTCGAATCCGACTATCCGCTGCGGCTGCCCGCGCCGATCACGCTGCTGATCGATGGCGTCGATCCAATCGTCGGCGAAGTGGTCTGGGCCGAAGGCAAGCTGGTCGGGTGCCATTTTACCGAAGCGCTGAGCCCGACGATTTGCAACCGCATAATCCGCACGCTGCGCGATCGCGCCAAACGGCCCTAAGCCGCCAGAATTCTCTCGAAATAACGGTGCAGCTCATCCGCATTGCGGTCCCAGCTGAACCGCGCAACGCATGCGCGGACTGCCGCCGGGTCCGGACGCGCAGCAAGAATGCGGCCGATGGCCTCGGCCAGTGCGGCAGCATCGGCCTTTGAGATCAGTCCGGCGACCGGATCGGTGAGCAGCTCTGCCGCGCCGCCGGCATCGCAGATCACGATGGGCGTCCCGCAGGCGAGCGATTCGACCCAGGCATTGGCCAGGCCCTCCGACTTTGACGGCAGCACCATCACGTCCGCCGCCGCGATCCAGCGCGGCAGGTCGTCATGCGGCAGCGACCCTGCGAAGATCACGCGGCTGTCGACCTTGAGACGCACGGCAAGCGCGCGGAACTCCGCCTCCGCCTCGCCCGCGCCAGCCAGAACCAGCGTCGCATCGGGCATGAGCGGCAGCGCCTCGATGATCAGGTTCTGGCGCTTGCGCGGGATCAGGGCACCCACCGAAATCAGCATCGGGCCAATGATGCCCAGTTGCTGGCGCAGAGCGCTTCCGTCCTGGGGCGCAAAGCGCTGCTGGTCGCAGCCGGTGTAATGCACCATGATGCGATCGGCGGGCATGCCCAGCTCGACCATGTCCGCCTTCAGCGCCGCGGATACCGCAAGCATCCCGCTGGCATCGCGGCCTGCCTGCACCACTGCCTCGCGCGTTCTGGCAGCGTTGCCCCAATGGTGAATGTCGGCACCGCGCGCCTTGACCGAATAGGGCAGGCCCAATTCCTGCGCGATCATGCGCGCGGCGGGGCCATCGGGATAGAAGAATTCGGCATCGATCAGATCGAACGGCTGTTCGCGGTGCAGCCTGCGCACCAGCGGCAGGACGGCGCGGGCGAGCAACTGCGGCTGCCAGTGGCTGCCGATCCCGGGGATATGCAGGAACCGCGGGCGATGGACATCCAGCCCGTGCCAGCTTTCATGCGCGGGGAGTGCAGCGATCGCGCGGTAGCGCGAATGGTGCGACAGCGGCCAGGGCGGCACCGCCTGCGGACTGATCACCGTGACCTCGACGCCCTCGCGTGCCGCCAGCGCCGCGGTCTGGCGCTCGACGAAGATCCCGAAATTGGGGCGGGCCGCATTGGGAAACAGCGTGGCGAGGGTGAGGATGCGCATGTTGCCGCTGCTTCTACAGCGCGCGGATTAACGTTTCTGCCACCGCCAGCCAGGGCGGATTGCTCACCACCTGCTGGCGGGAGCCTGCACCCGGCGGCAGAATCTGGATACGCTCGCCATCGCGCGCGATCAACCGGCCGAAGACGAAGCGACCGGCGGGGCGGGGCACCAATACGTCGCGGTTGAGCGCCGAGCCAATGCCGTCCGCATCGATCCGCCTCAGCCACAGCGTGTCGCCGCTGCGATACTCGCCCAGGCTGCCGGTCACCCGCATCGCCAGCATCTGGTCGTTGGGGATCGGCGGAACGGCGGTTTCCGGGCGGTTGAGCGCATGCGCGCCATCGGCACCGAGCAATGCGACAACCGCGAGTTCGGTGGTGGTTTCGGTGCTCACCAGCGCGCTGCTGTCGACCTCGAGCGCTGCGGCGATGCGGTTGAGCCAGTCGAGCGACAGGGTGCGTGTCCCGGTCTCCAGCCGCCCGATGGTCTGCGCGGTGGTGGGCGGATCGCAGCGCCGTGCGACATCGTCCAGCGTCATGCGGCGAGCGCGGCGGACATCGCGGATACGGTTGATCATGGAGCATCCTCTCGAACCGGATTGGAAAACAACTTTCCTACAATCCAACCGCCATGGCAAGACGATATCGGTGTAAACGAACCGATATGGATGGTGGTTATGGCAAAGGCGGAAAGGTTTGGTGCTGTCCGACAGGCGGCCGGGCGGCTGTTGACCGAGCGCGCGATCGAGGGCGAGACGGTGGCACGCGCAAATCGAAGCGCGCGTCCTGCGCGATCGGTGACGATGAACCTGGCTGAATCGCCGCTGGGCTGGCTGCTGGCGCGCGGGCTGATCGACGAGCGGCAGTTCGAGGCAGGCGAGAAACTGCGCGCCGATTGGGAGCGGGCGAACCTGGCCCCCTCGATCACCATGCGCTGGGATGCCGCACCGCGATCCGGCGGCTATCGCGGCAGCGACGACCATCTCGAGCCGACCGAACGTCAGGCGGCGGCGCGCCAGCGTTTCGATGCGGCAATCACCGCGCTGGGCCGCGACCTGAATGACATCGCCTGGCGGGTGATCTGCTCGGGCGAGGCGATGCCGGTGGCCGAAAAGGCGCTCGGCTGGCCGGTGCGCTCCGGCCGCCTGGTGCTGCGCATGGCGCTCGACCGGCTGGCGGATTTCTATCGCTTGCCTTGAGGGGGGAAGAGCGCCCCCCCACGTCCATATCACCTCTCCCATCAAGGAGAGGAATATGCACTCGCCGTTTGTGGGCTGGACAGCGCTTGCAACTCGGGTCCCCTGCGAAGGCAGGGGTCCATCTCCTGCTAGTGCGTCAGATGCACCGGTTGCTCAATCAGGCAACGTCTGGAGATGGGCCCCTGCCTGCGCAGGGGACCGGGTAGGGACCGGAGCGACAGGCGGCGGCCTTACCCCATCGCCTCGACCTGCTCGGCCAGATCCAGCCAGCGCATTTCGGCGGCGTCCTTCTCTTCGCGGGCCTGTTCGATCGCCTTGGTCAGCGCGGCGAACTTGGCGGGATCGCGGGTATACAACTCCGGGTCGGAGAGCGCGGCCTCATCGCGCGCGATGGCCGCCTCGATGGCCTCGATCCTCTCGGGCAGAGTGTCGTAATCGCGCTGGTCCTTGTAGCTCAATTTGACCTTCTGCGAGACCGGCTTGGGGATGGCGGCAGCTGCTGCTGCGGCGGCCTCGGCCTTGCTGCGGTTCGACTTGACCCAGTCGGCGGTGCGCTGCTTGCGCTTGGCTTCCCAGTCGGCATAGCCGCCCGCAACGACATCGACCACGCCCGAGCCGTCGAGCCCGAGCGTCACGGTGACGGTGCGGTCGAGAAAGTCACGGTCATGGCTGACGATCAGCACCGTGCCGTCATAATCGGCGATGACCTCCTGCAGCAGGTCGAGCGTCTCGAGATCGAGATCGTTGGTTGGCTCATCGAGCACCAGCAGGTTGGAGGCGCGGGCGAACTCGCGCGCCAGCAGTAGCCGCGACCGCTCACCGCCCGACAATGTGCCGACGCGCGCCTCGACCAGTCCGGGGTCGAACAGGAACTCCTTGAGATAGCCCTGGATGTGCTTGCGCACCCCGCGCACGTCGATCCAGTCGCCGCCCTCGGCGAGCACGTCGCGTACGCGCTTTTCGGGCGACATCAATTTGCGCTGCTGGTCGATGATCACGCCGTCCAATGTCTTGGCGAGCGTAATCGTGCCGCTGTCGGGCGCGAGCTCGCCGGTAAGCAGGCGGATCAACGTGGTCTTGCCCGCGCCGTTCGCGCCGACGATGCCGATGCGGTCGCCGCGCTGCACCCTGAGCGAAAAGTCCTTGATGATCGTGCGCGCTGCCTCACCTTCGCCGAACGTCTTGAACACCCGGTCGGCGACGATCACCGACTTGGTCTTGCTGTCGTCGCTTACCGCTTTCAGCTTGGCGGTGCCCTGCGGCCCCAGCATCGCGGCGCGGGCTGCGCGCATTTCCCAAAGCTTGGCGAGCCGCCCCTGGTTGCGCTTGCGCCGCGCGGTAACGCCGCGCTCCAGCCAGTGCGCCTCGATCTTGAGCTTGGCATCCATCTTGTCGGCGGCGCGGGCCTCTTCGGCATAGACCTGCTCCATCCATGCCTCGTATCCGCCAAAGCCGATCTCCTGGCGCCGCAGATTGCCGCGATCGAGCCACAGCGTCTGTTTTGTCAGCCGTTCCAAGAATGTGCGGTCATGGCTGATCACCACGAACGCGCCGTTGAAGCGCCCGAGCCAGCTTTCGAGCCAGTCGATCGCGGCAAGGTCGAGATGGTTGGTCGGCTCGTCGAGCAGCAGCACATCGGGTTCGCTGGCAAGCGCGCGGCAGATCGCCGCACGCCTGCGCTCGCCGCCGCTGGCGGTCGCTGCCTCGCGCGACAGATCGATACCAATCTGGTCGGCGATCGCGGCGACCTCGTGCGCGGGCGGAGCATCGTCTCCGGCAAGCGCCCAGTCGTTCAGCGTAGCAAAACCTTTGAAGTCGGGGTCCTGCGCCAGCATCACGCAGCGGATTCCCGGCTGGATGGTGCGCCGTCCGCGATCCGCCTCGATATCGCCCGCGATCAGTCGCAGCATCGTGGTCTTGCCCGCACCGTTGCGCCCAATCAGCGCCAGCCGGTCGCGCGGGCCGACATGCAGGTTGATATCGCGGAACAGCCAGCCGGTACCTTGGATCAGGCCAAGGTCTTCATAGGATAGGACGGGGGGTGTGGACATGCGCAGGCACTTAGGCGCGGGCGCTGCGCGGCGCAATCCCCGGCCAGTCCGCAACATCCGTCTTGACCCGCCGCCCGCGCTCATCGCAAGACGGAACAAATACGCCAGAAAGGGTCGCCCGTGCGCACAGTGTATCTCAATGGGGATTTCGTCGCGGAAGACGCGGCGCATGTTTCGATCTTCGATCGCGGGCTGCTGTTTGCCGATGCGGTATACGAGGTGTTCTCGGTGCTGGACGGGCGGATCATCGACCATGCAGCGCATATGGCCCGGCTGGAGCGGTCGCTCGCCGAAATGGCCATCGCGCACGATGTTGCTGCGACCGACTGGGCAGGCGTGCTGGCAACGCTGATCGCGCGCAACGATCTGACCGAGGGGACGATCTACCTGCAGGTGAGCCGCGGGGCGGCGGACCGCGATTTCCTGTTCCCCGCGCCCGGTACTCCGCCCACGGTGTTCGCCTTCACCCAGGCCCGCGCCTTGGTCGACAATCCGATGGCGCAGCGCGGCATGCGGATCCTGACCCGGCCAGACCGGCGCTGGGGTCGGCGCGATATCAAGACGGTGCAGCTGCTCTATGCCAGCATGATGAAGATGGAGGCCAAGGCGGCTGGGGTGGATGACGTCTGGCTGGTCGAGGGCGATGTGATCACCGAAGGCACTTCGCAGAACGCGTGCATCATCACCCGCAACGGCCATCTGGTCACGCGCGATCTGGGGCATCACATCCTGCCCGGTGTGACTCGCCTCAGCCTGATCGACATTGCGCGGCAAAGCGGGATCACGGTGGAAGAGCGGCCTTTCACCATCGCCGAGGCACAGGGCGCGGCGGAGGCCTTTGTCACGTCGGCGTCGCTGTTCGTGATGCCGGTGGTCGAGATCGATGGGCTCGGCGTAGGCGATGGCCGTCCCGGCATGGAGACGATGGCACTGCGCAAGGCGTACATCGATCATGCCCGCGGCACGGGATGACAGAGATGTTTACAAGGCTTGCGCGCGTCTGACGGATCCGTTCAGTCGATTGACACGTACGCAGGCGCATTGACACCCTTTCATCCGGCGGTTGCCGGAAAAAACCGATGTCGTTCAAACTTCTGGAGACCCCGCTCATGATCAAGACCGTCGCTCGTGCCCTGCCGCTGGCGTTCCTTGCTGCCGCCGCAACCCCTGCGCTTGCCGCTGTGGATGTCACCCCCAGCGCCGGCGCGCCCGTGGTCGAACTCAGCATCACCGAGACGGTGCTTGGCGCCCCCGACACCGCGACGTTCAGCACCGGCGTGACCAGCAAGGCCCCGACCGCGTCTGCCGCGCTTCGCCAGAACTCGGCGGACATGGACAAGGTGATCAAGCAGATCGTAGCGCTGGGCATCAAGCGCGAGGACATCCAGACATCGGGCATCAACCTCGCCATGGATTATGAATATGGCAACGATGGCCGCCAGCCGCGCTTCATCGGCTATCAGGTCAGCAACACGGTCACTGTGAAAGTCCGCCAGATCGACAAGCTGGGATCGATCCTGGACTCGGTCGTGTCGCAGGGTGCCAACAACCTGTCGGGCCCCAGCTTCAGCATCGATGACGACAGCACCGCGCAGCGCGAGGCACGCGACAAGGCGATGAAGCGGGCAGAAGCCCAGGCGATGGACTATGCGCGCCGCACCGGCTTCACCGGGGTGCAGCTGCTCGCGGTGTCCGAAGCGATCTCCAACGCCTCGCCGATGGGGATGATGGACATGAAGCGCACCACGATGCAGTCGGTCGCCGCCGCCCCGCCGATCGAGGGCGGTCAGGTGGGCACCAGCGTGACAGTCAACGCCACCTATCAGATGACGCGGTGACCCACGCGCGGCTCTGGTCAAAGGCTGAAGAAGCGGTTAGCGGGCTATTCAGCGGTTATTCAATGATCGGGGGGTAATGCGGTCAGCATGAAACTGTTTTCTCTCTCCTTGCCTTCTCTCGCTCTGGGCACTGCCCTGATGGTGACGGGCGCGCCGCATGCCGACGCGCTCGACGGCAAGCGCCGCGGCGAACAGAGCGAGGCGCGTGAACAGTTCATGGCAGGCCAGGTGAAATCGCTGCGCGAGATCGAGGGGCGCATTCTCCCCAAGATGCGCGGCATGCAGTATCTCGGCCCCGAATATGACGCCGGCTCGCAGGTCTATCGGCTCAAGTTCCTAGACAGCGGCCGCGTCATCTTCGTCGATGTCGATGCGCGCACGGGGGCGGTATTGCGCCAGACCGGCTGAACCATTTGGGCCTTTGCTGCAGCCGCCAGCCTTGTCACCACCCCCTTTTTGGCCAATATGCACCCATTCAGGCAAGCGACGGCATCCGCCATGCCGCTTCCCATATCCATTTGCAGGAGTAGCCCATGCGCGTTCTGATCGTCGAGGATGAACCCACCCTTGGCAAACAGCTCAAGTCCACGCTCGAGGCCACCGGCTATGCGGTCGACCTGTCGGTGGATGGCGAGGACGGCCATTTCATGGGCTCGACCGAGGATTATGATGCGGTGATCCTCGACCTGGGTCTTCCCGAGATCGATGGTCTCACCGTGCTGGGCATGTGGCGCAAGGAAGGCCGCACCTTCCCGGTGCTGGTGCTGACCGCGCGCGACAGCTGGTCCGACAAGGTCGCCGGGCTCGATGCGGGCGCGGACGATTATCTTGCCAAGCCTTTCCAGACCGAAGAGCTGATCGCGCGGCTGCGTGCCCTCATCCGGCGTGCCTCGGGCAATGCCTCGAGCGAGCTGATCGCGGGCGATGTCCGCCTCGACACGCGCTCGGGCAAGGTTTCGCTGAACGGCGAACCGGTGAAGCTGACCGCGCAGGAGTACAAATTGCTGTCGTACCTGCTGCACCACAAGGGCAAGGTCATCAGCCGCACCGAGCTGATCGAGCATATCTACGACCAGGATTTCGACCGCGATTCGAACACCATCGAGGTGTTCGTGACGCGCATCCGCAAGAAGCTGGGCTCGGACGTGATCACCACGATCCGCGGGCTCGGCTACAGCCTCGAAGATCCGGCAGAGCGTGCCGGCGGCTGATCTCGACCAGACGCTGACGGGCGGGTCTGTCGCGCCTGCGCCGCCGCTGCCCAATACCGGCTCGCTCAGCCGCCGGATGATCGGCATCGCTGCGGCGTGGATCTTCGTGCTGCTGCTGGGCGGCGGGCTGGCGCTCGACCGCATCCTCACCAACACCGTCACGACCAGCTTCGACGATCAGCTCGAATATGTGCTGACCGCGATGATTTCTTCGGCGGAAATCGGCCCCGATGGCGAGGTGTTCTTCAACCGGCCGCTGGGCGACCAGAGGTTTCTGGAGCCCAACAGCGGCCTCTACTGGCAGATCAGCGGCGAGGGCCATTCCGATTTCACCTCGCGCTCCTTGTGGGACCGCGCGCTCAGGATCGAGACCGACCACAGCGACGCACAGCCGCATATCTACAACAGCGACCAGTTTTCCGACGACGAGCTGCGGATCATCGAACAATCGATCTATCTGCCCGGATCCAAGGTGCGCTGGCGTTTCATGGTTGCACAGTCGCGCGACGCGATGGACCTGCAGATCCGACAGCTGCGCCAGACGCTGACCTACAGCTTTGCGCTGCTCGCTTTGGGCCTGATCATCCTTGCCGGATTGCAGACGCTCTATGGCCTCTGGCCGCTGCGCAAGGTGCGCGAGGCGATCCAGGCGATGCGCACAGGCCGGATGGACCGGGTGCGCGATCCGATGCCGATCGAGGTGATGCCGATGGTCGAGGAATTGAATGCATTGCTCGAGCACAACGAGAAACAGGCCGAAGAAGCCAGGCGGCATGCGGGCAACCTGGCGCATGCGCTCAAGACTCCGCTGACCGTGGTCATGAACAGCGCCACCGCGCGCGCCGATGACCTGGCCGATACCGTGATCCGCGAAGCCGCGGTGATGCGCCGCCAGGTCGATCATCACCTCGCGCGCGCCCGAGCGGTCGGTCGTCGCGGCCAGGCGCTGGCGCGCGCCAATGTGTGGGAAAGCGCGCAGGCGGTCGAACGCGCGGTGGTGCGATTGTACCCGCATGTCCGCTGCGACCTGGATGGCAGCAAGACCGCGAGCGTCGCGATCGAGCGGCAGGACCTTGAGGAAATGCTGGGCAATCTGGTCGAGAATGCGGGCAAATATGGCGGCGGCAGCGTGTTCGTCACCATCGATCCCAAGGGGTCCGCGGACCCGAAGCTGGTCGATATCTGGATCGAGGATGACGGAACCGGAATCCCCGAAATCGAACGCACCCGCATCTTCGATCGCGGCGCGCGGCTGGATACGGGCAAACCGGGCACGGGCCTCGGCCTTGCGATCGTGCGCGATGTCGCGGAGATCTATGGCGGGCTGGTCGAGCTCGACGAGAGCGAGGATCTGGGCGGCCTGCTGGTGCGGCTGAGGCTGCCGCGGGCGGGGTAGGGCCATTTTCTCCCCTCCCGCTTGCGGGAGGGGCAGGCCCGGTTTTCCGGGCCGGGGTGGGCCTGAAAATCTAAAGCGATACAGGCCCACCCCGGCCTCGGCTGCGCCTCGTCCACCCCTCCCGCAAGCGGGAGGGGAGAGGGTCTCACCCAGCGTCTCTGATCTTCTCGTGGTGCCGGATCACCTCGTCGATCACGAACCGCAGGAACTTCTCCGAGAAATCCGGATCCAGATCGGCATCGACCGCCAGCCGCTTCATCCGCATGATCTGCTCCTCCTCGCGGCCGGGGTCGGCAGGGGGCAGCGCGGTCTTGGCCTTGTATTCGCCCACCGCCTTGGTGATCTTGAAGCGCTCGGCCAGCATGAAGATCAATGCGGCATCGATATTGTCGATGCTCTGCCGGAAAGCGGCCAGGACGGGATCGTGCGCCATAAGCGGAAGCCTTGTCTAGAACGGGACCAGAATCACGCTACGGATCACAACACCGCTGCGCTTTGCGCTTGCCTTAAGCCATGTGGATTGCCACATCGCAACCCATGACAGCGACTATCCACCCGATCGGCCGCCCCGGAAGCGCGCCTGCCGCCGCGCCCAGCCTTGATCCGATCATGGCGCTGGTCGCGCACGACATGAATTCCGTCAACAGCGTGATTCTGGACCGGATGCAGTCGAAAATCCCGCTGATTCCGGAACTTGCAGGTCACCTGATCGCAGGCGGCGGCAAAAGGATGCGTCCGATGCTGACGCTCGCCTGCGCGCGGCTGCTCGATTATCCCGGCACACGCCACTACAAGCTGGCGGCCGCGGTGGAGTTTATCCACACCGCCACGCTGCTGCACGACGACGTCGTCGATGGCTCCGACATGCGGCGCGGCAAGAAGGCTGCAAATCTGGTGTTCGGCAACCCGGCCACGGTGCTGGTGGGTGATTTCCTGTTCAGCCGCTCGTTCGAACTGATGGTCGAGGACGGCTCGCTCAAGGTGCTCAAGATCCTGTCGGGAGCGTCCGCAATCATCGCCGAGGGCGAGGTCGACCAGCTCACTGCGCAGCGCCAGATCGAGACCAGCGAAGAGCGCTATCTTGCGATCATCGGCGCCAAGACCGCGGCGCTGTTCGCAGCTGCCTGCCGGATTTCGGCAGTGGTGGCAGAGCGCAACGAGGCAGACGAGCTTGCGCTCGACGCCTATGGCCGCAATCTGGGCATCGCGTTCCAGCTGGTCGATGATGCGATCGACTATGTTTCCGACGCGGCACAGATGGGCAAGGATGTCGGCGACGATTTCCGCGACGGCAAGGTCACGCTTCCCGTCATCCTCGCCTATGCGCACGGCACGCCCGAGGAGCGCAAGTTCTGGGAAGCGGCGATCATCGGTCACCGCACCTCGGACGAGGATCTGGCGCACGCCACAGATCTGCTGCACCGCCATAAGGCGATCGACCTGACCCTCGACCGCGCCCGCCACTTCGGCCAGCGCGCGATCGACGCCATCGCGGGCTTCCCCAATGGCAAGGCCAAGGCGGCGCTGATCGAAACGGTCGAGTTCGCGATCGCAAGAGGGTATTGAACCCGGCTGACCCGAATCACCGGGCAGGCCCGGTAAATCGAGTTTCAGTCAGATGACGGCGCTTTCAGCCACTTCCATTTCCGGTGATGCCCGGCCCGCCTCGTTGGGGATCGAGATCCGTGCGCTGTTGTGGCTGGCAGGGCCGCTGGTGCTGGGCAATCTCGCGCAGATGGCGATCCACACCACCGAGGTGATCATCCTGGGCCGCTACGACGTGCAGGCGCTGGCAGCGGCGGCGCTGGCGGTGAACCTGTATTTCGCCTGCGGCACCTTCGGCATGGGGCTGATGACCGCCGCTTCGCCGATGATCGCGGCAGAGCGCGGGCGCCGCGCGCATTCGGTGCGCGATATCCGGCGCACGGTGCGGCAGGGGTTCTGGGTGGCGCTCACCGCCTGCCTGCCGATCTGGGCCGTGCTGTGGCAGGCCGAAGAGCTTTTTCTGCTGATGGGCCAGCAGCCCGATCTGGCGCGCGATGCCGGGCAATTCCTGCGCGTCGCGATGTGGGGATTGCTGCCTTGGCTGCTGCAGTTCGTGCTGCGCATGTATGTCTCGGCGCTTGAACGGCCGATCTGGGGTGTCATCGTTACCTTGTGCGGGGTCGGGGTGAACCTGATCGTCTGCTGGGCTCTGGTGTTCGGCAATCTCGGCTTTCCCGAGATGGGGCTGATGGGGGCCGCGACCGCGAACCTCGTTGCCAATTGCACGCTGTTCGTGGTGATGGCGCTGGTCGTCACCACCGTGCGGCCTTTCCGCCGCTACCGCATCTTCGGACGCTTCTGGGTGGCGGACTGGCCGCGTTATGTCGGGCTGTTCCGGCTGGGCCTGCCGATCGCGATCACCTTCGCGTTCGAGGTCGCGATCTTCAGCGCGGCGGCGTTCCTGATGGGGTTGATCAACCGCGATTCGCTTGCAGCCCATGCCGTGGCCATCCAGATCGCCTCGTTCGCCTTCATGGTGCCGTTCAGCCTGTCGCAGGCCGCCACGGTGCGGGTCGGGCTGCACCATGGCGCGCGCGATGCGGTGGCGGCGGGGCGCGCCGGATGGGCGGCGCTGGGGCTGGGCGTGATCGCGGCGTGCGTGATGTCCGCGATCATGGCGCTGTTCCCGCGCCAGCTGGTCAGCCTGTTCATCGATCCGATGGATGCAAGCGCGGCGACGGCGTATTCGCTGGCGCTCGGCTTTCTGCTGGTCGCGGCGATCTTCCAGCTGGTCGATGCGGTGCAGGCTGTGGGGGCAGGGGTGTTGCGCGGGCTGCAGGACACACGCTGGCCGATGCTGTTTGCGGCATTCGGCTATTGGGCTGTCGGCATGGGCACCGCCTGGTTCTTCGCCTTCCAGCTGGGCTGGGATGGCGTCGGCGTCTGGATCGGGCTCGCTGCGGGACTTGCGGTGGTCTCGGTGTTGATGGTCGGGCGCTGGATGATGCGCGCGCGGCTGGGGCTTGGAGTTTATGGCTAGGCACCATTTCCCATTCCGTTTGTCCCGAGCGAAGTCGAGGGACATGATCGCAATCGGTAGCGCGCACGTCCCTCGACTTCGCTCGGGAACGCGGGGAGGGTGGCTGGCATGATTCTCCTGCCAATCCATTCAGTCCTTCCCCAACTGCTCTCGGCCTTAGCAGCCTCCCCCAACGCCGTGCTCGTTGCGCCTCCGGGAGCGGGCAAGACCACATCAGTCGCGCCAGCCTTGCTCGATCAGAGCTGGTGCACCGGGCAGATCCTGTTGCTCTCCCCGCGCCGCCTTGCCGCGCGCGCGGCTGCCGAGCGGATGGCGGAGCTGGCTGGCGAGAGCGTCGGCCAGACCATCGGCTATGCCACCCGCATGGACAGCAAGACCAGCGCGGCTACCCGCGTGCTGGTGCTGACCGAGGGGATTTTCGTCAACCGTATCCAGGCCGATCCCGAGCTTGCAGGTGTCTCAGCGGTGCTGTTCGACGAGGTTCACGAACGCAGCCTCGACAGCGATTTCGGGCTGGCGCTGGCGCTCGAGGCGCAAGCTGCGTTCCGGCCTGATCTGCGCCTGCTGGCGATGTCAGCAACGCTCGACGGCGCACGCTTCTCGGCGCTGATGGGCGATGCGCCTGCGCTGACCAGCGAAGGCCGGTCGCATCCGCTCGATTTGCGCTATCTCGGTCGGCGGGGCGAGCAACGGCTCGAAGATGCGATGGCGCAGGCGATCCGCACCGCGTTGCGCGAGGAAGAGGGCGATGTTCTCGCCTTCCTCCCCGGTGTCGCGGAAATCGCCCGCACGCAGGAGCGGCTGGCGAACCTGGGGGATGCGATCGCGGTGCTGCCGCTGCACGGCACGCTGACCCCGCCCGAACAGCGCGCCGCGATCCGGCGCGATCCGGATGGCCGCCGCAAGGTGATTCTCGCCACCAGCATCGCCGAGACCAGCCTGACCATCGACGGTGTGCGGATTGTGGTCGACAGCGGCATGGCGCGGCGCGCGCGTTATGATCCGCTCGCCGCGACCACCCGGCTGGTGACCGAGCGCGCCAGCCAAGCCGCCGCCACCCAGCGCGCAGGCCGCGCGGCGCGACAGGGACCGGGGGTCGCGTATCGGCTGTGGGAGGAGGCCGCGACCGGGGGGCTACCGCGCTTCGACCCGCCCGAGATTCTCGACAGCGATTTGGCTCCGCTTGTATTGCAATGCGCCGCCTGGGGGGAGAACGATCCGCTGCGGCTGAACTGGCTCGATCCGCCGCCCGCGCCCTTGCTGGCCGAGGCGCGCAAGCGGCTGCAGGCGCTCGATGCGGTCGATGCCGTCGGCGCGATCACGCCCAATGGCCGCGCGATCGCCGCGCTGCCGCTGCCGCCGCACCTTGCGCACATGCTGCTGTGCGGCGCGCGGGCAGGATGCGCCATGCTGGCCGCGGAAATTGCGCTGCTGCTTCAGGAGCGCGGGCTGGGCGGGCAGGGCGAGGACCTCGACGCGCGGCTGGCGCGCTGGCGCTCCGACCGCGGCGAGCGCGCATCGAAATCGCGCAAGCTCGCACAGCGCTGGGCGCAATTGGCAGAGCGGCAGATCGCCAATCCGAACCCTGCCGACCTCCCATCCGCCATCCTGCTAGCCCTCGCTTTCCCCGATCGGGTCGCCAAGCGGCGCGATGCTGGCGGAGAGGCTTGGGCGAGCGCTGGCGGGCGCAGCTTCCGGCTGGATACGGCCTCCTCGCTGATCACCGCGCAGTGGCTGGCGATCGGCGACGTGCAGGGCAAGGCGGCGGATGCGCGCATCTTGAGCGCGATGGCGCTCGACCCTGCCGACGTCGAAACCCATCTGGCGGCGCGGATCGAGCGCGTCAGCCGCTGCAGCTTTGCGCTGGCCGAACGCCGCGCCGAGGCCCGGCTCGAACGCCGACTGGGTGCGATCCGGCTGGCAAGCGGACCGGACCCGTCGCCATCACCCGAGGCGCTGTGTGCCGCGCTGATCGGCGGGGTGCGCGAGCATGGCCTCGATCTGCTCGGCTGGGGTGACAAGGCGCTGGTCTTGCGGCAGCGCGCACGCTTTGCCGGGATCGCGGTGCTGGAGGATGCAGCTTTGCTCGATAGCCTGGACGACTGGCTCGCCCCGCTGCTCGCGAGGCACCGCTCGCTGGGCGCGGTGGGTCCGGGGCCGCTGCACACCGCGCTGCAGGGCCTGCTGGGATGGGACGGCGCGCAGACGGTCGATCGGATCGCGCCGCCCGAGTTCACCAGCCCCGCCGGGACCCGCCACGCGATCGACTATTCGGCCACCGCAGGCCCGACGGTCGAGCTGCGGGTGCAGGCGCTGTACGGGTTGGATGTTCACCCGGTGGTGGGGCGCGATCATATCCCGCTGGTGCTCTCGCTGACCTCGCCTGCCGGGCGCCCGATCCAGACCACGCGCGATCTGCCCGGCTTCTGGCGCGGCAGCTGGCGCGACGTCGCCAAGGACATGCGCGGCCGCTACCCGCGCCACCACTGGCCCGATGCGCCGTGGGAAGCGCAGGCGAGCCTGGCGACCAAGAAGCGGCAGGGCATTTGAGGGGCTGGGAGAGCTCCAGGATACTGCCCACTTCCGCTCAGCCTGAGCCTGTCGAAGGCTCCGCTGCATGGCTGGCGTGGGCGCGGGTCCTTCGACAAGCTCAGGCTGAGCGGGGTGGTAAGGGGCGTTTCCAACAGCGGTTGTTGCAACCCTTCACCCCACACCACGCTTGACCCGCACGCCTGTGCTGTAGCAAAGGCGCTGCAATCACATTTTCCCGGGACGGATACCAATGGCCGCACGAATCTATCAGCGCCCCAAGAACGCGATGCAGTCGGGTCGCGCGCTCACCGATCTGTGGGTGCTCGAGTTCGAACCTGCCGAAGCGAAGAAGCCCGATCCGCTGACCGGCTGGGCAGGCTCGGGCGATACGCGCCAGCAGCTGTCGCTGCGCTTCCCCGATCTGGAGGCTGCCAAGGCCTATGCCGACAAATATGGCATCATCGCGCGGATCGAGCAGACACCTCCACGCCGCCTGAAGATTCAGGCCTATGCCGATAATTTCCGGTGATTTTCTGATCTGACTGCCGGGCGTTCAGCCCACCAGCGCGTCGATCGCACCCTGCAGGATGAACGCCGCTGCGGCCGAATCGACGCGCTCGGCGCGCTTGGCGCGGCTGACATCGGCGTCGATCAGCGCGCGCTCCACAGCCTGAGTCGACCAGCGCTCGTCCTGCAGCAGGATCGGCAGCCCCAGCACCGCGATGTTGCGCGCAAAGGCACGCACGCTCTGGGTTTGCGGACTGTCGGTGCTGTCCATGTTGAGCGGCAGGCCGATGACCAGCCCGGTGATGTTCTGATCAGCCACCAACTGCTCGATCTGCGCCTTGTCCTTGCCGAACTTGGAGCGCTTGATCGTCTTGGCGGCGGTGGCGAAGCTCCAGCCGGCATCGCAGAACGCGGTGCCGATGGTCTTGCTGCCCACGTCCAGCCCGATCAGCCGTCCGCCCTCGGGCAATGCCTCGCGAAACTCTGCGGGCTTGGTCGTGATCAGCGGGCCAGAAATGCTGCCACCCTCCGCTCGGCGTCTGCGCGGATGTTCGCCCAGAACAGGGGATAGTCATAGACGTGGTAATTGTTGCCGGGCAGCACATAGTTGCCCATCTTGGGTTCGCCGCCCAGCAGCAACAGGCCGCGATCGTCGCAGCGCGCGGGCACCAGGCCGGGGGTGATGACGCCATCGGTCAGCTCGTCATTGGGAACCAGCGTGCCGATGTTCTGCTCGGCGGTCGCCTCGTCGCCGTTGACGCCGGTGATCGGATTGACGCACACCATCGGCGTCGCGCCGCGCAGGGTGCCGTCAAAGCCGATGCTGACATCATAGACCGACAGCAGCAGATCGGGTTCGGCGGGCTCGCCGAAGCTCTGCCACGACAGCAGGCAGTTGGCCTGATCGGGGTCGGCGCAAACCGGCAGGCCGAGCGCGAGCAGGTCGGTGGTCAGCGAAACCGGCCAGCCGATCACATAGGCAGCCACGATGCGGTCGGCGAGCGGGCGGGTGACCACGCGCTGACGCATCAGCGTGGTCAGGTGCAAGGCACCCTGGCTGTGCCCGGCGATGATGATCGGCATGTCGTCGGGGATTTCGAGCAGAAACTCGTCGAACGCTGCAAGCACGTCCGAATAGGCGGCGTCGAACGCCATCTGCGCCTCGGGTTTGTCGGTGAGGAAGGCGCCGATCGCCGCCTGGCGATAGCGCGGTGCCCAGATCTGGCCGATGCCGTTGAACACGCTGGCCTGGCTGCGCAGGAAGATGCGCGCGCGGTCCTGCGATTCCTTGTCGGTGAGCGGTGCGTTCCACAATTCGCGCTTCAGATACGACGTCGGATGGACATAGAACACCGCGACCTTGGGCGCAGTGGTGGGCTCGAAGCCTTCCGGCGTCCACAATGAGGGGTTGTCGCCGCCGGTGATTTCGGGCCGGGAGAACCACATCGCCTTGTCGGCATAGGCGCTGGTCTGGATTGCCTCGGGCTTCACGAATTCGGCGGAAGGCACGAAGGCTGCGGCAAAAATCTGCTGGGGAAACAGCCGGTAAACCGCGAAAGCTGCGACCAGGAGGAAGATGATCGTCGCAATCAGATACAGGAACTTGCGGGCCAAAAAAACTCTCCGGAAACGGCGGGCAAGGGCGGTCCAGCGACATGCCCGTCAATCCGCGCATATAGGTGCGGGTTTTGAACATCGCCAGCGGTGTTTGGCAGCAGCGCTTATTGGCGCGATCACAGCATTTGCCCGCTTGATGGCCGGGCGGGCCGGTGCTAGCCGCATGAACCATGTCAGTAGATAGCAAAACCGTGAAGAAAATCGCCAGCCTGGCCCGGATCGCGATGACCGATGCCGAAGTCGAGGCGATGGTCCCCGAATTCAACGGCATATTGGGCTGGGTCGAGCAACTGGGCGAGGTCGACGTCACCGGTGTCGAACCGATGACCGCGGTCATCCCCAACACCTTGCGCCTGCGCGAAGACATCGTCACCGATGGCAATATCCGCGACAAGGTGCTGGCCAATGCGCCTGCTGCCGAGCACGGCTTTTTCGGCGTCCCCAAGGTGATCGAATAAACATGACCGACATTACAGACCTCGGCATTGCCGACATCCGCAACGGCGTGCGCGCCGGGACCTTCAGCGCGCGCGACGTCGCGACTGCATTCAACGCGCGGGTGGCCGAAGCCAAGGCGCTCAACGCCTTCCTGATCGACACGCCCGAGCACGCGCTGGCCGCGGCCGATGCGATCGACGCGAAGCGCGCGGCGGGCGAGGACCTGCCGATCATGGCGGGCGTGCCGATCGGCATGAAGGACCTGTTCTGCACCATCGGCGTGGAAGCGCGCGCGGCGAGCGAAATCCTCAACGGTTTCAAGCCGACCTATGAATCGACCGTCAGCCAGAAGCTCTGGGATGCGGGCGCGGGCATGCTGGGCAAGCTCAACATGGACCAGTTCGCGATGGGGTCGTCGAACGAGACCAGCGCGTTCGGCAACGTGATCTCGCCGTGGCGGCGCAACGATGGCGGCAACGCGCCGCTTGCGCCCGGCGGCTCGTCGGGAGGCAGCGCCGCTGCGGTCTCGGCGCGGTTGTGCCCTGCGGCGACCGGCACCGATACCGGCGGATCGATTCGCCAGCCTGCGGCATTTGTCGGCATCAGCGGCATCAAGCCGACCTATGGCCGCTGCTCGCGCTGGGGGGTGATCGCGTTCGCATCCTCGCTCGACCAGGCCGGGCCGATGGCCCGCGACGTGCGCGACTGCGCGATCATGCTCGAGGCAATGAGCGGTTTCGATCCCAAGGATTCGACCTCGCTCGACCTGCCCATTCCGCAGTGGGAAGCCGGATTGTCCAGCAACCTCAAGGGCAAGCGCGTGGGTATTCCCAGGGAATATCGCATGGACGGCATGAACGCCGAGATCGCCGCGATCTGGGATCAGGCCGCCGACTGGCTGCGCGATGCCGGCGCCGAGATCGTCGAGGTCTCGCTGCCGCACACGCGGTACGCGCTGCCGGCCTATTACATCATCGCGCCTGCCGAAGCCTCGTCCAACCTCGCACGATATGATGGCGTGCGCTATGGCCAGCGCACTCTGCCCGATGGGGCCGGGCTGCAGGACATGTACGCCGCGACCCGCGCCGCCGGCTTCGGAGCAGAGGTCAAGCGCCGCATCATGATCGGCACCTATGTGCTGTCGGCCGGTTTCTACGACGCCTATTACACGCAGGCGCAGAAGGTCCGCGCCTTGATCGCCCGCGATTTCGCGCAGGTGTGGGACAAATGCGACGTGCTGCTCGCCCCGACCGCGCCCAGCGCGGCCTTTGGCCTGGGCGAGAACAGCGAAGATCCGATCGCGATGTACCTCAACGACGTGTTCGCGGTGCCCGCGTCGCTTGCGGGGCTGCCCGCGATGTCGGTCCCCGGCGGTCTCGACAGCCAGGGCCTGCCGCTGGGCCTCCAGATCATCGGCAAGCCGCTCGACGAGCAGGGCGTGCTGAACGCGGGTCTGGCAATCGAGGAACGCGCTGGCTTTACCGCGCGCCCGGCACAGTGGTGGTGACTATGACTGAATCAACCTATCGTATCCAGGGCGCCACCGGTGAGTGGGAGGTCGTGATCGGGCTTGAGGTGCATGCCCAGGTCACCAGCCATGCCAAACTGTTCTCCGGCGCGGCGACGACCTTCGGGGCGGAGCCCAATGCGCAGGTCAGCCTGGTCGATGCCGCGATGCCTGGCATGCTGCCGGTTCCCAATGGCGAGTGCGTCCGCCAGGCGGTGCGCACCGGCATGGCGCTGAACGCCCAGATCAACCGGTACTCGCGGTTCGATCGCAAGAACTATTTCTACGCCGATCTGCCGCAGGGCTATCAGATCAGCCAGCTCTATCACCCCATCGTGGGCGAAGGCGCGATCGAGATCAGCCTTGATGAGAAGAACCCCGACGCGCAGACCAAGACCATCGGCATCGAGCGGCTGCATCTGGAGCAGGATGCAGGCAAGCTGATGCACGATCAGCACCCGACGATGTCGTATGTCGACCTCAACCGCTGCGGCGTCGCGCTGATGGAGATCGTCTCGCGGCCCGACATGCGTTCGCCTGCGGAGGCCGGCGCTTATCTCAAGAAGCTGCGCTCGATCCTGCGCTATGTCGGCTCGTGCGACGGCAACATGGAAGAAGGCTCGATGCGCGCCGACGTCAATGTCTCGGTGCGCAAGCCCGGTGACGAATTCGGCACGCGGACCGAAACCAAGAACGTCAACTCGGTGCGCTATGTGATGGCGACGATCGAGCACGAGGCCAACCGTCAGGTCGATGTGATCGAAAGCGGCGGCACCATCGTCCAGGAAACCCGGCTGTACGATCCCGACAAGAACGAGACCCGCTCGATGCGCTCGAAGGAAGACGCGCACGATTATCGCTACTTCCCCGATCCCGACCTGCTGCCGCTGGAACTCGACGACGCGTTTCTGGACGGCTGCAAGGCATCGCTGCCCGAGCTGCCCGATGCCAAGCGCAAGCGCTATGAAAGCGAGCTGGGCCTGTCCGCCTACAACGCGGCGGTGCTGACCGCGGAGGCGGAGACCGCGCGCTGGTTCGAGGCGCTGCTTGCCGAAAGCGTCAAGGCGCAGGGCAAGCCGGAAACAGAGGTGGCCAAGGGCTCGGCCAACTGGCTGCTGTCCGAACTGTACGGCGCGCTCAACCGCACCGGCAAGTCGATCGACGACAGTCCGGTGAGCCCGGCTGCTGGCGCAGAGCTCATCGCGCTCGTCGCCGATGGCACGATTTCGGGCACCATCGCCAAGCAGGTCTTCGAGATCATGCTGGAAACCGGCGAGGGGGCAGGGGCGATCGTCGAAGCGCGCGGGCTCAAGCAGACGTCCGATACCGGCGCGATCGATGCCGCGATTGCCAAGGTGCTGGCCGACAATGCCGACAAGGTAGAGCAGTATCGCGGCGGCAAGGAGGCTTTGTTCGGCTTCTTCGTCGGCCAGACGATGAAGGCGATGCAGGGCAAGGCCAATCCGCAGTTGGTTAACGAGCTGCTGAAGAAAGCGCTTAACTGATCGTGACGCGCTCGCCCCCGGAATAGTGCCATTTTGTAACATTTTCTGGCGGCTGCGCGGGACTTACCAACCGTTAACAATTTTGCCTGATACCGGTGTCGCAAACGATTGTGCGAAAGCCGGGGGGCATCTGTGAGCATGAATGGATGGAGCGGTAACCCCGGCCTTGGTTGTGGACGGGAAGTGGGCTGTTGTTAAAGCATATCAAACCGGCCGACGTTGAAACGGGCATGTTCATCCAGGGCTTTGTTGGCTCGTGGTTCGATCACCCGTTCTGGCGGAAGAAGTTCCTGCTGACCGAGGACGCCGATGTCCTCAAGATCCGCGAGAGCAAGGTGTCCGCGGTGATCATCGATGTCGAGCGTGGCGCCGTGCCCGCAGAGGCTGCGCCTGTCATGCCGCAGCTTCCACCCGCCGCCGTGCTTCCGCCGCGCCATGCCCCTGTCACCGGGCGCTATACGCCGCCCAGCCTCGCACCGCGCAAGACCAGCTTCCGCCAGGAGAGCAAGCGCGCCGCCAAGATCGTCGAGAAGTCGCGCAAGAAGGTCGGCGCGATGTTCGAATCCGCGCGGCTGGGCCAGGCGGTAAAGCTGCCCGAGGTGCTGCCGCTGATCGACGAGATCCGCGATTCGGTCGAGCGCAACAACAAGGCGCTGACCAGCCTCGTCCGGCTCAAGAACAAGGACGAATATACCTATATGCACTCGGTCGCGGTGTGCACGCTGATGATCAACTTTGCGTGCAAGCTCGATCTGGACGACGAGACGATCCGCTCGATGGGGGTGGCCGGGCTGCTGCACGATCTGGGCAAGATGGCGGTGCCGCAGATGATCCTCGACAAGGTCGACCAGCTGACTGACGAGGAAATGGTCACCATCCGCAGCCACCCGGTGCGCGGCCATGCCTTGATCGGCGAAAACCCCGATATCCCCGATATCGCGCGCGACGTGTGCCTGCACCATCATGAGAAGATCGATGGCTCGGGCTATCCCTTCGGCCTGCAGGGCAGCGAGATCAGCCTGGCGGCGCGCATGGGCGCGATCTGCGACGTGTATGACGCGGTCACCTCGAACCGGCCCTACAAGGACCCCTGGACCCCCTGCGTGGCGCTGGGCCGGATGTCGCAGTGGCAGGGCCATTTCGACGAGCGGCTGATGCAGGTGTTCATCAACTCGATGGGGCTGTATCCCGCAGGTGGGCTGGTCAGGCTCAACGATCACCGGCTGGCGCTGGTCGTCGACAATTGCCTTGAGGATCCGGCAGGGGTGCGCGTGCTGCCATTCTACTGCACATCGCGGCTGCAGGAGCTCGCGCCGGCGGAGATCACGATCACGCCCGACCGCGGGGTTCAGATCCTGGGGACCGAACGGCCCGAGTTCTGGCATTTCGAAGACTGGGCCGCGATGCGTCAGGGCATTCTCGCAAAGGCCGCGCCCTATTCCGCTGCGGCTTGACCGCACGGGGATTCGCCGTTAAGGGCCGCGCTTCGGTTGCCGGGGCGTATTGCGTCCGGCTTTCCGGATATTAGCACGACACTGGCGTCAGGTGCGGGTGGGAAAAAGGCGGAGCCTCCACCATATCGATTCGTTCTGCAACGGATCGGGCACGTATCGGGCGGCAGAGTAACCTTACCTCTACCAATCAGGTGAAGAGAAAACATGCCAACTATCAACCAGCTGGTCCGCAAGGGCCGGGTGCCGCAAAAGGCCAAGTCCAAGGTGCCCGCAATGGATGCAAACCCGCAGAAGCGTGGCGTTTGCACCCGTGTCTATACGACGACTCCGAAAAAGCCGAACTCGGCGCTTCGCAAGGTGGCCAAGGTCCGTCTGACCAACAGCCGTGAAGTCATCACCTACATTCCGGGTGAAGGCCACAACCTGCAGGAGCACTCGGTTGTGCTGATCCGCGGCGGCCGCGTACGCGACCTTCCCGGTGTGCGTTACCACGTGCTGCGCGGCGTTCTCGATACCCAGGGTGTCAAGGACCGCAAGCAGAGCCGTTCCAAGTACGGCGCCAAGCGGCCCAAGTGATCCGTCCGGGGGACGGATCATCCTGAAAAGATCGCTTCAGGCGATCTTGTTCAGGATCCACACGCCCCCGTTCGCGGCCACATCTTTTTCAGGAGTCATCCAATATGTCACGTCGTCGTCGCCCAGAAAAGCGCGTCATCCTTCCCGATCCCAAGTTCGGTGATCTGACGCTTTCGAAATTCATGAACAATTTGATGCTTGACGGCAAGAAGTCCGTCGCAGAGCGGATCGTTTATGGCGCCATGGAAACCATGCAGGCGAAGGCCAAGGCCGATCCGCTGCCCATGTTCCACGATGCGCTGAATAACGTGAAGCCCGGCATCGAAGTGCGCAGCCGCCGCGTCGGTGGTGCGACCTATCAGGTTCCCGTCGAAGTGCGCCCCGAGCGCGCCCAGGCGCTGGCCATCCGCTGGCTGATCTCGGCCGCGCGCAACCGGTCGGAAACCACCATGGCTGCGCGTCTGTCGGGCGAGCTGCTCGATGCCGCCAACAATCGCGGCAATGCGGTCAAGAAGCGTGAAGACACGCACCGCATGGCCGAAGCGAACCGTGCCTTCTCGCACTATCGCTGGTAAAACTCGCCCTCTCCCTTGCGGGGGAGGGTTGGCTTCACGATCTGAAGCACGGGGAGGGCAGGGCGCACATCGGGTGCTGACCTGCCCCTCTCCAATTCCGCCTCGGCCAGCCTGCTGGTGAGGCATACCGTCCTCTTTCTGCAAGGAGAGAGGGGTTTGGCGTTTGCTAGATCGATATCCCCAATTCGCACTGGCCAAAGTGCGGGGGCTTCATTATAGCGCGCGGCAAATTGCATCCCCACATCTGGCCCACACCTGGAGTTTATGATCATGGCACGCAGCCATCCCCTGGAAAAGTACCGCAATATCGGCATTATGGCCCATATCGACGCGGGCAAGACCACCACGACCGAGCGGATCCTCTATTACACCGGCAAGTCGTACAAGATCGGCGAAGTGCATGAAGGCACCGCGACGATGGACTGGATGGAGCAGGAGCAGGAGCGCGGGATCACGATCACGTCCGCTGCGACCACCTGCAAGTGGCGCGCCGAAGAGGGCAAGGGCGAAGAGCACCTGATCAACATCATCGACACCCCCGGCCACGTCGACTTCACGATTGAAGTCGAGCGTTCGCTGCGCGTGCTCGACGGCGCGGTTGCATGCTTCGACGGCGTTGCCGGCGTTGAGCCGCAGTCCGAAACCGTGTGGCGCCAGGCCGACAAGTACGGCGTGCCGCGCATGTGCTTCGTCAACAAGCTGGATCGCACCGGCGCCGACTTCTATTTCTGCGTCAACTCGATCATCGAGCGTCTGGGCGCACGCCCGGCCGTTCTGTATCTGCCGATCGGCATCGAAGGCGGCTTCAAGGGTCTTGTCGACCTGGTCGAGAACCGCGCGATCATCTGGCTGGAAGAAAGCCTGGGCGCGAAGTTCGAATATCAGCCGATCCCCGATGATCTGGTCGAGAAGGCCGCGAAGTATCGCAGCGACCTGATCGAGATGGCTGTCGAACTCGACGACGAGCTGATGGAAGCCTATCTCGAAGGCAACGAGCCCAGCACCGCCGACCTCAAGAAGCTGATCCGCAAGGGTACGCTCGAGATGGCGTTCGTGCCGGTGGTTTGCGGCTCGGCGTTCAAGAACAAGGGCGTCCAGCCGCTGCTCGATGCCGTGGTCGACTATCTGCCTTCGCCGCTCGACGTTCCTGCGATCCAGGGCCTGAAGCTCGACGGCGTGACCGCAGACGAGCGTCCGTCCTCGGACGACGTGCCGTTCTCGGCGCTCGCGTTCAAGATCATGAACGATCCCTTCGTCGGCACGCTGACGTTTGCCCGCATCTATTCGGGCAAGCTGGAAGCGGCTTCGACCGTGATGAACTCGGTCAAGGACAAGAAGGAAAAGGTTGGCCGCATGCTGCTGATGCATGCCAACAGCCGTGAAGACATCCAGGAAGCCTTTGCAGGCGACATCGTCGCTCTGGCGGGCCTCAAGGACACCACCACGGGTGACACGCTGTGCGCCATCAATGCTCCGATCATCCTTGAGCGGATGGAATTCCCCGAGCCCGTTATCGAGCTTTCGGTGGAGCCCAAGACCAAGGCCGACCAGGAAAAGATGGGCGTGGCGCTCAACCGCCTTGCCCGCGAAGATCCCTCGTTCCGCGTGACGTCCGATTCCGAAAGCGGCCAGACGATCATCAAGGGCATGGGCGAACTTCACCTCGAAATTCTCGTCGACCGCATGCGTCGCGAGTTCAAGGTCGAAGCCAATGTCGGTGCACCGCAGGTGGCGTATCGCGAGTATCTCGGCAAGGCCGTGGACATCGACTATACCCACAAGAAGCAGTCGGGTGGTTCGGGTCAGTTCGGCCGCGTGAAGTTCAAGGTCACGCCGGGCGAGCGCGGTTCGGGCATCATCTTCACCGACAACGTCAAGGGCGGCAACATTCCGAAGGAATATATTCCTGCGGTTGAAAAGGGCATGCGCGAAACGGCAGCCTCGGGCTCGCTGGTCGGCTTCCCGATCATCGACTTCGAGATCGAGCTGTACGACGGTGCGTACCATGACGTCGACTCCTCGGCGCTGGCATTCGAAATCGCTGGCCGTGCGGCCATGCGCGAAGCGGCACAGAAGTCGGGCATCAAGCTGCTTGAGCCGATCATGAAGGTTGAAGTGGTGACGCCCGAGGACTATCTGGGCGATGTTATCGGCGATCTCAACAGCCGCCGCGGACAGATCCAGGGCACCGACACGCGGGGCAATGCCCAGGCGGTCGAGGCTATCGTGCCGCTTGCAAACATGTTCGGTTACGTGAACCAGCTGCGTTCCTTCACTCAGGGACGTGCGCAGTACACGATGCAGTTTTCTCACTATGACGAGGTTCCGGCGAATGTCGCAGCCGAGGTCAAGGAGAAGCTGGCATAAGCCGGGCATAGTCGCTATAGGCGCTCGACCTTAGCCCGCCGAATCGCGCTGAAACGCGCGACGGGCTTTCATTTGGGTGTTGACAGTTTTGGGCAGTCTCGCCAGAGCGCGGCGCGGACTATCCACAGATAGTAAAAGAACGAAGGTAGGAAAAAATGGCCAAGGCTAAATTTGAGCGGACCAAGCCGCACTGCAATATCGGTACCATCGGTCACGTCGACCATGGCAAGACCACGCTGACCGCAGCCATCACGAAGGTGCTGGCTGAAACCGGCGGCGCGACCTTCACCGACTATGCCAACATCGACAAGGCTCCCGAAGAGCGCGAGCGCGGCATCACCATTTCGACCGCACACGTCGAATATGAAACCGAAGCACGCCACTATGCGCACGTCGACTGCCCCGGCCACGCTGACTATGTGAAGAACATGATCACCGGTGCTGCGCAGATGGACGGCGCGATCCTGGTGGTGAACGCCGCTGACGGCCCGATGCCCCAGACCCGCGAGCACATCCTGCTCGCTCGTCAGGTCGGCGTGCCGGCTCTGGTCGTGTACATGAACAAGGTTGACCAGGTCGACGACGAAGAAATTCTGGAACTGGTTGAACTGGAAGTGCGCGAGCTGCTGAGCTCGTACGATTTCCCGGGCGACGACATTCCCATCGTCAAGGGTTCGGCTCTGGCCGCTCTCGAAGGCCGTGACGACGCAATCGGCAAGGAATCGATCTACGCCCTGATGAAGGCCGTGGACGAGTTCATCCCGCAGCCCGCACGTCCGATCGACCGTCCGTTCCTGATGCCCGTCGAAGACGTGTTCTCGATCTCGGGTCGTGGTACCGTTGTGACCGGCCGCGTGGAATCGGGTATCGTCAAGGTTGGTGAAGAAGTCGAAATCGTCGGCCTCAAGGACACCCGCAAGACCGTCGTCACCGGCGTCGAAATGTTCCGCAAGCTGCTCGACCAGGGCATGGCTGGCGACAACATCGGCGCACTGGTTCGCGGCGTTGCCCGTGAAGACGTCGAGCGCGGTCAGGTTCTCTGCAAGCCCGGTTCGGTTACGCCGCACACCGAGTTCAACGCAGAAGTCTACGTTCTGTCGAAGGACGAAGGCGGCCGTCACACGCCGTTCTTCGCCAACTACCGTCCGCAGTTCTACTTCCGCACCACCGACGTGACCGGTGAAGTTGTTCTGCCCGAGGGCACCGAAATGGTGATGCCGGGCGACAACGTGACGATCGGCGTCAAGCTGATCGCACCGATCGCGATGGATCCGGGTCTTCGCTTCGCAATTCGCGAAGGTGGCCGGACCGTCGGTTCTGGGGTTGTCAGCACGATCTCCAAGTAATATAGCGCCATCTCCCGCACGGATCTGATTCGTGCGGGAGATGGCAATATTCCAATAGGCCGCCCCGGCGTTGGGCTCGAAAGAGCCAACGGGTTTCTGGGGCGGTTTGTTTTTCGCTCTTTCGCATCGGTAAAGTGGTAATGGAAACGCAGAATATCCGTATTCGCCTCAAGGCATTTGATCATCGCGTGCTTGATCAGGCAACCGGCGACATCGCCGACACCGCCCGTCGCACCGGCGCTCTCATTCGTGGTCCCATTCCGCTGCCGACGCGCATCGAGAAGTTCACCGTGAACCGCGGCCCGCATGTCGACAAGAAGTCGCGCGAGCAGTTCGAGGTGCGCACCTACAAGCGTCTGCTTGATATCGTTCAGCCGACCCCGGCCACTGTCGATGCTTTGATGAAGCTCGAGCTGGCTGCCGGCGTGAACGTCGAGATCAAACTGGCCTGATGCCAGTCGGCGCCGGGCTGGGCCTGGCGCTTCCATCCACCGGATGGGAACTACAAGGGATACCGCGCAGCAATGCTGCGGCACTGGTCCCCCGTCTTTTTCGACACTCCTTTTCAAAGGAGGTGCGGAAAAAGCCAACCCGGACGGGGTGATCATCAAAATTCGGGTTGGCCCTCAAGGTTGTTTGGCCTTGGGGGTTTTCGTTTGGATACGCCCCCACGCAATCACGCATGTGGGCCTCTATTGGGAGAAAGATCATGCGCACTGGCGTGATCGCAAAGAAAGTCGGGATGACCCGCCTGTTCCAGGATGATGGTCGGCACGTGCCGGTTACCGTCCTGTCGCTGGAAGATTGCCAGGTGGTTTCGGTCAAGAACCAGGATCGTGACGGATACGTCGCGGTGCAGCTGGGTGCCGGAGCTGCAAAGCCCAAGAACGTCAACAAGCCGCAGCGCGAGCATTTTGCCAAGGCAGAAGTCGCTCCCAAGATGCTGATGGCCGAATTCCGCGTCTCTGATGATGCGATCCTCGATGTTGGCGCCACCATTTCTGCAAACCACTTTGTCGCCGGTCAGCTGGTCGACATCACCGGTCACACCCAGGGTAAGGGTTTTGCCGGTGCCATGAAGCGTTGGGGCTTCGGTGGTATGCGCGCATCGCATGGTGTGTCGATCTCGCACCGTGCCCACGGTTCGACTGGCCAGCGCCAGGATCCGGGCAAGGTGTTCAAGAACAAGAAGATGGCCGGCCACATGGGCGACCGTCAGCGTACCCAGCAGAACCTCGAAGTCGTTCGCACCGATGAAGCGCGCGGTCTGATCTTCGTCAAGGGTTCGGTCCCCGGTTCCAAGGGTGGTTGGCTGATGGTTCGCGATGCCGTCAAGGTCGAGCGTCACGCCGATGCTCCGTACCCCGGTGCGATCCGTTCGGCAGCCAATGCCAACGAGCATGAAGAGGCACCTGCCGGCATGGTTGAGCCTGCAGCAGAGCACGAAGCTCCGCTGACCCCCACCGATGCGGAAATCTCTGCAGCAGCCGCTGAAGTGCCCGCCGCTGGAGGCGATCTCGATACGCCCAACAGCACCGTTGAGAAGGAGGGTTAAACCATGAAGCTCAAGGTCCAGACCCTCGACGCCACCGCAAAGGGCGACATCGAACTGAACGATGACGTCTTCGGCGTGACCCCGCGCGCAGACATCCTGCACCGCGTTGTCACCTGGCAGCTCGAAAACCGTCGCGGCACCGCCCGTGGCGCTCGCGAACGCTCGGACGTTGCCCGCACCGGCAAGAAGTTCGGTCGCCAGAAGGGTGGCGGTACCGCCCGTCACGGCGATCGTCGCGCCCCGATCTTCATCGGCGGTGGTAAGGCTCACGGTCCCCGCGTCCGTGACTTCAACCCCTCGCTGAACAAGAAGGTGCGTGCGCTCGGCCTGAAGATGGCACTGTCGTCCAAGGTCGCCAGCGAAAGCCTGATCGTGCTCGACACGTTCGACCTCACCGAAGCCAAGACCAAGACCCTGCTCGCGCAGCTGGGCAAGCTGGGTCTCGGCAAGAAGGCGCTGTTCATCGATGGCGATGCCGTGAACGACAATTTCCGGAAGGCTTCGGCCAACCTGATCGGTCTGAACGTGCTGCCCGCCGTCGGTGCCAACGTCTATGACATCCTGAAACACGATACGCTGGTGCTGACCCGCGCCGCTGTTGAAAAGCTGGAGGCACGGTTCAATGGCTAAAAAATCCGACACCATCGATGCGCGTCATTATGACGTGATCGTTGCCCCGCACATCACCGAGAAGTCGACGCTGCTGAGCGAATTCAACTCGGTGGTCTTCAAGGTCAGCCAGGATGCGACCAAGCCGCAGATCAAGGCTGCGGTTGAAGCGCTGTTCGATGTCAAGGTGGTCGGGGTCAACACCCTGGTCCAGAAGGGCAAGACCAAGCGCTGGAAGGGTCGTCCCTACACCCGCAATGACATCAAGAAAGCCGTTGTTCGGTTGGCCGAAGGCCAGTCGATCGACGTCACCACCGGCGTTTGAGCGCGGTTCGTAGCTGACAGGATAGAGATATGGCACTCAAATCATATAATCCGACAAGCCCGGGCCGTCGTGGTCTGATTCTTGTCGATCGCAGCGACCTGTACAAGGGCGGCCCCGTCAAGGCGCTGACCGAAGGCAAGCGCAAGACCGGTGGCCGCAACAACAAGGGTCACGTGACCTCGCGCGGCATCGCCGGTGGTCACAAGCAGCGTTATCGCATCGTCGACTTCAAGCGTCGCAAGATGGACGTTGCCGGCACCGTGGAACGGATCGAATACGATCCCAACCGCACCGCCTTCATCGCGCTGATCAAGTACGACGACGGTGAGGTCGCCTACATCCTGGCGCCTCAGCGTCTGGCCGTTGGTGATCAGGTGATCGCCAGCGAAAAGACCGACGTGAAGCCGGGCAACGCGATGAAGCTGGCACAGATGCCGGTCGGCACCATCATCCACAATGTGGAGATGAAGCCGGGCAAGGGCGGTCAGATCGCACGTTCGGCAGGCACCTATGCACAGGTCGTAGGGCGCGACCGTGGCATGGTCATGGTGCGTCTGAACTCGGGCGAACAGCGTTACATCCCCGGCGCCTGCATGGGCACGGTGGGCGCGGTGTCGAACCCCGACAACAGCAACCAGAACTTCGCCAAGGCCGGTCGCAAGCGCTGGATGGGCCGTCGTCCGCTGACCCGCGGCGTCGCCAAGAACCCGGTCGATCACCCGCATGGCGGCGGTGAAGGCCGCACCTCGGGTGGCCGTCATCCGGTCACTCCGTGGGGCAAGCCGACCAAGGGCATGCGCACCCGCAAGAACAAGTCGACGGACAAGATGATCATCCGGTCACGTCACGCGAAGAAGAAGAGGTAAGTCATGGCTCGCTCCATCAAAAAAGGGCCGTTCTTCGACCTGTATCTGCTGAAGAAGGCAGAAACGGCGCAGGACGCTGGCGGCCGTGCTCCGATCAAGACGTGGTCGCGTCGTTCGACCATTCTGCCGCAGTTCGTTGGTCTGACGTTCAACGTCTACAACGGTCACAAGTTCATCCCGGTTTCGGTCAACGAAGACATGGTGGGTCACAAGCTGGGCGAATTCGCTCCGACCCGCACCTTCCCTGGCCACGCTGCTGACAAGAAGGGCAAGCGCTAATGGGCAAGGCAAAATCTCCGCGTCGCGTTGGTGACAATGAGGCTCTGGCTGTCGGCACGACCATCCGTGGTTCTGCTCAGAAGCTGGGTCTGGTTGCTGCCCTGATCCGTGGCAAGAAGGCCGAAGAGGCCATGAACATCCTGGCCTTCTCGAAGAAGGGCATGGCGGTCGACGCACGCAAGGTTCTGGCATCTGCGATTGCGAATGCCGAAAACAACCACAATCTCGATGTTGACGCGCTGGTCGTGGCTGAAGCGAGTGTTGGCAAGGCGATCACGATGAAGCGTTTCATGACGCGCGCTCGTGGCCGTTCCAGCCGCATCCTGAAGCCGTTCAGCCGCCTGCGTATCGTCGTGCGCGAACAAGAGGAAGCGTAAGTCATGGGTCAGAAGAGCAATCCGATCGGCCTGCGTCTGCAGATCAACCGCACCTGGGACAGCCGCTGGTACGCCGAAGGGCGCGACTATGCTCGCATGCTCAAGGAAGACATCGAGCTGCGCAAGTTCATCATGAAGACGATGCCCCAGGCAGCGATCTCCAAGGTGGTGATCGAGCGTCCGGCCCGTCTTTGCCGCGTCTCCATCTATGCTGCACGCCCCGGCGTGATCATCGGCAAGAAGGGTGCGGACATCGAGAAGCTGCGCAAGAAGCTGGAATCGATGATCAAGGGTGGTGAGGTCAAGCTCAACATCGTTGAAATCCGCAAGCCGGAAATCGATGCCAAGCTGGTTGCCCAGGGCATTGCCGATCAGCTGATCCGCCGCGTTGCCTTCCGTCGCGCCATGAAGCGTGCGGTTCAGTCGGCGCTGCGTCTGGGTGCCGAGGGCATCAAGATCACCTGCGGCGGCCGTCTGGGCGGCGCGGAAATCGCGCGCACCGAATGGTACCGCGAAGGCCGCGTGCCGCTGCACACGCTGCGCGCCAATGTCGACTATGCCGATGCCGAAGCGCTCACCGCGTACGGCATCATCGGCATCAAGTGCTGGATCTTCAAGGGTGAAATCCTTGGACACGATCCGATGGCGCAGGACCGGCTGATGATGGAAGCACAGACTTCCGGCGTCCGTCCGGCCCGCTGAGCCCAGAACAGTAGAGCAAGGTAGAGCATCATGCTGCAACCGAAGAAAATGAAGTTCCGCAAGGCATTCAAGGGTCGCATCAGCGGCAATGCGCCTGGCGGAACCAGCCTCAATTTCGGGTCCTATGGCCTGAAGGCGCTGGAGCCCGAGCGGATCACCGCGCGGCAGATCGAAGCGGCCCGCCGTGCGATCACGCGTCACATCAAGCGTCAGGGACGTTTGTGGATCCGCGTGTTCCCCGATGTGCCCGTGACCAAGAAGCCGGCCGAAGTCCGTCAGGGCAAGGGCAAGGGTTCGGTCGAATATTGGGCAGCGCGCGTCAAGCCCGGCCGCATCCTGTTCGAACTGGATGGCGTCCCCGGCCCGATCGCCGCGGTTGCCTTCGAGCGTGCAGCCATGAAGCTGCCGATCAAGACCAAGGTTGTGGCCCGCCTCGGCGATACGTCGCACCTGGGAGGTGAGTGATGACCAAGATTGTTGAAGACCTGCGCACCAAGACCGACGATCAGCTTTCGGCTGAACTGGGTTCGCTGAAGAAGGAAGCGTTCAACCTGCGTTTCCAGGCTGCGACCAACCAGCTGGAACGCCCCGCGCGTGTCCGCGAAGTGCGTCGCAACATTGCCCGCATCAAGACGTTGCAGAGCGAGCGCGCAAGCGCCGCCGCTGCCAAGTAAGGAGGCCGATATGCCGAAACGTGTTCTGACCGGAACGGTGGTCTCCGACAAGGGCGACAAGACCGTGGTCGTGAATGTCGAGCGCAAGGTGAAGCACCCGTTGTACGGGAAGATCATCCGTCGTTCGAAGAAGTACCACGCGCACGACGAGACCAATAGCTTCAAGGAAGGCGAAACCGTCCGCATCGAAGAGACGGCGCCGATTTCGAAGCTGAAGACCTGGAAGGTGCTGGATCGGGTCAACACCCACAAGGCGCCCGAGGCTTCGACCGAAGCGTAATTCAAGCAGGAACTGCCGGACTGGTTCCGGCAAGCCAGACAAGAAGGAAACGGATCCATGATCCAGATGCAATCCAATCTTGATGTTGCAGACAACAGTGGCGCCAAGCGCGTCCAGTGCATCAAGGTTCTCGGCGGATCGAAGCGTCGCTTCGCCGGCGTTGGCGACATCATCGTCGTCTCCGTCAAGGAAGCGGCGCCCCGTGGCCGCGTCAAGAAGGGCGACGTTCACCGCGCCGTCATCGTGCGCACCGCCAAGGACGTTCGTCGTCCCGACGGCAGCGTGATCCGTTTCGACGGCAACGCAGCCGTGCTGGTCAACAAGAACGACGAGCCCATCGGCACGCGTATCTTTGGCCCGGTGGTTCGTGAACTTCGTGCGCGCAAGCACATGAAGATCATCTCGCTGGCTCCGGAGGTGCTGTAACCATGGCAAGCGCTAAGATCAAAAAGGGCGACAACGTTGTCGTCCTGTCCGGCAAGGACAAGGGCCGCACCGGCACCGTCGCCAAGGTTATGCCGAAGGACGAGAAGGTTGTGGTTTCGGGCCTGAACGTGATGACCCGTCATCGCAAGCCGAGCCAGACCAACCCGCAGGGCGGTCTCGACCGTGTCGAAGCCCCCATGCACATTTCCAAGGTCGCGGTGGCCGATCCCAAGACTGGCGCGCCCACGCGCGTCCGTTTTGAAACAGTGGACGGCAAGAAAGTCCGTGTCGCCGTGAAGTCCGGGGAGAAAATCGATGGCTGATAAGTACACGCCCCGCATGCGTCAGCGTTATGACGACGTTGTCGTCAAGGCGATGCAGGAAAAGTTCGGCTACAAGAACCACATGGAGGTTCCCAAGCTCGAGAAGATCACCATCAACATGGGTGTTGGCGAAGGCAGCCAGGACAAGAAGAAGGTGACCACCGCCGCTGCGGAAATGGAGCTGATCGCCGGCCAGAAGCCCGTGATCACCAAGGCTCGCAAGTCGATCGCACAGTTCAAGCTGCGCGAAGGCATGCCCATCGGCTGCAAGGTGACGCTGCGCAAGGAGCGTATGTTCGAGTTTCTCGATCGTCTGGTGACGATCGCGATGCCGCGCATCCGCGATTTCCGCGGGCTGAACCCCAAGAGCTTTGACGGTCGTGGCAACTATGCCATGGGCCTGAAAGAGCAGATCATCTTCCCCGAGATCAGCTACGACCAGATCGACGCTGTTCGCGGAATGGATATCATTGTGACCACGACGGCCAAGACGGACGATGAAGCGCGCGAACTGCTGCGCCTCTTCGGCTTCCCGTTCCCGATCGAGGAAACCCAGGAACAGGCGGCGGCTTAAAAGCCCACCGTCTCGCAATAGAAAGGCGAGAACTTAAGTCATGGCGAAACTGAGTTCCATCAACAAGAACGAACGTCGCAAGAAGATGGTCAAGCAGTATGCTGGCCGTTATGCGCGTCTGCGTGCGAAGGCTGAAGATACCAATCTTGACGAAACCGAGCGTCTGATCGCCCGGCTCAAGATGGCTGAACTGCCCCGCAATGCAAACCCCACGCGCGTGCGCAACCGGTGTGCAACCACCGGTCGTCCCCGCGCTTATTACCGCAAGTTCGGGCTCTGCCGTATCGAGCTGCGGGATCTGGCCAACAAGGGCCTGATCCCCGGCGTTACGAAGTCCAGCTGGTAAGGATTTGAAGATATGGCAATGACCGATCCTCTGGGCGATATGCTCACCCGCATCCGCAATGGCCAGCAGGCCAAGAAGGACAGCGTGATGTCGCCGGCATCGAACCTGCGCGCTCGCGTGCTCGACGTTCTGCAGCGTGAAGGCTATATCCGCGGATATACCGAAGAGCTGCTGGGCCGTCACAAGGGCCTGCGCATCGAGCTGAAGTATTTCGAAGGCCAGCCCGCGATCAAGCATGTCGCGCGCGTGTCGAAGCCTGGCCGCCGCGTCTATTCGGGTTCCAAGGAACTTCCGATCGTGCGCAACGGCCTGGGCATCACCATCGTATCCACTCCCCGTGGTGTTCTGTCCGACGCGGAAGCGCGCGAACAGAATGTTGGCGGCGAAGTGCTGGCGGAGGTATTTTGATATGAGCCGCATTGGTAAAAAGCCGGTGGCCATTCCTGCAGGCGTGACTGCATCGATGGCCAATGGCGTCATCACCATGAAGGGTCCCAAGGGCGAGCTGACCATGCCGACCGTGCCCGACATCACCTACGAACTCACCGATGGTGAAGTCGCGGTGAAGCCGGCGAACAACACGCGGCGCGCTCGGGCGTTCTGGGGCATGCAGCGTACGCTGGTGCAGAATCTGGTGGTCGGTGTGACCGAAGGGTTCACCAAGACCCTGAACATCACCGGCGTCGGCTATCGTGCCAACGTGCAGGGCAGCAACCTCAAGCTGCAGCTCGGCTACAGCCATGATGTCGATTTCGCCATTCCTGACGGCATCGAGATCAAGACCCCGGATCAGACCACGATCCACATTTCGGGCAGCGACCGCCAGAAGGTTGGTCAGGTTGCCGCCGAAATCCGTCGCTGGCGCAAGCCGGAGCCCTACAAGGGCAAGGGTATCAAATATGCGGGCGAGTTTATCTTCCGCAAGGAAGGGAAGAAGAAGTAAGCCATGGCGAAGCTCTCTTTATTCGATCGTCGCCGTCAGCGCGTCCGCAGCTCGCTGCGCGCACGGGCAGGTGGACGTCCCCGTCTTTCGGTGCACCGCACCGGCAAGCACATCTATGCACAGATCATCGACGACGCAGCCGGCAAGACGCTGGCTTCGGCTTCGACCCTGGTCAAGGGCAGCAAGGCAACGGGCGCAACCGTTGCCGACGCCATCGCCGTTGGCAAGCAGATCGCCGAGGCTGGCAAGCAGGCGGGTGTGACCACCGTTGTGTTCGACCGTGGCGGTTTCATTTTTCATGGCCGGGTCAAGGCCCTGGCCGATGCCGCACGCGAAGGCGGACTGGAGTTTTAAGCGATGGCTGATGAAGTGAACAACGCAGAAGCATCGGGCACCGCCGCTGAAGGTGCTCCCCAGGCTGAACGCCAGGGCCGTGGTGGCCGTGGTCGTGGCCGTGGTGGCAACGAGCGTGGCGGCAACGATCGCGGTGGCCGTGGCCGTCGCGATGACCGCAACAAGCGCGACGAGGACCAGGGTGACGAGCTGATCGAAAAGCTCGTCCACATCAACCGCGTGTCCAAGACCGTCAAGGGCGGCAAGCGCTTCGGCTTTGCAGCACTGGTCGTGGTCGGTGACGGCCAGGGTCGTGCAGGCTTCGGCCATGGCAAGGCCCGCGAAGTGCCCGAGGCGATCAGCAAGGCAACGGCTGCTGCCAAGAAGAAGATGATCCGCGTTCCGCTCAAGGAAGGCCGCACGCTTCACCATGACGGCACCGGCCATTTCGGTGCAGGCAAGGTGACGCTGCGCAGCGCGCCGCAGGGTACCGGCATCATCGCCGGTGGTCCGATGCGCGCCGTGTTCGAAAGCCTGGGTGTGGCCGACGTTGTGACCAAGTCCAACGGCACGTCGAACCCCTATAACATGATCCGCGCGACCTTTGAGGCGCTCGGCGAACAGACCAGCCCCAAGTCGGTGGCAGCGCGTCGTGGCAAGAAGATTGCCGACCTGCTGGGCCGTGGCGGTGCCGCACCTGTCGTCGCCGAGGCTGAAGCCGCTGCGATTACGGAGTAAAGCGACATGGCAACCATCAAGCTGAAGCAGACCGGATCGCCGATCCGTCGTCCTGAATCGCAGCGCAAGGTCCTGATCGGCCTTGGTCTGAACAAGATGAACCGCGTTGTGGAACATACGGACACGCCCGAAATTCGCGGCATGCTCCAGAAGGTCCGCCACATGGTGACGGTGATCGACTGACGACATTTCCCTCTCCCTCAGGGGAGAGGGACAGCTCCGCTTCAGCGGAGCAGGGGGAGGGGTCGCAGGCGCACTTTGCGCTGGCATTCCCTCTCCAACTTCGACTAGGAGCGCTGCTCCAAGTCTTATTTATCCTCTCCCCTGCAGGGAGAGGAGCGATAGCGCGAACAAAGCGAAAGCGAGTGCACATTATGAAGCTGAACGAACTCAAGGATAATGAAGGCGCCCGCAAGGGCCGTATGCGCGTCGGACGCGGCATCGGTTCGGGCAAGGGCAAGACCGGTGGACGCGGCCAGAAGGGCCAGACCAGCCGTTCGGGCGTTTCGATCGCCGGATTTGAAGGCGGCCAGATGCCGCTGCACATGCGCATCCCGAAGCGCGGCTTCAACAATCCGTTCGGCAAGGATTACGACATCGTCAACCTGGGCATGATCCAGAAGTTCATCGACGCCGGCAAGCTGCCGACCGATGGCACTGTCGATCAGGCTGCGCTGCGCGCTGCCGGCCTGTCGCGTGGCGGCAAGGATGGCGTGCGCATTCTCGCCAAGGGTGAACTGACCTCGAAGGTGAGCTTCAATGTCGCCGGTGCATCCAAGGGTGCCATCGAGGCGATCGAAAAGCTCGGCGGCAAGGTGGATATCATCCTCCCGCGTCCCAAGTACGTAAAGCCGCCGTACGAAAAGAAAGCCTGATCAGGCCATCCGGCTTGTCAACAACGCCCCGCCTCCCGATATGGTGAGCGCGGGGCGTCTTGCTTGAGACGTCGCAAGGCGGTATCGCTGCGGCGGGCTTGTAAAGCACGAGCGCGAAGCGTAGCGCGCACAATGTGATTTCCGGTCGCGCGCTTTGAATGCGCTGGCAGGCCGCATTATGGGATATTTGGGTTCATGGCATCACGGGCCGACAATCTGGCAAGCAACTTCAGCATGGCTAAATTCAGCCAGGCGACCGAACTGAAGAACCGCATCTGGTTTACCATCGGCGCGCTGATCATCTTCCGCCTGCTGAGCTATGTGCCGCTTCCGGGCGTCGATCCCACCGCGCTGGCGGCTCTGTACGAGCAGACCAAGGGCGGCGTCCTCGACATCTTCAACACCTTCTCGGGCGGTTCGCTCGAGCGCATGAGCCTGATCGCGCTTGGCGTGATGCCCTATATCACCGCCTCGATCGTCGTGCAGCTGGCAGCCTCGCTGTCGCCGCAGCTCGCCGCGATCAAGAAGGAAGGCGAATCGGGCCGGAAGAAGCTTAACCAGTACACCCGCTACGGCACCGTGTTCCTCACCGCCATGCAGGGCTATTTCATCGCTGTCGGTCTTGAATCCTATGCCGGTGCCAGCGGCATCCAGGCGGTGGTCGATCCCGGCATCATGTTCCGCATCGGCGCGGTGATCAGCCTTGTCGGCGGCACCATGTTCCTGATGTGGCTGGGTGAGCAGATTACCGCGCGCGGCATCGGCAACGGCATCTCGCTGATCATCATGGCGGGCATCGTTGCTCAGATGCCGGTGTTCATCGCACAGATGTTCGAAGGCGGTCGCACCGGCTCGATCTCGCCGTTCCTGATCGTCGGCCTGCTGGTGATGATCGTCGGCCTGGTGATCTTCATCTGCTTCATGGAGCGTGCCCAGCGCCGCGTGCTGATCCAGTATCCCAAGCGCGCCACCCAGCGCGGCGTGATGCAGGCGGACCGCAGCCATCTTCCGCTCAAGATCAACACCGCAGGCGTGATCCCGCCGATCTTCGCTTCGTCGCTGCTGCTGATGCCGCTGACGATCTCGCAGTTCGCGGGCAACTCGGCCGATCCCAATTCGGCGATGGGCAGCGCGCTGGTGACGCTCAACCAGTACCTGCAGCACGGCCAGCCATTGTACATGACGCTGTATGCGCTGGGCATCATCTTCTTCTGCTTCTTCTACACTGCCGTGGTGTTCAACCCGGAAGAGACGTCGGAGAACCTCAAGAAGAATGGCGGCTTCATCCCCGGCATCCGTCCCGGCAAGAACACCGCGACCTATCTGGATTATGTGCTCACGCGCATCACCGTGGTCGGCGCGGCGTACCTGACCTTTGTCTGCGTGCTGCCCGAATATGTCATCGCGCAGACCGGCATTCCGCTGTTCTTCCTTGGCGGCACCAGCCTGCTGATCGTGGTCAACGTCACCGTCGACACGATCACCCAGATCCAGAGCCACCTGCTTGCGCACCAATATGCCGACCTGATCAAGAAGGCGAAGTTGAAGGGCCGCTTGCGCTAAGCGTTCCATTCTGAATATGAAGGACCGGGGCAACCGGTCCCCAGGGGATGTGACTGTCCATGAATATCATTTTGTTGGGCCCGCCAGGTGCCGGTAAGGGTACCCAGGCGCAGCGTCTGGTTGACGAACGCGGCATGAAGCAGCTCTCGACCGGCGACATGCTGCGCGCTGCTGTCAAGGCGGGTACCCCGATCGGCCTGAAGGCCAAGGCAGTCATGGAAGCGGGCGAGCTGGTCTCCGACGAGATCGTCTCGGGCATCATCGGTGATGCGCTGGACGAGCTTTCGCCCGAAACCGGGATCATCTTCGACGGTTATCCGCGCACCGCGGCGCAGGCGGTCTCGCTCGACGAGATCCTCGAAGCGCGCGGCCGCAGCCTGCACCACGTCATCGAACTGGGTGTCGACGAAGACGCGCTGGTCGATCGCATCACCGGCCGCTTCACCTGCGCCAATTGCGGCGAGGGCTATCACGACCGCTACAAGCTCCCCGCCAAGCAGGGCGTGTGCGACAAGTGCGGCTCGACCGAATTCAAGCGCCGTCCCGATGACAACGAGGACACCGTGCGCACCCGCATGGCCGAATACCGCGCCAAGACCGCACCGATCCTGCCGATCTACGAAGCGCGCGGCATCGTTGCCCGCGTCGATGGCATGGCGAGCATGGATTCCGTCGCCGGCGCCATCGCCGGTGTTCTCGACGCCTGAAATGTAGGTCCTCCCCTGAAAGGGGAGGTGGCAGTCCATGGGACTGACGGAGGGGTGTCGCCTTTGGCGATAGCGTATCACCCCTCCACCGCTTCGCGGTCCCCCTCCCCTTGCAGGGGAGGATTTTAAGGGGCATGAACCGGCAACATCACCGGGGAACCATCCACATGCGTACCGCTCTTGCCGTTCTGGCTTTCGCCACCCTTGCCGCCGCCCCAGCCCATGCCGAGGTCACTGCGCAGTCGGACAACGGCTTTGCGGTCAGGCACACCGTGACGGTCGCGGTCGATCCGGACGACGCCTTTGCGATGCTGCGCACGCCCGCCAAATGGTGGGACAAGGACCACACCTGGACCGGCAGCGCCGACAATCTCTACATGGATGCGCAGGCCGGGGGATGCTTTTGCGAGCTGATCCCCAACGAAGCCACCACCGAAAGCGGCGCGCCGCAGCGGACCTTGCGCGGCAGCGTCCAGCACATGCAGATCCTTTATGTCGATCCGGGCAAGCTGTTGCGGCTGTCCGGCGCGCTGGGCCCGCTGCAGGGCGAGGCGATGGCGGGCACGATGACGGTCAGCCTCGCGCCGATCAAGGGCGGCACCAGGCTCACGTTCGAGTATGTCGCAGGCGGCTTCATGCGGATGCCGCAGGGCGAGATGGCACCGGCGGTCGATGGCGTGATCGGCGCGCAGGCTTCGCGGCTGGCGATGGCGCTGGGCCCGCTGGTGGGCGGCGGCGGCGCTGAATCTCCCGCCACCAGCGAACCCGAGCCTGAGTCCGAGCCCGCGCCTGAAACGGATCCCGCTGCCGATGATGCCGGCGGCAGTGTCAGCAGCCTGGTTGCCGATCTCGAGCCGGACGACGCGGTATCGGCAGGCAACGACGAGGAACCTGTCGCCAAGCCTGCCGTGAAGCCTGGCCCTGCAGCAGGCACCAGGCCGCTTGCCCGGCCGTCGCGCGATCGTGATCCTGACGAGGGTGGGCGCTGAGGCTTGCCACCTCCGGCCCTTTGAACGCACCCGCAGTGGGCCTCCGGGCGGTCTGAAAGCTGTGCCAATTAGCACTATCGCCCCGGGCAATTTACGCTAGAGTTTGCGCAGAATCGCAGGCGAATCAGGAGAGTTCGCTGCAATTCGGGCCGGGTCGCGCAGTTCGCAGCAATACCTTGAAAAGGGGGCACCCATGGCCGTATCCGATCACGTAGACTTGCCGACCTTCATGGAAGGCGTGAAGAAGCGCAATCCGCACCAGCCCGAATTCGTCCAGGCGGTGCAGGAAGTCGCCGAAGACATTTTCGACTTCATGGCCGACAAGGTCCAGTATCACGAGCAGCAGATCCTGCGCCGTATCGCCGAGCCCGACCGCGTCATTTCGTTCCGCGTGTGCTGGGAGGATGACAACGGCAATATCCGCGTCCAGCGCGGCTGGCGCGTTCAGAACAACAACGCCATCGGCCCGTACAAGGGCGGCATCCGTTTCCACCCCTCGGTGACCGAATCGGTGCTGAAGTTCCTGGCGTTCGAACAGACCTTCAAGAACGCACTCACCGGCCTGCCGATGGGCGGCGGCAAGGGCGGATCGAACTTCAACCCCAAGGGCAAGAGCGTGCGCGAGATCATGCGCTTCTGCCAGAGCTTCATGACCGAACTGTACCGCCATATTGGTGCCGACGTTGACGTTCCCGCAGGCGACATCGGCGTGGGCGGGCGCGAGATCGGCTATATGTTCGGCCAGTACAAGCGCATCACCAACCAGTTCACTGGCGTGCTCACCGGCAAGGGTCTGGAATGGGGCGGCTCGCTGATCCGCACCGAGGCGACCGGCTATGGCGCGGTCTATTTCCTCTCCAACATGCTGGCGCACAAGGGCGATGGCCTCACCGGCAAGACCGCGGTGATCTCCGGATCGGGTAACGTTGCCACTCATGCGGCGGAAAAGATCGTCCAGATGGGCGGCAAGGTGCTGACCCTGTCGGATTCGGGCGGGTTCATCCATGATCCCGATGGCATCACCCAGGACAAGATCAACTGGGTGAAGGAGCACAAGACCCATCGCCGCGGCCGCATCGAGGAATATGTCGACGCGTTCAAGGGCGCGACCTTCCATGCTGGCAAGACGCCGTGGGGCGTTCCCTGCGATGTCGCATTGCCCTGCGCCACGCAGAACGAGCTGCTCGGTGATGATGCGCGCATGCTGGTCAAGAACGGCTGCATCGCGGTGTCCGAAGGCGCCAACATGCCCACCGATCTGGATGGCGTGCACGTGTTCAAGGACGCCAAGATCCTCTATGCGCCGGGCAAGGCTTCGAACGCCGGCGGCGTTGCGGTCTCGGGACTCGAAATGAGCCAGAACTCCGAGCGCCGCGCATGGAAGGAAGACGAACTGCAGCAGATGCTCAAGGACATCATGATGGGCATCCACAACAGCTGCCTGACCTATGGCGACAACGGCAAGGGCTATGTCGATTACGTGAAGGGCGCGAACATCGCGGGCTTCAAGAAGGTGGCCGATGCGATGCTCGCCTTTGGCGTAGTCTGACGCGATGACAGGCGCGGCGAGCAGGACGAACTGCTCGCCGCAAGCCTCTTGCGCCGCGCGCGCGTCCTGCTAACGGGCGCTGCGATGTCCCGGCTCCCCAGAAAGATCAAAGCGAGCCGGGAGCTGATCGATATCGGCTGGTCCGAGTGCGTCGACCTGCCCGATCTGGGGCTGAGCCGGATCAAGGCGAAGATCGACACCGGCGCAGCTACCTCCTCCATCCACGCGACGCGGGTCAACCCGCTGATGATCGATGGCCAGCTGGTCGTCGAATTCTGGTTCCGCGCGCACCGCGGCGAGCCTGCGCGCAAGTTTCGCGCGCCCGGTGTCGAGCAGCGCCGGGTCAAGAGCTCGAATGGCGCGATCGAACTGCGCTATGTCATAGAAACGACGATGATCCTTGGTAGCGTGCGCTGGAAAGGGCACATGACCTTGGCCAATCGCAACACCATGAGCTTTCCGCTGTTGATCGGCCGCCGCGCGCTGCGGCGCGGTTTCCGTGTCGATTGCGCTCGCAAATGGGTTCTCGGCCAGCCCGAGGAATCCGACCGATGATCCCTTTTCCCCAAAGGACCTCCCCATGAGAATCGCCATGCTGGCGCGCAATCCCAATCTCTATTCGCACCGCCGCCTGTGCGAGGCGGCCCGGACGCGCGGGCACGAGATCGACATCCTCAACACATTGCGGGTGACGATGAACATCACCTCGCACCGCCCCGGCGCGCAATATCATGGCGAGCCGGTGGCGCGTTACGATGCGGTGATTCCGCGCATCGGTGCCTCGATCACGCAATATGGCCTTGCCGTGCTGCGCCAGTTCGAGATGATGGGCGTGTGGTCGCTCAACGAGAGCGTCGCGATCGGTCGCTCGCGCGACAAATTGCGCTCGATGCAGATCTTCGCCAAGCATGGCCTGGGCCTACCGGTCACCGCCTTTGCGCACGACCCCAAGCAGACCGACGAGGTGCTCAAGATCGTCGGCGGCGCGCCTGTCGTGATCAAGCTGCTCGAGGGGACGCAGGGCATCGGCGTTGTGCTGGGCGAGACCGAAAAGTCGGCCAAGTCGGTGATCGAGGCGTTCCGCGGCGCCAACGTCAACATCCTGGTGCAGGAGTTCATCAAGGAGGCCGATGGCAGCGACATCCGCATCTTCGTGATCGGCGGCAAGGTTGTGGCCTCGATGATGCGCACCGGCGCCAAGGGCGATTTCCGCTCCAACCTGCACCGCGGCGGCACCGCCAAGGCGATCAAGATCACGCCGGAGGAACGCTCGACCGCGGTGCGCGCGGCGCGCGTCATGGGGCTGAACGTGGCGGGCGTGGACATCCTGCGCTCCAATCACGGCCCGGTGATCATGGAGGTCAACAGCTCGCCGGGGCTCGAGGGGATCGAACATGCCACTGGCAAGGACATTGCCGGCATGATCATCGATTTCATCGAGGGCAACTGCAAGGCGGGCGCGACCAAGACCAAGGGCAAGGGCTGAGGCCTGCCCGGGCATCCGGGTCAGCCCAGCATCCGCGCGCCCAGTAGCATCAGCAGCTTCACATCCATGCCGCAGCCCTGCGCGCGCTTGTCGGCGACGAAGCGCTCGAGCTCGGGAAGCGGCACTAGATGGACGGTGATGTTCTCGCCCTCCACCCCGCCGCCTGCGTGCACCTGCACCAGATCATGCGCGCGCATCAGGTGGAAGGCCTCGCTGACCATTCCGGGGGAGGAGTAGAACTCGCCGAGATTTTCCATGCGGCCTGCACGGAAGCCGGTTTCCTCTTCCAGCTCGCGCGCTGCGGCCAGCTCGGGGGCTTCGCCGCTTTCATGATCGCCGATCAGGCCGGCAGGAAGTTCGATGCAGCTGCGGCCCAGCGGCACGCGATACTGCTCGACCAGCACCACCGCGCCTTCGTGCACCGCCAGGATCACCGCGGCGCTGATGCCCCGGCTGCGCGAGACATATTCCCATCTTCCGCGTGTCTTGGCGGTGATGAACCGTCCCTGCCAGACGATTTCCTCGGTTTCGGTCATCAGGTTTTCCAGCATAGGTCAGGCCTCGTCATTCCCGCGAACGCGGTAATCCCGCTTTTGCGCTGACGGAGAGCAGAATCGGGACCCCCGCCTGCGCGGGGGTGACGATTGAGAGGTGCGAGCAAGGCTGCACAACCTTCAAAGTTCGATCAGCCGATCGGGCAGCTCGTTGGGATTGTCGCCGGTCTTGGGGAAGTGCTCAGCCAGCACCTTGCCGACATCGCGCACAGCCGCCGCCATGCCTTCGCCCGCGCGGCCTGCCTTGAGCTCGACGATCATGTCCGCCATCGCCTCGCCCCAGACATCGGGAGAGACCTTGGCGGCGATCGCGCTGTCGGCAACGATCTCGGCGCGGTGTTCGGCCATCGAGAGGTAGATCAGCACCCCGGTGAGCCCGACCGTGCGCTTCTCGGCGCTGACCTTGAACAGGTTGATCGCCCGCGCGCGCACCCGCATCTGCTTGACCGCAGCCGGGGTCAGCGCCAGCCGCAGCGGTTTCCACCCCAGGATCAGGCGCACCGCGGCGAACTTGATCCCCAGCAGCAGCATGATGATGGTGAGATATTCGCCGGGGGTGTAGACATGCTCCCAGCCGCCGGTGAAGCTCGACAGCAGCTGCTCGAACCATTCGGGGAACACCGCGATGCACGCGAGCGCGAGGAACATCGCGGCGACCGCCCAGTAGATCGGCGTTTCGCGATAGTCGTCGGATTGCCCAGCGATCACCGTGACAATCTCGCCATTGGTGTGCTGTTCGGCCGCGGCGACCGCAGCGGTGACGATGCAATGCTCGTCGGGGGTGATGGTTTCAACCTTTGCCATGCTGTCTCACCATCCGCCCGAAGAACCGCCGCCGCCGAAGCTGCCGCCGCCTCCGCCAAAGCCGCCCCCGCCGAATCCGCCGCCTCCGCCACCCCAGGAAGAGCCCGAAGAGCCGCCCCAGGTGGTGATGCCGCCGATGCCCGCGCCACGATAGCGCGAACCCTTGCCCTTGCTGCTCAGCGCGGGAATGATGAAGAAGAACAGGATGATCAGCCCCCAGAAGATGAACAGGCCAATGCCGCCGCCGTCATTGCTCGACCGGGCCTCTTCCTCCACCTTGGAGGCAAAGGCGCGCGCTTCCTCGTCGGGCAGGGTCAGCTGGGTGATGATTGCATCGGCGCCTGCCGCGATGCCGCCGGGAAAATCCTTGTCGCGAAAGCGCGGCAGGATGTCCTGCTGGATGATGACGCTCGACAGCGCATCGGTGAGCACGCCTTCGAGGCCATAGCCGACCTCGATCCGCACCTTGCGTTCATTGGGCGCGACGATCAGCAGCGTGCCGTTGTCCTTTTCGGCCGACCCCTTTTCGGCCTGGCCGATGCCCCATTCGCGGCCGAGCTGATAGCCGTATTCCTCGATCTCATAGCCCTGCAGATCGGGGAGCGTTGCCACCACCAGCTGGCGGCTGGACTGCTTCTCCAGCGCCTCCAGCTTGGCGGTCAGCGCCGCTTCCTGCGCGGGATCGAGCAGATTGGCGGCATCGACCACGCGACCGGTGAGCTTGGGGAAAGTCTGGGCGAGGGCGGTCTGGCCCGGCGCCGCTGCGATCAGCAGCAGCGCCAGCGCCAGACATTGGCCCAGCCGTGATTTCCAGCCCCCGGTCGGGGCGGACGGGGTGGTCACGATCCGAAATCGACCTTGGGAGCCTCGTTGGCGCCTTCGGTCGTCGCCTTGAACGGCACCATCGGCTTGGCGCCATGGATCAGGTTGGCGCCGATCGAATCGGGGAAGGTGCGGATGGTGGTGTTGTACTGCCGCACCGCCTCGTTGTAGTCGCGCCGGGCGATCGTGATGCGGTTTTCGGTGCCTTCGAGCTGGCTCATCAGCGTCGTGTAATTCTGCTGGCTCTTGAGGTCGGGATAAGCTTCCACCACGGTGCGCAGCTGGCCCAGCGCCTGGGTCAGCTGGTTCTGTGCCTGGCTGAACTTCTCGAAGGTGGCGGGGTCGGAGAGGTCATCGGTGGTGACATTGATCGAGGTGGCGCGCGCGCGGGCCTCGGTCACCTGGGTCAGGATCTTCTCTTCGGATGCCGCACCGGCCTTCACGGTGGACACCAGATTGGGCACCAGATCGGCGCGCCGCTGATACTGGTTCTCCACATCGCCCCATTTGGCCTTGGCGTTTTCCTCGGCGGTGGGAACGGAGTTGATGCCGCAAGCGGACAGCGCCAGGACAGCCAGCGGCAGCAGGGCATAACGGGTGATACGCATAGTCAGAATTTCCCTCCGGTTGATAACGCGCGACCGTTATATCGTATTAATACGGCAACTCTGCAAGACCATGTTTTACATGTTGCGCCTGCAAAGCGCTCGACTTCTCCACGTCGCTCGCGATTATAGGGCGTTATCGTGACAGCAAAAGGGGAAACACGTGTTCGCAGAGTTCAAGGCGTTTATCATGCGCGGCAATGTGCTCGATCTGGCGGTGGCCGTGATCATCGGCGCAGCGTTTGCCACCATCACCACATCGCTGACCGAGGACCTGATCATGCCGGTGGTCGGCGCGATCTTCGGCGGCGCGGATTTCTCCAGCTATTTCGTCATGCTAGGCCCGGTGCCCGAAGGCTATACCGGATCGCTCAACGACTATGCCGCGCTCAAGAAGGCTGGGGTTCCGCTGCTCGGCTATGGCCAGTTCGTCACCGTGGTGATCAACTTCCTGATCCTGGCGTTCATCATCTTCCTGATCGTGCGGCAGGCCAACAAGCTGATGCCCAAGCAGGAAGCACCCGCCGCACCCGCAGGCCCGAGCGAGACGGAATTGCTCGCCGAAATTCGCGATCTACTGAAGAAGTGAGATGATTTTCTCTCCCCTCCCGCGTGCGGGAGGGGTGGACGAGGCGCAGCCGAGGCCGGGGTGGGCCTGCGCCGTGGAAAATCTCAGGCCCACCCCGGTCCGGCAAGCCGGACCTGCCCCTCCTGCAGGCGGGAGGGGAGAGGGGGAAGACAAGGATTTTCCCCACACTCACTTCCCATTCATCAATCCATCGCTATATACATCCCTGCCGGTTCGTCCGGCTATGACGATAAACTGCGGCGTGCAATAGGCACAGCGGACCCGGGGGCGGTACCCGGCGGCTCCACCATGAACCCTGCGCAGGCAGGGCTTTTGGCGGGGCCGAACTAGGATCGACGTGTGTTGAAAGACGTTGTTTTCGTCCGGGCTGAGTAACCCGTTAAAGGCTCAAACACGATAAGTGCCAATGACAATGACGCACTCGCCCTCGCTGCATAATTCAGCGGCCTAACGGCCAAGAGTTATCTAGCAAGAGCGCGGTTGAACCCACCGGGCAACAGAAGCGGAGTTCAGCGGTTTGGAGAGCACCGGGCAACAGAAGCTCTCCACCTTACCCATCATTTCGGAGCGTCACTCGGGGCCATAGGCCTTCTGGTACTCGATCGCGTCGAGCATCTTGGCGCCGGCCATGAACACCGCGCCGGTGCAGGCGACGAACAGCAGCCAGCCGCCATAGCCGGGATATTGATCGAGATAGAGCTTGCCGCGTTCGCAAGCCCCCAGCGCCAGCGCATAGGTGATCAGATACACCTCGAACTTGGTCTTGATCAGGAACAGGCGCCGGATTTTCTCGAACATGGGACTTCTCTCCGCAAGCCCCGTGCCAAGGGCTGATTTCTGCGGACCCTTATGGTGAAGATCGGGTTAATGTGTAAAGCCTGCCGACAGGTCAGCCAAGCTCGCCCAGATCCAGCGCATCGATCAGCGCCGCGCGCGCGGCACGCACCGTCTCGGCCAGGGCCGGGTCGGCAAGGTCTGCCGGGGCGATCCGTTCGGGCCAGTGGCTGGCGATGACCCGCTCGACGGTGTCGAGCCTGTCTGCGGTCGCCATGAAGCGCGGGTCGACCGTGGCGGGATCCGCGACCACGCGCAAGCGCAGGCAGGCCGGGCCGCCGCCGTTGGCCATCGACTGGCGGACGTTGACCGGGACCAGCCGCCGGATAGGGCCGTTGCCCGCGACCATCGCCTCGAGCCACTGCCACACCGCGGTCACCTCCTGCGATTCGCTGGGCAGCACCAGCGCGTGGCCGCCTTCAGGCAGGCTGATCAGCTGGGCGTTGAACAGATAGCTCTTGATCGCATCGGCAAGTGACACTGCGCTGGCGGGAACCTCGACGATCTGCACCGCCGGGAAGGCTTCGCGGATTTCGGCATAGGCCTCAGTCCGATTCTCGAACGCCTGTTCGTGGGTGAACAGCACGGTCTCGTTGGCGACGGCGACGACATCGTTGTGAAAGGCGCCTGCCGCGATCGCGGTCTCGCTCTGCTGGAGGAACAGCGTGGCATCGGGCGCAAGCCCGTGCCGCCGCGCGATCGCCTTGCCCGCCTCGACATGCTGACGCGCGGGGAAGGGGCCGCCTGCCTTGCCATAGACGAAAATCTCGACGCCGGCGCCATCATGGCCGTCGCACAGCCGCATGTGATTGGCCGCGCCTTCATCGCCGAACGGGGCAGGCACCGGGCCATGCACCGCAAAGTGCCGCGTGTCTGCAAAGGCTAGCTGCAGCTGCGCCAGCGTTCCCGTCCACTCATGGCTGCGATGCGGCATGGTGACGAGGTTGGCGACCGTCAGATGGCAGCGGCCATCGGCGGTATCCGGGGCAGGGGAGACGGTCGCGGCGTTGGCCGCCCACATCGACGAGGCGGAAAAGGCCGCGGCGCGGATGTGCGGCTCGGCGCTCGCCAGATCGCAGCCCAGGCTTGCGAGCCAGCCGGTGTTGGGCCGGTCGAGCGGCAGGAAGAAGCCCTGCGCCAGCCCCAGCGCGATGTTGGCGCGCATCTTGGCGACACCCTGCAACGCCGCCGCGCGCGGCTCGCTGACCGCGCCCGCGTTGCTCGCCGAGGCGATGTTGCCCAGGCTCAGCCCTGCGTAATTGTGGCTGGGTCCGATGATTCCGTCGAAGTTGATTTCGGTCAGCATGTGGTCTTTCCAGAAAAGCCTTCTCCCTTGATGGGAGAAGGATACGAAGCCTTGCCAGCTTGCTGGCTAGGCAAAGTTGGATGAGGGTGAAGGGGGCGAACTGCTGCTCTGCCTGCGCATCACCCTCACCCAGCTCCGACTAATTCGCTGCGCTCATAAGTCTGCGCAACCCTCTCCCATCGATGGAGAGGGCAAAATCATCGCTCGATCCACCTGATCGCGTCACCCGCACCCACGCGCAGCAGGCCAGCAGCCTCGGCATCGAGCGCCACGGTGTCGCCCTGATCCGCGACATGGCCATAAGCGCAGCGGAAGTCCGCCAGCCTGCCTGTCGCCACCAATGCGAGCGGTCCGCCGTCGGCGGTGCCGCCCAACACCGCATCGCGCGAATTGCGGATCGAGTGCACCTGGTCTGTGCGCGCGGTCATCGTCGGGCCGCCGTCGAAGATGTCGACGTAATTCTCATAGGCAAAGCCTTCATTCTCCAGCATCCGCATCGCCGCGCGGCCGCTGACATTGGGACGGCCGAGCACATGGCGCGCGGCATCCGAGAGCATCGCGACATAGACCGGGTGCTTGGGCATCAGATCGGCGATGAACTGGTTGCCGCGCAGCGCATTGAAGGTGTCGGCCTCGTCGAAGCTCATCCCGAAAAAGCGCCCGGCAATGCTGTCCCAGAACGGCGAATCGCCCGCCTCGTCGATCACCCCGCGCAGTTCGGCAAGGATGCGGTCGGTAAAGCGCGCGCGGTGCATGGCGATGAACAGATAGCGGCTGCGCGCCAGCAAAAGCCCCAGCCCGCCCGCGCGCTCGCCGGGGTGGAGGAACAGTCCGCCAACTTCACACGATCCCTCAAGATCGGTCACCAGGCTCAGGATTTCAGCGCGGAATGTCTGTTCGAGCTCGGCGCTGTGCTGTGTCAGGGTGCTCAACCGATAGGAATAGAACGGCCATTTCTGCCCCACCCGGGTGAGCAGCTGGCAGGTGCCGCGAATCTCGCGCGTCTGCGTGTTTTCCAGCACCAGCACGAACAGTTCGTCCTCGACGCTGTCCTCGGTGCGCGCAAAGGCCTCGGTCGAACGCTCTATCTTGGATTGCAGCGATTTGCGGTCGGCGGGAAGGTTTGTGAACCCGCCACCGGTAAGCTTGGCCATCTCGTAGATCGGCTGCAGATCTTCGGGCCTTGCTGCCCGGATGACAAAGCTCATAAACCCCTCTTTTCGGCCAGCCGCATTATCGTGAGCGCCGACAGCCGCGCGCGTTCGGCCAGGCTGTCAGTGATCAGAAACTCGTCGGCACTGTGGATCGCGCCCCCGCGCACGCCCATGGTGTCGACCACCGGAACCCCGCACGCGGCAATGTTGTTGCCATCGCACACTCCGCCGGTGCCGCGCCAGCCGATCTCAAGGCCCAAAGCCGCGCCGCAGTCCTTGACCAGCCCGAACAATTTGTGGGCGCCGGTGTCGATCGGCTTGGGGGGGCGGCCGAAGCTGCCATGGACATGCACTGAAACGTCGTGCTCGCGGCCGATGGCATCGGCAATCTGGCGCAGCGCGTCATCGGCAAGGGCCTGCATTTCAAGGCTTTGCGGGCGGAAGTTGACCCGCAGTATAGCGTGGTCGGGCACGACGTTGTTGGCGCTGCCGCCCTCGATCTTCGCCGGGTTGACCGACAATCCCTCGCGGGTCAGCGCCTTCAGCCGCACCGCCATGTCGGCGGCAGCGACCAGCGCATTGCGTCCGTCCTGTGGATTGCGCCCGGCATGCGCCGAACGGCCGGTGACGATGACCGAGAAATTGCCCGATCCGCCGCGTTCGCCCGCCAGCGTGCCATCGGGCAACGCGGGTTCATAGGTCAGCGCGGCCAGCTTGCCCGCCGCCAGTTCGGCGATCAGCGCGGCAGATGATCCGGAGCCAACCTCCTCGTCGGAGTTGATCATCACGTCATAGCCGATGGTGGCGGCAAGCGGCGATGTCTCTACCGCGCGAAGGCCTGCCAGCATCACCGCGATCCCGCCCTTCATGTCGGCGACGCCGGGGCCACCCAGCACCCCGGGTTCAAGCCATGTCAGGCCCTGGAAGGCGCTGTCGGCGGGAAACACGGTATCCATGTGCCCGGTGAGCAGCAGCCGCAGCGGCGCTTGCGGCCGCACCTGCACCACCAGATGCTGGCCGCGCTGGATCGTGTCGATGCTGCCATCGGCGCGCACCGCATCGACCGGCGCGGGGTCGATCAGCCGCACGTCACCGGGAAGCGCCGAAAACGCGTCGGCCAGCAGCTGCGCGGTCTGCGCAAGGCCTGCAAGATTGCCGGTCCCGCTGTTGATCGGGGCCCATCGCTCGACCTGGCTCAGCATCGCGGTCTGGTCGATGGTTTCAAGGCAGGCGCGCTCGGATCCGGTCAGGCTGGCAGGGCTGGTCGTCATCCGCCATGCCATAGCCCGGTTGGTCGCATCCTACCACCCGTAGCGGGCAAAAGCGGATTTACTTTGACGCCTTGCGTTGCCATAGGCTGTGCGCCATTCCTCCCCCGGAAAAGACCTTGCATCTCCTCTGGCGCGCCGCGCCCAGGGGACCGTCACAAGCAAAGAGGACCGGGAATGAGCGACTATATCCAGAGCAACGGCATCAGCATCGATTCTGCGCTGCACGGCTTTATCACCGATTCGGTGCTGGCCGCGCTGGCGCTCGACGCAGACCGCTTCTGGGCGGATTTCGCCGCGCTGCTCGACCGGTTCGTACCCGTCAACCGGGCGCTGCTCGACAAGCGCGAGGACCTTCAGGCCAAGATCGACGACTGGCACCGTGCGCGCAAGGGCCAGCCGCTCAACGCCATGGAATACCGCACCTTCCTGTACGACATTGGCTATCTGGTGACCGAGCCGCAGCCGTTCGCCATCGGCACCACCAATGTCGATCCGGAAATCGCGACGATGGCTGGCCCGCAGCTGGTCGTGCCCTCGCTCAACGACCGTTTCGTGCTCAACGCCGCCAATGCGCGCTGGGGCAGCCTGTATGACGCCTATTACGGCACTGATGCGCTTGATGCGGCCCCGGCGCAGCCCGGCGGCTATGACGCGGTGCGCGGCGCTGCGGTGGTCAAGGCGGCCAAGGCGTTCCTCGATGAGGCGGTACCGCTCGCAGAGGGAAGCTGGGCGGACTTTGCCGGCGGCGCGCCCGCGCTCGCCGATCCCGCACAGCTGGTCGGCACGAACGGCGCCAACCTGCTGCTGCGCCATAACGGTCTGCACATCGAGATCGTGATCGATCCCGCCAGCCCGATCGGCAAGGACGACAAGGCGGGGATCGCCGATGTGCTGCTCGAAGCGGCGCTGACGACGATTGTCGATATGGAAGATTCGGTCGCCGCGGTCGATGCCGAAGACAAGATCACCGCCTATACCAACTGGCTGGGGTTGATGCGCGGTGACCTCGAAGCCAGCTTCCCCAAGGGCGGCAAGACGCTGACCCGCGCGCTGGAGCCCGACCGCGATTACACCGCGCCCGATGGCACCGCGTTCACCCTGGCGGGGCGCAGCGTGCTGTTCGTGCGCAATGTCGGCCATCTGATGACCAACCCGGCGGTGCTGCTCGCCGATGGATCCGAAGCGCCCGAGGGCATCCTCGACGCGGTGTTCACCAGCGCGATCGGCTGTCACGACCTCAAGGGGCTGGGCCGCTATTCGAACAGCCGAGCCGGATCGATCTACATCGTCAAGCCCAAGATGCACGGGCCCGAAGAGTGCGGCTTCACCAACGATCTGTTCGATGCGGTCGAGGACATGCTCGGCCTTGCGCGCTACACCATCAAGGTCGGCGTGATGGACGAGGAGCGCCGCACCTCGGCCAATCTGGCCGCTTGCATCCATGCTGTGCGCAACCGCATCGTGTTCATCAACACCGGCTTCCTTGATCGCACCGGTGACGAGATCCACACCTCGATGCAGGCAGGTCCGATGGTCCGCAAGGGCGACATGAAGACCTCGGACTGGATCAAATCGTACGAGGCGCGCAATGTCGGCATCGGCCTCAAATGCGGGCTCGATGGCAAGGCGCAGATCGGCAAGGGCATGTGGGCCGCGCCCGACATGATGGCCGACATGATGGAACAGAAGATAGGTCACCCGCTGACCGGCGCGAACACCGCCTGGGTGCCGTCGCCCACCGCCGCGACGCTGCACGCGATGCACTATCACAAGGTCGATGTCTTCGCGCGCCGCGCCGAGATCGCTGCCCAACCGCTGCCAACGCTCGAGCCGCTGCTCAGCATCCCGCTCGCCGCGGGGCAGAACTGGTCGCCCGAAGACATCCGCGCCGAGCTGGACAACAATGCGCAAGGGATTCTGGGCTATGTCGTGCGCTGGGTCGATCAGGGCATCGGATGCTCGAAGGTCCCCGACATCCACGATGTCGGCCTGATGGAAGACCGCGCAACCTTGCGCATCTCATCCCAGGCGCTGGCCAACTGGCTGCTGCACGGCGTGTGCACCGCGGACGAGGTCGACGCGGCGTTGCTGCGGATGGCGGCCAAGGTCGATGCGCAGAATGCGGGCGATCCGCTGTACCGCGCGATGGCGAGCGACCCCGAAAGCTCGCTCGCCTTCCAGGCGGCGCGTGATCTGGTGTTCAAGGGTGTCGAGCAGCCCAGCGGCTACACCGAGCCCTTGCTGCACGCGTACCGCCAGAAGGTGAAGGCGAGGTAGTCCGCGTAAGTTTGCGCGCACGTCCCTCGACTACGCTCGGGACAAACGGGGAGGGGGCAGGGATTTCCTTTCCCCCGACCCCCTATCTAATAGTCGGGCACAAACATTTCCGAGTTCCCGAGCGTAGTCGAGGGACGTACGCGCGAAAGGGAGCGGCTACGCCTCTACCGCATCCAGATGCGCGCGGATCGCCTCCAGGCTTTCGTCGAGATGGCTGAGCATGAACAGATGCCCGCCATCGTCGATGATCTTGAGCTCGGCATTGGGGATCAGCGTCTTGAGGATGTGGCCGTTGGCGACCGGAACGATCTGGTCGTCGCCGCCCATCAGAATCAGCGTCGGCTTGCCGAGGAACGGCAGGAACGGCGCGCTGGTCCAGCCGATCATCGCGAGCAGCTGATAGAAATAGCCCGTCTTGGACGGCGGGGTGATGCGGCCAGTGTGACCCGTCGCGCCTTCGGTCGATCCGCCATACAGCGTCGCGAAATGCTTCTCCATATAGCTGGGGTCGATATAGCGGCGCGGATCGGCCATCTTGCTGAGCGCTGAGATGTTGCCGGGGATCATGAACATGCCCGCGGTGGTCGCGGCCAGCACCAGCCGGTTGACGCTGCCCGAATGCTGCAGGGCGAAATGCTGCGCCATCGCGCCGCCCCAGCTCACCCCCATCACATCGACGTTCTCGATCCCGAACCGGTCGAGAAGAAGCCAAGCGATGCGCGACATCAGAAAGGCGTTGTACGGAACCTTGGGATCGGGCGATCCGCCCACACCGGGCATGTCGAAGGTGATGAACGGGCGTTCCTCCATCATCTCGGCGAACGGGGCGACCGCTTCCATGTTCGCGCCGATGCCGTTGAAGAACAGCAGGGGCGGCTTGGTCAGCCCCTCGTCAAAGCGCCAGCGCGCAACGCGCAGCGTGCGCCCGTCGGCCACTTCCATGGTGATCTCGGGGCCGGTGGAGGCGGTGGGCTTGGGTTTGCTGGCCAAAGGGAATTCCTGTCGGTTGATGTGTGTCAGTTGAGATCCTCCCCTGCAAGGGGAGGTGGCAGTCCGAAGGACTGACGGAGGGGTGTCCACGTCTGCGAGAGGGCGATACCCCTCCACCACTTCGTGGTCCCCCTCCCCTTGCAGGGGAGGATTTTGGTCTCGTTTCACTCCAATACATACAGACCCGGCGCGGGTTCCAGCGCAGGGTGTTTCTTGCTGCCGGTGCTGGCGGGCGCGGCGACCTTCTCGCCCGAGCGCGCCTGCACCCATTCCATCCAGTAAGGCCACCAGCTGCCCTTGACCTCTTCGGCCTTGGACAGCCAGTCGTCGACATCCGCCGGGGTCTTGCCCGCCTTGGTGGGCGTGTTGCCCTTCATGCGGAAATACTTGGCCTTGGGGTTGGTCGGCGGGTTGAGGATCGCCTGCATGTGCCCCGATTGCGAGAGGATGAAGTCGACGTTCTTTGATCCGAACAACTGGGTCGAGCGATAGCACGCGCGCCACGGGGTGATGTGATCGGTCACCCCGCCCAGGATGAACAGGTCGTTGGTCACCTTGGACAGATCGATCTTGTGATCGACCATCTCGACCTCACCCTTGCGGGTGAAGGCGAGCGTCTCGAAGATGGTCAGGAAGTCGCCCATCAGGCTGGCCGAGAGGTTGGTGGCATCCGCATTCCAGAACAGCACGTCGAACGCCGGCGGATCCTCGCCCATCAGATAGTTGTTGATGACATAGTTCCAGATCAGGTCGTTGGGGCGCAGCCAGGCAAATCCGCGCGACAGGTCGCTGCCCTTGATGACGCCCTGCTTGGCCGCGCGCTGCTTGGCGAGCGCAAGCCCGTTGTCGCTCATCAGCGATCCCGCCTCGATATCGGTCTGCTTGGGATGCAGCACGCACACCATCAAGGTCACCGCACCGATGCGATCATCGCCCGAGGCCTTGAGCTTGGAAAGCAGCATCGCCAGCGTCTGTCCGCCCGAACATCCGCCCGACACGTTGACCTTCTTTGAGCCCGTCACCTCGCACACAACGTCGATCGCGCGGGTGCACGCGGCGATGTAATCCGCCATCGCCCAGTGGCCGTGCTCCTTCTGGGGATTGCGCCACGAGATGACGAAGGTCTGGATGCCGTTGTCGACCTGCCACTTCACCACCGATTTCTCGGGCGACAGATCGTTGATGTACATCTTGTTGATCTGCGGCGGGATGGTCAGCTGCGGGATCGCATAGACCTCGTCGGTCGAGGGCGCATAATGCACCAGCTCCATGATCTCGTCGCGATAGACGACGTTGCCCTTCGAGGTCGCGACATTCTCGCCGATCGTGAACGGCTTCTTGTCGACCTGGCTGACCATGCCGTCGTTGTAGACCATGTCGTTATAGGCGTTCTTCAGCCCCTTGAGCAGCGACAGGCCGCCGGAATCGACGATCCGCTTCTGCGCCATCGGGTTGCCGATCAGCGTGTTGGTCGGCGCCAGCGCATCGATGATGATCGCCGAGATGAAGTTGGCGCGGTCGCGTTCGAGCGCATCGAGCTCAAGCTCGTCGATCCAGGTCTTCATGCCCTTCTGCACCGCGAGATAATATTGCGCGCCCGCCTTGAAGAACGGGTTGAACCGCCAGGCGGGGTCCATGAAGCGCTTGTCCTTGGGGTCGGGCGACAGCTCCGACTGGCCCATCATGATCTTGACGACATCTTCCGAAAACGACTGGGCATGCCGCATCGTGCGCGCCGGATCGCTCGCGGTCTCGCGCAGCAGCAGCCCGATCGCGCCGATGAAATCCTCGCGTGCCAGCCCCATCAATGGCCCCAGCGCGGTGGTGTGCTGCGCTGCCTCTTCGACCAGGTTCGGGGTGTCGTCTGCCATAAGCTCTCTCTCCACAGTGGCTTGCCGCCCCGTTCATGCAGGGTCGGTCCGGACTGCATCGTATAGAGAGCATGCGGCCTGCACAATGGCCGCTGAAAGCCCGGTTGCCGTTGTCAGATCAGCGCGTCGATCTGGGTCGCAAGGTCGATGTCGCGCTGCGAAAGCCCGCCTGCATCGTGCGTGGTGAGCAGGATTTCCACCCGGCTGTAGACGTTCGACCATTCGGGGTGGTGATCGGCCTTTTCGGCGAGGATCGCGACGCGGGTCATGAAACCGAAGGCCTCGACGAAATCGGTGAACTTGAACGTGCGGGTGATGCCATCGCGCTCGGGTTCGGGGGTCCATTCGGGAAGCGCGGCCAGCGCGGTGGTACGCTCGACATCGGTAAGTTTGGTGACCATCGCCTGTGTCTCCTCTTGGCAGCGGGCGGCAATTGCGCCTATCTGCGGTGCAGATGGCGCAAGATGCTGCACAAACCAAGGACTTTGACGCGGACGCAGCGCTGGAATGCACCGGGCTTGCCTGTGTGCGCGGCGGCCGGATGCTGTTTCGCGGCGTCTCGTTCGCGCTCAAGGCAGGCGAGGCGCTGCATGTCACCGGCCCCAATGGCCTTGGCAAATCCAGCCTGATCCGCGTGCTGGCCGGGCTGCTGCCTGCCTATTCCGGTACCGTCGATGTGACCGGGCGGATGGCGCTGGCCGATGAACGCGTTGCTCTCGACCAGGGGCAGCCGCTGGCCCGGGCGCTGGGGCACTGGGCTGAGCTCGACGGCACCGATACCGGGGACATTGCGCACGCCCTTTTGGCAGTGGATCTCGCCCACCTTGCCGATGTGCCGGTGCGCTTCCTCTCGACCGGGCAGCGCAAGCGCGCGCTGCTCGCACGCATTGAGCTTTCGCGCGCTCCGGTCTGGCTGCTTGACGAGCCCGCCAACGGCCTCGACACCGCGTCGATCGAACGGCTGGGTGCGCTGATGGCGGCGCACCGCGCGGGCGGTGGCATCGTGCTCGCCGCCTCGCATCAGCCGCTGCCGCTGGCAGGCGCGCAGACGCTGCCGCTGGCCGATTTCGTGCCCGCAATCGTGCCGGAAGAGTCCGCATGATCGGCGCATTGGGCACGCTGATCCGGCGCGAGCTGATGCTCGCCTTCGGGCTGGGCGGCGGCACGCGCGGATCGGCCGGGTTCATCATGCCGATCATCTTCTTCCTCGCGGTGGCGACGATCTATCCGTTCGCGGTTGGACCCGATGCGCAATTGCTGGGGCGCACCGGGGGCGGGGTGATCTGGGTCGCGGCGCTGCTCGCCAGCATCCTGCCGATCGACCGGCTGGTCCAGGCGGACATGGACCAGGGGATGATCGATCAATATGTCGTGCGCGGGCTGTCCGAAGAACTGATCGCGCTCGCCAAGACCATCGGCCACTGGCTGAGCTTCGGCCCGCCGCTGATGCTCGCGGCGGTGATCTCGGCCGGGTTGCTGGGCCAGACATCCGAACAGTTGCTGACCATCGAGATCGGGCTGGCCTGCGCGACACCTGCGCTTGCCGCGCTCGGCGTGATGATCGCCGCGCTCACCGCAGGGCTTCGCCATGGCGCGGCTTTGGGCGGGCTTTTGCTGCTTCCGCTCGCGGTACCGCTGCTGATCTTCGGCGCGGGAAGCCTGGCACCGGGGAGCCAGAACGGACTGCTGCTGCTCGCGGCGGCCAGCCTGCTGCTCACCGTGATCTGCCCGATCGCCGCAGGGGCCGCGATCCGCGCCGGGCGCGAATAGGCGTTACCGGCAGGCGCTCCATCCCATCGCACCGCGATTGGCGAGGTCGAAATGGAAATGGTCGGCGTGCGCGGCGTTGTAGTCGGGCGAGAGCGTGGTCGAGAACAGCTCGCACGCCCCATCGCGCACGCGCTTGAGGAACAGCGCCTTGTCATCCCCGCCGAACCAGTCGTTCAGCACCGAGATGCGCCGCCCATCCTCGAGCACGAACCCGCTGACGTCGAGCGCGTCGGCGGTCGAATGCTCGCTCCACGCGCCCTCGCTGCGGCCATACATGCGGCGGCACGAATAGCTGCCGAAGGTCTCGATCCGGCTGACTCTGCTTCCCAAGATTTCCTGCGCTTGAGGTTGCACCACCTGTGCCTGCCAGATCAGCAGGCCGATCGCCATCGGGCACGACGGCGCGACCGAGGCGGGGGCGAGCGGCAGCAGCGGCTGGCCGGATGAGGCGCGCACAGCATCCTCGACCCGGCACTGGTCCGCGCCAAACGGTTCCGACGGGGTGAACTCGAGCCCCGAGCCCTCGAGCAGCGCGAGGCACTGGTCGCGATCCTCGGTCAGTTGCACGATCTTGCGCCCGGTGGACATGCCGATCGGTTCGCTCAGCGACAACGGCGTCCATGGCATGTCCTCGCGCCCCGGCTTCAGCCAGGCAAACAGGACGAGCAGCGCGAACGCCAGAATCGCGAGCCAGATCAGACGCCGGGCCAGACCGATGATGTTGGGAATGCGCATATGGTCCAGCTTACGCAGGCATGCGGCATAAGGATGCAGCGCGATTACCTGCAGCGTAATTGTTCGCGTGCATCTCCGCAGCCTAACCGGGGGCAATCGCAACCCAACGGGAGACTTGAGACATGAACGGCAAATGGCAGGCACAGATGCAGCTCTGGTGCGGCGTGGTGATGGTCTTCGGGGTGGTGCTGATGACCGGCGCGTTCGAAGCCACGGGGCAGGTGGCCAACATCCTGTTCGATATTCTCGATGGCCCGGGACCAGTCACTTGGGATCCGGTGCTCCGCTTCAGCCTGGCGCTGATGGGCGCGGTGACCCTGGGCTGGGGCGCGACCGTGCTCGCGGTGGTGCGCGGCACCGTCGACATGCCCGCACCGCAGGCACTGGCGCTCTGGCGCGGGATCACCGCCGCCTTGCTGCTTTGGTATGTCGTCGACAGCGCGCTCTCGGTCGCGACCGGTTTCTGGCGCAACGCGCTGTCGAACACGGTGCTGATCGTCTGGTACCTGCTGCTGATGCGGCGGAGCACAGCCACAAGGGCTGCGTCCGCCGCGCCATCATGATTTAGAACCTGGTGCCGACTTCGAGACCGAAGATGCGCGGTTCGTTGACATAGGCGGTGAGGTTGTTGAAATCGATACCGCCGGTGGCCGAGGTGTTGTTGGTGATGTTGCGCACGAATGCTGCGACATCGAGCCGTCCGTTGCTGGTCCGATAGCCGAAGCGCAGTCCACCCTCGATCAGGCTGTCATCGCTGAATTCAACCGAATCATAGAGGAAGAACTGGATGCGCGAGCGATAATACCAGTCGGTGAACGCGTAGACCTCACCATCGCCGACCGGGATGGCATAGCCTGCGGTCCAGTTGAGCGACCATTTCGGCGATTGCGGCAGGCGGTTGCCGTTGATCGAGAAGATGCCCGGACGTCCGGCGACAGCTGGGTCGAGAACGGTGCACGGAGATCCGCATCCCGCTACGCCGAGGCCCGGCGACTTGATTTCATTCTCGTTGAAACCGACGCCGATGCTGAGGTCCAGCCCGTCGGCGGGCCGCGCTGCAAGGTCGGCTTCGAAACCATAGCCTTCGACGTCATCGGCGTTGAGCAACGAGGTGACATTGCCACCGCCGCCCACGGCGGTGAGCTGCAGGTCCTCGGTATTGAAATAATATCCGGTCAGGTTGAAGCGCGCGAGGCCATCGAACAGTACGGTCTTGATGCCGGCTTCATACGACATCGTCCGCTCGCTGTCGGCGACCGAGAGCGAGCGGCCAAAGGCGAGACGGCCCTGGATCGAAGGCGCGCGATAGCCGCGCGCGGCGCGAGCGAACACGTTGACCGCATCGCTGACGGCATAGATGGCGGCAAGGTCCCAAGTTACCAGATCGGCATCGACCGCGGTGGTCAATGTCGGCACCGGGCCGCCAAAGCCGAGGAAACCCGGGCGGGTGTCGATCGGCCGGGCGGCTGCGAACGTGCGCTCGTCGTTGTTGTAGCGCGCACCCGCCTGCAGCGTCAGCCCGTTGTCGAACTTGTAGTTCAGCGAGGCGAACACACCGAAGGAATCGGTGACCTGGCGCTGCACCGCGACGGCTGCCGCGACGGTATCGGCAGGTGCGCCGTAATCGAGCGTGGTGATGTCGAGCTTTTCGTTGAAGAAGAAGCCACCGACCTGATAGCCAAACCCGGTCTCGTTATTCGAGGCGAGCCGGATTTCCTGCGTGAACTGGTCGAGGCTCGGCACATCGTCGCGGGTCTGGGCGGAAAACGGAATGAAGCCCGGTCCCTGGCTGGGCGCAAAGGCGTTGCCGAAGCCGCCATCGATGTCGCCACGGCTCTTGAGGTTGCCGTTCCAGTACGAGGTCACCGAGGTCAGCGTGACGGGTCCGAAGTCATAATTGACGGTCAGCCCGGCGTTGTAGGTGTTGAGCTCCTGGAAATTCAGGCCATCCGAGCGGATCTGATCGCGGCGGAACTCGCTGCCAGCCCCGGCGATTCCATTAAGCTCGTTGCTGCCCTTCTGGAACACGTTGGCGCGAAACAGGATCGCCGAGCCATCGAGAATGCGGACCTGTCCGACAAGCCGCGCGGTGAGCGGGCCATCTTCATATTGCAGCTGCAGACGTCCGGCGAAATCGTCGTATCCGCCCAGATCATTGCCGGGGCCATTGTCGACATTGTCGACCCAGTTGTCGCGGTGCTGGTAGAAGCCCGATGCGCGGACTGCAAAGCCGTTTCCGAGATCCAGGCCGAGGGCGCCTTCCAGCTGCAAGGTGTTGAACCGCGCGATGCTGGCCTTGGCATAGCCGCCGGTTTCGCCGGGCTTGACGGTGTCGAACTTGACGATGCCAGCGGGTGTGTTGCGCCCGAACAGAGTGCCCTGCGGCCCGCGCAGCACTTCGATCCGATCAAGATCGAAGATCGGGAAGCCCTTGAGAATGGGGTTTTCCAGCACAACATCGTCATAGACTAGGCTGACCGGCTGCGACGCGTTGAGGTCGAAATCGGTGTTGCCCAGACCCCGGATATAGAAGCGCGGGAAGGTGCGCCCGAACGAGCTTTCGATATTCAGGTTGGGGACCCGGCCGGCAAGCCCGCGGATGTCGCCGCCGCCAGCCTGAACGGCGGCCAGCGCGTCGGCGCTGAGAGTCGAGATCGACAGCGGGACGTCGCGCTGATCTTCGGCACGCTTTTGCGCGGTGACCACGATGACGCCGATGCCGCGATCTTGGTCTTCAGCGACCTGCTCCTGCGCCATTGCAGGGGTTGCAAGACCAAGCCCGGACAGGGCCGCTGCCAGAGCAACAAGGGATGGCGACGAAAAGGCGGTAAAGCGCATTGCTTGAACTCCGGCAGGTCCAGATGAAAATTGTCCCGGGACGACTCGATCAAATGCGCCGCCCCCCGGCGCCTGAATGCGAAGCCGGGGTTGAAGGGTCAAGCAACCGCCAATGCTGCGCCGCACAATCTTGCGCGGGTGTGGCATTCGTGTGACTATTCGAGGACTTTACCGCTCGATTTTCGCGACAGCAGTCGGCCTCAGAACTGCATCTCGTCATAAATCCGGCTGAGGTCGCCGCCCCATTCGCCGTGGTATTTGGCGAGCAGGTCTTCGGCCGGGGTGCGGCCACGCGCAACGGTATCACGCAAAGGTTCGAGGAAGCCGGTTTCGTTGTCGCCGCTCGAGTTGGTGCGCGCGCGCGCGGCAAGGCCTGAGGTGGCGATGTCGAGGACTTCGGCGGCGATATCGAGCAGCTTGCCGCCGCCTGCGATCGGCGCGGCGAGGCCCATCTTGGGCACCGAATCGCGCAGCGTCTGGCGCTCCTCGATGGTCCAGTCCTTGACCACGTCCCACGCCGCATCGAGCGCGCCCTGGTCATACAGCAGCCCGACCCACAGAGCGGGCAGCGCGCAGATCTTGCTCCACGGGCCGCCATCGGCGCCGCGCATCTCGAGGAAGCTCTTCAGGCGGACTTCGGGGAAAGCGGTGGAAAGGTGGTCGTTCCAGTCGCTGATCGTCGGGCGCTCGCCGGGGAGCGCGGGCAGCTTGCCATTGAGGAAATCGCGGAAGCTCTGGCCTGCCGCGTCGATATACAGCCCGTCGCGGAAGACGAAGTACATCGGCACATCGAGCATGTATTCGACATAGCGTTCGTAGCCGAAGCCATCCTCGAACACGAACGGCAGCATGCCGGTGCGCGCGGGGTCGGTATCCGACCAGATATGGCTGCGGTAGGAGAGCATGCCGTTGGGCTTGCCTTCGGTGAACGGCGAGTTGGCGAACAGGGCGGTCGCGAGCGGCTGCAGCGCGAGGCCGACGCGGAACTTCTTGGCCATGTCGGCCTCGCTCGAATAATCGAGGTTCACCTGGATGGTGCAGGTGCGCAGCATCATATCCAAGCCCATAGTCCCGACGCGCGGCATGTGGCCCAGCATGATGCCATAGCGGCCCTTGGGCATGATCGGCAGTTCGGCGCGGGTCTTGTCGGGCCACATGCCCATGCCGAGAAAGCCGGTGTTGGTCTTTTCGCCCACGGCCTTGACCTGCGCGAGATGGCGTCCGGTTTCGGCGCAGGTCTGGTGCAGGTTTTCGAGCGGTGCGCCCGACAGTTCGAGCTGGCCTGCAGGTTCGAGGCTCACGGTGCCATCGGGGCCGCGCATCGCGATGACGTTGGTGCCGCCGGCAGGGGTGCGTTCTTCGACCGGCTCCCAGCCGAATTCGGTCAACGACATCAGCAGATCGTGGATGCCGCCGGGCTCGTCATAGCTGGGGGCGTGGTGATCGTTGCGGCAGAATACGAACTTTTCATGTTCGGTGCCGATCCGCCAATCGGCCTTGGGCTTTTCGCCTTCGCGCATCGGCTCTGCGAGCTGCGCGATCGAGGTGATCACGGGATCATCCTGCCCGGTGGTGGTACGTGTGCTCATGATGCGCCCTGAACCCTGAATTGTCTTTGGTCGCTGGCTTTAGTTGCGGCTTGCAACCCAAGCTAGTGTTAAATGTGTAATGGGGTGGATAGCCCGGCTTTCAAGCGACCCAATCGCCTTGCGATGCCATCCACACCGCGGTGGCAACGATCGCGGCGGTCTCCGCGCGCAGGATTCGCGGGCCAAGCGAGACCGGAACCGCCGCCGGATGGCTGCGGATCGCGGCATTTTCGGCGTCGGTAAAGCCGCCCTCGGGGCCGATCAGCACCGCCGCCGGGCCGGGATGCCGGGTGAGCGCCTGGGTGAGCGACACACCGCCGTCCTCGTGCAGCCGCTCATCGGCAAAGAACAGGTGACGGCCCTCGGGCCAGGACTTGAGCAGCGCATCGAGCCTGGTCAGCGGTGCGATCTCGGGCAATGCGGTGCGTTCGCATTGTTCGGCGGCCTCGATCATCATCCCGCGCAGCCGGTCGTCCTTGACCTTGTCGACCACCGCGCGGTCGGTCAGCACCGGCACGAACCGGGCAACGCCGAGTTCGCACGCCTTTTCGGCGAGAAAATCGAACCGCGCCTTCTTGATCGGCGCGGCGCACAGCCAGAAATCGGGCACGGCTTCGCGCGGGCGCAACAGGCTTTCAACCGTCAGCGTGAGGTCGCGTTTGCCGCGTGCGGTGACGCGTGCCAGATATTCGCCGCTGATATCGTCGAACAGCTTCACCGGTGCGCCTTCGGCCAGCCGCATCACGTTTACCAGATAATGCGCCTGATTGCCTTCGATGCGCAAAGATGCGCCGATCGCAAGTGGCTGGTCGACGAACAGGCGCGGGGCGGAGCGCGGGGGCCAGGCGGGGGTAGCGGTCATGGCGGCGGGATTAGCCGGGCACGAAGCTTTCGTCTACCGCGCCCCGTCGCCGATCAGCGTGAACGGCGCCCAGGCATTGGGATGGGCGAGGGTGTCGCTGTCCGAATCCTGGCTGGCATCGTTGCGGATCTCGCGCATAGCCTGCGCAAAGGCTTCGGCGCGCGAGAGCGCAGGGTTGTCGCGCGCGATCTCGATGGTGCGCACCGTCATCTTTGCCGCAACGTCATCGCGCACCGGCCAGTGCGAGGCGAGCAGCGTGCGGGCGCCTGCGTAGAAGAATGCGCGGGCAAGGCCGGACAGCCCCGGTGCCCCCTGCGATCCATCGCCTGCTGCGGTGTTGCACGCCGACAGGATCACCCAGTCTGCATCAAGCTTGAGCGCTGCCACCTCGGACGCGGTGAGCAGCCCGTCATCGGCCTCGCTCGCCGATGCGGGCGGAGTGAAGACCAGCCCCGGTTCGGCGGCACCCTCGACCTCGCCCGCCATCAGCCCGTGCGTCGCCAGCGCCAGGATGCGCGCGTCGGAGAGCCTCGCCTTGCGGACATTGGCCTCGGTCGCCTGTGCGCCGGTCAGCACGCTGGCCGGGCTCGCGCCCAGAGCGGTGCGCATCGCCGCGAGCTCGATCGCGGTGCCCGGAAGGCGCGCCATCTGCCGCAGCGCTGCGATATTGACCACGCCGCCGCCCGACCGGGTGGTGCCCGGCGCAAACGCCTCTGCTGCCGCCAGCCCCTGCGGCCGGGCGCGCCGGGGATCGCGGCCCTGACCCTTGACGAACACGCCGCGCCCGCCGCCGCCGCGGATCGCGACCTCGCCCTCCAGCACCGGATCGCCAAAGCCAAGGAACGGCTGGCGGGCGGCGCCGCCCCTGGTCGGCGATGTCGCCAGCCGGTCGCGCAGGAACTTCAAGGATTGCAGCGAGGGAATCTGGATCAGCGCATGGCTGTCTGCAAACCATCGCGTGCCGCGCAGGCTGGCGGGATCGCCGTCCGCGCCTTCGGGTTTTTGCGTCACCAGCATGCCGAAGGGCAGCGACGACAGCGCGCCTGCCGCGGCGATGAACACGTGGCGCTTGCCGCGGATCGTGTCGGCCACTGGCGCGATCAGCTGCTGATACAGCGCAAATGCGGTGCCGCGATCGAACGGATAGGCGCCTTCGCCCTGGTTGGACCATTCGGCATCCTCGATCGCATCGACCTGGATGTTGGCCCCGACATCCCACAACAGCCGCTTGACCGATGCGGCGATCGCCTCATCGTCCTGCTCGGCGCGATGCCACACCGTCGCGGTGGATGTCACCGCAAAGACATGCGTTCCGGCATCGCTGGGCACGATCAGCAGCGCCGCCTCGTCGGGCGCGAGCAGCGCCTCTGCCTCGGGCTGGGCCAGCGGTTCGGGGCGGACGAGTGCGAAATATTGCGGGAACTCGGCGCGCAGCCGCTGGTCGATCGCGGCGATGCGTTCGGCCATCGCCGTGCGGCTGGCGGTCAGGTTGGCGCGAACCTCGGCGCTGCCCGGCGCGGTGTTGCCCAGCGCCTCGTTGTACTTGCGCGCGTTTTCGGACCAGGCGGTGCTCAGTATCTCGCGCTCGCGCACCAGATCGCCCAGCGCGGGATCGATGCTGTCGGCAAGCCCACGAGCAGCCATCCGCGCGATGGCATCATTGGCGCCGCCGGCGATTGCGCCCTGCAACGCGACAAAGGCTTCGTTGCGGACGGTGGCAAGGTCCTGTTCGCGCGCCAGCCACATCGCATCGGCCGCCTTGCTGTAATAATCGACCAGATTGCTGCGCTCGCGCGTGCTCTGGGCTTCGCTGCGCAGATCGGCATCGCCCGATCCGATCCGCTGCCTGAGCCCCTCGAGCAGCATCCGCGCCGGAGCAAGCCGGTCGACCCCCGTCGCGGTGTTGGCGATCCGCGCCCGGACCAGGATGGAAAGCGTGTCGAGACTGTTTGGATGGGGCAGACCGAAGGTCGCGATCTGGGTTTGCGCGAGGTCGGTGTAGATCGCATCGGCGGTGGCGAATTCGTCGCGGTTGACGTGCACCAGCGCCAGCCGCGACTGCGCAGCGAAGCGGATCGGGTGATCGCGCGGCAGCGTCTCGAAGGGAAGGTCCACCACCTGGCGCAGATTGGCCTCCGCCTGCGTGCTCTTGCCGAGCAGCAGCTGGGCAATCCCCAGGTTGGTGCGCGCGATGGTCAGCAGCTGGCTCTGGCCCGAGGACTGTTTCGATCCCAGCTCCAGCACCGATTCCAGGATCTGCTCGGTCGCGGCGAAATCGCGCTGCTGCAGCTTCATGTCCGCGATGTTGGCGCGGGTCTGCAGCACCGAGACATGGTTCGGCCCCAGCACCTCGGTGAGCTCCGCCAGCGCCGCCTCGTACACAGCCTCGGCCTCTGCAAAGCGCCGCTGCTGGACGAGCAGCAGCGCCAGATTGGCAGCTGCGCCCTGCCAGGCGGGATGCCGACGGCCATGACGCTCCAGCGCGATCGCCTGGGTCTCGAGCAGATTGGCCTCCGCCTCGACAAAGCGGCCCTGATGGATGTGGACCAGCGCCAGATTGTTGCGCAGCGCCAGGACCTCCTGGTGTTCGCTCCCCAGCAGGCCCGCCAGCACGGGGGAGGATTGCTTGTACAGCGCCTCGGCCTCGGCATAGCGGCCCATGTTGGTGAGCAGCATGGCATGGTTGGTCGCGACATTGATCGCATCGCGGCTGTTCAGCCCCCGGGTCTCGCGGATGGTGTCGAGCAGTGCGGCGCTGAGCGGTTCGGCCTCGCTGTAGCTCCCCGCCGATACCATCAGCGCCACCAGCGTGCCCTGGATGACATGCCGGAAGGCGCTGGTGGGCGGATAATGCTGCTTTGCAACGCCATCGGCGCGTTTCATCATCGCGATGCCTTCGCGGAACTGGCCGGTGTTGAGATAGACCGTGGCAAGCCCGCGGGCGAGCGCGAGGCTGATATCGCTCGCCTCGCCGGGGTTGGTCAATGATAACTCATACACCGGTTTCAGGTCCGCTTCGGCCTCGGCAAAGCGCGCCAGCGCGATCCGGATGTTGCCAAGCGCCAGCGCCGACAGGAAGGTGGTGGGGTCCTCGGCGCTGCTCGCCGCGCGCGCCCGGTCCAGCGCGTCGCGCGCCAGCGGTTCTGCGGCCACATAATCCCCGGTCCGCTCGAACGAGACCGACAGCAGCGCCAGGGATTCGGTGGTCAGCGGGTGGGTCTTGCCCAGCGTCGCCTCCAGCCGGGGCATTGCATCGCGCAGCAGGTCGCGTGCGGCGACATACTGGCCGGTCTCGATCAGCAGGCTGGCGAGGGTCTTCTGTTCGACCAGCGTGTCGGGATGATCGGCGCCGGGCTCGGTCCGCATGCTCTCCAGCAGCGCCGCCAGCACCGGAATGACCTCGTCGCGCCGGGCAAGCCGGTACAGCAGGTCGGTCAGATTGGCCGCCACATCGCGCGTGGCGGGATTGTCCATGCCCAGCTGCTCGCGCGAGCCGTCATAGGCGATGCGATAGGCGTCTACGGCTTCCTCAACCCTGCCCGCATTGAACAGCACCGCGCCCAGATTGGCGCGCGCCTTCAATGCCTCGGGATGATCGCTGCCCAGCTGCGCCTGATAGAGCGCGAGCGCCTTGAGCATCAGCGGCTCGGCTTCTGCAGCGCGGCCCGAGAACATCAGGTTGAGCGCATGGTCGTTGAGCGCGCGGGCATAGACGAAGCTGGAATCGCCCAGAGGCTCGGCAAGCTCCACGACCTTCGCGGAGGCCTGAGCAGCGCGGGCATAGTCGTTCGCGCCATAGGCTTCGGCATCCAGCGCGCGGTACCGCTCGATTTCCTCCATCAGCGGGTCGGCCTGTGCAGGCGCGGCGGCGGCGGATTCGTCCGCCGGCATGTCGGTCTTCGGGGACTGAGCGTACACCGGCGCCTGCATGGCCAGCAGCGCAACCAGCGCCAGCGGGGTGATGCGCGGCGTCATGGGGTCGTACCGCTATACGACACAGGTGAGAGGAGGGCGCTTGCCCAGCAAGCCGGACCGGAAACCATGGTTTGCCCCGCGCAGCACCGGGCGCCGCAACTGCGGCTATCCCGATAGGTTGGCGCGACCCGAACGCTTGCCTTGTGCGCACGAACGGCCCGCGATGCAAGGGGCATCGGCGGGACCAGCGAACTGCGGGATATGGGGGGCTGGGGTATAAGCCCGGGCGCGATGAGAAGGGGGGAGGATCGCGCGCCCGGGCTCATGTTTGTGAGGACGACATTTGGAGGGGGGCTTGGTCTGCCGTCCTGAATGAAAAACCAAGATCGCCAATTTTGGTTCCAACAAAAAACATGCGCGAGATTATTTTTTTTGATGCGCCTGTTCGCGGGCCGCATGGAGAAGCAGCGAGGCGCTGGGCTCGCGCACACCGGGCACAAAAAAACGGGGCCCGAAGACCCCGTTTTCCTGATTCATTGGATCAGTGCGATCCAACCAGTCTGATCGAAATCAGGGGCTGGTCGGGGTGTCGCTGTCCTGATCGGCAGCGATCACGATACCACCGATCACGGCTGCAGCAGCCACGATACCGATGATGATGCCGGTGCCACCAGCAGCTTCGCTATCCTCAGTCGAGGTAGCCGAAACGCGCTGTGCGCCAGCCTGTGCCAGTACCGGCGTCGCGGCGATGGCAAGTGCAGCAAGAGTAGCTGCAGCAATACGATTCTTCATTATAGCCTCCGTCACGTCTTTAGTTTGGTCCCCTAACCCATTGAGAGAACAGGGATTGCAACCCGTTTCGAAAAGAGTGTTTTACGAGCTCTTCCCGACGCTCAATGCCCAACTAGGGCGAAAGTTCCCGCCATGCAAGGTGGAATCCATGCTCGGTCCGCCGCAAAAAGGCTTTTGTGGCAAGCTGTTGCATGCGCGCAACGAATGCTTTCCGGATGGTTAATGCTGCGCAAAAAGCCGTTCACTTCTTGCCGCGTGCTTCGAAGCGGCGGACACCACCGATCCAGGTTTCGACGACCTTGGCATTGCGCAGTTCGCTCGGGCTGCTGAGCAGCGGGTCGACATCAAGCAGGATGAAGTCCGCGCGCATACCCGGCTGCAGCGTGCCGAAGCGGTCCTCGGCAAATCCGGCATAGGCGCCGCCGCGGGTGAACGCATCGATTGCCTGCACCCGTCCGAGCCGTTCCTGCGGCTGCCATCCGCCGAACGGCTGCCCATCTGCGCCCTCGCGGGTGATCGCGGCGGCAAGCCCGGCAAAGGGATCAGGCGATTCCACCGGGGTGTCCGATCCGAAGGCGAGCGGAACCTTGGCATCGACCAAGGACTTCCACGCATAGGCACCCGCCAGCCGGGCAGGGCCCAGCCGCGCCTCGGCCATCGTCCGATCGGATATCTGGTGCACCGGCTGCATCGAGGCGATGATGCCGTTCCTGGCAAAGCGCGGAATGTCGACCGGATCGATGATCTGCGCATGTTCGATCCGCCAGCGCCGGTCACCCTTGTAGTCCTTGGCGAGCTCCTCGATCGCGGACAGCGCCTGCGCGTTGGCACCATCGCCGATGGCATGCGCGGCGACCTGGAAATCGTCCATCGCCGCGCGGCTCATCATGTTGAGCAGCTGGGTGTCGTTGACGAAGGCGAGGCCGCGCTCGCCGGGCTTGTCGGCATAATCGGCCTTGAGCAGCGCGCCGCGCGATCCCAGCGCGCCGTCGAGATACAGCTTCACGCCGTTGAGCCGCAGCCGGTCATCGTACAGCCAGGGCGTCGGGCGCGGGCCGCCGATCGCGACCATCGCGTCGATCCCGGCGGCATAGGCCATGATCCGGACATACAGCCGCCGCTCGTCACCTGCGCGGCGATAGGCCTGCCAGTCGTCGATGGTGGTGCCCATGTCCGCGATGCCGGTGATGCCCAGCGCCAGCAGATGGTCCTGCGCCGCGATCAGCGCCGCATCGCGATCGACCGCGCGCGGCGGCGGTACCGATTTGGAGACAAGGCTCTCGGCGGCATCGACGAACACGCCTGCAGGCTTGCCGCCGATCCGCTCGACGCGGCCTCCCGGCGGATCCTTGACGTCGGGCTTGACGCCCGCTGTCCGCATCGCCGCGCTGTTGGCCCAGCCGGCATGGCCATCGACCCGCTCCAGCCACACAGGGCGGTCGGGCACGACGGTGTCGAGGTCGGCCGCAGTGGGGAAGCGGCCAAGCCCCCATTTTTCCTGGTTCCAGCCGCGCCCGATGATCCAGGGGCGCGACGGGTTCTCGTCGGCATAGGCCTTGATCAGCCCCAGCGCCTCCTCGAGCGAACGGGTGCCCGACAGGTCGAGCGTCAGCAGGGAGAAGCCCAGCCCCATGACATGGCCGTGCGCATCGATGATGCCCGGCATCAAAGTGCGGCCTTCGCCGTCGAGCTTGTAGTCGAGCTTTTCGGGGCGCTTGTCGCGGCGCTCGAGCAGGGCCTTCACCTTGCCGTCATCGTCTATGACCAGCCCGGTAAAGTTGACAACCTTGCCCTTGGCGTCGAGCGTCATGCCGTTGACGTTTTCGATCAGCCCATCGGCGAGCGCAGGCACAGAGGCGCTGGCGAGCAATGCGGCGGCGAGCGCGAGGGCGCGCGGAAGGGTCCGGGCGATCACTTGCGCGGCAGCCTGCGAACGAGCGCGCTGGTATCCTGACGCCCGGCGCCCAGATGCTGGGCTTCGGCGAAGAACTGATCGAGCAGCGCCGCCACCGGCAGCGACGCGCCGTTGTTGCGCGCCTCGTCGAGCGCGAGGCCAAGGTCCTTGCGCATCCAGTCGATGGCAAAGCCGAAATCGAAGCTGTCTTCAGACATCGTCTTCCAGCGGTTGTCCATCTGCCAGCTTTGCGCCGCGCCGCCCGAAATGGCGGAGAAGACCTTGTCGAGATCGAGCCGGCTCGCCTGGGCAAAGCGCATCGCCTCGCTCAATCCGCCCAGCACGCCGGCGATGCAGATCTGGTTGACCATCTTGGTGGTCTGGCCGTCGCCCGGGCCGCCGACATGGACGATACGGGTGGCATAGCTCTTGATGATCGGCCGTGCGGCATCGACAGCATCCTTCTTGCCGCCGCACATGATCGCCAGCGTGCCGTTTTCGGCGCCCACCTGGCCGCCGGTGACCGGACCATCGACGCACAGGATGCCCTTTGCGCGGCCCTCGACCGAAATCTGCCGCGCGATGGTGGCCGATACCGTGGTGTGGTCGATGAACACCGCGCCCTTGGGCAGCGTGTTGAACGCGCCCTGGCGGCCCATGATCACCTGCGCCAGGTCATCGTCATTGCCCACACAGGTGATGACCGCGTCCATGCTCTCGGCAGCCTCTGCCGGGGTCGCCGCGATCCGCACCTTGCCAGCCAGATGCGGATTGGCCTCGAGCCAGCCTTGCACCTTGGCCGGGCTGCGATTGTACAGCGCCAGAGAGTGTCCATTGTTGCCCAGATGGCGGGCCATGGGGCCGCCCATCACACCGATGCCGATAAATGCTATATTTGCCATGGCGGTGCCTTAACGGATGTTTTCAATCCGCGCCATATCGGTTAGGTGCCGCAGCCGACATGACCAGCCCCACCGCCCAGCTCACCCTCGAGACCATCCGCGCCGCGCACCAGCGGATCGCCGGATCGATCGTCCGTACCCCCACGCTTGTCAGCAGGACCTTGTCGGCGATTACCGGGGCGACGGTCTATCTCAAGTTCGAGAACCTGCAGTTTACCGCGGCGTACAAGGAACGCGGCGCGCTCAACTTCCTCTCCCAGATGACCGAAGAGGCCAAGGCCAAGGGGGTGATTGCGGCCTCGGCCGGCAACCACGCGCAGGGGCTTGCCTGGCACGGCACCCGGCTGGGCGTTCCGGTCACCATCGTGATGCCCAAGACCACGCCCACCATCAAGGTGCAGCAGACCGAGGCGAACGGCGGCAAGGTCATCCTGTTCGGCGAGAAATACGACGACGCCTATGCGCACGCCCGCGAGCTCGAGGTAACCGAAGGGCTGACCTTCGTCCACCCGTTCGACGATCCGGTGATCGCGGCAGGGCAGGGAACGGTCGCGATCGAGATGCTCGAGGATGCGCCCGAGATCGATCATTTCGTCATCCCGATTGGCGGCGGCGGGCTGTTTTCGGGCATGGGCACCGCAGCGCGCGCGCTCAAGCCGGGCATCAAGCTCACCGGCGTGCAGGCGCAGCTCTATCCCAGCATGTACAACACGGTGAAGGGCACCGATTACCCCTGCGAGGGCGACACGCTCGCCGAAGGCATCGCGGTCAAGCAGCCCGGCGATTTCACCCGCGAGATCGTCCGCGCGCTCGCCGACGACATCGTGCTGGTCACCGAGCCCCAATTGGAAACTGCAGTGAGCCTGTTGCTGCAGATCGAAAAGACCGTGGCCGAAGGTGCCGGCGCCGCGGGGCTGGCCGCTTTGCTCGCCGAGCCCGAGCGCTTTGCCGGGCAGACGGTCGGCGTCGTGCTGTGCGGCGGCAACATCGACACCCGGCTGCTCGCCAATGTGCTGCTGCGCGATCTGGCGCGATCGGGGCGGCTCGCCCGCCTGCGCATCGCGCTGCAGGACCGCCCCGGTGCCTTGTTCAAGGTGATGCGCCAGTTCGACGCGCATCAGGTCAACATCATCGAGATCTACCACCAGCGCGTCTTCACCAACCTCCCCGCCAAGGGCCTGATCACCGACATCGAATGCGAGGCGCGCGATCGCGGCCAGCTCGAAGCGCTGATCACTTCGCTGAAGGCGAGCGGCTATGACGTCGGACTGGTCGAGGTGGCTTGAGGGGGCGTCTTTTGCGTTCTGGTCAGGCCCACCCCGGTCCAGCAAGCTGGACCTGCCCCTCCCTCAAGCGGTAGGGGAGAGGGGAAGCGCCAATCCTCTCCCCTCCCGCTTGCGGGAGGGGTGGCCGAAGGCCGGGGTGGGCCTGAAAAGTGTCGGAGGTCATTGTCACGATGCCCAGCTCCACTCCCCGCAACACCTTGCGAGCCCGCGGCCTGCGTCAGGAAGCCACCCTCTCGGAAAAGAGGCTGTGGCTTTATTTGAACAAGCGCCAGCGAAGCGGCTTCAAGTTTTCCCGCCAGATCCCGATCGGCCCCTATTTCTGCGATTTTGTTTGCCGGGACGCAAAGCTGGTAATTGAGGTCGATGGTGACTCGCATGATCTGACAGGCGCGTATGACGAGCGTCGCGATGCCTTTTTGAGGCAAGAAGGCTACCGGGTGTTGCGGTTTCTGAACGAGGAAGTCCGCGATCATCTTGATGGCGTGCTGCAGCAGATCGATGCGGCTTTGGCCGAGCGGAGGTAAATTTCGGGCCCACCCCGGATCAGCAAGCTGATCCTGCCCCTCCCGCAAGCGGTAGGGGAGAGAGGAAGCTCCAATCCTCTCCCCTCCCGCTTGCGGGAGGGGTGGCCGAAGGCCGGGGTGGGCCTGAGCGGGCGAGGATGAGGCGATTGTCGTGCAAAGCAGGGGCAGCACACACGTCGGATTCAGCATGAATCCTTTCTTTATCCACAGCGCAGCGCAGTCTGCCGCCAAATTGACTCGACTTGGCGTGGCTTAACCATGAAAGTTGGTTAACCGGCTTGGCGGTGCCCGGGGTTATCGATCATACCGGGCTCGGGTCACTTTCCCGTACGACAGGCAACCAGAAACAAGGATCGTTCCACACGTGAGCGCACCGGCACGCTTTCCCCGATTCTTCGTCACCAACCCCGGTCCGTGCCCCTATCTGCCGGGCAAGAGCGAGCGCAAGGTGTTCACCGAGCTGAACGGCCCGCACGCCGACGAACTCAACGATGCGTTGAGCCGCATCGGCTTTCGCCGCAGCCAGAACGTCGCCTATCGCCCCAGTTGCCTCGATTGCCGCGCCTGCGTTTCGGTGCGGGTGGTGGCGGAAAAGTTCGTGCCCAGCCCCGGCCAGCGCAAGCTGCTCAAGCGCAACCGCGATCTCATCGTCTCCGCTTGTCGTCCCTGGTCGACGCAGGAGCAGTACGATCTGCTGCGCCGCTATCTCAAGGCGCGCCACCCCGGCGGCGGCATGTCCGAGATGGACGACATGGACTATGCCGACATGGTCGAGCATTCGCCCGTGCGCAGCTATGTCATCGAATATCGCGAGCCCAACCCCGATGGCAGCGCGGGCAAGCTCGTCGGCGCGTGCCTCACCGATCAGCAGGGCGACGGGCTGTCGATGATCTACAGCTTCTACGAACCCGAGCATCCGACGCGCCGGGGCCTGGGCAACTATATCATCATGGATCACATCCAGCGCGCGGCGCGGGCGCGGCTGCCCTATGTGTATCTGGGCTATTGGGTAAAATCTTCGCCGCGCATGCAGTACAAGATCAAATATCAGCCGCTCGAGCTGCTTGGGCCCGATGGCTGGCATCCCTTCGACCTTGAACGCGACGCGGGCGAGGTCTAGACGTTTCGGGCGGCCTCGGGATCAAGCCCGTACGCGTTGAAAGCAATTAGGGTTGATGAGTCTGGCTGATCGCGCTTGCCTGGCAACGGCCTGGACACTGGCTTTGCTGGCCGCCGGCACCGCGATGCCGCAATCCGCGCGCGCGCAGGATGCCGCCGCCGACCCCGCCGCCGTCGCTGCGGAAGCCGCCGCGCCCGATCTGCCAGCTGAGCCAGCCCCGCCCCCGCCGCCGCAGCTCGATGATCCGCTGGGGATCGATCCGCTTGCCCCGTTGGACCAGCTTCCCGGCATGGAGGTCGAATGGCCCGATGGCGGCGATGTGCCGCCCTGGCCGGGCGAATTTGCGGTGGAAGACACGCTGCCTTCAGAAACCCAGGCCGCCGATGCATCCGACAGCGCCAATCCCGACAGCGTCGCGACCGGTGCCGACGATGTCCGCGATGGCCTTGCGGCATCAGCGCTGCCGGCTGCAGAAGACCTGGCAGATGCCCCAGCCGATGGCGCGGATTCCGCCGCCGACCGCCGCGCCGAGCGCCAGGCAGAGCGCGAGCAGCGCCGCGCGGAACGGCAGGCGCTGCGCGAGATCGACGATGGCGATGTGCGCTATCAGGTGGTGGTCAACTTCGTGCCGTCCGAGGATCTGAAGGCGCTCGACCAGGATGCGTTCACCAGCCGCTTCCGCGCGCTCTCGACGCTCGAACGGCTGGCGGACGACGACGCCAACCTGGCGCAAGTCAATCGGCGCGCGCGCGACGACCGCGATCTGCTCGACACCATGCTCCATGTCTATGGCTTCTACGATGCCGATGTCCGCAATTCGGTCGCGCGGATTGAGGGGCAGGAGAGGGTCGCGCTGACCTTCGATATCACCGCAGGGCCGCTCTACACGCTGAGCGCGATCGATCTGGCGGGGCTCGATGCCGTCGGCGTCAATGTGCCCGCGATGCGCGCAGCCTTCGGCATGAAGGTGGGGGACCCCGCCAATTCCGACACCATCGTCGCAGGACGGCTGGCGCTGCTGACCGGGTTGCTGGAAACGGGCTTTCCCTTTGCCGAAACCGGCGAGCCCGATCTGCTGGTCGACCACGACCAGCGCAGCGGCGCGCTGACCCTGGCGGTCAAGCCCGGCGGGCAGTATCGCTTTGGCGGCATCGTCACCGACGATGATGACCTGTTCGGATCACGCCATCTTCAGCGGATCGCGCGCTTCGACCGTGGCGACATCTTTCAGGCCTCCGATGTCGACGATCTGCGCCGTGCGATCCTGGCAACCGGGCTGGTCTCGACGATCACGCTGACCCCCATCGCCGCGACCCCGCCTGCCGGGACCGAGCCTGGCACCGTCGACATCGCGGTCGATACGGTGGCAGCGCCGCTGCGCACCATTGCGGGTGCGGTCGGCTATGGCACGGGGGAAGGCTATCGCGCCGAGGTCAGCTGGGAGCACCGCAACTTCTTCCCGCCCGAAGGCCTGGTCCGCGCCCGCGCGGTGGGCGGCACGCAGGAACAGCTGATCAACCTGGTCTATCGCCGCAACAACTTCATGACCCGCGACCGCGTGCTGACCGCGCAGGTGCTGGCGAGCAACATCAACCGCGATGCCTTCGAGGCGCGCACCTTCCTGGTGTCGGGCTCGCTCGAGCGGCAGACCAACCTGATTTTCCAGAAGAAATGGACCTGGTCGGTGGGGGGCGAGCTGGTGCTCACCGATGAACGCGATGGCCGCTCGCGCATCGTCGGGGGGAGCCGCCGCACCTTCTTCATCGCCGCGCTGCCGACATCCTTGACCTATGACGGCAGCGACGATCTGCTCGATCCGGGCAAGGGCTTCCGGCTCGGTGGGCGCGTGTCGCCCGAATATTCGCTGCAGTCAGGCAGCCAGGGCTATGTGCGGATTCAGCTCGACGGAAGCTATTATCAGCCGGTGTCGGACAGGATCGTGATGGCGGGCCGGGTTCGGCTGGGCAGCACCTTCGGGGCCGACCGTTTCGACATCGCGCCCTCGCGGCGCTTCTATGCGGGCGGCGGCGGATCGGTGCGCGGCTATGGCTTCCAGCGGATCGGCCCGCGCGATGGCAATGACGATCCCATCGGGGGCAACGGCCTTGCCGAGTTCTCGCTCGAGGCGCGGGTGCGGTTCGGCAATTTCGGCGTGGTGCCGTTCTTCGATGCGGGCAATGTCTACGCCAACAGCGTCCCCGATTTCAGTGGGCTGCGTTATGGTGCGGGCATCGGCGTGCGCTATTACAGCAGCTTCGGTCCGTTGCGCATAGATGTCGCAACGCCGCTCAACCGCCAGACGGGGGACAGCCGGATCGGCGTCTATATCTCGCTGGGGCAGGCCTTCTGATGGCAGAGGCGCCGATCACGTCGCAGGGCGCCGTCGATGCGCCCACACCGCGCAGGGCGGCGCGCTGGGTCCGCGGGCTTTTGCTCACCGTGCTGGGCCTGGCGGTCACGATCGGGGCGCTGGTTCTCGCGCTCGATACCGGGCCGGGGCGCCGATTCATTGCGGAGCAGCTGGCGGGCTATCAGCTCAAGTCCGGGCTCAAGCTGCGCGTCGCGCGGATCGATGGATCGATCTATGGCAAGGCGGTGCTGCGCGGGGTCGAGGTGTACGATACCAAACGCGTGTTCCTCACCGCCTCGACCGTCGATCTCGACTGGCGGCCGCTGCGCTTCCTCGCCAACCGGCTGGACATCCGCGATCTCGTCATCCGGCGTGGCGAACTGCGCAGCCTGCCCGTGCTCAACCCGGGCGATCCCGACGATCCGCTGCTGCCAGCCTTCGATATCCGCATCGATCGGCTTCGCGCCGATGGCTTTGTCATCCGGCAAGGCATCGCCGGTGCGCGCCGGGTCGGAAACATCGCGGGCAAGGTCGATATTCGCTCGGGCCGGGTGCTGGTCGATGCGCGCGCTGCGCTGACCGACGGCACCGACCGGGTCGCGGTCACTCTCGATGCGATGCCCGACCAGAACCGGCTGATGATCGATGCCGATGTCACCGCGCCAGCCAACGGCGCGATCGCTGCGATCGCCGGGATGAACCAGGATCTGACCGCCTCCATCAAGGGCCGCGGCGACTGGGATTTCTGGCAGGGCAAGCTCGCTGCAACACTGGGCCCCGGCGAACTCGCCGCGATCGACATCAACCAGCGCGAGGGCAATGTGCGGATGACGGGCTATGTCCGTCCCGCGCCGCTGATCGGCACGCAGATGGCACGTGCGCTGGGTCCGGCGGTGGGCCTGTCGGCGAAGGGAACGCTCGATGCACGGGTGCTTTCGGGCACGCTGGCGCTCGCGGCGCAGGCGGGCACGCTCAACGCCGAAGGGGCGATCGATCTGGGCGAAAACCGCTTCGACGGGGTCGAACTCGTGGCGCTGCTGACACGGCCGCAGCTGCTCGCACCCGGGCTGGAGGCGCGCAGCCTGCGGGGCGCGATCACGCTTGACGGTGCGTTCACCGATCTTGCGGCGCCCTATCGGCTGACCGCCGACCGGCTGGCGCTGGCGGGGGTCAGCGCCGATACGGTGCGCGCGGAAGGGACGCTGACCCGCACGGGCAGCGACTTCACCATTCCGGTCAAGGTCAGCGCTGCGCGCGTCGTCACCGGCAATGCCTATGGCGACCGGCTGGCCAGCGGGCTGGCCGGCGAGGGCGTCGTGCGGATGCGCAACGGGCAATTGAGCAGCGATCCGATCCGGCTCGCCAGCCGCGCCTTCACCGCTCTGGTCCAGCTTTCGGGCAGCGCTCAGCGCGGGCGCTATCTGGCGGTCGCCGATGTCCGGCTGCCCGCTTTCGGGGTCGAGAATGTCGGCAGTGCCGATATCGATGCCAATGTCCGCCTCGCCTTTGGCGGCGGGGCAGGCTGGGACATGCTGGGCGATGTTCGCGTGCTGATGCGCAGCATCGTCAACCAGACGGTGGTGACGCTGATCGGCCCTGCTCCGCGCTTTGCAGCCAAGTTCACCTACGGCGCGGGCCAGCCTTTCGTGCTGCGTGATGCCAGCCTTGCGGCAGAGAAGCTCGCGCTGCAGGGCGGCGGACGGGTGGAGAGAGACGGCCGCATCGTGCTGCGCGCCAGCGGGCGTCACCGCGATTACGGCCCGCTCGATGTCAGCGCGGATTCGATCCGGGGAGACACCCGCGCGGTTCTCACGCTCGACGAGCCGCTGCCTGCGCTGGGGGTGCGCGAACTGCGGCTCGCGCTGGGCACCGTGCCCGATGGCTTTTCGGTCGATGTGACCGGCCAGTCGACGCTGGGTCCGCTCGAAGGCGCAACGCGGATCTTCGCGCGCGAGGCGGGGCGGACGCTTATCGAGATCGAACGGTTCACCGTGTCGCAGGCGCTGTTTGCGGGGGATATCTTCGCGACCCGCGCCGGGATCGAGGGCGCGCTCAACGTGTCGGGGGGCGGCATCACCGGCAATGTCACGCTCGATCCGCGAGCGCAGGGGCAGGGGGTCAAGGCGCTGCTCGATCTTGCCAATGCACGGTTCGACGGCGATGTGCCGATCACCATCAACCGGGGCTCGGTCGAGATCGACGCGCTGATCGCCGAGGGCCGCAACACGGTCACCGGTTCGATCCGTGCGCAGGGCATCGGGCGCGGTCCGCTGTTCATCGGGCGGCTGGCGGCGAATGCCAATCTGGTGAACGGCGAGGGCAGGGTCACCGCATCGATGACCGGCAAGCGCGGCAGCAATTTCGATCTGCAGACCAGCGTCCAGGTCGCCCGCGATGCCCTGGTGATCGCGGGCAACGGCCAATATGGCAACCGGCGGCTGCGGCTGATGCGCCCGGCGCGGCTGAGCAAGCTCGACGATGGCGGATGGCGGCTGGCACCGGCGGTGCTGCGCGTAGGACGCGGGAGGATCGGCGCGCAGGGTCGCATTGGCGGCGGGCTGACCGATGTCACCGCGCAGTTCAACACGGTGCCGATGGCGCTGTTCGATGTCGCGGTGCGTGAACTCGGCTTTGGCGGTAATGCCTCGGGCACGCTCAATTATCGCCAGGCCGAAGGCGGGGTGCCGACCGGCAAAGCCAGCCTCAAGCTCGACAACATCACCCGCACCGGCCTGATCGCAAACTCGCGCCCGGTCGATATCTCGGCCAATCTGGCGCTGACCGCCGATGCCCTCGCGATGCGCGCGGTGATCGCCGAGCAGGACAAGACCGTAGGCCGCGCGCAGGCGCGGATCAGTGGCCTGCCCGCCGGGTTCGATCTGTTCGGGCGGCTGCAGCGCGGCACGCTTGCGGGGCAATTGCGCTTCAACGGCCCGGCAGATTCCCTGTGGCGGCTGCTGGGGATCGAGGCGTTCGATGTCACCGGCCAAGTCGGGGTCGCCGCCGACCTTTCGGGCAGCCTGCTCGATCCGCGGATCAACGGCGTGCTTGCGACACGCACCGCGCGGCTGGAAAGCGGCGTCGCTGGCACGGTGATCACCGACATCGCTTCGCGCGGGCAGTTCAACGGGTCGCGGCTGACCTTCTCCAGCTTCAGCGGCAAGGCGGGGCCCAACGGCACGATCTCGGGATCGGGCTATGTCGATTATGGCGGGCTGTTCGCCTCGCCCTCGCAGGGCGTTGCAGTCGAGATGCGGGCCAATGCGAAGAACGCGCAACTCGTCAACCGCGACGATTTCGGCGCGACCGTCACCGGGCCGCTCACCATCTCATCGAGCGGCACATCGGGAACGCTTGGCGGGGATGTCGTGCTCAACCGCGGTCGCTTCCGCCTCGGCCAGTTCAACGCGGCGCAGGCGCTGCCGGTGATCAACGTGCGCGAGATCAACCGCCGCGCCGACGAGGCACCGCGCCGCCAGCGCCCCGCGATCTGGCGCTACGATGTCAAGGCACGCGCGACCAACCAGTTCACCGTCACCGGGCTCGGGCTCAACAGCGAATGGGGCGCCAATGTCACGCTCACCGGAACGATCGATGCGCCGCGGATCACCGGCCAGGCCGATCTGGTGCGCGGCGAATATGAGTTTGCCGGGCGCGAGTTTGATCTGGTGCGCGGGCGGATCAACTTCCGCGGCGAAACCCCGCCCAACCCCTCGCTCGACATCGCAGCCTCGGCCAATCTCACCGATCTCAACGCCACGATCAACGTCCGCGGCACGGGTCTGGCGCCGGAGATCAGCTTCACCAGCACGCCTGCTCTGCCCGAGGACGAGCTGCTCGCGCGGTTGCTATTCGGGTCTTCGATCACCGACATCTCCGCGCCCGAAGCGGTGCAGCTGGCCGCAGCTCTGGCCTCGCTGCGCGGTGGCGGCGGGCTCGACCCGATCAACGCGCTGCGCGGGGCGATCGGGCTCGACCGGCTGCGCATCGTAGAGGGCAACCAGACGCTGGGGCAGGGCACCAGCATCGCGGCGGGCAAGTACATCACCCGCAACACCTATGTCGAGATCGTCACCGATGGGCGCGGCTATTCGGCGACGCAGGTGGAGTTCCAGATCACGCGCTGGCTTTCGCTGCTGTCGTCGATCTCGACTATCGGTCGCCAGAGCGCCAATGTGCGGATATCGAGGGATTATTGAGATGGGCATGGCCAGGCCGCACCACCTCCGCTCAGCCTGAGCGGAGGTGGGTGCCAGGCAGAGGAACGACCGGAGAGGAAGCAGTGTGCAGACGATCAAATGGGGGGCCATCGCGCTCGCGCTGGTGCTGCTCGGCATCCGGCTGGTCGATGGCACGTCGGTGGCGGCCATGCTGAGCACGCCGCCTGAAGACAAGCCGATCATGCAATGGCCCGATCTGCTCGACCAGCCGCGTCCTGAGGCCGACCGCACGCTCGCTTATGGCGCCGACCCGCTGCAGTTGGTCGATCTCTGGCTACCCAAGGGCAAGGGGCCGCATCCTGTCGTGGTGATGATCCATGGCGGCTGCTGGCAGACCGAAATCGCCACCCGCGACATCATGAACTACATCGCCGATGATCTGCGCAAGGAGGGCATCGCGGTGTGGAACATCGAATATCGCGGGGTCGACCGGGGCGGCGGCTATCCCGGCACCTATCAGGATGTCGGTGCGGCGGCGGACCTGCTCGCCGGCCAGGCCGATGCGCTGAACCTCGACCTTACCACCACGATCGCCATCGGCCATTCGGCGGGCGGCCATCTGGCGCTGTGGCTGGCGGCGCGTCAGGCGCTGCCTGCGGATGAGCCGCTGCGCGGAGCCAACCCGCTGCGCATCGACGCGGCAATCAGCCAGGCGGGGATCGCCGATCTGCGCGCCGCGATGAAGCGCGAGGGCCATGCCTGCGGCACCAATGCTCCGACGAAGATGGCGGGCGATGCGTTCGCGCTGACATCGCCGCCCGAAATGCCGGTGAGCAGGGCGCGGCAGATCCAGTTTCACACCGACAAGGACCGCATCGCGCCGCCCGAATATGCGCAAAGCTATGCCGCCGCCATGGCAAAGCGCGGCGTGACGGTGGACACCCAGATCCATGGGCCCGAAGGCCATGTCGAACTGATCGCGCCGAGCAGCCGCAGCTGGGCTGCGCAAAAGGCGCGGATCAAGCAACTGTTGGGACAATGATGAGCACCGATTACCCCTCGCTTTCCGAAGCCCAGGCCCGTGATGCCGCCGACCCGCTGCGGGCATGGCGCGACCAGTTCACGCTGCCGCAAGGCGTGATCTATCTTGACGGTAATTCGCTGGGCGCGTTGCCCAAGTCGACTGCGCTCCTGATGCGCAATGCCACCGAACGCCAATGGGGCGAGGGGCTGATCCGCAGCTGGAACGATGCCGACTGGATCGGTGCGCCGCGCCGCATCGGCGACAAGATCGCCCAGCTGATCCGCGCCGCCCCCGGCGAGGTGGTGGTGTGCGATTCGGTGACGGTGAACCTGTACAAGCTGATGCTCGCGCTGCTCGCCTCCCACCCCGGACAGGGCAGGACGATACTCACCGAAAGCGGCAATTTCCCCACCGATCTGCACGTCGCGGCAGGCGTGGCGCGGCAGCACAATATGACGCTGGACGCAGTGCCGCGCGAGCAGATCGCCGATCGCATCGGGCCGGACACCGCGCTGATCGTGCTTACCCATGTCCATTACAAGACCGGCGAGCGCTTCGACATGGCGGGCGTGCAGGCGCTGGCCGATGCGCACAATGTGCCGCTGATCTGGGATCTGTCGCACTCGGTCGGTGCGGTTCCGCTCGACATGGGCGGCGATGCCGCGCGCTTTGCGGTGGGCTGCGGCTACAAGTACCTCAATGGCGGCCCGGGCGCGCCGGGGTTCGTGTATGTCGCGGGCGAGGCGCTGGAGTTTCTGGGTTCACCGATCCAGGGCTGGATGGGGCACGCCGAGCCCTTCGCGATGACCGACGGCTACACGCCTGCGCCCGGGATCGAACGGTTCCTTGCCGGAACGCCGCCGATGCTGTCGCTGCTCGCACTGGAAGGCGGGGTCGATCTGATGCTGGAGGCTGATGACGCAGCGCTGTGGCACAAGTCGCAGGCGCTGTTCGATTTCCTCGCACAGCTGATGGCCGCGCGCTGCCCCGATCTGGCGCCGATCACGCCGCCGCGCGCGGATCTGCGCGGCAGCCATGCGAGCTTTGCCCATCCTCATGCCTGGCCGATCAACCGCGCGCTGATCGAGGCGGGCGTGATCGGCGATTTCCGCACCCCCGATGTGCTGCGGCTGGGGCTGACCCCGCTCTATCTGGGCTTTGCCGACATCTGGCATGCGGTTGACCGGCTGGCCGCAATCATGGACGATGGCCGCTGGCAGCGCAGCGAATACACCGCCAAAACCAAGGTAACCTGACGCCCGCTGAAACCATCACGCGAACCTGAACGTTGTACAACAGACGGGCCATGACGCCGCAACGACGCATGCCCCATAGTCAGATTGTTGGCCAGTAATGGCATACCACCGAATGGGAGAGAGACATGAAGCGCCTGCTGGCCTGCCTGGACGTATCGCATTATTCGCAGACCGTGTGTGAGCACGCCGCCTGGGCGGCCCAGCGGCTGGGCGCGACGGTGGAACTGCTCCATGTCATCCAGCGCAACGCCACCGAGGAGGTGCGGCAGGAGCTCGGCGAAACCATGGACCTCGCCAGCAAGCCGGGTCTGCTCGACGAAATCCTCTCGCTCAAGGTGGCTGAGGGGGAGCTGGCCGAGCGCCAGGGGCAGCTGCTGCTGCAGGCGGCGATCGAACAGCTGCGCGCGCTGGGCATTTCTGAGGTCGAGACAACGCAACGCGAAGGCGGGATAGTCGAGACGATCATCGAGCGCGAGGTGTTCAGCGACATCGTGATCATCGGCAAGCGCGGCGCGCAGGCCAATTTCGCCAAGGGGCATCTGGGCAGCAAGGTCGAACGGGTGGTGCGCCAGAGCCAGAAGCCGGTACTGGTCGCGACCCGCGTCTTCAAGCAGCCGCAGCGGATCGCCATCGCCTTTGACGGCGGCCCATCAAGCCGCAAGGCGCTCGAATATGTCTCCACCTCGCCGCTGTTCGGCGGGCTGGATATCGATATCGTGCTGGTCGGCGGCTATACCGACCGGAACGCGGCGCATATCGATTGGGCCCAGACCCAGTTCACCGGGCGCACCGGGGTCAAGGCGATCCAGCGCGAGGGCGCGCCCGATGGCGTGCTGCAGCAGCTCGCCAGGGAGCGCGCGATCGATATGTTCGTGATGGGCGCCTATGGCCACAGCCCGCTGCGCAACATGCTGGTGGGCAGCACAACGACGCAGATGATCCGGTCGGGCCAGATGTCGGTGCTGCTGTTCAGGTGAGGCTGGCGATCTGCTGCTGTGCCCCTCTCTCCCCTTGCGGGAGAGATACGAAGGCTTGCCAGCTTGCTGGCAAGCCGCAGTTGAGAGGGGGGGAGCCGACTGGAGCTGACGCTCCAGACCCCTCTCCCAACCCTCTCCCGCAAGGGGAGAGGGCATTTAAAAAAGCGGTAACCCGTTCTCATCACTCCAGATACAGCGACCTCAACCGCGCGACATCCACCGCGGTGATCCCCAGCGTCGCGAGGTAGCCCTCGACTCCGCCATAATCGCGGTCGATCACCTCGAAGAACTGCGCCAGGTGCGACTTGCCCGAGGCGGAGTAGAGCGGCTCGGCCTTGATCCCGCCGGGCTTCTTGGCGGCGGCAGCGTAGTATTGGACGATCGGGTTGGTCGGGTGATCGGCTGGATCGAGCGGCGGCAGCTCGTTCTGCGGGCGGCGCAGCTGGGTGGAGAGGTGATAGTCCGCCAGGATCGTCTCGCGGTCGACGCCCAGCGCGCTGAGGATCAGCGCCGAGGCGATGCCGGTGCGGTCCTGCCCCGCCGAGCAGTGGTACATCACCGCGCCGTCATCGGCGAGCAGCCGCTTGAACAAAGATCGGTACTGGGGGGCAAGCAGCTTTTCCATGCCGGTGTAGACATATTCGCCCTTCATGCTGCCCATGTTGGCCATCAGGGGTTTCAGCGAATAGTCGTTGGAGACGAACAGCGCGCCGGTGCGATCGTCGAGCAGCGTGCCTGCGACCTCGCGCTCTTCGAGCGAGCGCAGATCGACGATGGTGCCGAGGTTCAACCCGCCGAGCAGCGTGTAGTCCTCCTCGGTGAGCAATGGCAGCGCGCCCGAACGGAACACCTTGCCCCAGCGCACCGTCTTGCCGCCAGCACCCTTGTACCCGCCCAGATCACGGAAGTTCGAACCCTTGGCCAGCGGCAGCTCGCGCTCCGCCGCCAGCGTCAGCGAGCCATCGCCGCCATCGCGCAGCACCACGAACTGGCGCTTGCTTGCAGGCATGGCAACCACCGCTTCCCGCTTGCGGCTGGCCTTGACCACCGGAATGGCCGCCCCTGCCGCCACCGGCGTGTCGGTGACGATGATGTCGACAGGGTCGCTGTCGTTCCAGCTGACCTTGACGCGTTCGGCATCGATGCGGCTGACCATCACGGTATCGACCGCAAGGGCAGGCGCGGTGCCGGTCAGCAGGACCAGCGCGAGGGAGGCTTTGAAGCGCATCGAATGATCTCCTGTCAAAAGCCGAAGCGGATGCCGGCCAGGTAGCGGCGGCCGATCTGTTCGACCTCGGTCGGGCGGGCGCGTGTGCCCAGGAACGCGGTATACTTTGCATCGGTCAGGTTGTTGAGATCCGCAAACACGCTGATGTTGGGCGTGATGTCATAGCGGATCGCGACATCGACATTGGTATAGCCGCCGCGGAACTCGTCGCCGGTCGCCACCCCGCCGCCGGTGCCGATCGACAGCGATTCCAGATAGTCGCTGCGCCATTGATAGCTTGCGCGCACCGAAAGCCCGTATTTTTCGTAATAGAGCGAGGCGTTGACGATGGTGTCCGACGTGCCGGGAAAGCCGATGTTCTGGCGTGCGTCTGTATCGAAGCTGCCTTCGATTAGCGTGAGGTTGCCCTGGAAGCCGAAGCCGTCGAGCGGCGAGGGCAGGAAGGTGAACTGTTGCTGGTAGTTGAACTCCACGCCGTAGAGTTCACCGCTGTTGCCGTTGAAGCTCGAGCTGAGCAGATAGGCCGACCGGTTGACGCCGCCCGAGTTGAACGCGTCGGTGCCCACGATCTGTGTGTTGGAGAACAGCACATTGTCCACCCAGCGGTGGAAGCCCGCGACCGACAGGATGCCCTGGCCGGGAATGTAATATTCCACGCTGGCATCGACGCCCCAGGTGTATTCGGGCTGCAGCGTGGGGTTGCCGCCGCTGATCGTGCCCGGGCTGTTGGTGTCGTTGATCGCCGAGCCCACGCGGATTTCGCCGAAGCTTGGCCTTGCGATGCCCCGCTGCCCGGCGAGCCGGACCACCAGATTGTCGGTGACATCGAAGCGCGCGTTGATGCTCGGGAAGATGTCGGTGTATTCCTGCGGCTCCGACAGCGGTACCAGCGTGCCGTTGGCGAGCCGCGCCTGGCCCTGGTTGGTGAGCTTGAAATGCTCCACACGCGCGCCTGCAATCACCTGCCCGCTGCCGAACACCCATTTGGCCATGCCATAGCCGGTCAGCGTCTTTTCGGTCAGCGCGAAGCGGTTTTCGGCAGGCACGTTGTTGGCGGGGTTGAAGCGGCCCTGGCGCTGGAGCGTCGCGAAGATGTTATCGAGATCGGCACGCATCCGGGTGTTGTCGACATAATTGAACGTCAGTCCGAGCGGGAAGCCGGTATCCCAGGCCTTGTTGGTGATGTAGCTCGCCGGGTTGAAGCTGAGCCCGGTGCCTGTCAGCGCGGCAGGCGACAACGAAAGCGCATTAGAGGTGGAAAAGAGGAAGCCGCTGATGTCGCGGTCGGCGTACAGAAAGCCGCCGGTCAAGGTCACATCGCCCAGCTCCTTCGCCACATCGAGCTTCACCGTATAGCTGTCGGTGAACACGTCCTGCACGATGGGGATCAGCAAGGCACCCGATGCATTGGTGTTGACGATCGTGGTCTGGTCGAAATTGGCCAGCGCCGGGCCGCGCACGAAGCTGCCTGCCGTCCCGCCGGGGACGGTCTGGAACAGCCGGACGATCGGGAAATTCGGGCGGCTGAAATCATAATTGACCGAAGGCGAGGTGGCCGTCGCGGTGCTGGCCTGGACCAAAGGCAGGAAGGTGGTGTTTTCGGTGCGGGTGTAGTTCGCCGCGAAGTTCACCTTCCAGCCGTCTTCCTCGTAATCGCCGCCGATGGTGTTGATGAAGTTGCGGGTGCGGTAGTTGCCCAGGTTGAACGAGGCGCGCACGGGCACGCGCACCAGATCGCCGCCCGAAAGATTGCGCGTGCCCGACAGCGCGCGGTCAAGCCGGATCTCGTACTGATCGCGCTGCTCGTCATCCTTGAACTCGGTGTAGATGGTCTTGGCGTAAATCCGCTGACCCTCGGCCGGCGAATATTCCAGGCCCGCAAACAGGCCGTTGTTCTCGCGCACCAGGCGATACTGGCGGATGTCGATCTCGGTCGGACCAAACTGGGTGTCCGTGGGGCCGCTGGCCTCGTCGTACAGCCCGACCTCGCGGTTGTCCGTCACCTGCTCGCGGCGGTAATGCGATGCGCCCGCCACCACGCCGAAGGTGCCGTCGGAGTACGACACGCGCAGCGAACCCTGGCGCTGGTCGCCATCGCCCAGTTCCATCAAGCCATAGCCGACATCGCCCTGGACGTGGAAACCGGTCTTGCCCGCCAGCGGCGAGAAGGTGCGCAGGTCGATATTGGCTACGATCGCCTCTGCCTGGATGTTCGGTGTGAGCGACTTGTTGATCGCCAGCGCGCTCAGGATCACTGCAGGCACCGCATCAAAGCGATAGGCGCGGGTGAGGCCGCCTTCGTCCGCGCCTATCATCGGGATGCCGTCGATGCTGACCGAGGTCCAGCGATTGGGCGCGCCGCGCACCTGGATATAGCGTTCCTGGCCCTGGTCGCGCTGCACCGCGACGGCAGGCAGGCGCGAGAGCGCCGCCGCGCTGTTCTGGTCGGGGAATCGGCCGACCGAGTCCGCTGCCGAGATATCGATCAGGTTGTCGGCATTGCGCTTCTGCGCGATCGATTCGCCCTGTGCGGTGATGATCGCGCCCTGGACGATGATCTCGCCCTCGGTCTCACCGTCGTCACCGGCCTGCGCGGTTTGCGCCAAGGCAGGCATGCCGGTCGCTGCCGCCATGGCAAGGACCGAGATCGAACAGCGCAGCAGCGCACCGGAATGTGTGGCAAGAATCATGACGCAACCCCCTCGTTGTCAATTCGAGGGGGCAGCTAGTTGCCGGGCATGACTCCATGGCGGCGTTCAGATGACCGATTTTGCTGGGGTACGCGCAAAACTGTCGTCATTTTGAACTCATTTCGTCACGCCCGTGACACGAACACAATCAGTCTTTGAGTTCCGCCGCGACCATGTCGCTGATTTGATTGACAACCCTGGCGATACCCTGCGGATTGGGATGAATGCCGTCGGGGAGCATCAATTTGGGGTCGGTGATCACCCCGTCGAGGAAAAACGGATACAGCTCGGCATCATATTGCTGTGCGAGCGTGCTGAAGATCGGGTTGAACTGACCTGCATAGTCCTGGCCCAGATTGGGCGCGGCGATCATGCCGGTCAGCACCACCTCGATATCGCGCGTCTGCAGTTCCTTGAGCATCGCATCCAGGTTGCTCCGCGTCTGGTCGGGGCTGATCCCGCGCAGCATATCGTTGCCCCCCAGGCCCAGGATCACCAGATCGGGCTTGCGCGGCAGGCCATCGAGCGCGAACGCCAGCCGCTGCAGCCCCGCCGCCGTGGTGTCGCCCGAGACGCCGGCATTGCGAACCGAGACCTTCAGGCCCTTGGCGGACAAGGCTTTTTCGAGCTGCGCGGGGAAGCTTTCGTCCTGCTTGACGCCATAGCCGGCATACAGGCTGTCGCCGAATGCCATCACCAGCCTGGTGTCGGCGGCAAGCGCCGCAGGGGTGGCAGGTGCCTCGGCGCTTTCGACAGGCGACGGTGCGGCTTCGTCCGACGACGCAGAACATGCCGCAGTGCAATAGACAAGCGCCAAAGCTGCCCCATATAGGATGATGTTCCGACCCAAAGCGAAAGCCCTTTCATTTCATGCACGCACCAACGACGCGGACCCATATTGCGATTGCCGCCCGCAATGTCACCCTCTCGCTGGGCGAAAGCGGCAACCAGACGCAGATATTGAAGGGCATCGACCTGGAAATTCCGCTGGGCCAGTCGGTTGCGCTGCTCGGCCCATCGGGATCGGGCAAATCCTCGCTGATGGCGATCCTGTCGGGGCTGGAACGCGCGACCAGCGGCGAGGTGACCGTGGCCGGGCTCGATTTCGGACCGATGGACGAAGATGGCCTCGCCAAGGCACGGCGCGGCCGGATCGGCATCGTCCTGCAGGCGTTCCATCTGCTGCCGACGATGACCGCGCTGGAAAATGTCGCGGTGCCGCTTGAGCTGGCAGGCCGCGACGATCCGTTCGGCACCGCCGCGCGGGAACTTGAAGCCGTCGGCCTGGGTCACCGCGTCACCCATTACCCCAGCCAGCTCTCGGGCGGCGAGCAGCAGCGTGTTGCGATTGCCCGCGCGATGGCGCCGGGCCCGGACATCATCTTTGCCGACGAGCCCACCGGCAACCTCGATGGGGCGACGGGTGAGGCGATCATCGACCTGCTGTTCAGCCGCCAGCGCGCCAGCGGCGCAACGCTGCTGATCATCACGCACGATCCTGCCCTGGCGACGCATTGCAACCGCGTCATCGAGATGCGCGACGGGCTGATCATCGCCGACCGTGCTGGCGGAGCAGCATGACCTGGGCACAGATCTGGCGGATCGCGCGGCGTGACCTGTCCGGACGCTTCCGCGGGCTTCGCCTGCTGATCGTCTGCCTGTTCTTGGGCGTCGCGACGCTGGCGACCATCGGCAGTCTCACCGCCTCGATCACCGGCGAGCTGTCGCAGCGCGGGCAGGTCATCCTGGGCGGCGATTTCGAGGCCACGATGTCGCAGCGCATGGCGAGCGAAGCCGAGCTGGCCGCGTTCGAGCGCGAAGGCACCGTGTCCGAAACCGTCCGCATGCAGGCGATGGCGCAGCGCACCGGCCCGCGAACCAACGGCACCGGGCCGGACGCAATCCTCGCCGAGCTGAAGGGGGTGGACTATGACTATCCGCTTTATGGCACGCTGACGCTGCAGCAGGGCAGCTATGGCCCGCTCGATCCGCAAAGTGCGGTGATCGGCGCGGGGCTGGCCGACCGGCTCGACCTCAGGACAGGCGATGCCATCCGCTTCGGCGAAGCACAGTTCACCATCCGCGGCATCATCACCGATGAACCCGACCGGCTGGGCGAGGGCTTCACGCTCGGCCCCGTCGCTTTGGTCTCCGACCTCGGCATCCAGCGCACCGGGCTGATCCAGCCGGGCAGCATGTACGAGGCCAAATACCGCGTGAAGGTCGGCCCGCTCGCCGATCCGGTGGCGGCGATTGACCGGATCAAGGCCGAGTTCCCCGAGGCCGGGCTCGAGATGCGCGACCGTGACCGCGGCGCGCCGGGCACCTCGCGCTTTATCGAGCGGATGGGGCAGTTCCTCTCGCTGGTCGGGCTTGCGGCGCTGGTGATCGCAGGGATCGGCGTCGGCAACGGCGTTGCGTCCTACCTCGCCACCAAGCGGCAGGGAATCGCCACGCTCAAGATCCTGGGCGCGGGCTCGGGCGATATCCTGCGCATCTATCTGGTGCAGATCCTCGCGGTCTCCGCGCTCGCCATTCTGGGCGGGCTGGTGGCAGGCGCGCTGATCCCGCCTGCGATCATCGCGGCGGCAGGCGACATCCTGCCGGTCAAGCCCGGCTTTGCCATCCACCCGCTGCCCTTGGTGGTGAGCGCAGTCTATGGCCTGCTGATCGCGTTCATCTTCGCGTTGCCGCCGCTGGCGCGCGCGCGGCACATTCCGGCGGCGGGGCTGTTCCGATCGCTGGTCGAGGGCAACCGCTGGCCCGACCGTGCGACGCTGATCGCGGTGGGTGCAGGCATTGCCGCGATCGTGCTGCTCGCGCTGGTCACCGCGCGCGAGGCGGTGTTCTCTGCCTGGTTCATGGCGGCTGCGACCGGGGTGCTGCTGATGCTCGCAGGCATCGGCTGGGCGATCCGCTGGACGGCCTCGCGCCTGCCGCGCCCCAAGGCACCGCTGCTGCGGCTGGCGCTCGCCAACCTGCACCGCCCCGGCGCGCAGACCGGGCAACTGGTGGTGGCCCTGGGGCTGGGGCTCACATTGTTCGTGATCCTGGCGGGCATCCAGACCAGCCTCACCAACGAGATCACCCGCAATGTGCCCAAGGAGGCACCCAATCTGTTCGTGCTCGATGTGCCCGTAACAGGCGCGGAGCAGTTCCGCCAGCTGGTCGAAAACGCCGCTCCGGGCGCTGCGGTCAACACTGTACCCTCGCTGCGCGGGACGATCACCGGCTACAAGAACATCCGCGTCGCCGACCTGAAGGATATCCCCGACAACGCCTGGGTGCTGCGCGGCGAGCGCGGCCTCACTTATGCCGAAACGCTGCCCGAGGGCTCCGAGCTGATCGAGGGCACGTGGTGGCCCAGGGGCTATGACGGCCCGCCGCTGGTTTCGGTCGACAAGGAGATGGCGCAGACGCTCGACCTCAAGGTCGGCGACATGCTCACCGTCAGCCTGCTCGGGCGCGAGTTCACCGCGAAGATTGCCTCGCTGCGCCAGATCAACTGGGACACGATGGGTTTCAATTATGTGATGGTATTCAGCCCCAACACGCTCAGGGACGCACCGCACAACCTTGCCGCGACGGTGTCGCTCAAGGGCATGGCGGACGCCGACGTCAAGGAGCGTGCGGTCTCCAAGGCGGTGCTCGCGGGCTTCGGCTCGGCCACGGTGATCGAGGTGCGCGACGTCATCGGGCAGGTCTCGACGATCCTGACGCAAATCGCCACCGCCATCGCCGCCGCCGGATCGATCGCGATCCTGTCCGGCATCGCCGTGCTGATCGGCGCGATCGCGGCGAGCCGCCAGGCGCGGATCTATGACAGCGTGATCCTCAAGACCCTCGGCGCAACGCGGCGGCAGATATTGTCAGCCCAGGCGCTCGAATACGGGCTGCTCGCGGCGCTGCTGGCGGTGGTAGCGCTGGGGCTGGGTGTGACGGCTGCGTGGTACGTGATCACGCAGATCTTCGACTTCGGCTGGCAACCCGATTGGGGCGTGGTGCTGGCGACGCTCGGCAGCGGCGCGCTGCTGACATTGGGGCTGGGGCTGGCAGGTTCGCTGCCTGTTCTTGCCGCGCGGCCCGCACAGGCGCTGCGCCAGCTTTGACCGGCGCGATGCGATAGTGCCAGCGGTAGGGAAACCGCGGATCTGGCGCGCCGCCGGTGCAGCCTGAGCCGCTGCGCACCAGCGTGGCATAGAGCCGCGCGAACACCGCCGCGTACCACAGGAACAGCGTGGGAGGCGCTCCGCCGGCATCGCCAGCGGCTGCACGATCGATGGTGAAATGCCATGGCCCGCTGACGGTGAAGGTCCCTGCGCCGATGAAGGTCCAGGCGTGCCCGGCAATCGCCTTCATCAGCAGCCGCGCGGCGATCGGCGCGGGCAGGCGGCGCAGCGCCCAGGCCGCGGCCCCGGGGATGCGGTGCGCGATGATATAGTCCGCGGTGCCCTCGCCAGCCTCCAGAACGATTGCTTCTGCTTCATCGGGGTGCAGCGCGGCGAGCGCGTGGTGCAGCCGCAGCGCGTCGGCCTCGGCGATCATCGCATCGCCTGCAGGGAGCGGCAGTACGCCTGCGATCTCGAGCACCTCGCGCGTAGCCTCGGCACCGATATGCCGCTCCATCGCCCATGCCGTCTGCAGCACCGCATTGGGGCCGATCAGCGCCGGGCCGACCGCAGGCATTCAGCCCTCCACCGGCCCTGCGCCCACCTCGATCCGGTCGCGCGCGCGGTCCTTCATCTGCGCGCGGACGGCGGCGCAGCGCTCGCTAGCGCGCGCGGCGCGATCCGCCGCGGTCTCCCAGTCGGTCGCGGCCTGTTCCACCGGCACGCGCTTCTCGTCGAAGTGGAAATCCACCGTCTTGGCCGTCTGCGGGCCCCAATATCCCGCCTTGCCCAGATCATAGAAGGTGCGCCTGAAGCCTGCGCGCAGGAACGCATAGAGGCAGCCGAGCAGATAGCGCCGCCGGAAGCCGGTGCCGCGCCAGGGATAATGGAACAGCGCCTTTTGCATGTAGAAGCGGCGATAGTTCTTCATCACCCCGTCGAGCAGCTCGCCGCGCTCCATCGCCGCGGGCTTCATGATCGGGGTGACGAAATTGTACTTGCTGAAGTCGTGCACCTCGACCTTGTCCTTCAGCTCCTCGAACAAGGGCGTGAACGGCCAGGGGGTGTACATCGACCAGTTGGCGAGGTCCGGCTGCCAGTCCCACGCCATGCGATAGCTCTCCTCGAGCGTTTCGGCGGTCTCGTTCTCAAGGCCCACGATGAACTGCGCCTCGACGAAGATGTCCGCCTCGCGCAGCAGCCGGATCGCGGTCTTGTTCTCCTCGACCTTGGTTTCCTTGTTGAACAGGTCCAGCCGCATCTGCGCCGCCGCCTCGGTGCCCAGGCTGACATGGACCAGCCCGGCGCGGCGATAGAAAGAGAGCAGCTCCTTGTCGCGATAGATGTCGGTGACGCGGGTGTTGATCCCCCATTTCACCTTGTCCGGCAGACCGCGATCGATCAGCTCCTGGCAGAACTCGATGAACTTCTTGCGGTTGATCGTCGGCTCCTCGTCGGCAAGGATGAAGAAGCCGACGCCGTGCTTTTCGTGCAGCTCCTGAATCTCGTCGACCACCAGCTTCGGGTCGCGCACGCGGTAATCGCGCCAGAACTTCCACTGCGAACAGAACGAGCAGGTGAACGGGCAGCCGCGCGCCAGATTGGGGATGGCGACGCGGGTGTTGAGAGGCAGATAGGTGTAGCGCGACCAGTCCAGCACATCCCAATCGGGCGAGAGCGTAGCCATGTCCTTCACCGTCGCTGCCGCCTTGGTCGCGACGATCTGCGACCCCTCGCGATAGGCGAGCCCGGCGATCGATCCGCGTTCGAGCGGCCATCTGCCCTCGGCAATCGCAGTGAACAATTCGACCGCGATATTCTCGCCCTCGCCGCGCACGATGACATCGATATGCGGCGCTTCGGTCAGCACCTGGCGGTACATGAAGGTGGCATGCACCCCGCCCAGCACCCGCACCGCAGCAGGCGCATGCCTTGCGGCGATCTCCAGTACGCGCTCTGCGGCATAGATCGAAGGCGTGATCGCGGTGGTGCCGACGATATCGGGCTGCAACGCGGCCATCCGCATCGCCAGCTCCTCATCCGACACCCCCTCGGTCATCGCGTCGATGAAGTGGATGTCGTCAAAGCCTGCGCGCTTCAGCGGCCCGGAGAGATACGCAACCCAGGCGGGCGGCCACGTGCCTGCAATCTCCGCCCCGCCAGAGCGGTAATTGGGGTGAACAAACAGAATGCGCATAACCAGCCCCTCCGACTCGGGGCTTGGGTTACCCCGGATTACGGCAGAGGATGCAGACGAGGGGAGGGGGGATCATTGAGGTGGATCAAATTTGTGGGGGGCGGCCAGTTGAGCATTTTTGTTGCATTGGGGGGCGTTCAACGTGCCTCCGATCCTTGTGTCCAGGCCTCGGCAGGGTTGCTACGCCTCAAAGAACGCTAGTCTCAAATCTTGGGACCATATACGTGTGTGACCTATTTACTTCGGGACCACCACGCACGGCCAACTGAAATGGGTGTATAGGAACGGCGTACCGTCTTCTTTGGTCACTTCTTTCGCGTGAATGCGAAAGCGTGTTCCGACGGGGTGACGCTTTCGCATATCGCGGGAGCACTCAACGTTCATCGTGGTTGGATAGAACTGCCCTTCAATGGGGCGCGCCCGCACGCTACCGTGTGCACCGCGCGGCGGTCCATTGTAAGTCTCGACGATGATTTGCCGGTACGGTGACCACGCTCCTGATTTTGGCATCCCATTAGCTCCTGAAATACTCCCGAACGAAATCCATGCCCTTGCGGGTAATGTGGAAGCCGCCGGGAATGTCCTGTGCATAGCCCTGAAAGATGAAGTTGGTCTTGGTCGTTTTATGCGATTTGAGGTTGCGCACGAGCTGAGAAAACTTCGAGTCTTTTCGGCTGGCTGAATGGATAGTGATAACGCTAGCCGGATTGCAGCTTTCGAGAGACCTTACCAAGTGTTCGACAACTGGGCCGTCGGGGGCATTCAACTCAATGCAAACAAAAAAAGCCGCCCCGGTTGCCCGGAGCGGCTTTTTCAATTCCCAGCGGGAAGGGGCGTTAGATTACGCGGCCTTCTTGAAGCTGTCGACAGCAACGCTGACGCGGTTCGAGATCGGCTGGAACACGTCGCCGGCCAGCTTCAGGAACGCTTCGCTGTTCTTCGAGGTCTGGGCGACCGCGGTGTCGAAGCTCTTCTTCACCAGCTTGGTCTGCAGTTCGATGAACTCGGTCGGCGACTTGACGGTGGTCATTTCCTTGAGCGCGGCGGTCAGTTCCTCGAAGCCCTTCTTGGTGTCTTCGGCATAGGACTGGCCCATTTCCTGCGCGCCCTTGGCGGCAATCTTGCCCGATTCGACCAGGGCTTCAACGTTGCCCTTGGAGAATTCGGTCGCCTGGCTGACCATTTCGGTGCCCTTTTCATAGGCACCCTTGGCGCGGGTCGACATGTCGCCCATCAGCGCCTTGACGCGATCGGTCATGGCTTCGGCGGCCTTCTTGGTTTCGGCGGTGATGGTTTCGGTGGTGGTCATGATGGATTCCTTCTTCTTCTCTGGAGCGGCGGCCTTGGCGGCAACCGGAGACGGGACGACTGCGGACTTTGCTGGCGCGGCCTTGGGCTTGGTTGCCAGCGGCTTCGTGGCCTTGGGCGCAGCCGTCTTTGCGGCAGGCTTGGCCATCTTGGTTGCCTTGGGCTTTGCAGCTTGCGGCTTGGCTGTTGCGGGCGCGGCCACAGGGGCCTTTGCTGCAGCAGCGGGCTTGGCGGCGGGGGCCAGCGCCTTGGCGATCACGGTATCGATCGCCTTGGCAGGCTCCACCTTCTTGACGGGCTCGGCATTGGGTGCCTGAACCTTGGGCGCTTCAACCTTGGCCGCCGGAGCAGCTGCGGGTGCAGCGCTTGCAGCAGCGGCATTGGCCGGAACCGCGTTCGGGGCGGAGGGCGTCTTGCTCTGATCGGACATGGTCGGTTTCACTCATCTGCTGCGTTATGCTGCACTGCACAATAGTGATCCGAGGGGGTGACGTCAAGGGAAAATGTTGCACTGCACAAAAGTGCAAATCTGCAAGGATTGGCAGGCTGGCCGCGCTCCTGATAATCAAGGATGTCTAGCGCAGCATGGCTTATGCTGCAAGTGCGTCAGCGCGTCTTGACGTACCGCCCGGGTGCATCCTCGATGGCCTTGAGCTTGCCGTTGCCGGGAATGCGCGCGCCCTTGGCCTTCACCGTGGCGGGGGCATGGGCCTTGAGCCATTCGATCCAGTCGGGCCACCAGCTGCCCTTGGTCTCGGTCGCGCCTGCGATGAAATGCTCGAGCCCGTTCACCGGCGCCTCGTTGGTCCAGTACTGGTACTTCTTCATCGAGGGCGGGTTGACCACGCCTGCGATATGCCCCGAGCCAGCGAGCACGAAGCGCACCGGCCCCGAGAGGTGATCGGTCAGCCGCCACACGCTTTCCAGCGGGGCGATATGGTCTTCCTTGCCCGCCTGGATATACGCGGGGGTTTCAATGAGCCTGAGGTCGATCGGGGTGCTGTCGACGACCATCGATCCGGGCTGGACCAGCCGATTGTCGCGGTAGAGATCCTTGAGGTACGACTTGTGCCACTTGGCGGGCAGGTTGGTGGTGTCGCCGTTCCAGTGGAGCAGGTCGAACGGGGGGTAGTCCTCGCCCAGCAGATAGTTGTTGATCACATAGTTCCAGATCAGGTCGCGCCCGCGCAGCAGGTTGAAGGTCGCGGCCATGTAGCGCCCGTCGAGATACCCCTTGGCGCCCAGCTGATCGACCAGCTTCAGCTGCTCGTCATCGACGAACAATGTGAGGTCGCCCGCCTTTTCGAAATCGACCTGCGCGGTGAAGAAGGTGACGCTCTTGACGCGTTCGGCCTCGCCGCGCTTGGCCAGCAGCGCCAGCGTGGCGGCAAGCGTGGTGCCCGCGACGCAATAGCCGATGGTGTGGACTTGGCGGACGTCGAGCGCCTCGCGCACCACATCGATCGCCTCGATCTGCGCCTTGATGTAATCGTCCCAGATCACCTCGGCCATGCTCTCGTCGGCGGACTTCCACGACACCATGAACACGGTGATGCCCTGTTCGGTCGCCCATTTGACGAAGCTCTTCTGCGGGTTGAGATCGAGGATGTAGAAGCGGTTGATCCACGGCGGGAAGATCACCAGCGGGATCTCCAGCACCTCGTCGGTGGCGGGGGCATACTGGATCAGCTGGAACAGCGGCGTTTCGTAGACCACCTTGCCCGGGGTCACCGCGATGTTGCGGCCAAGCTCGAACGCGTCGGGATCGGTATGGGTGAGCTGGCCCTTGCGCATGTCGGACAGCATGTGGTCGAGGCCCTTGAGCAAGTTCTCGCCCTTGCTCTCGACCATCTTTTCCAGCACCAGCGGGTTGGTCATCGCGAAGTTGGCAGGGCTCGATGCGTCGAGCAGGCCCTTGAGCGCAAAGCGCATCTTCTCCTTCTGCTTGGGCTCCAGCCCGTCGACGCTGTCGGCGATGCGCAGCATCTGTTCGGACACCATCAGATAGCTCTGCTGGATGAGCGCATAGACAGGGTTGTCGTGCCACTGGCGCGCGGCGAAGCGGCGGTCGCTGCGCAGTTCGGGGACGGTGCCCGGCGTGCTGGGCGGGCCGCCTTCGCTTTCGGCAAGCATCGCCGGCGGGGTCATCGCGCCGATGAAACCCTGCCACAAGGTCATGCCATCGCGCCACATATCGGCCTGCGCATCGAGCATCGCCTGCGGCATCGATCCCATCCAGGCGGGAAGCCGCGACTGGAACGCCGCCGGATCGGTAAACGCGCTCATGTCGATCGGGGTCTGCTGCGCCATGGTCGCGGCGTGCTCCAGCATCATCTGCTGCGCGCGACCGACCACCCAGGTCCAGTGCTGCATCTCTTCCAGCGTGGGCAGTCCCGGGGTGGTGATTTCGGTATCGCCTGGCATGGTCGTCTCTCGCTTTTGCTCTTTGCCGGTGTCCTAGCAGCGCAGGCCTGCAAAGATAAGTCCTTCTCACTCTTCCCCTTGAAGGGGAGGATCTGGCGTATCGGTGCTTTTGCTCGACACACGCACGCACATACGTCAAAGAACGCGCTCCATTCACGGAGAACTGAAAAGCGAATTTGATATGTCCGAAGAATTCTACCGCATCAAACGCCTGCCCCCTTATGTCATTGCCGAAGTCAATGCGATGCGGGCCGCGGCGCGAGCGGCCGGAGAGGACATCATCGATCTGGGCATGGGCAATCCCGACCTGCCGCCGCCGCCTCACGTGATCGAGAAATTGTGCGAAGTGGCGATGAAGCCCGATGCGCACGGCTACAGCCAGTCCAAGGGCATTCCGGGTCTGCGCAAGGCGCAGGCCAACTATTACGCGCGCCGCTTCAACGTCGAACTCGATCCCGAGACCGAGGTCGTGGTGACGATGGGATCGAAGGAGGGGCTGTCGAGCCTCGCCAACGCGATCACCGCGCCGGGCGATGTCGTGCTTGCGCCAAACCCCAGCTACCCGATCCACACCTTCGGCTTCATCATCGCCGGGGCGACGATCCGTTCGGTGCCGACCACGCCGGACGAGAACTACTGGCGCTCGCTCGACCGCGCGATGGCGTTCACCGTCCCGCGTCCCTCGGTGCTGGTGGTGGGCTATCCGTCGAACCCCACCGCCGAAGTCGTCGACCTCGCATTCTACGAGCGGCTGGTCGCCTGGGCCAAGGAGAACAAGGTCTGGGTCCTCTCCGACCTTGCCTATAGCGAACTGTACTTCGATGGCTGCCCGACGCCCTCGATCCTGCAGGTGCCCGGGGCCAAGGATGTCGCGGTCGAATTCACCTCGATGTCGAAGACCTATTCGATGGCCGGATGGCGCATGGGCTTTGCCGTGGGCAACAAGACTTTGATCTCGGCGCTGACCCGGGTGAAGAGCTATCTCGATTATGGAGCATTCACGCCGATCCAGGCGGCGGCCTGCGCGGCGCTCAATGGCCCGCAGGATATCGTCCAGAAGAACCGCGAACTCTATCACAAACGCCGCGACGTGATGGTCGAGGCGTTCGGCCGCGCAGGGTGGGATATCCCGCCGCCGCGCGCATCGATGTTCGCCTGGGCACCGCTGCCGCCTGCGCTGAAGCACATGGGGAGCCTCGAGTTTTCCAAGCAGTTGCTGCAGCACGCCAAGGTCGCGGTCGCGCCCGGGGTGGGCTATGGCGAGGACGGCGAAGGCTATGTCCGCATCGCGATGGTCGAAAACGAGCAGCGGTTGCGCCAGGCGGCGCGCAACGTGAAGCGCTACCTCACCAGCATGGGGGTAAACGCCCCCGGACAGGCCGTCGGTAGCTGACGAAGGCAAAGGGTCGCTCCGTTTCGGAGGCGGTTGCCCTGACATCCCTGCGATGAACGCGCTTTAACCGCCTGCACGGCGTCCCGGCGGACGCCGTGCAGGAGCGGGGCGATGTGGCGTGGCGACGATGCATGTCTGGCAAGATCGGGGGACGCGGCCTGTGGTCCGCGGGCCGGCTGGCTGCTGATCGGAGCCGATCGCGCCGGATGGACGCCGCTCGCCCGGATGCTGGCCCAGTCGCTGGCGCGCTTTGGCGTGCAGGCCGAATTGTCCGATGGCCAGACCAGACCATCGCCGATCGTGCCAGTGCTGTGCGATGCGCGTCACCGCGAGATGGTGCGCAGCCTGCTCGACGACACCCCGCCGAGGCTTGCGCCGCTGCTGATCCACGGCGTTCAGGCCCCGCAGGCGCGGGCGCGGCTGATCCTCTTCGGCGCGGACGATGCGGTGTCGGGGCGGATCGCGCCCTATGAGCTTGCCGCCCGGATGATCGCTGCCCAGCGCGCGCGCGATGCGGCCCAGGGCATCATCCGGCTGGCAGGATTCAGCTTCGACACCGGTCTGCGACAATTGTGCTGGCGCGGCGAGATCGTGCCGCTGATGCCGCGCGAGTTCGATCTGCTGCTGGTGCTGGCGCGCCATGCCGGGCTGCCGGTCAGCCGCGACGTGCTGCTCAGATCGGTCTGGCGGACCGCGTTCGATCCCGGCACCAACAGCCCCGAGGTGCATATCTTCAAGCTGCGCCAGCGGCTGGCGTCGCTGGGCGGCGCGGTGCGCATCGAGACGGTCAAGCGCCAAGGCTACCGCTTGGTGTGCGCACCGCACCCGCGGGGGTGACAGCGCGGCAAGCCGCGTTATGATCGGTTGCAAGACGCAATGCGAATCCGTGCGGAGAGGCCCTGTTGCAATGATCGACCTGTATTATGCGCCCACCCCCAATGGGTGGAAGATATCGATCATGCTCGAGGAATGCGGGTTGCCCTATACGGTCAGGCCGGTGAACATCGGCGCGGGCGAGCAGTTCGCGCCAGAGTTCCTGAAGATCAGCCCCAACAACCGCATTCCTGCGATCGTCGACCATGACCCGCCCGGCGGCGGCGATCCGGTGAGCGTGTTCGAAACGGGGGCGATCCTGCTTTATCTTGCTGACAAGACGGGGCTGTTCATGCCCGGCGATCAGCGTGGGCGCACGCGGGTGCACGAATGGCTGATGTGGCAGATGGGCGGCCTCGGCCCGATGCTCGGCCAGAACGGGCACTTCAAGCTCTATGCGCCCGAGAAGCTGCCTTATGCCATCGATCGCTACGCGCGCGAGACCGCGCGGCTCTATGGCGTGCTCGACCGGCGGCTGGGGGAGGCGGAGTATGTTGCGGGGGACGACTACACCATCGCCGACATGGCGATCTTCCCGTGGATCATGACGCACAAAAGGCAGGAGATCACGCTGGCGGACTATCCCAACATCGCCCGCTGGTACGCGCTGTGCCGCGCCCGGCCCGCGCTTCAGGCAGGGCTGACTGTGATGAAGGACGCGATCAACCGCAACCCGCAGGCGGATGCGAAGACGCGCGAGACATTGTTCGGGATCAAGACGTGATGGGTTGCGCGCACGTCCCTCGACTTCGCTCGGGACAAACGGATGGGGGGGAACCCCTTTACCACCCTTTTCCGAGTTCCCGAGCGAAGTCGAGGGACCCGTGCGCCAACCGCTGCCTCAAGGATAAGCCATGACCCCTCAAATCGAATTCTGCTTCGACCTCTCCAGCCCGTGGACATACCTCGCGTTCCACAACATCCGCCCGTTGGCAGCAAGACACGGGGCGGCGATCCGCTGGACCCCGATCCTGGTCGGCGGGGTGTTCAACGCCGCGAACCCCTCGGTCTATGCCGCGCGCGAAAATGCGAGCAGCCCCAAGTTCCGGCATATGGGAAAGATCCTGCGCGACTGGGCGCAATGGACCGGGGTGGAGCTGCACTTCCCCGCGCCCTGGCACCCACTCAAGAGCATCCACGCCATGCGCGCCGCCTGCGCGCTCGAAGATGACCAGGCCAGGGTCGAGCGCTTTGCCGAAGCTGCCTTCCATGCCTATTTCGTCGAACAGCGCAATCTCGATGATCCGGTGGAAGTCGCTGCGGTCGCCGATGCCATCGGGATGGACGGCGCAGCGCTGATTGCTGCGGCGAACAGCCAGCCGGTCAAGGACCGGCTGCGCGCCAACACCGACGCGCTGGTGGCACGCGGCGGCTATGGTTCGCCCTCGATTTTCGTGGGAAGCACCGATATGTATTTCGGCAACGACCAGTTGCCGCTGGTGGAACAGGCGCTGAAGCGCGCCAAGGGAGAGAGCATTTCATGAACGACCGGGTCAGCATCACCATCGCCAACCACGTCGCCGATGTCCGGCTGAACCGCGCGGACAAGATGAACGCGCTCGACCCGGCGATGTTCGATGGCATCATCGCCGCGATCGACCGTCTGGGCAGCGAACCAGGCGTGCGCGCGGTGGTGCTGTCGGGCGAGGGGCGCTCGTTCTGCGCCGGGCTCGACATGGCGAGCTTCACCGCGCCGGGCGGCGGATCGGGAGGGGATGCGCCCGCCGCGCTCACCGACCGCACTTATGGCAACGCCAACAAGTTCCAGCAGGTCGCGTTCGGCTGGCGCAAGCTGCCGATGCCGGTGATCGCCGCGGTGCACGGGGTGTGTTTCGGCGGCGGCCTGCAGATCATGTCGGGCGCTTGCATGCGCATCATCGCGCCCGATGCGCGGCTGTCGGTGATGGAAATGCGCTGGGGGCTGATCCCCGACATGGGAGGCTATGCCTTGTGGCGCGGCACCGTGCGCGACGATGTGCTGCGCGAGCTCACTTACACCAACCGCGAGTTCTCGGGCGAGGAGGCGGGCCGCATCGGTTTTGCGACGCATCTCGATGCCGATCCCCATGCCCGCGCGATGGCCATCGCCACCGACATTGCATCCAAGAACCCGGACGCGGTGCGCGCCGCCAAGGACCTGTTCAACCGCGCCCCGGACCTCGACACCGATGCCATCCTGATGGAGGAAAGCGTGCTGCAGGACCAGATCATCCGCACGCCCAACCAGATGGAGGCGGTGTTCGCGTTCATGCAGAAACGGCCTGCCAACTTCAGCTGACGCGAATTAGCCCCAGTCCAGAAACCCTGCCCGGATGCAGTGGTCGATCATCCGCCTGAACGCAGGTTCGTCGATCACCGGCGGGGGAATGTCGGCCAGCCTGGCGAGCGCCTCCCCGGAAAAACGCGGGCTGCGCTGAAAATAGTCGAAGAATTGCGGGCCGATCCGCCGGTGGACCATCGCCACACGCCGGTCGCGTTCGCTGGCGTGATAGTCGGGCGGCGGCATGATCGTCGCGGGCACCGTGCCGGGATAATCGCCGACGATCGCCAGCATGTCCGTCATTGCGAATGGGGCTGCGCCGACAAGGTGCACCCGCTGGCCATCGAACGCGGCGAAATTGTCCACCATCGCCATTAGCCCGGCGGTGACGTGGCAGATCGGCACGATGGCAAAGGCGGCATCGCTTGCTGCGGGAACCGCGCCCAGTAGCGGCGATCCGAACAGCCGGAACAGATGATGGAAGCCGTCGATCCGGGGGATCGCACCGTCGCTGAGCCGTCCGACGATGATCGCAGGGCGCGCGATGGCGGCGGCGAGACCTGCCGCGCGGGCCGCTTCCACCAGCGCCTCGGCGCGCGCCTTGCTGGCCTCGTATCCGTTGGTGAATTCGGCGGCGGGGTCGGCGGCGATTTCGGCGATCAGCCCATCGGCGCGGCCGCAGACATATGCGGTCGAGACGTGGAGCAGCGGGCAGTCCCACGCCTGTGCCAGCGCGATGGCGTGCGCGGTGCCGCCGACATTGACCGCCTGATGCACGGCATCGGCAGCGGCGAAATCGACCGTGGCGGCGCAGTGGACCAGCATGTCGATATCCCTTGGCGGCTCGGCCAGGCCGAAGCCCGGCAGCGCGACATCGCCCTGCTGCACGTCGATCTCGCCGATCCGGTCGCGCGCATCCATGTCGAGCACATCGCGCCCTTCGCCGCGCACCAGCGCAGTGACGCGGTGCCCGGCATCAAGCAGCGCGCCCGCCAGCGCCCCGCCGACGAGGCCCGTCGCCCCGGTCAGGAAGACGTGCATGGGTGCTCGGTTTGGTGGAGCGCTAACCACATCCGCTCAGCCTGAGCCTGTCGAAGGCCATGCGAACGGGTTCCGTATGTAGTTCCGTCATTCCCGCGCACGCGGGAATCTCGCTTCTTGCTTGGCGCGGCGCACGAGCGGGACCCCCGCCTTTGCGGGGGTGACGAGCAATGTGGACTGACCGGATGCGCGGGGCCTTCGACAGGCTCAGGCTGAGCGGATGTTGAAGGCCCCGAGCTCACACAAAAGGCGCTCAAACGAAACGCGCTCAACAGCACCCCGCCGCAACCGCTCCATCCTCGCCCGCAGCCTGCGCGAAGGGCAGCCCGCCGCCGCACCCTGCGAACACGCCGTAATGCGTCGAGAAATCGCCGATGAACTGGAAGTGCTCCGCAAAACGCGTATCGCTCAGCATCTTCCAGCTGTTACCGCAGATCGGGAAAATGCGCCCGCGCTCGATCAGGTGGTGTTTGTCGAGCGTGAACACGCGCTCCTCGCCCTCGACGGTGCCCAGATACACCACCGCCTGGCCATAGTCCTCGCACTCAGGCTCGAGATCCTCGAGCTTGAACAACCGATAGGTGGCGGAGAAGAAATCGATCCCGTCGAGCATTTCGGCAATGCGCGGATCGCCGATGCCCAGCGGGCGGTCCTTGACGAGGCGCGGATCGGTGAAACCGGCGGCCTTGGAGAGCTTGAGGAAATCGCCCCAATAGAGCGCGCCCGATAGGCACTCGCCGTGCAGCACTGGATCGGTCAGCAGATGCTGCGGCACGCGCCGGCTCGAATAGACGTCGGAGAAATACATCTCGCCGCCGGGCTTCAAGAGCCGGTGCGCATCGGCGAACACCTTGGCCTTGTCGCCGACGAGGTTGATCACGCAGTTGGAGACGATGATGTCGAAGCTTCCGGGTTCCAGATCGAGTTCGTCGAGCTTCTCGATATCGCCCTCGACGAAGCGCACGTTCGATTTTGCATAGCCGAAGGTCTCGCGGTGCCATTCGAGATGCGCGTTGGCGATGGCGAGCTGTTCGGGGGTGGCATCGACGCCCACGACCTCGCCATGCTCGCCAACCAATTGCGCGAGGATATACGCATCCTGCCCCGATCCCGAACCCAGATCGAGGATCCGCGCGCCTTCGATTGCCGACGGCGCGATCAGCCCGCAGCCATAATAGCGCGCCTTCACATCCGCATGGACATTGGCCAGCGCCTTGATCACCGCAATCGGCGGACGCTCGGCGGTGGTGCACGCATCGGTGCGCAGGTCGGCGGACTCGGACAGCACCTTGCCGTAATATTCACGCGAATTTTCGAGATTCATGCTGGATTCCCTCTGATCTGGCGCACATGGTCTAGCGAGAAGAATTCGCCGTAACCAGCCGCATTGTTTCACCGAAACGGGGTCTATGAAATATTCGCACGACGTGATCGTCATCGGGGCAGGGTCTGCCGGGCTGGTCTGCTCGGGCGGGCTGGCGATGTTCGGGCTGAAGCCGCTGCTGATCGAGCGCGCGGCGATGGGGGGCGATTGCCTCAACACCGGCTGCGTGCCCAGCAAGGCGCTGATCTCCGCCGCGCACCGCGCGCACGACATGCGAAATGCTGCCGAATTCGGTATGGCTTCTGTTGAACCCAAAGTCGATTTCCGCGCGGTGCACGCTGCGGTGCATCAGGCGATCACCACCATCGAGCCGCACGACAGCGTCGAACGCTTCGAAAGCATGGGCGTCGAGGTGGTGCGCGGCGATGCGACGTTCACCGGCCCCAAAAGCGTCGTGGTGGACGGCACCACCTACACCGCGCCGCGCATCGTCATCGCGGTGGGCAGCCGCGCCTATGTCCCGCCGATCAAGGGGCTGGATGCGGTTGCGTATCTCACCAACCACAACGTCTGGGACCTGACCGAACTGCCGCAGCGGCTGATCGTGCTGGGCGGCGGGCCGATCGGCATGGAGATGGCGCAGGCGTTCCGGCGGCTGGGCTCGGAGGTTGTCGTCGCGACCAAGGGGCGTCCTTTCCCCAAGGATGACAGTGATGCGGCCAAGATCGTCATCGAGCGGCTGACCGGTGAGGGGATCGAATTGATCCACGACGCCGAGGCTGACGCGGTGGCGAAGACCGACCAAGGGCTGGTGCTGACGCTCAAGGACGGGCGCATGATCACCGGTACGCATCTGCTGATCGCCACCGGGCGCGAGGTGAACTTCGACGGGCTGGGGCTCGAGGTCGCCGGCGTCAAGCACGACAAGAAGGGCATCCTGGTCGATGCGCGGCGGCGAACCAGCGAGAAGCATATCTACGCGATCGGCGATTGCCGAGAAGGTCCGCGCTTCACCCATGCCAGCGGATACGAGGGCGGCAATGTTGCGCTGGAGATCAGCCTGGGCGTGCCGACCAAGGCGAACTATTCGGCGCTCCCTTGGGTCACCTATACCGATCCCGAACTCGCGCAGGTCGGCCTGACCGAGGACGAGGCGCGCAAGGTGCACGGTGACAAGGTTACAGTCTGGCGCGAGGATTTCGACCACAACGACCGCGCGGTGACCGAGCGCGAGGTCACCGGCTTCGTCAAATTGGTCAAGAAGGGCAGCAAGGTCATCGGCGGCACCGTGGTCGGCCGCGGCGCTGGCGACCTGATCCTGCCGATCGCGATGATGATCGCGGGCAAATCCTCGACCTTCGGAGTCGCCAGCCTGATCGTGCCCTATCCCAACCGATCGGAGCACATCAAGGCAGCGGCGTTTGCGTCCGATGAGGGCAAGGTGTTCAACAAGTGGTCGCGGGGCTGGGCACGGTTTCTGGCGAGGCGGCGTGGGTGATGGTGTTGGGCGGGGAGGGAGATAGTGCCTCCGGTTTCAGGGGATGGGGCATTGTGCGCGGGCGGCAGCAAGTGGGTGGTTAGCTGCAATCGGCTTCATTCACGTTTCATGAGAGCGATGTATTTGCAGTGGATAAAAAAAAGGTGAGCAATTCCAATCCCACCAGTGGCAATACCCAACCAAATGGTTGGGAACCGAAACAGGAAAAATAAAGAGATGAATAGCGCAGAAAGCGACCAAGCTTCGGCTTGTCCATAACGCCAGATAATCGGCGGAAAAGGCTTCTTTCCCTGCAAAATTGCGATCGTGGAAAGCTGAACATAATAAACTGGCTTCACCAAAACGGCGACTATCACAGAAAAAATGGCCAAAGTTACCGTTTCCACACTTGTGCCTCCTATGGGCGAAGTACGAGCTTACTGAGTTCAGCTTTCTGGCGAGGTTGCGTGATGTCCGCAATGGGGTCGGTAATTGAACGACGGCTTTTTTCAGGATTGCGAAAGCCGCCACCCCCTCCGCTCAGCCTGAGCCTGTCGAAGGCCCCGCGCTAGGGTTCGTCCAAGAGACACGTCACCCCCGCGCACGCGGGGGTCCCGCTTTCTTTGCGATGGGTGGAGAACAAGCGGGATTCCCGCGTTCGCGGGAATGACGGTGATGGAGAGGGCAAGGCTTCGCGTGGCCTTCGACAGGCTCAGGCTGAGCGGGGGTGGTTGGGGGCTCGCTCCGTTGGGTTGCGTCCGGAATAAAGGGTAGGAGATGGGCCCCTGCCTTCGCAGGGGAGCGGGTTCGGCATGCGGCCAGCGATGCGCGAAGATGACGCTGGCCCACTCCGGCAAGCAAAACCCGCGAGCGTGCTGCCGATCACACCCTCAATGTAAAAACGCCTTCACCATCAAACACTAACGCTATGTTCACCCTTTTTCGTCATAGCTGATGCCAATCTGCGTGGACCCGGCCTGGCTTTTTGCCGTGCCTGAGGGATTCGCGGGGCGATGAAGAAGGTGCTGACATGGGATTGTTCCGTCTGTTGAAAATGGGAATCGCGGCTCTGGCGGCCACCGCCTTGCTGGCGGGTTGCGCCTCGAGCGCCAGCGGGCCGCAGCTGCCTCCGGCATCGTTCGTCTCGCTGTCCGATGGTCCGGGCGAGGAATACATCATCGGTCCGCTCGACGAGCTCACCGTGTTCGTCTGGCGCAATCCCGAGCTGGGCGCCAAGGTGCAGGTGCGCCCCGATGGCCGCATCACCACGCCGCTGATCACCGATATGCCCGCGGTCGGCAAGACTCCGACGATGCTGGCCGAGGATATCAAACTTCAACTGTCGCAGTTCATCCAGGAGCCGATCGTCTCGGTGATCGTCAACAGCTTTGCCGGCACCTTCTCGCAGCAGGTGCGAATCGTCGGCGCGACCGAAAAGCCCGCCTCGATTCCCTATCGCGCGAACATGACCTTGCTCGATGCGATGATCGCCGTGGGCGGCCTGTCCGAATTTGCAGCGGGTAACCGCGCCAAGCTGGTACGCTTCGACAAGGTGTCGGGCCGCCAGCAGGAATATCCGATCAAGCTGGGCGACCTCATCAAGAAGGGCGACAGCCGCGCCAATGTTCTGCTCCAGCCGGGCGATGTCATCATCATCCCGGAAAGCATGTTCTGAGCGTCCCACAGCCGAACCGACCCGTATAGCTGAAAGAAAAGCCCGACCGATGACTGGCCTGTACGAAGAATTCCGGATTGCGGTTCACAGCGTGTGGCAGCGCCGCTGGCTGGCGATGGCCATTGCCTGGGGCATTTGCGTGCTCGGCTGGCTGGCGGTCGCGTTGATCCCCAACACCTATGAATCGCAGGCCAAGCTCTTCGTCCAGACCAAGGCGATCCTGCCCGAGAACACCGGCATCAGCCCGGTCGAACGGCAAAAGCAGATCGATACCGTCGAGCAGACGCTGACCTCGGCCGCCAACCTGGGCAAGGTCGTGCGTGGCACGGACCTGGGCAAGAACCTGGTCACCCCGCGCGAGATCGAGGGCGCGGTGAACGGCCTTCGCACCGCGATCAAGATCAAGTCCGAGCAGGACAATCTGTTCGAGATTTCCGCGACGATGTCCGCCGGCGGCCGCTCCGACGGCGAAGCGGCGACTCTGGCACGCGACGTCGTGCAGAAGCTGATCGACATCTTCGTCGAGGAGAATCTGGCAGGCGGCCGCGGCGAAACCAGCGACACGCTGCGCTTCCTCGATGAACAACTCGCCAAAAGGCAGAAGGAGCTGGAGATCGCCGAGCAGAAGCGGGTCAAGTTCGAGACCGAGAACCTCGGCATGCTGCCGGGTATCGGATCGGTGAGCCAGCGGCTCGAGACGGGCCGGGTCGAGATCAACCAGATCGATTCGCAGCTGATCGCAGCCCAGAGCGCGCTTGCCGCGATCAACGGCCAGATCGCCGGAACCCCGCAGACCATCGCGGGCGGTGCCGGCGGCGGCGGCGTCAATCCGCTCGCGCAGGCGCAGGGCGAGCTTGCGGGAATGAAGGCGCGCGGCCTGACCGACCAGCATCCCGATGTTCAGGCGCTCAAGAACCAGATTGCCGCGCTCAAGGCAGCGGGCGCAGGCGCGAGCACCAGTTTTGGCGTCTCGAACCCCGCCTACAGCTCGCTGATCAGCATGCGGGCCGAGCGCCAGGCGGCGGTCACCGCGCTGCAATCGCGCAAGGCTGCGCTGCAGGGCGAGATGAACGCAATGGTCGCCAAGCAGATCCAGGAGCCCGGCGTTGCTGCCGAACAGGCGCGGATCGCGCGCGATTATGAAGTGCTCAAGACCCAGTACGACAAGCTGCTCGCCGACCGCGAGCAGGTGCGGCTGCGCGGGCAGGTGGAAACGCAGACCGATGCGGTCCGCTTCGACCTGATCACCCCGCCGTCCAGCCCGCGCACCCCGATCGCGCCCAACCGCCCGCTGTTGCTGATTGCAGTGCTGCTCGCCGGAATCGGCGGGGGCATCGGCGGGGCGTTCGCGCTCGGCCAGCTCAGCGCCAGCTATCCCACCGCCGCCAAGCTCGAAGCCGCCAGCGGCCTGCCGGTGATCGGATCGATCTCGCAGATGCTGACCCAGGCCCAGCGGGACGAACGCAAGCGCAAGCTGCGGCTTTATGTCGGATCGGGCGGCGCGCTGGTGGGCGTGTTCCTGCTGCTGCTGGTGATCGAGTTCATCCAGCGCGGTTCGGTGGTGTGAGGGGCAAGAAAGACATGACGATGCACGACCCCATTTCCTCGCCGGACAAATCCAGCGGCACGCCCTCGTTGATCGAGCGGGCGGCGGACATGTACGATTTCCGCAAGAGCCTGAACCAGCCCGCGCCCCAGCTGCCCGAAGCCCCGGCGGACGAGCCTCCCGCGCCTGCCGCTGCGCCCGCGCCGGTTGCGGCTCCCGCTCCGGCTGCCGTTTCCGCCGCTCCTGCACCCGCGCCTGTTGCCGCCGCCGCTGCGGTCGCTCGCCCGCGGATGCGCCCCAGCCTTCCGGTTGCGGCAATCGACCGCGACCAGATGCGCGAGCGCGCGTTCATCGTGCCCGACGGCCCGGTGACGAGCATTTCCGAAGAGTTCCGCATCGTCAAACGCCGCCTGCTTGCCAGCATCCAGGCAGAGGCCAATGCCGGCCTTGGCGCAGCGGCGCAGCGCATCCTGATCTGTTCGGCGCAGCCCAACGAGGGCAAGACCTACAGCGCGATCAACCTTGCCCTGTCGATCGCGACCGAGCAGGATCATGACGTGCTGCTGGTCGATGCCGATTTCGCCAAGCCCAGCATCCTCTCCTCGCTCGGGATAGAGGGACAGCGCGGCCTGATGGATGCGCTGGCCGATCCTTCGGTGGCGGTCGAGGACTGCATCATCCCCACAGACATTCGCGGGCTTTCCGTCCTGCCCGCCGGGCGCCAGACCAACACCGACAGCGAATATCTCGCCTCGGCGCGCACGCTCGAGGTGCTCGCGAGGCTCACCGATGGCCATCCGGGCCGGATCGTGATCTTCGATTCGCCGCCGCTGCTCGCCGCATCGCCCGCGGCAACGCTCGCCCAGCATGTCGGCCATGCGCTGATGGTGGTGCGCGCCGATATCACCAGCGAGCGCGCGCTGCGCGATGCGCTGGGACTGATTTCAGGCTGCAACCAGATTCAGCTGCTGCTCAATGGGGTCAAATTCTCCCCATCGGGCCGCAGCTTCGGGTCCTATTATGGATATGGAGAATGACCATGGCGAAATGGTCTGCTTTCAAGAATGCCAAACACGGCTTGCCGTTGACCGCGCTGGCCTTCGCGCTTGCCGCCGTGCCCCACACGGCGCACGCGCAGCAGGGCGGCGGCCAGGGCAGCGATGTCGGCGGGGGGCGTCAGCGCACCACCGTGATCCCGTATCTGGAAGTCGGCCAGGTGCTGTTCAGCGATATCAAGAACGGCGGCGACCTGCTGACCTACAGCCTGGTAGCGGTGGGCGTGGATGCCGCGGTGCAGTCGTCGCGCGCCGAGGCGCAGGTCAGCCTGCGTTACGAGCGGCGCTTTTCCTGGAACGACCAGTTTGGCGATGAGGATGTCGTCAGCGGCATCGCTCGCGCCAACTATCAGATCATCCCCAACACGCTTTCGATCGAGGCCGGCGCGCTGGGTCTGCGTTCGCGGATCGATGGCGCAGGGGCCGCCCCCAGCAACCTCATCGGCGGGTCGGATAACGTCACGCAGGTCTATTCGCTTTATGCCGGCCCGACGCTGGCCACGCAGGTCGGCACGGTCGATGTCAACGCGGCCTATCGCATCGGCTATACCAAGGTAGAGGCGGACACTGTCGTCCTGCCGGTCGGCCAGCGTCCGGTCGACATCTTCGGCGACAGCGTCAACCACGCGGCGAGCCTGGCGATCGGCCAGCAGCCCGGCGGCTTCCTGCCCGTGGGCTGGTCGGTCAGCGGCGGTTATTATCGCGAGGATACCAGCCAGCTCGACCAGCGCTTCGAAGACAAGATCGTGCGCGCCGACATCACCGTGCCGGTGAGCCCGACGCTCGCATTGGTCGGCGGCGTGGGCTATGAAGATATCGAGATTTCGGAGCGCAACGCGCTGCGCGATGCGGCGGGCAATCCGCTGGTCGGCAACGACGGTCGCCTCCTGACCGACAAGAGCTCGCCCCGGCTGCTGTCCTATGATCAGGATGGCCTGATCTGGGATGTCGGCGTGCTGTGGCGGCCCAGCCGTCGCACCTCGCTCGAGGCGCGGGTCGGCAAACGCTATGACAGCATGACCTATTACGGATCGTTCACTTACACCCCCAGCCAGCGGCTGGCGGCGAACCTGACGGTGTACGATCTGGTGACCGGGTTCGGTTCGCGGTTGAACGACAGCCTTGCGGGCCTGCCCACCCAGTTCGATGCGACGCGCAACCCGCTGAGCGGCGATCTCAACTCCTGCGTCTTCGGCGGGGGCGGCGGCAACTGCCTGAACGATTCGCTGCAGTCGGTCGCCTCTTCGTTCTTCCGCACGCGTGGCGTCACCGGCCAGATCAGCCTGAACAGCGGCAGCTGGACGCACGGGCTGGGCGCCGGCTACAGCCGCCGCAAGTTCTTTGCCGCAGACACCGGCGCGCTGGCAGGGTTCGACCAGACGATCGATGAAATCTGGTTCGCCAGCTATGTCGGCGCCAAGCAGCTCGATGCCCGGTCGAGCGTGACCGGCACAGTCTATGCGACCTATCTGGAAAACGGACCCGGCCAGGTGCTCAACGGCGCGGGAAGCGATGTGCTGGGGCTTGGCACCAACGCCGCTTATGCCCGCAACTTCACCAACCGCTTCTCGGGCAGCGTCGCGCTGGGGCTCGATTATTTCGATCCCAAGGGCTTCGAAAGCAGCCTGGTGGCATCCGCGCTGCTGGCGCTGCGCTATTCGTTCCAGTAAGTTCTTAGATCCACATCAGGGGGCAAGCCCATGTACGAAACCCATTATGGCCTCACCGGACGGCCCTTTCAGCTGACCCCCGACCCGCGCTTCTATTTCGAGAGCGCGACGCACCGCAAGGCAATGTCGTATCTGGGCTATGGCCTGGCGCAGGGCGAGGGGTTCATCATCATCACCGGCGAGATCGGTGCGGGCAAGTCGACTTTGGTCGCGCATCTGATGCAGACCGTGGACAAGGCGCGGCTGACCGCTGCCCAGATCGTCACCACCCAGCTCAAGGGCGATGACCTGCTGCACATGGTCGCCAGCAGCTTCGGCGTGGCCACCGCGGGGCTCGACAAGACCGGCACGCTGGGCGCGATCGAGCATTTCCTCCACACCGAAGCGCGCGCCGGACGCCGCTGCCTGCTGGTGGTCGATGAATCGCAGAACCTGCCGCTGCCCGCGCTCGAGGAGCTGCGGATGCTGTCGAACTTCCAGCTGGGAAGCCACCCGCTGCTGCAGATCTTCCTGCTAGGCCAGCCCGAGTTCCGCGCATCGGTGCAGGGCGCGCCCGGGCTGGAGCAGTTGCGCCAGCGGATCATCGCGACCCACCATCTGGGCGCGATGGATAGCCATGAGGTGCAGCCCTATATCGAACACCGGATGAAGCTGGTCGGCTGGCAGGGTCGCCCCGCCTTTGCCGAGGATCTGTGGGCAAAACTCTTTGCCGAAACCGGCGGAATTCCGCGCAAGATCAACATGCTGATCAACCGCGTGCTGCTGATGGCGGCGGTGGACAACCGCGAGACGATCGATGCCGCGCTGGTCGAGGCGGTGGTCGCGGACCTTGCGGTCGATGCGATGACCGATGATGATTGGGACAACGAGGCCGCGCTCGCGAGCGCGGCTGCCCATGCCGCGCATTCCGCATCGGTTGCGACGACCCCGCAGGCGCCTGTGGCCGCGATGGCCGCGCCCGTGATCCCCGAAGTCAGCAAGGCCGACTTCAACCAGTTCGTCGCCGAGGTCCGCGCCTTTGCCGGGCAGCAGGAAACCGAGCGCAAGTTCCTGGTCAACGAACTCCAGGCCGCGCTTGACCGGGTCCAGGCGCTGGAGTCAGCTCCCAAGACTGCGCCGGTCGATCTTGCACCGCTGCTCGCGCGCATCCATGCGCTTGAGGAACAGCAGGCCGAGCAGCAAAAGGCATTGCACCGCGTGCTCGCTTTGCTGGTAGGCTGGGTCGAGGACGAATCCGCCGGCATGTGGCCCAAGGGCCAGGCCGCCTGAAATCGTCGCCCGAAGTCGTGGGTCGTTACTGCCGTTTGCCAGGAGTCTAATACCGTGCGCGAAGCATCGCTGGGACCAGATCGCACCGATCCGCGCGCCATCGTCAACGGCCTGTCGGTCGATGTCGAAGAGTATTTCCAGGTCGGCGCGTTCGAGAACACGATTGCGCCCGGCGACTGGGACGGCATCGCCAGCCGGGTGGAATTCAACACCGGTGCGGTGCTCGATCTGTTCGCGCGCTGCGGGGTCAAGGCGACGTTCTTCACCCTGGGCTGGGTCGCGCATCGCCATCCCGCGCTGATCCGCCGGATCATCGCCGAGGGGCACGAGATCGCCAGCCACGGCTGGGATCACACCCGCGTTTTCACCATGACGCCCGACCAGTTCCGCGCCGATATCGATCGCGCACGCGCCGCTCTGGAAGACGCAGGTGGCGTGGCGATCCGCGGCTATCGCGCGCCGAGCTTCTCGATCGACCAGCGCACCCCCTGGGCGCACCCGATCCTGGCCGAGCAGGGCTATGCCTATTCGTCGAGCGTCGCGCCGATCGCGCACGACCATTATGGCTGGCGCGCCGCGCCGCGCTTTGCGTTTCACCCCGTGGAGGGATCGGACCTAATCGAACTGCCGGTGACCACGGTCGAGCTGGGCGAGCGTCGCTTTGGCGCGGGCGGTGGCGGCTTCTTCCGAATCCTGCCCTATGCGCTCTCGCGCTGGGCGTTGCGCCGGGTCAACGGCACCGATGGGCAGCCCGCGATCTTCTACTTCCACCCTTGGGAGGTCGATCCCGATCAGCCGCGCGTCGCCAATGCCCCGCTCAAGTCGCGTGTGCGGCACTATACCGGGCTGGGCGCGATGGCGGGCAAGCTCGAGCAGTTGACGCGCGATTTCCATTGGTGCCGGATCGACGAGATCGCGCTGCCGCTGGCGGCGGGGCGGCTGTGATGCTGCATTTCGTGCCCCCGACATGCACTGCGCCCTCGGTGCGTCTGGCGAACCTCGCCGACCCGCAGGAGCGCGCGCGGCTTTCGGCGTGGCTGGAAAGTCGCGAGGAGGCGACCGCGTTCCACCGGATCGCCTGGGGGGAGGCCGTGGCGCGGTCGACCGGCCATGATTTCCTGGCGCTGGTCGCAGAGGATGCCGCCGGATCGCTCACCGGCTATCTGCCGCTGCACGCGGTGCATTCTCCGCTGTTCGGGCGCGCGATGGTGTCGGCAGGCTTCGCCGTCGATGGCGGGATCCTCGCCAGCGATGGCGCCAGCGCGCAGGCGCTCGCCGATGCCGCCTGGCTGCTGGCCGAGCGCTACAGTGCCCCGACGCTCGAGCTTCGCGGCGGCTGGCTGCCCGACGATCCGGCCTGGACGATCAAGTCGAACGCGCACGCAGGCTTTGTCGCCGATCTGGTCGCCGATGGTCCGGATGCCGACCAGAAGCAGCTCGAATGGGTGCCGCGCAAGCAGCGCGCCGAGGTCCGCAAAGGGCTTGCAAACGATCTGGTGGTACGCACCGGCACCGGCGCAATCGACCGCGAGCAGCATTATGCGGTCTATGCGACAAGCGTCCGCAACCTCGGCACCCCGGTGTTCCCGCACGCGCTGTTCGAGGCGGTGCTCGACGGCCTGGGCGACGATGCGGACATCCTGACCGTGCTGCACGACGATATTCCGGTGGCGAGCGTACTCAACCTCTATCATCGCGGCACCGTGATGCCCTTCTGGGGCGGCGGCGTCTGGGCGGCGCGCGGTCTTCGCGCCAACGATATCATGTATTTTGCGCTGATGAACCATGCCCGGCGGCGCGGCTGCACCCGGTTCGATTTCGGCCGCTCCAAGGTCGGCAGCGGCGCGTTCGCGTTCAAGAAGAACTGGGGCTTCGAGCCTTCGCCCTTGAGCTATGCGATCCGCAACGCCGATGGCCAGCCGCCGCGCGACGTCAATCCGCTGAGCCCCAAATACCGGCTGCAGATCGCCTTGTGGCAGCGCTTGCCGCTGCCAATCGCCAACCGTCTGGGGCCGCTGATCGCGAACGGGCTTGGCTGAGATGGGCGAAACGCTCTTCCTTGCGCACCGCATCCCGTTTCCGCCGGACCGCGGCGACAAGATCCGTTCGTGCGCGATGCTGCGCGCGCTCGCCGCGCGTGGGCCCGTGCACGTCGCGACCTTCGGCGAGACCGATGCGGACATGGCCGCCGAGGTCGAGCTTGCCTGGACGGCGACCAGCCATGTGCTGGTGCGGCGGACCATTTCAAACCTGCGCGCGGGCCTGAATGCGCTTGCCGCCGGCAAACCGGTGTCGCTGGTGGCGTTCGAAAGTGCCGAGATCGGCCACTTCGTCAGCCGCCTGATCGCCACGCGGCCGATCGACACGATCTTCGTCTTTTCGGGGCAGATGGCGCAGTTCATTCCGCCAAGCTTTGCGGGCCGCGTCGTCATGGATTTCGTCGATATGGATTCGGCCAAGTTCGCAGCCTATGCCGACGCCGCGCAGGGGCCGATGAAGCTGGTGCACGCGCGCGAGGCGCGGCTGTTGGGTGCGTTCGAGCAGACCGTAGCGCGTCGCGCCGATCTATCGTTGTTTGTCAGCCCTGCGGAGGCGGCGCTGTTTCGCGAGACGCTCGGCGATCCTTCAGTGCGCGTCGAGGGGATCAGCAACGGCATCGATACAGTCGCTTATGACCCCGCCGGGGTCGCGCTCGCGCCTTATGCCAGCGATCCCGGCCCGCACCTCGTGTTCACCGGACAGATGGATTACGCGCCGAATGTCGATGCGGTGGTGCATTTCGCGCGCCAAGTGCTGCCGGCTGTTCGCGCCGAACACCCTGATGCATGCTTCCACATCGTCGGGCGCAATCCGGCACCCGCTGTGCGCGCACTCGCCAGCCAGCTCGGCGTCGACGTCGCTGGCGCGGTGGATGACATCCGCCCATGGATCGCTTCGGCCGATGTCGTGGTCGCGCCCTTGCGGATTGCGCGTGGCATCCAGAACAAGGTGCTCGAGGCGATGGCAATGGCGCGCCCTGTGGTGGCGTCCGCCGCCGCTGCGGAGGGGATCATCGCCGAGGATGGCAAGCATTTCATGGTCGCGCATTATGACGTCGCGATGGCTGCGGCGGTCAACGCGCTCGCCTCCGATCGTGCGCGCGGCGCGGCGATGGGGCAGGCGGCGCGCGCGCACATGCTGCAATGCTATCAATGGGATGCGCAGCTTGCGCCGTTGATGCGCTGGCTCGATGCACCTGTGCCTGCGCTGCAAAGTGCGGCCTGACATGGCCAGCATCGCCGCCGATGCGGTCCCCGTCTCCCCGCAGCCGCTGAGCGCCGCCTGGCGCATGGCCCTGATCCGGCTGGGCGTGGCCTGGGCCGCGATCTTGCTGGTGTTCGCGCGCGATGCGGCGGATATGGTGATGATCTGGTGGGACAGCTCCACCTTCAACCACATCCTGCTGATCCCGTTCATCCTCGGCTGGCTGGTGATGCAACGCGAGGACGAGCTCAAGCGCATCGCGCCTTCTGTCTGGGCACCCGGGCTGGTGGTGATGGCCGCCGCAGCAGGGGGCTGGGTGCTGGGCGAGGCGGCAGGCGTCGCGCTGGCGCGGCATCTGGCGCTGGTGATGTTCCTGCAGGGTAGCACGCTGGCACTGCTCGGGCCGCAAGTGGCGAGGGCGCTGCTGTTCCCGCTCGGCTATGCCCTGTTCCTCGTGCCCGTGGGCGAGGAGCTGGTGCCGCGGCTGCAGGTGATCACCGCCGACATCTCGATGGCGCTGCTCGGCATGACCGGCATCCCTGCGCATATCGAGGGCGTGTTCATCTCGACCCCCACCGCCTTGTTCCGTGTTGCCGAGGCGTGCTCGGGCGTGAAGTTCCTGATCGCGATGCTCGCTTATGGCGTGCTAGTCGCCAATGTCTGCTTCAAGAGCTGGCCGCGCCGGATCGGCATCATTGCGGTCGCGATCATTGTCCCGGTGCTGGCCAATGGCGTGCGCGCCTTCGGAACGATCTACATCGCGCACCACCACGGGCTCGATTTCGCCGCCGGGTTCGATCACATCTTCTATGGCTGGGTGTTCTTCGCTTTGGTGCTGCTGCTGGTGATGGCGATCGGCTGGCGGTTTTTCGACCGGCAGGTCACCGATCCGTTCATCGAGCCGGCGCTGGCCGAACGGCTGGCGGTGCAATCGCGCAAGGCTGGCCCGCAGCCGCGCCCGGTGCTGATCGGCGCTGCGCTGCTGGTCGCAGCGCCGCTGGGCTGGGCGCTCGCCGGACTGCCCGCGCCGGCAACTCTCCCTGCGCGCGACACGCTGCCCGACATCGCCGGATGGCAGCGGCAAAATTATGACCCGACCGGCGAATGGACTCCGCGCGCCGATGGCAGCAACCGCACGCTCATCGCCACTTTCGTCCGCGATGGCAGGCGGGTCGATGTGTTCGCCGCTTTGTATGACGGCCAGTCCGAGGGCCGCGAGATCACCGGTTTCGGCCAGGGCGCGCTCGATCCCGATGGCGCCTGGTCGTGGGTGGAGGCTGGGCCTGCGCTTGCCGATGGCCGCGCGGACATCATCACCGGACCGGGCCGGGTTGTGCGCGATGTCGCGACCTTCTACCGCGTCGGTGATGTACAGACCGGAAGCAACCTCGGTATCCGGCTCGAATCGCTCAAGGCGCGTCTGCTGCGCCGCAGCCAGAGCGCGATGATCCTGATCGTTTCGGCAGAGCGCAGCGGCAACGGGTCCGAGCGCCCGGCGATCGATGCGCTGCTCGCCGATGCCGGTGGCGCGCGCAAGCTCGCCGATACCGTGCTGGCGGAGCGGTAAGCCATGTGCGGGATTGCCGGAATCTTCCATCTCGAGACCGCCAAGCCGGTCGATCCGGCGCGCGTGCGGCTGATGACCGATGCGATGCTGCACCGCGGCCCGGACGGTAATGGTTGCTGGACTGCACCGGGGGTCGGCCTGGGGCATCTTCGCCTCTCGATCATCGACCTTGCGGGTAGCGCGCAGCCGATGCTGAGCGAGGACGAGGCCGATGTGCTGACGTACAACGGCGAGATCTACAATTTCCAGGAGGTCCGCGCCGAGCTCTCCGCGCTGGGGCACCGCTTCCGCACATCGGGCGATACCGAGGTGATCCTGGCTGCCTGGCGGCAATGGGGGGTGGGCTGTCTCGACCGGCTGAACGGTATGTTCGCCTTCGCGATCCACGACCAGCGCACGCAGAGGCTGTTCATCGCACGCGATCGCCTGGGGGTGAAGCCGCTGCATTATGCGCCGCTCCCCGATGGCAGCGTGATCTTTGCGTCCGAACTCAAGGGCCTGCTCGCGCACCCGGCGTTGCGCCGCGCGCCCGATGCTCAGGCGGTCGATGACTATCTCGCGTTCGGCTACGTCCCCGATCACCACTGCTTTGTGGCGGGGGTGAAGAAGCTGCCCGCGGGCCATTATCTGATGCTCGAGCGCGGCAAGGCGCTGCCAGAGCCGGTGCAGTATTGGGATGTCGATTTCTCCAAGCGCGCGCGCGGTTCGGTGGCCGATCTCGAGGCCGAATTGATGCACCATATGCGCGAAGCGGTGGCATCGCGGATGGTCGCCGACGTGCCTCTGGGGGCGTTTCTCTCGGGCGGGGTGGACTCGTCCACCGTGGTCGCCTTGATGGCCGAGCGCAGCACCCAGGCGGTCAAGACTTGCAGCATCGGCTTCGATGTCGCCGCGCTTGACGAGAGCGATTATGCGCGGCGGATCGCCGAGCGCTTCGCCACCGAGCACCGCAGCCGGATGGTTTCGCCCGACGACATCGGTATCATCGACCAGGTTGCGGCGCAGTTCGACGAGCCCTTCGCCGATGCCTCGATGCTGCCCACCTTCCGCGTGTGCCAGCTGGCACGCGAGAACGTCACCGTGGCGCTGTCGGGGGACGGCGCCGACGAGGCGTTTGCCGGATACCGCCGCCATGTCTTCCACCATGGCGAAGAGCGGGTGCGCAACCTGTTGCCGCAATCCTTGCGCGGACCGGTGTTCGGCGCGCTGGGTGCGCTCTATCCCAAGGCCGACTGGGCGCCGCGCCCGCTGCGCGCCAAAGCGACGCTGCTGTCCTTGGCCCGGACCGGGGCGGAAGGGTATACCGATGCAGTCGGCGTCACCGGCTACGCACAGCGGCATGCGCTCTATTCGGACAGCCAGATCAGGGCGCTCGGCAGCTATCGCGGCGAGGCTCACATGATCGCGCTGATGGAGGCTGCACCCGCGCGCACGGGCCTTGATGCTGCGCAATATGCCGACATGAAATTGTGGCTGCCCGGCGACATCCTGACCAAGGTCGACCGCACCAGCATGGCGGTCAGCCTCGAGGCGCGCGAGCCTTTGCTCGACTACCGGCTGATCGAGTTTGCCGCGACGTTGCCCGACGCGATGCGCGTGCGCGGCGGGCAAGGCAAATGGCTGATGAAGCACGCGATGCGCGGGACGCTGCCCGACGACATTCTCTACCGCCCCAAGATGGGCTTCGTCAGCCCGATCGCGCAGTGGTTCCGCGGGCCGCTGGCAGAGCAGGCGCGCGCGATCGCGTCGGGTTCGGCGCTGGCGCGCAGCGGCTGGTTCAACACCGCGCGGCTGAGCGAGATCGCCGAAGCGCACATATCGGGCCGCAGCGACAATGCGCGGCTGCTGTGGCAATTGTGGATGCTCGACAAGGCGCTGGATCGGGTGTTCTGAGAGGGAGATCGAGTCTCTCCCCTCCCGCACTTCTAATGCCTCTCCCTTGATGGGAGAGGCAGCGAGACTTGGCAGCTTGCTGCCTAGTCGCAGCGGTGAGGGTGATGGTGAGGCTGGGCGCCCTGAGAGCGTCATGGCATCCTGTGTACAATCCGGAGAGGTCACCCCCACCCAACCCTCCCCCATCAAGGGGGAGGGCTTGAGGGATACACCGCCCCGGCAAAGTACAGTCCATCGGGCGGAGCATTGAACCCCAACGCCGCGCGGTCCCTGGCGTCCAGCGCGGCCTTGAGATCATCGCCAGACCATTTGCCCCGCCCGACCAGCACCAGGCACCCCACCATCGAGCGCACCTGATGGTGGAGGAACGAGCGCGCGGCGGCGTGGATGTCGATCTCGTCGCCATCGCGCACCACGTCGAGCCGATCGAGCGTCTTGACCGCGCTGGCCGCCTGACAGTGCACCGAACGGAAGGTCGTGAAGTCGTGATGCCCGACCAGATGCTGCGCAGCATGATGCATTGCTGCAGCATCGAGCTGCGCCGAAACCTGCCACGATCTGCCGCGCTCGAGGGTCAGCGGGGCGCGGCGGTTGGTGATGCGGTAGATGTACGACCGGCCCATGCACGAGAAGCGCGCATGCCAGTCATCGGGGACGACCTCGCAGGCGAGCACCGCGATCGGCTCGGGGCGGAGCTTGGCATTCAGCGCTTCCATCAGCCGGAAGGGATCGATCGGCTTTTCGATATCGACATGGGCGCGCATCGCCAGCGCATGGACGCCCGCGTCGGTGCGTCCGGCGGCGTGCAGCGTCACCTGCTCGCCGGTGATGGCGTGCGCGGCATCCTCGACATGCTGCTGGATGCTGGGGCCATGCGGCTGGCGCTGCAGACCCATATAGGGCCCGCCGTCGAACTCCAGCGTCAGCGCGAAGCGGGTCATGCGATGACCGTGCCCGGCACAACGGCAAACCCGCGCAGAAAGTCCTCGAGCGCCATCGCCGGACGGCCCGCGCGCTGGATGATCACCGGGCGGATCGCGCCGCTGGCACAGGCGATGGTGAGGCGATCGTCCAGGATGGTGCCGGGGGCTTGCGTTCCCGTCCTCGCATAACGTTCCGGTTCCCCGCCAAGGCGGGGATCCATCTCCTGCCCAGCGATCTGGACGCTGTCCTCAGGAGATGGGCCCCTGCCTTCGCAGGGGGCCGAGGATACGATCTCAGCCGCGTGCACCCGAACCCGCTCACCATTCAGCTCGAAGAATGCGCCGGGCATCGGGTTGAACGCGCGCACCTGCCGCTCGACCTCGACCGCGCTGCGGGTGAAATCCAGCCGTGCCTCGGCCTTGTCGATCTTGGCGGCGTAGGTCACGCCGTCGTCGGGCTGAACTTGCGGAGGATAGGCAGCAAGGTCGCCGAGCACCTGCACCATCAGCCGCGCGCCAAGCTCAGCGATCTCGCTGGTCAGCTCGCCCGCCGTCTTGCCTTCCACCGGAGTCTCGCCCTTGAGCAGCATCGGCCCGGTGTCGAGCCCGGCCTCCATCTGCATGATCGTGACGCCCGTTTGCCCATCGCCGGCGAGGATCGCGCGCTGCACCGGCGCGGCGCCGCGCCAGCGCGGCAGCAGCGATCCGTGGACGTTGAGGCAGCCATGCCGCGGCGCATCGAGAACCGCGCGCGGCAGGATCAGGCCATAGGCCGCGACCACACACGCATCGAGATCGAGCGCAGCGAACGCTTGCCGTTCGTCCTCGCCCTTGAGCGACACCGGGGTGCGCACATGAAGCCCCAGCTGCTCGGCGAGGCGTTGGACCGGCGAGGGGGTCAGCTTCTTGCCGCGATTGGCGGGGCGCGGCGGCTGGCTGTAGACCGCGGCGATCTCGTGCCCGGCATCGACCAGCGCCTGCAGTGTCGGCACGGCGAAATCGGGGGTTCCCATAAAGGCGATGCGCATGAGGCTTGGTGACTTTTCTTTTGCAGGCGGTTCGCCTCGCCCCTAATGCTCAGGTCATGGCATCGCAAGAGATTGAGGATCTGGCAACCGCGCTGGCCCGGCTACCCGGGCTGGGGCCGCGATCGGCGCGCCGCGCGGTGCTATATCTGCTCAAGAAGCGCGAGACGGCGTTCACCCCATTGGTGGATGCGATGGAGCGGGTGCGCGCGAACCTGTCGACCTGCGACCTGTGCGGGAATGTCGATACGCAGAACCCGTGCGGCATCTGCACCGATACGCGCCGCGATCCGCGCAGCCTGTGCGTGGTCGAGGAGGTCTCGGACCTGTGGGCGCTGGATCGCTCGCGGCTGTTCGTCGGGCGCTACCATGTGCTGGGCGGGCGTTTGTCCGCGCTCGACGGCATCGGGCCCGAGGATCTGGGTGTCGCCTCGCTGGTCGCGCGGGTTGCTGCTGGCGGGATCGACGAGGTGGTGCTGGCGATGAACGCCACGCTCGAGGGGCAGACCACCGCGCATTATCTCGCCGAGCGGCTCGAGGGCTATCCGGTGCGGCTCACCCAGCTTGCGCAAGGCCTGCCGATGGGGGGCGAGCTCGATTATCTCGACGAGGGTACCTTGGCGCAGGCGCTGCGGGCGAGAAAGCCGATGGTCTAGGGGCTGCGGATAGCGCCTCCCCCGTTTGTCCCGAGCGAAGTCGAGGGACGTATGCGCCACCGTTTGCGATAACGTCCCTCGACTGCGCTCGGGACAAACGGAATTTGGATTGGACTGTTACTCCGCAGGAACCAGCGTCGGCGCCGGGGCATCACCCTTGTCCATCACCGCGTCGCGATAATCGCTTTCGGCAAGCTGGATCAGATAGCGGTCGTCGTGCTTCCACGGGTGGAAGCCGGGCAGGAAATAGCTGATCCAGGGCAGGATGATCTTGCGCGCCATGCCGGGGTTGCCAAAGGCATACCAGAACAACTGCGCCCATACCCGGGGACCGGTCAGCCCGTCCTGCCGCAGCAGTTCGAGCATGCCGTGCGCGCGGTGGACCATGAAGTTCTTGGTGACGATCAGCATCACCAGCGACTTGACCTTCCAGCGCTGCCAGCGGCTCCAGCCCTTGGTAGCAAAGTTCCAGGTGTCGAAGGCGACGCCCTTGTGCTCGATCTCTTCCATCGCGTGCCAGCGCCACAGATCGCGCGATTCGGCATCGGCGTTTTCAAGGTGCCTGGGGTTGGCGAGCAGCTGCTGCGCGATGATCGCGGTGAAATGCTCGAGCGCCATGGTCGAGGCGAGGTTGGCGATCTTGGGCTTGTCCTTGGTGAGTGCCAGCGCCTGATCGACATGGTCTTCCAGCGCGCGCACGTCATAGCCTGCATCCACCACACGGCGGTTGAAGGCGACATGCTCGCGGGTGTGGTTGATCTCCTGCTTCACGAACGCGCGGATCTCGTTTGCCAGCCGCTCAGGCGTGCCTTCGCGGAATGCCTTGACGCTCTCGATGAAGAACGCCTCGCCCTTGGGGAAGGTGACCGACAGCGCGTTGTAGAACGCGGTCGCAACCGGGTCTCCCCCCAGCCACCAGCGGCGCTGCGCCGAATCGCGGCCGAAGCGGCGGTCACGGATGACCAGCTCGAGATCGGCGGGGGTGTGCTGGCGATCCAGCGTCTGCGGAGTCGAAAAGGATTGCGGAGCGTTCATGGCGGGGTCCATAATGCTGGGGTGTTGCTTACAGTTTTGACAATAAGGTTACTTACATAGATGTCAATAGCGAAAAGACGGCTGAGTCCCGAGGAAAGCCGCTCCGCCGCTCTGGGTGCTGCCCGTGATCTGCTGATCGAGACCGGACCGCAGGCGGTGACGCTCAAGGCCGTGTCCGGGCGAATCGGCCGCACCCATGCCAATCTGCTCCACCATTTCGGCTCCGCATCGGGGCTGCAGAAGGCGCTGGCGGAATATCTCGCGCAATCGATCTGCCAGACGATCGGCGCCGCGGTGGTCAAACTGCGCAGCGGCGAGGGCGCGACGCGCGAGATCGTCGATCTGGCGTTCGATGCGTTCGACCGCGAAGGGGCAGGGGCGCTGGCCTGCTGGATGCTGCTGTCGGGCAACGAGGACGCGCTCGACCCGATCGTCGAGGCGATCCACCAACTGGTCGACGAGCTCGCCGAGCATGGGCCCGAGGGGCGCACGCTGCACGAGGATACACTGGTGCTGTGCACCATGGCGCTGGGCGATTCGCTGATGGGCGCGCAGCTTTCGGGCGCGCTGGGGCTGGACCGCGATACCGCGCGGATGCAGGCCGAGCGTCAGCTCAGCGCCTCGCTGGCGCTGTGGCAGGCCGAACAGCCCGCCTGACGCGGCGAGCAATCGGCGGGCGCCGGTGAGCAGCCCGCCGGAGCGGCCTCAGCCGACCTTGGGCTTGGTGCGCACGCCAAAGCGGCCGTGCTTGCGGAACCGGACCAGATAATCGCCGATCACCGCCGCCATCGGCGTGGGGGTGACGCCGAACGCCTCGAAGCCGCTCGCGCCCGGAGCCACGACATTATCGGTCTGCAGCATTGCCCATTGGTCGCTGGTGATCGGCGCGCCGGGTAGCCAGCCGGTCAGTCCCGCCATCAGGCCGGAGAGCGAATCGGGCATCGCGATGAAGCTGCGATCGGCACCGATTTCCTTGGCGATGCGCTGGTTGAGATCGGCCATGCTGATCGTCTCTGGGCCGCCAAGTTCGAACGTGTGCCCGCCAAAGCGCGCCGGGTCGATCAGGCTCATCGCCACGGCCTCGGCGACGTCGTCGACATACACCGGCTGGAATTTGGCCTTGCCGCCGATGATCGGCACCACCGGCAGCGACGCGATCAGCCCGGCAAAGCGGTTCACGAACTGGTCCTCGCGGCCGAACACGATCGAAGGGCGCAGGATCGTGGCGTTGGGGAAGGCGGCGCGCACCGCGGCTTCGCCATCGGCCTTGCTGCGGCCATAACCGCTCTTGGAATTCGCATCGGCACCGATCGCCGAGATGTGCACCAGCGATGCGCATCCGGCCGCCGCGGCTGCCTGCGCGACATTGGCCGCGCCGCCATGGTGAAAGGCGTCGAAATCGCCCTTGAGGATTCCCACCAGGTTGATCACCGCATCGGCGCCGTGCACCGCGCGCGCCACCGTCTCGGGCTTGCGGATATCGGCGGCGACCAATTGGGTCTGGCCCAGATTGCCCAGCGGCTTCACATCCTGCGCGATGCGGATGTTGCGCTGGGCGATGCGCACGCGGGCGCCTGCGGCGGTGAGGCGCTGGGTGATGTGCCGTCCCAGAAATCCGCCGCCGCCAAAGATCGTGATCAGTGTGTCGCGCATGGTTCAAGTCCCGTGAGTTGCTCTGCGTGTCCGCAGCGTCGCCGGCAGGTGCCGCCGCGGCCAGTCTGTCCAGCACGCCTTTGCATCAGCCAACCGCCCGAGGCAACGGCCCAATTGCGCAAACCCGTCAACGCCTTGCCGCCTGTGGACAAATTCTTTTGGCCCAAATCGCACCAGCCTGTTGACGCCTGCAAACAGTCAGGCTAGTGGCCCGCTCCTACCCCGTGCCCAGATGGCGGAATTGGTAGACGCACCAGCTTCAGGTGCTGGCGCTCGCAAGGGCGTGGAGGTTCGAGTCCTCTTCTGGGCACCATTTGTACTAAGGCCTTGAAAGCCTTAGATATAATTGAAAAACAATGGCTTTTTACAAGCGTCTAGTACAAAGGTACGAGGACGAAAGCCTATGTGTTCCTATCTCCACAAAGCGCCCAATGGGGTCTATTATTTCCGCATGGGCATACCTGCGGACCTGCGCCCGTTCATGGATGGCAAGCGGGAAATCAAGCGGTCGCTGGGTCTAAAAGACCGGGAAGCGGCCAAAGCTCTAATCCCCGATATGACCAAAGCGGCTTACGCTCTGCTCAGCCAAGCGAAGCGGGATCAGGCAGCCTCTAAGCCTGCCCCGGTCACTGCTACAAAATCCGTATCCCAGATCGACCGGGAACGGAAGCGGTGGGAGTATGACCAGCTACAGGCTAAGCTTGCGGCGGATGACCTGTTTGCCACTGATATGGAAGTTGAGCGGCTAGAGCCGATCATGGATGCACTGGCGGAAGGGGTCCAGGTCGATGCATCACCGGCTGACATTGCCAAGGCTGGCAAGCTTCTGGTCGCCAACGAGCGGGAGAATGCAGGGGCGCTGATTGCGTCTGTGCAAGCTCGCTACGGCAAGCATGCCCGCGTATCGGAACCCAAAAATCAGGCCGTTGAGTGCGGACCCGGCAAGGGCATCTATCTCGATACAGATATTGTCGATGGCTGGGCTGCTGAGCGTAAGCCGTCTCCCCGTGGCAAGGATGCTTATTGGCGTGACGCCAAGCTGTTCAACGCGATGATTGGCCGTAAGTCCGTCGAGCTCATTACCAAGCCCGATGTAATGGCCTACAAACGGCTGCTGATAGCGGACCCGAAGCGTTCGCAGATCAATGTCAGGGACCGTCTCGCCTATCTGCGGACCTTGCTGGAATGGGCGGCGCAAGAGGATATTATCCCCGTCAACGTTGCCCGCGACGTAAAGATGGCCGTCAATGAGCGGGGGGAGCGGCGCAAGGATTTCAGCACCGATGACCTCAACGCTCTGTTTGTTGGGCCTGTCCATGCCAATCGAGAGCGACCCAAGGGCAGCTTTGGGGAGGCGGTGTATTGGCTTCCCCTGATAGCTCTATTCATGGGAGCGCGGCGGGAGGAAATCGGCCAGCTTCGCGTTCAAGATGTGAGGCAAGAGGCCTATATTGACGATGCCGACAAGCGACAGATGGCGTGGTGTATCGACATTACGGATACCCCGGACGATGACGCTTTGCCCAATCAGATCAAGAATGATGCGAGCAACAGGCTTGTGCCGCTGCATCCCACGCTGATCGAACTAGGCTTTATAGACTACGTAAAGAACCTGCCGGATCAAACGGGGAGGGTGTTCCCCGGTTTGAAACCGGTCGGCATTGGCAACAAGCTAACCGACAAGGTGGGGCAATGGTTCAGCCGGTATAAGCAGCAGTGCGGGATAGAGGATAAGGCCAAGGTTTTTCACTCGTTCCGCCATACTTGGAAAACCCACGCCGTTGATGCTGGTATCCCTGAACGGGTGTGCCGACAGTTTCAGGGGCATGAAGGTAAGGACGCTGCGGATAAGTACGGGGCCGCTCCATCAATGCGGGTCCTTGTTGCGGCTATTGCAGCCTACCGGGTCCCCGGATTGTCGCTTGGAAAAATCCAGAATGGCTGAATGCGCCTCCGCTTCCCCCAAAAACCGGAAATACTTTCTCCGACCCTATTGCAGAAATTGGGTGTTGACAGTCCAACCAGCCAAAACTAATCGAGCTGCATGACAAACCGCTCGACCTTTTTCTATTATTATCTCGTCATCTGACGGGGTGATTGCGTTCGCCCTGAGTACGGGGTGAAATCGAGCAGAAGTTTTCAGTCAAACTGCCCGCTTCCTTCCCCCAACTTGGGACCGCCAACGCGTTCGCTTGGGAGGGTAAAGCCGGTAGTTCCGGCAGCCGGTCTGTAAAACCGGTCCTTAGCGGGGAGTGGAGCGTAACCACACCCTCCCACCAGAAATTCGAGCATCCGTTTTCCATCTGTGGACGCCCCAGAAGATGCAAGAGTAAAATCGGGTATTGGCGGTAGTCGGATGCTGCCATCTGTCCGGCCTGTTGCGCGGCGCTGTGCCGCTGGCCCGT